>Ga0194133_10000234_pt1 | contig 117174 bp, 110 predicted proteins | sample TA2KigOf40mmetaG_FD_155448 | JGI IMG/M metagenome (GOLD analysis project Ga0194133, IMG submission 155448) | Freshwater microbial communities from Lake Tanganyika, Tanzania - TA2015055 Kigoma Offshore 40m | ecosystem: Environmental > Aquatic > Freshwater > Lake | place: Tanzania: Lake...
AATTAATAAATACCTACTTCTAAATGGTACATTCTAGTAATGCGTTGCCTCTTTGATGTGTATTTCGGCGCTCATTCCAGGTGCCTAACTTTGATTCATGAACATGACTAATTAAATATGCTCTAATATTTCCAAGGCCAAGTTTATCGAGCTGATACAAAACAGCCGGTGTTCTCTCCGAGTTGTTGGAATACGTTATGATAAATTTCTTAGGACAATTCAAAATAAATTCTTGCAGCCTATCTTTCATCTTACTCTCAATAAGAACGCGGCAGACTAAAAGCATTGCGTCGATTTCGTCAAATGTTGGCTGCATTGCTCGATCGACAAAGTCATATAATTTCTGGTATACTTCTTCGCACCATTCCTCCATCTGTGTAGTGTCTCTTTTGGCGCGTTCAGTAAGAATCTCAACCATTTCAGAGAAAGTTTCGGCGGTCGTCTCGAGAGAAGTGCACTTTTCTAAATAACGATTTACTTCGGGTTGTCTCTTAAGTGGTCTAGGAGCCAAATGGCCAACTGTTGGATGACCCTTTGCATTAAGAATGATACGATTAATTTTCACTAACATTGTAGTAGTATTAGATGATGGCTTACGAAAACTTGAGCGATTTGATTGCATATTGTTCTTGGTTTGTTATGCTTTTAATTTATATCTTAAATTTTATTTCAATTTTTTTTAAGTATTTAAAATAAAATGTTACACCCGTGTAACAAACAAAAAAAGGCTTATAAGCCCATATTTAATAAGTTACAAACAAATCCTAATCTACTTAAATCTTTCTCAAAAACCATCCATCTTCGTCTTCAAACCATGAATTTCCCCAGTCGCTACATACAGTTCGCAAGTCATCCCATGTCTTACACTTTTTTACGAGAAATTCAATTACTTCTTTTTCGGATAAATCATAGCTACCATGCCAGGCAAATTCGCAATCCTCGCGATCCTTCATGTATTCATTTAAATTCCACACATCAAAACCACCTTTGCTATTCTTAACTAACCACGTAATTACTCCGGCAATAGTGTTTTTTTCGTCGGCGAATTCTCCGATTTTCTCAAAATCAGGGTCTTCGCCACGATATTTGGCAGTATAAATGACGGTGATTTTCTTCGATTTTTTAGGTGTCATTTCCCGAGCATTTTCTAAAGCCTTTTCGCGTTTAGCCAATTCCTTTTCACGTTTAGCTAGCGCTTTTTCACGTTCGACTAAGGCTTTTTCACGTTCGGCTAAGGCCTTTTCCCGGTCCTCCAATTGGTATTGTCTAGCTAATTTGACGTCATCTACGTCGACCATATTCAGCAGAGCCTTTCTTTGGACCTTCACTGGTAAATCAGCGACAGCCTTGGGAGCGGTCTTAGCAGCGGTCTTAGCAGCGGCGGTCTTAGCAGCGGCGGTCTTAGCAGCGGCGGTTCTAGAGCGAGTGGCGTACATTTTGAATGTTCAAGCTTTGATACAATTTAATATGCATTATGGTATACGCCAAAAAGTATTTCAATTTTTTTATTTATAGGCTATATCTGGTTGTAACTAAAAATTTATAAGCTACAGTGATATAAATGTTACACCGGTGTAACAAAAAAAAGGATAACCCCCTAATTAATAAGTTACATGTTAGTTTCTATGTCTAAGCTCTTATTTGTTGAATTGAAATACGAGTTCCGCTCATGTCATAAACCGTAAATTCGGGAGGAATTTCATGCCCATAACCGTCGTCATGCCTTCCATTGTTGAATTTGAAATTATAACCTCTTAGTAAATCTGGATTTTCTTTTAATTTGGATATAATATTTGTCATACTTGTTCCTTTATCATCATATTTAATAAAATGACTTGAAAAACTAATAACTCTTTCTCTTATAATCGACTTGCTATATGTTATTTTTTCAAGCAACAACTCTTCGATATTTTCCGGGTTAAAATCGCATCTAGTATGATGCATTTCATTAAATAGTCTAATTAATGGCTTATCGTTGTAAAACACAATGACGCAGTAAGTGATCATTTTAAAATGTTGATATGAGTTAATATTAACACTAATATCATATAAAAAAGTGTTTCAATTTTTTAATTTATAGGCTATATCTGGTCGCAACTGAAAAAATATAATTAAAATCAGGTGAGCCTATATTGAGCTTAATTTAACCCACTCGGATTTAATTAATATTTATATATACGTCATCTGGGTTAAATACATAGTAATATATGAGGTGCAATATTATATATTAGGAGGGGGCTTGGGGCAGCGAAGCATAGTAACCTGGGTTCCCTAATAATTATAAATTTTCAGTAAATAGCAAAATAGGTGAAAGTAAAAAAAAATTGAAATGCTTTTTTTGGTAGAGGTGAAAAGCATAACATACCCCATAACCCGCATCAAGTTTTAAACGTGAATTGTAAAGTAATCATAAGAAAATGTCCGCTCAAACAATGTCCGCTCAAACAATGTCCGCTCAAGACTTTAACGCTTCTATCTTCGTATCTGAACAATTGAATCGTCAATTGATCAATATGTCTCAAGATTTGGCTTATCGTGCTATTGGTTTCTGCGCAGAACGCTATAATTTCGATGCTGAGGAGGCTTATCGCTTACTCGGTCTCGCGATGATTAAGCTAGAACGCAAGGCGCCAGTCAAGGCAAAGACGACCAAAGTTGCAAAGGTATCGGTACCAAAATCAGCTTTCCCTCTGCCTTACAACGGTGAGTTCCACGAAAACTGCTGTTTCGCATTACGCCAGAATAACGGATTATATACTCAATGTACTGGTCCTCGCAAAGGAGACGCGCAATTCTGCAAGAGTTGTGCTACTACAATGCAAAAGACAGGCGCTGAGATTCCGGAATATGGTACTATCCAAATGCGAAATGCAGTCGGTATCTTCGAGTACACTGATCCAAAGGGACGTAAGCCAGTTGCTTATGCGAAGGTCATGAAGAAGTACAAGATTAACCAAGAGCAGGTGCTCGAGGAAGCAGGTAACTTAAATATATTTATTAATACTGAACATTTTGTAGTCCCAGAAGAGACCAAACGCGGTCGCCCAAAGGCAGTGAAGGAGCCAAAGGCTAAGGGTGTAAAGGGTCGTCCTAAGAAGTCGAAGAAGGTTCTTCAAATTGAAGGCGATGACGATGATTTATTCGCAGCTTTGGTTGCTGAAGCTAATGAAGAGTCTGATGAAATCGTAATCAATAAGAAGAAATCAGGTAAGACTGATGAGGAAAAGGAAGCCGAACGCCTAGCTAAGGAAGCTGAGAAAGCCGAAAAGGAGGTCAAGCGTCAAGCCGAGAAAGCTGAAAAGGAAGCCAAATTAGCTGCTGAGAAGGCAGAAAAGGAGGCTAAAAAGGAAGCTGAACGTCTAGCTCGCGAAGCTAAGAAGAAGGCTGAAGAGGAGGAAAAGGCAGCAAAGAAGGCAGCTGCTGAAAAGGCAAAGGCCGAGAAGGAAGCCAAATTAGCTGCTGAAAAGGCAGAAAAGGAGGCTAAGAAGGGTCAAAAGTCGTCAAAGAAGGAAGCTGAACCAGTTCAAGACGACGAGCCTGATGTCGTAAAGAAGATTGAGTTTGAAGGCAAGAAATACTTGAAGTCTAAGAAGACAGGTATTGTTTACGATTATAACGAGTATGTCAAGAATGGCGAGCAAGTTGTAGTCGGAAAGTGGAATGAAAGCTCAAACAAGATCGAGTTCTCTGCTGCCGAAGAGGAAGAGGAGGAATATGACCTATAAATAAATAAAAAATATAAAAAGTAGATAGTAATTGTTATTTGTAAGCTGTAATATTTAATTAAGTAATTAAAAAGTGAGGCACAAGGCACGGCGTTTCGCCACTTGGTCAATATCTTTTTTCTCTGCATTTTTCCCGCACTGGTAGCTATACCTGTTGCCAGCTGCTGCTGTTAGGTTTGGCTGCATAATATGGTGGCAAAAAACCGGCCAACCATGGGCTAAAAGTACACAGCAAATTTGGAGCTAATTTGTGGAGCTAATTTGCCCACTACATTACCTACTACATGGACCACTACATAAGGCCACTTGTATTGCTTGCTGCTGCTGGTGGTAATGTAGTGGGTAAAAACGGGGGCCAAAGGTACACAGCAAATTTGAGGCTAATTTGTGGCGCTAATTTGCCTACTACATTGCCCACTACATCGCCTACTACATCGGCTATCAAAAAAACACTACATCCGACCACTAGTATTGCTGACTGCTGCTGTAAACATGTAGAGATACATCTATATAGTGAATTGTAGTTTACTACTTAGATTCAAATCTTATTGACTTGAATATAAACAAGGTACACCAGTGGAACACTATCATTTAATAGTAGTAGCCTTTGATATATTATGGATTATTTTTTCTTTCTTATCATCATCTGTTTCCATGACCTCTATTACTAATTTGTCGTGTATATCTGACTGCTTTGAATAAGCATTTCCATAATCTGGATATTTCTCTCGAAATTTCGGCAATAACCTTATGTTTTTGTCAGCGATTCTGTTGATAGCTTTCTTCAACTTACTTTTCTTTTCATCTTCTTTACTCCATTCTCCTTGGTCTTTTACATACATAGTTTCCCTTTTCTTGTCTGTGCAGTGTATCGGTCTTTCAGTCTCGTCTAAATTATTTAAGTTTTTTACTATTATTTTTGATATACCTTCTACATATCCTAGCTCACCTACTTCCATTAAATCACTCAGTTGTAACTTTATAGAGTCTACAAAATCTGTAATATTCATAGCATTTTTACAGGTCTCGTTTAAAAAGAAATTCAAGTTGAAAGCTTTGTTGTGAGAATTGGTGTGAGTATTTGTATTATTTGAATTATTATTGGTAGTATTTATTATTCCATTTTTGATAATTTCTAAAATTAATTCTTTGATATCAGTTTGCTCTTTTCTTAATTCAGAATTTTCCTTAATTATTTCGGAATTTTGTTTAAGTATCATCAAAATCAATTCGTCTTTATTGGTTGAATTTATTTTTTCTTTACTTTCAGATAAAACTTCTGTTGTGTTTTCGTTATTTGGAAAATAGCATTTTTTATTATGTTTCCATAAGCCAGCATTAGTTTTAAATTCTTTTCCACATCCACATAAAAAAGGTTTTTCAAGTTTTTCAAGTTTTTTAATTTCCTTTCCATTTCCATTCACATTGGACAAATGTTTTGGTCTCATTATATGTCTATTCCAGTCGCATTTTTGAAAGCATTTAAAATCACAATATTCGCAATAATATTTTGACAAGTTATTTTCAAGTTTTATTTTTTCCTTAATTTCCATATATTGTTGATAGAAAAAAACTTGAAGTGTTTTTCGAAAAAAAAACAAAAAAATTACAATAATAAAATATAAAAATATGGTTTAAAATGAGACCATAATTTTTCACTATCAAGACAAAATTTTTTCTCAGTAAGAGTGTTTTTGGCTTTCCCATTTTGGACATTTTTTTTGTCCATTTTGAAAAAGTTAAAATACTTTTCATTTTTCAGATTCAGTATTTTTTGTAATATTGCGGATTTCTAGGCCTTAAACCAAATCATCCAATTCGTCTTGACTTGAATATAAGCAAGGTACACCAGTGGAACACTATCATTTAATAGTTGTCACCTTCGATATATTATGAATAATTTTTTCTTTCTTATCATCATCTGTTTCCATGACCTCTATTACTAACTTATCGTGAATATCAGATTGTTTTGAAGAAGAATTTCCGTAGTCCGGATATTTCTCTCGAAACTTCGGCAATAACCTTATGTTTTTGTCAGCGATTCTGTTGATTGCTTTCTTCAACTTACTCTTCTTTTCATCTTCTTTACTCCATTCTCCTTGGTCTTTTACATACATCGTTTCCCTTTTCTTGTCTGTGCAATGTATCGGTCTTTCTGTCTCATCTAAATTATTTAAGTTTTTCACAATTATTTTTGAAATACCCTCTACGTATCCTAGCTCACCTACTTCCATTAAATCACTCAGTTGCAACTTTATAGAATCTACAAAGTCTGTGATATTCATGGCATTTTTGCAGGTTTCGTTTAAAAAGAAATTCAAGTTGAAAGCTTTGTTGTGAGAATTGGTGTGAGTATTAGTAGTATTATTATGTGAATTATTTGTATTGTTAATTCCATTTTTAACAATTTCTAAAATCATTTCTTTAATTTCCTTATTTTCTTTCATCAGGTATTCAACTAAATTAATTTCATCTTTAGTTATTTCTTGTTTGGTTTCTTCAGTTTTTATACAAACCTTTTTATGTCTATAATAACTGCTATCATGAGCATATGATTTTCCACAATTGCATATAAATTTTGGCAAGGATAAATCTACTAGCATATTACTAGCATTTACTAGCTTTTTATGTTTTGCTGTCAAAATATGCTTGTTGAAATCTTTTTTACTAGACGTTGTATAATTACAATATTCGCAAAAATAATTCTCCGGATTTTTCAGGGATTTTATACTAGCCATTCTCCTTAATATATGCTAGGAAAAAAATCCCTAAATCATTTTCTGCAAAAAAAATATAAAAAAATATCATCACAAAATAAAAAAATATGGTTTAAAATGAGAACATAATTTTTCACTATCAAGACAAAATTTTTCGTCAGTAAGAGTGTTTTCGACAACTCGATTTTGGACATTTTTTTTGTCCATTTTGAAAAAGCCAAAATACTTTTCATTTTTCAGATTCAGTATTTTTTGTAATATTGCGGATTTCTAGGCCTTAAACCAAATCATCCAATTCGTCTTGACTTGAATAACACTCTGGAATACGAATATCATATTCATACTCTTCTTCAATACCCACCTCGATATCAGGCATGATTTTCGCAATTCGAATAACATTACTATACAAATTTATCTTAAGCTTGGATTGAATATATTCTGCAATGATAAAGAACATTGTTTCCGTCAATAATTTTGCTATCTTTTTTTTATTTAAATACTTTTTCAATTTTATTTAAAATTGATTTAGGTTTAAATAATTCTCTCTAGATTAATTATATTAAAATGAATTTAAACCGCAGTTATTCTATTCCTTCTGCAAATGACAACCAAGATGTATCTAATGGTCGTTGTCCTACTTATGCATTAACCTGGACACATGAATCTAATAAACATCATTGGCCAAATGGTCATGATTATTTTATGGGAAATGGACAACATATTACCGATGACTCGAGAGAAATAAGAGAAATATTAAGTAGACGATTAGCAGCAGGCACCTTAACAGACAAAATTGTATTCTGTGATCTAGATGGTGTGCTGGCCGATTTCGAACAAGGTGTAATAAATAGATTTAAGAAAACTCCCAATCAATTATCGCCAAAGCTTATGTGGGGTGTAATTAATAAATCGAACTCATTCTTTGACACGCTACCATGGATGCCTAATGGTCGCAAGCTATGGTCACGTATTCGTAAATATAATCCTATTATACTAACTGGTATTCCAGGCGGAAGAGATTCAGCTATCGAACAAAAAATAAAATGGTGCAAACGAGAATTAGGCGAAGATATTGACGTCATAACTTGCCTAACTAGAGAGAAGCCGAAATATTGCTTACCAGGTTCAATTCTAATCGACGACAGAACCGACAACTTAAATGCATGGAATGAAAAGGGCGGCAAATTTGTTCTCTATGATGAAGACTATTTAGAGGCCATCGTAGAGAGAATTGATGAATATATGGTTCCTGATGTTACACTGGTGTAACAAGCCTACTTTATCGTCGTAACCTTAGAAATATTCTTTATTATTTTTTCTTTCTTTTCATCGTCTGTATCCATTACTTCTATGACTAATTTATCGTGTATGTCTGACTGCTTTGAATAAGCATTTCCGTAGTCTGGATATTTCTCTCGAAACCTTGGAAGTAATCTTATGTTTTTGTCAGCGATTCTGTTAATTGCTTTCTTCAACTTGGTTTTCTTTTCATCTTCTTTACTCCATTCTCCTTGGTCTTTTACATACATGGTTTCTCGTTTCTTGTCTGTGCAATGTATGGGTCTTTCCGTCTCGTCTAGATTATTTAAGTTTTTCACTATTATTTTTGAAATCCCCTCTACATATCCTAGCTCACCTACTTCCATCAAATCGCTCAATTGTAATTTAATGGAATCTACAAAATCAGTTATATTCATGGCATTTTTACAGGTCTCATTTAAAAAGAAGTTTAAATTGAAAGCTTTGTTATGAGAATTGGTGTGAGTAGTAGTATTATTAGAATTAGTATTAGTATTAATATTTCCATTTTTAACTATCTCCATTAATTCAGCATTTTGTTTAATTAACATTATAATGAGTTCTTTATCGAAATTGATTTCATTTTTAGTTGGTTCGTCGTTTGTAGATAGATTTTCTATATTACACTTTTTTTTATGTCTCCATAATCCGGCTCTATCATTGTATTCTTTTCCACAATTTTGACATCCATATTTTTTGCTAGTTTTTGCTAAAATAACGTTGTTAGTGTTGTCATTAACGTTGTTTTTATGTCGTTCACTTTGTAAATGAATACTTAAATTATATTTTCGTGATGTAGTATAATCACAAAATTCGCAACAAAACCCATTACTAGTTTTTACTAAATAATCGTTGTCGTTCGTTGTCATATAGTAACAACAGAAAATATTTTTAAGTTTTTTTTTAAAAAATTACAATAACAAAATATAAAAATATGGTTTAAAATGACACCATAAATTTTCTTTATCAAGACAAAAAAATTTCTCAGTAAGAGTGTTTTTGGCTATCCGATTTTGGACATTTTTTTTGTCCATTTTGAAAAAGTCAAAATACTTTTCATTTTTCAGATTCAGTATTTTTTGTAATATTACTGATTTCTATGCCTTAGTCAATTATTCCTCAATTTAGCGCGCAAATTAGCTTCACATAATTAAGCCTCTTCTTTTGGAAATCAACAGGTTATTCAAACGCTCGATTTCTCTCGAACCATTAAATTCAAACAAATCTGGCCATAAAGCATGGACAAAAAAATAGAAGGATGCCTTGAATGCTATACAAGAATAGGATATAGCATCTAAAAAATGCTCACAATAAGATTGCTTGACGTATTTAAGATGTGCAAAGTTCATATATAAAATTTAAAAGAAAAAAGATATTGGTCAAAAGTAGACTAAACGCCATACATTGTACCTCACTTTTCACAAGTTATGAATTTTTCTTAAATCATTACACAAATATTTAATCGGCTAAAATTTCACTAGCTACAATACGCTTACCTTCTTGAACATCATTAACATATTTATCAATAGTTTTTGTAGAAATTTCTTCTTCATCAGGAGCAAATGAGCACATTTCGAAGCGCTGAACATATACGGGTTTGGTCTGTCCGATACGATGACATCTGGCGATGGCTTGGTCTTCAACAGCAGGATTCCAATGAGGTGAGATGAAATAGATTTCGCTATAATTTTCTTGCAAATTTAAGCCTTCACAGCCGGTCTGAATTTGTAGAATTAATGCGTCATTTTTCTCATTAAGAATGTCGTAACGTTTTCCATTACTGGTTCTGCCGTCAAAAGTGGCGACTTTTTCCATGCCTCCCTTACGTAAACGCTCAGCGATTTCGTCGATTTCTTCGCGGAAATGACAGAATATGAGCTTACCGCAGCCGTTGTCTTTGCGTTCGAGAATGCTATTAATAGCGGCATCTAATTTGCTGCTGTGATCGAAGGCCTCTTTATAAGAGGAATAATTGTCGAGAAAGCCCATTTGAACCATTTTATCGAGTTGTTTAGCCATTAATTTAGGATAAATGCAGCTCTGTCTAGCACGTAATAAAAGAGTGAGTGTGCCTTTATTACGGAAAGAGCCGACAATTTGCTTATTTATACCCTTTTCAGGATTGACTCGACTAAATGACAGAGCAGAATGAAGCTCTTCTGACAACGACATTTCCTTCTCGGACGCCCAATCAACGATAGATTTGCCTACATGAATGTCGCTAATAACGATGCCGACTTGCTTTTTAGTGCGCTTCAATATGAAGGAACGAGCTAAAAGTCGCAGATTATTGGTCTCAGTATAGAAGCTAGCAGGCAATCTGATGAGAGCACATAAGCTGTAGAAATCCTTCTTGCTATTTTGAACAGGCGTGCCGGAAACTAGCCAACGAATTTTGGCCTGCAATAAGCGCGCACCCATATAGCGTGTGGTCTTCGAATTTCTCATATGATGCGCCTCATCAAATACGATGCGACTCCAAGAAACCTTATGCAACATAGTAAGAACCTCATCCTTGACCTGCTTTTTTGTCAGCGTAATAGCACCATAAGTTGAGATGACAATACGGGCAGCAGACAACTGCTCGAGAGTAATAGTCTTCTTATTCTCACCGTGATAAATAAGAGCCTTATGTCCTGTAGTTTTATAGATTTGGACAAACCACTGGTCGATGAGAATAGGCGGCACGATAACAAGCGTACGAGGTACGAAATTACTATACATTAAGCCAATCATCATAATAGTCTTGCCCAAACCCATTTCGTCAGCGATGAAACCACCACGGACATTACAAGGAGGGTCGTCCCTCAGCTCATTATTCAGACACCAGCGAACCCCATCATATTGATACGACTTATGCTCCATATTTGTCTTATCCAGGTATTTCTTGAACATATCCATGCGGGTATCCATAGTAGTCTCCATTTTCAATTTGAAATTGATGCAATTTTGAGTTATGTACAAATCACTAAATTTTAAAAAAAGTATTTCAATTTTTTTGGTTTCAAGCCATTTTTGGCCTTAACTGAAAATTTATATATTTTTAATGGGTTTTATTGGGTCATTTGTAGGCCTAGCCTTTGGGGAAAATAAAATAAAATTCAGCTGACCTTAAACCATATATAAGGCTACCCTGAATTTTATTTTATTTTTATATAACCCCTTGGGAAAATAGGTGAAAAATCCAGGCACCCCTTATAGGGCACATAACTGAATTATAAATTTTTAGTAATTAATGGTTACAGCCTGCAAATTAAAAAATTGAAATACTTATTTATATATAAATCAACAGCATAATTCATTCATCAAGTTAATCGCAAAGATGTCACGCACCACTAACGTCAAGAAGCCATACTGCAAGGTCTGTCAAGATGCTGGAAAGCCTGAGAGTGAGTATACTAGTCACTGGGTGAAAGACCTCAGCGGCAAGACGACTTGCCCTACCTTATTGAGCACCGAATGCCGATACTGTTTCAAGCTGGGTCATACCGCTAAATTCTGTAACGTATTAGCTAAGAACAATAAGGAAAAGGATAGAGCTGAACGCAAATTGCAGGCCATGATTACGGAGAAGCCAAAGCCAGTGGTTCAGAAGAAACCGCAGAACGGATTCGCCGCTTTATGCGAGGATAGTGATTCCGAGGAAGAGGTAATTATTGTTATTGAATATCCATCATTATTAAAAAAGAACGAAGTCGAAGTGCCGAAAGTGAAGCCAGAAGTCAACACCGGATGGGCTGCTATTGCTGCAAAGCCTGCTCAAGTGAAGAAGGTAGTCGAGCATACTAAACCAACTGGACTAGTATTGTTATCTGATTATATTAAACCTGAAAAAGTCATAGAAAAGCCAAAAGTCGCACCATGGGCCGTATCGAAGCAAGTCGTGAAGAAGAGTTGGGTAGACGAATCCGACAGCGAAGATGACGACGAGTCCTTACCAGAAGTGAACTTCAATCAAGAAATCGAAGACGATACTTGGTAAAAAAGATATAAAAAGTAGATTGTAGGTTGTTTTGTATGTTGTAATTGATTAAGTAAGTCCTTTTTTTTATACGATATTATGGTCTCCTGCTGCCTGCTGCTGCTCTAATCCTGCTGACTGCTGCTGCTCCTAACAGGCAAAAAAGTCGACACTAATTAGACGGCAAATTTGTAGGCAATATTGACGGCGATATGGATGGCAGGGTGGTATGGTGTAGAGGGGATGGTAGAGTGCTACAGTGCATCAAAATAACACTATTTACACCATTTGGACATTTACACCTTTTAACATTTCAAACGCCGATTGTTTTTATAAAAAATTGAAACTAATTTATAAAAAGATAATAACAATATAAAATACTAATTATAACAATGATTACTTTTTCAAAATGGTCTGGACCTGAGGGCATAGAAACATTTATCATAAATCAAACGGGGTGTAAACCTTATAGTGGTGCAGGGATAAATCCAAGAATAGAAAAAAAGACTACAATACTAAAATCAGTAGACAATACTTATTATTACAATAATGATATGAGCGATATAAATAATATAAAATATACTTTATTTGGGCATAATGGAGACCAAGATGAAACAGAAAAAAAATTTAATGAACCATTATTAAACATAAATAAAACACAAAATATATATCTTTATAGAGTTAGAAAAAACGGCAAAAAAACAGAATACTTATGGTATGGTAAATATGAAATCGTTGATAAAAATGTTGAACAACATATTGGTAAAGATTACAATACAAGAAATATTATAGTTTTGTCTTTAAGAAAAATCGGCGTTTGAAATGTTAAAAGGTGTAAAAAAATTGAAAACAAAATTAATATAAATATAAACATCAAAACAAATATAAACATCAATAAAAATAAAATGGAAACTCCTTATACAAAGGAAGAACTAAGAGCAATGACCGCCAAAGAATTTTAGCATTGCCTGAAAAATGTCCCCGCTTACATCCATATTGTTTAATTGGATTACATATTGACGATGCTAGGGATCGTATGAACGATTGGTGTAAACATATTGGAAACAAGGCAGAAATACTCACTTCAGGTCAAGGCTGCACAATGGATATAAATACTACTTACTATTGTTGCGAACTAGATGAAAATAATATTATGACTGACGTTTATAAAGCCTTTAAATAAAAAAGTTGAATATAAAAATAAATTTTTATAAATTTAACTTTTTTTTATTTATTCTCTCCAACAATATCAAACGAATAGCTAATTTTGTTTTATCTTCTGGGTTTCTTTCTATTTCTTCATCAATAACATTCAACATATTTTGCAAATCACTTGTTTCAGTCTTGTCATTCATCTCATTCAATTTGTCCACAATCATCTTACGAATAATGGGTCGAGTTTTGTTTTTTGGATAACGCACCATATATTTATCAATTTCATCCAAACATTTATACAGGTCATCAATCGTTAATTTATCTGAATTAATCATATCCCGAGCTAATGCTTTTCTGCTAGTAACAATAGCCTCTTTTAATGCATTTAAATAAGCAATTTTATTATCTGGCCGAGAGAATTGTATAATTAATGATGGTTGCATATCGAGTGGTGGCGCTGAAGGAGTAAATTGTGCTTCAAATGGCGGTGCAGAAGGAACAATTCTCGGATTATTCAATGGTTTCGAATCAACCACTGGAATCATCAAAGGCATTGCAACTGGTAAAACTTCCCTATTAACTTCTCTGCTCTTAATAGAATTTCCCATTTTTAAATACATTAAATAACCTAGTAAAAAACTTATTCAATTTTTAAATAAAATAATTTAAAAATACTAATTTAAATTAAATATATGTTGTCTTATTCTAATTTTTCAACCATAAATTATTTGACAGATCCAATTCCAGATAGTCAAAGACACCCTTGCGAACGAACTGATACTTATGTATTCGAGAGAAAGCGCTTAGGAAACCAAATGGTAACATCATCTGGAGAATGATACTTATGTATTCGAGAGAAAGCGCTTAGGAAACCAAATGGTAACATCATCTGGAGAAAGATTCGGACCTTTCTTATATCGCAATTGTCGAAACAAGGTTCTAATATCATCTTGGGATAAACCAATAGATGGTAAAACTACTTATACACCGTCTGATATAGGCATGTATAGTGATGCACTTATCTATTATAAAAATGAATAAAATTGAAATGCTTTATTATAAATTAATTAAATCAAACTAATTAAAATAATGAGTGCATCAAATAGCTGTGATTGTCATACTAGAGAGAATGATGTCTGTCCAAACTGCTTGGATTCAACAATGGACGACATTTACCAGACCATGATCGATGGAACGGCTGGAAGGGAATTAGTCGACACACAAATCTGTTTAAAAGAACTGCTAATGACTATGATTAAAAATCCTGAAGGTATTAAAAAGCTTCAACTAGAAATTGCTGCATTAAAAATTTTGCGCGAGAGACAGCAAACCGATTAATATAAAATATTCTAATTAATTATCAAGTCGTAATTATGGTGGATTTGATTATTAATTAAATATTTTACATCATAAAAAATAAAATTGAAAACGAAAATAAGCAATTAAATAAAAGCACAACTAAGCATATACACAATGGAAAACATTGAATCTTTTATCGCCCCTGTTTACATCAGTGCTGCAAATATGGTCACCCCTCTTGCAACAATCACATTTGATACCTTATACGAAAATGTACTCACCCTCGCAAACATCGTAAAAATCGGTATTGAAACCTTCGCCTTCATTATGAAGGAAGGAATTGTAGAAGTATTTGCTAACTTGACTCTAGAAAAAATTGTATACATTATTGTTGTATACAATTTGTTTATGTTGATGGCGCTCGATAATCAGCGCAAAAAAATTGCAGAGCAAAAGGAACAAATTGAATCCCTCGAAAAAAATGTTATTTATTTGAAGAAAACCGAGAGAATGCGCGAGGATTTAGAGCAGATGTGGGTTCAAGACGTAAGGGAATATCACGCAGATACAACTAAGAAAATGGTAGCTATGGAAAAAAAAATTAAAAAGTTGGGGAAGGATTTGAAGCAATATGAATAAAAAATTTAATAACATGTATTTAAAAAAATTGAAATCTTTTTTTATTTCAAAATACATTTCATAATAACAACAACTATGTCAGCTTTCAACATTGAAGAATATATTAATACTTTGCCAGATGATATTGAAAAAATAAATGTTTCAAGTAAATCTCTTACTTATCTACCATCATTAAAACGTTTTCATAAACTTAAAGAATTATATTGTTCTGATAATCAATTAACCTCATTGCCAGCACTCAATCCGTCTTTACAAAGATTATATTGTGCTAACAATCAATTAACCTCATTGCCAGCACTCAATCCGTCTTTACGAATATTATATTGTGGTGATAATGAATTAACCTCATTGCCAGCACTCAATCCGTCTTTACAAGAATTATATTGTTCTGACAATCAATTAACCTCATTGCCAGCACTCAATCCGTCTTTACAAAGATTATATTGTGGTAACAATCAATTAACCTCATTGCCAGCACTCAATCCGTCTTTGCAAGAATTATATTGTTATGACAATCGATTAACCTCACTGCCAGAACTCAATCAGTCTTTACAAAGATTATGGTGTTTTAACAATCAATTAACCTCATTGCCAGAACTCAATCAGTCTTTACAAGAATTATATTGTTTTAACAATAAATTAACTTCATTGCCAGAACTCAATCCGTCTTTACAATACTTAGATTGTTCTAATAACTTACTACCCATATCAATCAACAAAGGATGGTTAAACGAAGAACAAAAAAATACTATAAATAATGCTTTTCAATGTATAGAACGTTTTAAAATGATGTTTTACTGTATAAAATACAAAACAAAACTACGAGATTGGTTATGGTTAAAAGTAAGATTGCCGAAGATAGAAAGATTGTATCACCCAAATAATTTAAATAAATTATTAAATGCAGATATGTCTGAAGAAGAATTGGATCAAGTGATTTGTAGTTGGTAATTAGTAATTGGTAATAATAATTTTTTTTTTTACTTTAAAGCTTCTGCAGCTTTAGCTAATTTTTTTATATACAAATCTTCATCGTCAGACCCATAAGTAGATGAGTTATCATCAGCGCCCTTCTTTTTAGCTTTTTTTTCTTTCTCAACGCGGATGAAATTACATGTATCATTGAAACCATACTGAACAGTACTGTAAGTAAATCCGATATCTTTGAAAATATCATTACAATATTTAATAATTTCTTCAATTTCTTTAACAAATGACTCGATATTATGATTTCCAGCATCAGATTTATCCAAATTATCCATAAGTCTATATACAATATCAGTAACAGCAGTATTTGAAAGCTGTAAAACCTGTGCAACTTCAGTATTTTTTCTATTCTTTTTATCATTTCGCTGAATTAACATCTTAAATTCATCTTCTGAAATCAAATTTTCTAAATATTTAATGCGCAGATCTTGATTTCTAACTACATAATCAGTTTGAAAATTAGGTAATTCAGCACGCGTATTATGAATGACGTTTCTAACAATATTGAAAATTTTACTAATATTCTCTGCATAACTTTGAACAGTTCGCATATCTTTACGACCATTCCAATTAGTATATTCTTTTTGTTCAACTTTACATAAATCAGGATGTTTTCTAGACAATGTCTGAATTCTCTCAACTGTATAATGACTTAATTCTCTACCACATTCAAAATCCCCAGGATTTCTAGGAGCTGCACCACCGCCATTTTTACGCTGCCATTCGTAGAAGTGCGGATTGTGAATATTTTTCTCCAATTTGCCGGTTTTCCAACTGAACGCAGTATGACATTGTGTGCACCACATTTGGTCACAATTTTTTACAACTGTAAAATCAGACAATAAGAATCTATTATTGTCGTTTACAGACCATCCGTAATAAAGACCTTTTCCTATTGGCGAGACTTGAATACTACATTTTAAGTAATCTTTATTATAATTAGATGAACTACATTTTTTTCTAGATAAAATTGTTGGTATTTCGTGTAATTTATCACCAGAAATATTGATAACATATTGGTCTTTATAGTCTTTTGGTTCACAATCGAAAATTTTAACATTTTTTTTTTCTCTAATTGTATGATTGACAACAAATCCAAGAGAACGAGCTAAATTAATAATTTGTATACTTAAATTTGGATTACTCTGAATAATAACAACTCTTTTTCCATTATGTTCTTTTGGAACATGGCCATCCGTATCTATTAATCCAGCCAATAACTTTAATCTATTTTCTCTAGAGTTCATAAAATATTGTTCTGGAATATGTTTATTGCCAATCAAATTATATTTTTTTAATAAATTTGTAAATGGATTAATTCTTTCGTAATATTCTGGAATATTCTCATATTTTTCACCATTTATATTTTCCTTACCAAAACTGTATCCCTTTCTTCTAATTCTAAGTTTATATTTACCTTCTTTAACCAATTCTGAATTATTTTCAGAACACCAATTAGAAATATAGTCTTTAATTTCAATATCATTAGATGCAATAATTGGCTCAGTATGTGTGCCATCTCCGAGCCATAATCCAAGTAAATATGGGTCTAATTCAAGATTGTTCGCTTCAGATTCATAATTAATTCCATGAGAACTTTTAAATCCAAGTAGTTTTTGTTTACACCATTTATCAAGACCTAAATAATCGTCAATTGTTAATAATATAATTTCATCTAATTTTAAATTTTCTAAATATTTTTCAGCATTTTTTTTGGAAGTTTCCTTATCAGAATTTTCATCAATTTTAAAAGATTTAGTTTTCATTTTTTTTTCATACCGGTCAAACCAACATATCTTCCAACTATTAATAGTTTCAATCCAGTTAATAGAATTTTCACCAGTAAATTTAAGTGCCAACATATGTTTACTATTAACAATGTAACTAATTCCGCCATTTTGTTTAACTTCAAATAATTCATCTTCTCCTGAAACCAATTCTTCAACAACTCTTTTCTCTCCATTATCTCCAACTAAAATATCGCCTACGCAAATATCTTGTGACATTTTGTAATTTCCATTCCACAACAAAATAGGAGTATCTTTTGCGAAGCATCCTGAAATTTTAAATATCAAACTTTGACACTTAGGACAAGGTTTGGAATCCTTGGCAAGCATTTTGGCAGTTTCCACATTATTAGGATCGCATTTATGCTCACAATCGCGATTAGGTCCTTTTAATTCGTGACAATCAGGACAGGACCATTGTTCGCAGATACCACATTTCCATTGGGTGCTTAAAAATCCACGACAATTATTGGCTGGACATTGTCGAACAAATCGGGCCTTTTCTTTATCTTCTTTTTCAGAAGATGAGGTTGGTATAATACCGTATTGTATTTGTCTCTCCAATTCTTTTTTCTGTCTGTATAAATCTTCAATCAATAAATCTAATTCTCTTAATTGTTTTTTCATATTTCTTTTTGCAATTTTCTCTTCGACCAGAGGCTGAGTAGCAGGCAATAATGCTTTTTCTTGATCAAATAAAACATCTTCTAAATGTTCCTTATATTTTGAAGTCAAGAATACATTAGTAAAATTTTCTCTCAAGAATTTTCTAGTCCATTCCTTAGCACAATCAGGTTTCATACATTTTGGAGTTACCTCAGATAAAATATATGTCTCGCAACAAGTTCTGCATACATCAAACTCACAATATGGACAGCAAACCTTAGAGCGAGTGCTCTTATTGTAATTATCGCAACAAATATTACAGGACATTTTTGATAAACTTTGGTTAGATTATAATTCTCGGAATATAAATTAATTAAAAAAGAGTATTTTTAAATCAATTTTAAAAAAATAAAATGAAAACAGTAATGAAATTTATAAGACTATTTTTATTTGCCATAAAACCATTTTTTATTATATTTAGTACGAGTAGCAGAACTATCAATAAATTTATTTTATATATTTTTTATCGTTCTAAATGTCCAACATTATTTTTAAAGAAGTCAGGTGGTATTTCTTGACCATATCTATCCTTGTCATTATAAATTTCTTCTCCAAATGCGTCAACTAGCTTGCGCTTACCTAGAATAGAATGGTTAGGTCGTGGCTCAAAAAACTCAGGGCGTTTATTCCCATATTTGGCATAAAGATATGATTTATATTTTTCAGTAAACATCGTCTATATTTTATGTATAAATTTATAATTATAAAAGTATTTCAATTTTATATTTATATAATATATAAATGATTGAAAAAAAAGAAAAGAAAGGAGACATCACAATTTATTATGTAAAAAAAGATTATGATGATAATAAATTATCGAAAGTTCTGAATAAAAAACTAAAACGCAGTGATATAAAAGATTTTATAGATGATGATGCAGATGTATTTACAGAAGAAGGCACATTATTATTGCGATTTAGAAAGAATAAATTAAATAAACAACATATAGAAGAATTTTATGATAGTGTGATAGATTTTGCAGTGATCCCAACATCTAATAGAGGGTCAGCTTCTGGTAGTAAAAGTAAAAATACACATGATAATCCAAAAATAATGTCCAATATTATAGGATATTTTGATAAACTATCACCAAAACAGAAGGCAAAAATTCGCGATTCTGGACACAAAGCTCCAAAAATAACAGTTAGAGAGACAAGATTTTTGGCAGATTATCCAGACAAATTTCAAAAAATGGTTAATCTTATTAAAGAAATTGATCACTATTATAAGATATTGGTTCCAGATAATTATGCAAAGCAAAAAAAGAAAGCAAATCAAACTCCATTTCATATTGCAGATACAGCTTTTACCACGGTTACAACAAATGTAAATTATCAAACAACGGTGCACACAGATAAAGGAGATGACGAGGAAGGTTTTGGAAATTTAGCTGTTATAGAGCATGGTAAATATAAGGGGGGTGAAACATGTTTTCCACAATATGGAATAGGTGTGGATATAAGAACAGGTGATGTTCTATATATGGATGTTCATCAACCACACGGTAATTTACCGATTGAATTAGAATCGAAAGACGCAAAACGATTATCTATTGTTTGTTATTTAAGAAGACTAATTTGGGAGCAGACAAAGGGTAAAACAAAAAAATTTATGGTGCGTCATAATAAGACAATGAAACGCTTAATTGACCGCAAATCATAAAAAAATATTATACAATAAAATATTATACAAATATATATGACAAAATCAGATTATGTAATATGTATTCCAAGTTATAAGCGTGCAACTTTTTGCAATGAGAAAACATTAGCCACGCTACATAAACATAATATAAATCCATCATGTATTTATGTATATGTCGCCAACAAAGAGGATTATGATTTATATAAATCCACTCTTGATAGCAAACTATATAATAAATTAGTAATAGGTAAGAAAGGTTTAGTTCCGCAGCGTCAATTTATTAAGGAACAATGGCCAACTGGTAAGCATATAGTATTTTTCGATGATGATGTGGAGAGTATTGATTTAAGTTTATCACCTCGCTTTAAAAAGCATAATTTGGATTACTTTATAAGAGAAGCCTTTAAAGAATGTCAGCAACATAACTCTTATATATGGGGGGTATATGCAGTTTTTAATCCTTTTTTCCGTAAACCTAGACCAGAACTTTCGACACAATTGAATTATATAGTAGGTGCATTTTATGGCATTATTAATAGACCGAAATTGAAAAGCATACAATTAACAATCACCAAAGAAAATGGTCAAAAAGAAGATGTAGAGAGAACAATTAAATATTTCATAGAGGACGGAATAGTATTGCGATTCAATAAGATAGGTTTTACTACCAAATATTATGGTAAAGAAGGTGGATTAGGTCAATTTGAAGAACGTATAAAACCAATGAAAGAAGCATGTAAAAAGCTAGAAAATAAATATTCAGAATATGGTCATACCAAAATAAGAGGTAATGGTATGGCAGAATTTGTCTTAAAGAAGATACCAGCAAGAAACCAGGAGTCAGAAAATAGTCAAAAAAATAATAACAAAACTATAAAAAATAAAACTAGAAATAATAAACAGAAACATAACAAAACAAGAAAAAATAGATAAAATACAGTAAAAAAATTAGTTATCCAAATGAATAACTAATTTTAAATTTAGTTTAATTAAATGTTACAGACTTACAATTCACACTACCAACTAATAGACGCATACAACCTATATCCTTTTCTATTTATCTTTTGTTCATATATTTTTTCTTTTTCGTTTACATATTCAGCCTTGTTGAGAGCTAACGTATATCCCTTGCTATGCACAACTTCATAAATTTCACCTCCTGGCATCAGACTTTTCTCAACTTTCTTGCTTAAAATAATGCCCTTGTGCTGCTTTTCTTTTGCGTCCCATTGCGAATTGATGCTTCTAGCATTAGGGAATCTTTGAGCGATTTCAACAAAATCAACAACATATTCACCCATCACATCAACATTATTACAGCTTGTAAGAGGCAACAAGATTGTAAATCCACCATTGGAGACTTGTTCAGTGCCGTCTTGTAGAGTGTGGAAGAATACTTCATTTTCAGTCGTCCTAGGAACTTTGGTTTGTCCGTTGTAGTATTCGTTATGGGTCTCAGTAACACCATATACTACAACAGAGCCAGCTTTTATTCCAGCCTCATTATCGTCTTCTTTATAGCAGAAGAAATTGATAATGCGGCCTTCTTTAAGTTGAGTTCCCCGTTTTTCCACGCCTGTAAAATGAAGATATTCGGGGAGTTCAGAGTTAGCCTTTCTGGATTTTGCAAATTTGCGCTTGAATTCTGCCAAGGTTTTGCCGTGATTGTTCATGTTGTGAACCACAATTTCAAGTTCATCCGATTTTCCAAAATCCCTGAATTTTTGAATTTTATTACAGATTTCTTGAAATTGCGATTCTTGAGTTTTGCTACAATCAACATCCTCACCGCGCATAATCTTGTCGTATACTTGTTCAACAATCTGTTTTTGTCTTGGAAGAGTCGACAAGTCAACATTTTCGACAACAAAAGGGATGATTGGGTGAAGTGTCTTGAAGACTTTTGATCCAGTGATATTCATAGCCTTATTTGGGAGGACGTTAACTTTGCCAGTTAATTCAAGGTTGTCAATTAGTTCAATATAGCGGTCAATTTCGCCACTATTGACTATTTTTTGATGAATATAGACGTCAATTTGACTAGAACCTTGTGAATAACCACATACACGTCCAAGGAGACCTTGTAAAATGGTGTCCGTATTAGCTGACTTAGCAGTTTCCATGACAAATAGAACATGAGACTTCTCCAAATTCTTTCCCATTCTGCACATACCTCTTAGAAGGATGACAGTGTCTTTCTCAGGAGCGTTTTTCATGTTTTTCCACGCTTCTTTGCCCTTTTTGACAGTCTCTTCGGAACCAAGGGAATCATATACGATATAATTCCAGTTATTAGCGTTAATAATACTAATAACCTTAGCCTCGTTTGACTTAGTGATGCGGACAAGAGCATACATAGGTCTAGAACGAGATGTTCTAAGAGCTTGATTCAGAGCGTCATCGAGCGAGTTAAAAGGCACCAACTTTTTCGTGTCACGAATAGTTTTAACACTGTTGTAACTCTGGCCTGGTCTCAAGTATACGACTTTCTTATTAGGCGAATGGTGAATATTGTCGCTTAATTCTGAGAAAGGAGTAGCAGACACAGTTAGGACGAAGTTTTGGTGTTCTTCTAAACAAGAGACATCGCCATCAGCAGAGATATTGAGTCTTTTGAGAAATTTGTCTGGATTTTGTTTCTTGCTTTGAGCAAAATGGGCTTCTTCCCATATAAATAAGGTTTTGGAAGGCGTTTTGTCGTATTTTTTAAGCTCAGTACCCCAGAACACTTCAAATTTAGACTTAATATTCGCAGAAATAGAGCATGCTTCACGATAACGAATCTGATGAATATCCATCAAATATTCAATATAAGCGACGTGAAACTCGGCATCTTTTCCGTCGACCTTGTCTTTAATTTGACTTTTAAGGTCAAGTTCAGCATTACCACTGAAGATAACGACTGAGTCGATAAGTCCAATGCGAAGTAATTCATATGCCAAAAGTAGGAATGTAAAGGTCTTACCGGACTGCATTTGTGCGATTAAAATGGTCCATCTTCCATGGTGAAAAGAGTCCATAATATCATTGGCAGCATTAATGTGTTCGGAGGTGATAGCTTGAAAAGAAGACATTTTCGTAAATTGATAAGTGGTTAATAATGGAACTAATTGACCTAACTAAAAGTATTTCAATTTTTTTATTATGCACCTGATAAATGTATTAACTAAAAATTTATCTGACTATTACTTAAGGTGAGCTGAAAAAAAGGCACTAGGTAGTTATAAATTTTCAGTTAAGGTCAAAATGACATATAATAAAAAAAATTGAAATACTTTTTGCCTTATAAGTCAACAGCATATTTGCCTAGTGCCCAAACAATCTTTAAGAAACTACCTTCGGTTCAAGATGTCCACTCAAATTGACTTCCGAACTTTACCAGCCAATGTGCCCGTCCTCTGTATTCCCCGTGTTTATCCGAACATCAGCGAGTCCCGTATTCGCCGTATTTTCGATGACTTAAACATGGGTACACTCGAGCGCATTGACATTGTCCCAAAGTTTACTGGCGTTAGCAGCAAAGCCAGCGATAAGGGAGAAAAATTTAACCGCGTATTTGTTCATTTCCGACGCTGGAATGACTCGGAAAACGCCCGCGTAGCCAGGGAACGCTTATTAAACGGTAAGGAAATTAAAATTATTTATGATGATCCTTGGTTTTGGAAGATTTCTGCCTACAGAGAAGCCGAACGTAGACATCCTGCTCCTCAAAGTGTAGTTCCAAGAAGAGCGACTTTGCAGTGCGACTCGGATGAGGATAGAGCTTCCAGACCAGCTAATAATTATAGGGAGGAGCCAAACGACAGACCAAGATATCAGCCAAGACGCCGAGATGATTATCCAAGACGTCGCGATGATTCAAGAGAAAGACCAAGACGCAGTGATGATTATCCAAGACGTAGTGATAATTACAGAAGACCTGATGACCGCAGAAGACCTGATGACCGCAGAAGACAAGACGAGAAGCCAAGACCTAATGAGGCAAGAACTCCATCATGCTCTCCTCCAAGACGTCGCGATGACTCAAGAGAAAGACAGCATGAAACTCCCGAAGAAGTATCCGAATTACCGAAGATTGACTACGGAGATATTAAATTGCGGCCAATGAAGAAGCGAAATTACGGAGGTGTGAAGAAGCCGCTGAAGGTTGAAGAAGAAGGCGAAGTCAAGGAAGAAGGAGAAATCAAGGAATAAATAGAAAAAGTAGATTGTAGTAAATTTGTGATTGTAATTAAATTAATTAATTGTTTCTTTTTTTCATTTAAAACGAAAATAATACGATATAATATGGATGTTATAATGTTAAATGACAACATAAAAATAACAAAAGAAAGAGATATTTATAGAATAGCATTTAAAACGCAACAATATCATTTAATAAATTCCTTATTGAAAACGCGTATAATAAAAGGAGGTTCAACAGACGAGACATACAAGAACATTTTTTTCAAGGCGGATAAAGTAAGAACCTTTCACCAATATCAACATGATATTAAGCAAACCCATGGTAAAAAATCTTTATTAGTATCAGACGCAGCAAAAATGATCCGCTCCCTAGTAATGCAGCTATCTCATTTAATCGACAAAGAATCCCACACGATATTAGGTTACGCTCCAGAAGAAATAATTGTCATAAACGACCAAACCTTCGCATTCCTAGGCAGCGAATTAGTAGCAAAAATAAACGAAGTCTCCAATATGGCTATGATTAGCTGCCCTTATTTAACAACTGATTTTTTTCTCTCGCCAGAACTTCTAGCAATAAAGGAACTACCATCATTTGTCCATTATAAAACAGCTTACTTTAGCTTAGCATTATTGGTTATATATACAATAATGGAAGATAACGATTTTTACACAGAGTATATAAATCATAAACACTCAGAAGATATATTGAAGGTTTTAAATAATCATCCGATAAAAAATACCAAATTATTTTGGCTTCTCTCTAGATGTTTAGTTGATGATGCAAAAGACAGAAGTATAATTCTAATCTGATTAATTTTTTTAAAATAATCTCATACTATTTTATAATGTCATTAACTGCTTTTAAAAGAAAATCAGTGATTAATTATGGTTCAAAACGTTCAGGAACAGCTCCAGGTGGAGTTTGGTTGCCTCAAGGTCCATTTGGTCATGCTACCGAAGCTTTGAGAGAAGCAATTCAAACTTATGGTCCAGCTGGATTTTCTATCAATGGAGGTCATCGAAATATTGGTGGTGTAGGTAGAGATATGAAAATGTCAAAATCAGGTACACCTTATAGAGGAACTCAACCTATTGGATTCGGAGGAACATTTGGTAAATATCCTTCAGCAACATTAGTTGGTTCAACATCTGACAACATTCAATCAACAGGTGCAGTGCCTAATGCTCAGAGTAAACAAGCCGCAGTTGAGCCAGTTCTTAACTCTCGTGTTGTTGACACAATGGGAACCCAATATTTATACATCAAACCATCTGTGCTCTCGAATTATGGAATGTTGGATAAAAAATATAGATGGGCAAAATATGGCAAATATCCTAACTACTGGGTTCAACCAAACTACACCGGAAATCAAACCGATTCTGCCAGTCAATGGCTATACATTCAAAATAAAGCTGCAGCCAATACATGCAATCTCAAGGTCAACAATGTTGGCACTTATGAAGGTCACACTGTTAAATGCGGTCCTACATTATGCACAGGAGGAAGTTCAACTGCTAAATTTAAGTTTAATGATATGGCTCGTAATGCACCTTATACAAAGACACTTTATCAACCAGTTTCTTATTCTCAATATAATTTGTATTTAACTCGTGGTTGCAACAATCCTGTAGGTGCTCAAAAACCTTTCCCTTATGCAGTTCAAACAGGTTCAAGTCAAGCCGCAGCAGGAACAAGTATTACATCTTTCGCGTCAGGTTGCAATACACAAAATGTTTATGTTGCACCTCCAGAATGGTATATAAAATCAGGACCACAAAGACAACCTCCTTCTCCAATTCCTCAAAGTCTACCTTTTTGTTCATAAAAAAATTGATAAAAAATTAATCAATAATGATAATAGTATTTAAATAAAATGCCGGAAATTGATAAACAAATAACGTTCAATGCTTTTCATATTTGTATTTTAATCATACTATTAAATTTGACATTTAGTGGAAATATAAATTACATAATTCAGTTCATAAATTATGTAATAGATTTTAATAGCCCTGGTTCTTGGTTTATTATATTACATATACTAACATTATATCTAATACTTTCAAGTTTGCAATTTGAATTTGGTTTTCGTGCGGCTATTAAATTTAATTTATAAAAAAATTGAAATATTTAATTTGCTTAATAAATAAAAGCATGAAAATAAGATGGCGAAGATTGCAAACATTGAATCATATCAAGTATTATTAAAAAAAATTTTCGATAATAAGGAAAAAGAATTTGTTATGTACAATAAAAAAGTTATCTATATGTCTGTCCATATCTATCCCATGATTTTGCTTAAGAAAATTATCAAGGATAAAACAGAATATTCCGCATCATCTATGTTTGTTACACGGGTTTAACAATTTTTAAAATATAAATTTAAAATAAAAAATTTTTTTATACTTATTAAAGAAATGGGAACACAAGGTTCATTTGGATATAAAATAGGTCGTAAAGTGCGTTTAATGCATGTTCAGTACGATGCTAATATGCTTTGGCAGATTCTCGTTAGAGAGATTTATGTATTAATGAAGCATTATGGCTCTATTGAATTGTTACAAGAAGCATTTGTAAATTTATCGGAAGCAAAGAATAAACCAAAACCAGAAGCTATCGAAAAATGTAAAGTATTTACAGACTTACAAGTATTAAATAAAAATACAGGTGATTGGTATTGTTTGACACGTCATTGTCAGCATAGTTTCATAAATATTTTAGAATCAGGCTATTTCTTAAATAATGGTAGAAATTCAGGTTTAGTATTTATTTTAGATTTTAATACAAATTCAGTGAGATTTTATGGTGTAGATTATGAGAAGAAAACCACAGAATATGAAAAAGCAACAATTGATGAAATAATGGAATTTGAAGATATGCCTACAAAAACTTACACTGAAATTATAACAGAAATGAGAGAAAGATTTGAAAATTATGATAAACAAGTAAAAGCAGTTGATTTAGAAGTAGAAAAAATCAATAATATTATTAAAAAAGCTAACGAATTAGGTGGCGACCAAAATGTATTATCAAAAGCAAATGAATTATTAGATGATATGCAATGGGAAAAAAAGAAGTTAGAAATGAAATATCGTTTCTTTTATTATCGTTTGGATGCATTAAATTTAATTGAACATGAAACCTAATCATATTTAAATAAATAACAATCCATATTTGGATAAATTTGCAGAGCAGATTCCAAAAAATGTGGATAATCATCGATGAAAATATGATGATTATAACCTTCTAATAAATTATATTTTCTAATGTAATTACCTTTTGTTATTCGATTACTTGTATAATGAATTTCAAATTGTTCTGGGTCTTCGAGACCAACCTTTTTCAAATCTCTTACTGTCTTTTCGTGTGATTCAGGACCTCGCGCAGTTAAAAATAAAAATTTACCTCCGAGTTGATTAATTCTCTCTAACATTAGAGAGAAACCTTCGCTGTCAGTATGTTTAACTAATCCAACACTAAGAGACATATGTAACATATCCAGCACTGTTTGCTCAAGTTCTTTTGGATCGGAATATTCAGGTTTTATCTGATTATAAATATCAACATAATCACGAACTGGTCGAATAAATGTTTTGTCAATATCACAGATAATAATGGATTTTTTATCTGGTGGAAGCATAACAGTTTTAAATGAGTTTATAACAATTATTGGTTTAGATTTTGTATTTTCGTGTTGTTTTAATATATTTGTTAGATTCATAATAAATATATATAATTAAATATTTAAACTGTTTTATTATATTAGATAGCATTATTGATATACTTTTCGAATAATTCAAGAGCTTCCTTAGGTTTGTATGTTGGGACTTCATGGCCTGCAAAATGAACGGTCATAAAAGAGAAGCGACTATCTTTGCTAAAAGGAGTGTTAAATTTGGTAATATAACCTGCAGTTTGTCCGTCACTATTAAACCAAGTGTTCCATAATGAAGATACTGAGAATCCAAGGTCATAAATCCAGCGTTGAGTGCCGATTGTGCCGCATACTCCATCGTCATCACCAGAGTAAACAAGAACTCTTAAATCAGGATGACTCTTGGAGTTCAAAATCGTCTTATAATAATGTTCCATCGGGACCATTTTGTCAGCTAAATTGTATTTAGTAGTTCTAGAGCATTCTTCCCACTCAATATCGCCTTTGACATGAAGGGCAGTTTTGACGTCCATTTTATTGAGATAATTAGATGCATAATTGTCTTCACAAGGTTCATAAGATAAATAACCGAAATCTTCAAATAAGAATTGATGCATAGTGCGTTGTTGAGATGTTAAGCAAACTGGATAATCAAGTGCATAAGGGTTAAGATTGCCGATTTTCTTCATAAAATCGAATAATAGGAGCGAACAGACGGAGTTGTTGAGTTGTTGAACAGGATCAGTACATCCATTAGCGATATAGGTGTCCCACAAAGGTTTAGGAAGCAATTGTTTTCCCCAATAGGTTTCCATTTGAGCGCCGACTCCAGAGTAATAATCGGTGTAAGGGTTTCCGACTGCAAATCCTTTGAAGTTGATGCGGTCTTGAGAATAAGTCTGAGCATCATTATATTTAATAATGGCGTCGGCCCATGTAGGCATATAATGACCGCCATAAGATTCGGATGTGATGTATAATGCTGTGTGATTAAAATGCGGATACTTATCAAAAAACGCAAGAATGGTGGCCAAATTATCTTGAGCAGCCTGTTCATCACCAATCTTATAATCGTCTTTGACATAAGAATAGGAGAATCCAACTCCGACAGGTTGCTCCAAGAACACCATATTCGCAATTTTATTCCAAGCAAACGGATTTGGCTCGATATTACCGTCAGCATCCGGTCTGAAAGGACCCTGCTCAGTCATAAATCCAATCAAACCCGAGCACCCCGGCCCACCATTTGTCCAAAATACTAGTGGTGCAGTTTCTGGCGAAGCCTCTGCCTCAACCAACCAATAATGGATAAATTTATGGGTATCTTTTAAGTTCAAATAACCGCTAAACTGATTGAAATTTGGTTTCCATTGTAAACCTGGCATCTCCGTCACTTGATCTAACAAAGCTTCATTTGTATATTGAAACCCATCAATATAACTAGAGAGAAACAAAAATGTAAATATTACTCCAAATGTAAACATTATAAATATATAGAAGATAATACTTTTATATATTTTTTAGAATATATTAAAAAAACCTTTTCTCGATTTTGAACTTCTTCTCTTTTTCGTACTTCTCTTCTTTATTGGTCTTCTCTTAACATTTTTTGTAACTGAACTTACTTTTTTACCTTTTGAACCATGACGGAAAATAATAAAATTGTTGTTTTTATTGGGGTCTTCTGTCAATTCTAAACGAGGTAATTCTTTCATATATTATAAAGTATATTTATTAAAAAATTGAAAAATAATTTAAAATGAAAGTGATAGTTAATAATATAATGTCAGAAATCGATTCAGAGCCAGAATTTTATTTATATGATTTAGAAGAGGATTTATTGCATAAATATAATAAATTTATGCGTTTAAAAATATTTATTGATTCAAGTGATAATGAATTAAAACATAAATATGAACAACATATTTATCAACATCATTTAAAATTACATAATAATATTGACCATATTGACGCTGGATTTGATTTGTTATGTCCAAATGAACAAAGATTATATATACTAAGTATTCACGGCGCACAAAAAGTAGATTATCAAGTCATTTGTGCTGCCGAAATAGTAAAATATAATGATATTTGTTATAATACCGGTTTCTATATATACCCAAGGTCAAGTATTTCAAAAACCAGAATTCGTCTTGCGAATAATGTCGGCATTATTGATGCTGGCTATAGAGGCCATTTAATGGGTATGTTTGATGTTCCATATGAACATTCGATAATAATTAATAAATTTGATAGACATCTACAGATTTGCGCTCCAAACTTAATACCCATCATTGTTCAGCTAGTTCATTCGATAGAAGATTTAGGTGAAAAAACGGTTCGCGGAGAAGGCGGATTTGGATCAACAGGAATTTAAGTAGATTTGTTCTTTCTTGTGTTATATTTTTTTTTCAATATTTTCATCTCTCTAATTATTCGTTTTGCCTCATCGGTATAAACACATTTTTTTGTTTTATTTCTTTTTCTATTTATTTTTCTAGTCTTACGCATATATATTATTCAATTATAAAAAATAATTTAATAATATATGAAGTTTAAAAATATATTTAATGATGAAAATAAAACCAAAATTATCGGAATACTAACAATATTAATTGCAATATGGTTAATTCTATATTTTATTCCTGAAGTATTTGTATCATTATTCAATACACTTTTAGGAAACTTAATTTTGATTGTATCCGTTTTATTAGTTTATGCAAATAATAGAATGTATGGATTAATTGCCGGTTTAACCATATTAATTTTATATAGATTCTCTCGACTTTCGAGAGAAAATTTTACTACTGATTCTGAAAGAGACTTCTTATTGATTCAAAGCACCATAAATAAACAAAAGGTTTTTGATATGAATGTAATTAATTCACAGGCATCTCAAGAAGAATTAGATTATTTCAATAAAAATGGTATGTGGCCATGGTCTCAAAAAGTAATAGATCTTTATGAAGAAGCTGTTAATAGAAATCCTTATATAAGAACAGTTCCTCAGCAGGCAACTAATTATGCAAGACGCGTTTATAATGAGGCAGCTATATTAAGAGTTCTCTCTTATCAAACCAAAGAAGGTCAATTCTTATTACATGGAGTATTAGTGAAAGATCCATCAGGTAATAAAATGGAGGAACTCCCAAGTGGATTTGGTAATTATCCTTATGAGGTAGGATTAATAGGTAATCGAGTTGATGATGTTATTAAATGTAATATGAAGGATGAAAATAATCCAACATTAGAGAGAATAAGATATACCGGAAAAGGTGGAATATTTGGAGAACAAACTGAAAAGACAACGCCTGTTGATTATAATGATTTGGAAAAAATTATTCCTGGGTTTACTTTTTTGAATAAACCTTGCAATCCATGTGGTGGAATAGCTGCAAAACCAGATTATTCATGTGCTTATAGATTACGTGTAAAAGATAAGCCTCCATTTGTAAGCGATGTTTGGCAGTATTTATGGGGAATAAATGACAATCCATTAGAATCTCAACCGTCTTTTTTGACCGAGAATATAAATCCAAATGAATTCCCAATATTAAGTGAATTACAAACAGAATTGCAAAAACAAAATACATACCAATCATAATATATTAGCAATTTTGAGGTAAATTTTACAGCAAAATTGCCAGCCTACTTAATAGTCGTAGCCTTAGAAATATTATGGATGATTTTTTCTTTCTTATCATCTGCAGTTTCCATAACTTCAATTACTAGCTTATCATGAACGTCTGAATGTTTCGAAGAAGAATTGTTATATTCAGGATATTTCTCTCGAAACTGTGGAAGTAATCTTATGTTTTTGTCTGCTATTTTGTTAATAGCTTTCTTTAACTTGGTTTTCTTCTCATCTTCTTTATTCCATTCGCCTTCATCTTTTACGTACATTGTTTCTCGTTTCTTATCTGTGCAGTGTATTGGCCTTTCCGTCTCATCCAAGTTATTTAAGTTTTTTACAATTATTTTAGAAATACCCTCTACATAACCAAGTTCGCCTACTTCCATTAAATCACTAAGCTGTAATTTTATGGAATCAACAAAATCTGTGATATTCATAGCATTTTTACAAGTCTCATTTAAAAAGAAATTAAGGTTAAATGCTTTGTTATTAGAATTGGTATTTGTATTATGGCTATTATTTGTATTTGTATTTGTTATTCCATTCTCTGTTAATTTAATCATTATATCTTGTTGACCTTTAATAATGTCTGCATTTTGCTTTAAAAGAGTAATAATAAGTTCATCTTTATCTAATTCGGTAAGTTTTTTAGTGGGTTCTATATTAGAATTGCACTTTTGTTTATGTTTCCATAGACCAGAACGATTTGAAAATTCTTTTTGACAATTTCCACATGAATAAAAAGAGTTTTGCAACTTTTTGCAACTATCCGTTTCCAAAGTTGCAAAATTGTTTCCAATTGCAACTTTTGTATGTTTTACGGTTAATAAATGTTTATCATAGCTACTTTTACGTGATGTATTATAATGACAATATTCACAATAGAAATTTGTGCAACTTTTTTGCAACTTTTGGTTTCCTAAAGTTTCCATTTGTTTCCGTTTGGAAAATATTTTTAAGTTTTTTTCGAAAAATATAAAAAAAATATCATAACAAAATAAAAATATTTGGTTTAATTTGTGATGATAAATTTTCATTATCAAGACAAAAATTTTTCTCAGTAAGAGTGTTTTGGGCAAGTCAATTTTGGACATTTTTTTTGTCCATTTTGAAAAAGTTCAAATACTTTTCATTTTTCGAAATCAACCATTTTTATATAATAAAATCAAAAAGATACTTAAAGCGAATCTCCAAGGCTCAGGCTTAAGTTTCATGGAAGCTTAAGACCTTTGGTTAAAGAGAAAAAAATTATATATTTTTTATCAAATTTTTATTTAATTTTTCTAATAGATTTCTTGAGTGAGAATTTCATCTTCATATTCATCTTCATCTTCATCTTCATCTTCATATTCGTCATTAGAATGTCTGCTAATTTCTCGCATAAGTTGGGTAGCTTGTGGTGTTAAGTATGGTGTATCGGCAAAATCTGACATAGTATGATTTAGAATATGCATATCAAATTCATCAGGAATATCATTGAAATCGACTACATTATTAGTCATTCTTTGTAATATGGGAATAGCAGGTGTCAATGCTCTTCTTCGGATAGTAACATTAGTATTATCATCTGTCACTCCCAATGATGAAACTGTGTATTGTCTTTGTGTTCCTTGAGAAGTTTGTCTGGCTGTGCAATACATAGTTCCAAACTTAGTTCCGAATGTTCTCAAGCAAATATAGATGTCATCACATAAATTTTTAAGAACTTTATCGTTTTCTAAATTATTATCCATCATATATTTCTTGACTTCTTCAATGAAGTTAGCCATTTTCAACTTTAAAACTTTCTTTTCTTCATTGAGGGCTTGAGACACTGCATCTGTTCTGTTGTGAATAAGATGCAAGAATAGATGCGTGTCTTCTCTGTTATCGTGTTGTCTTCTTCTAGCGCAGAAGTCATTTACTTCATAGAGGAGCTGAAGTGTGCGCTGTCTGTAGATTTGTGTCGATAAATCAGCACTTTCAATATGCGTCGAAGGGAATAGAATTACTAAATCTCCCATAGTTCCCTTGATATTAACTTTGCATTCGTCAGGGTTAGATGAGGCAATATTATAAGTTTTATTAGCTTCGCTGACAATATCTCCGATTTTCAATTTATCGACCCATGTATTAGTTTTAAAATCGTAGATAAGACCATTTTCAATAATGATTTCGGAATCAGTCAATAATTTATAGACGATTCCGTGCAGAATCTCACCGTAAACAAGACCAGCGCTTTCTAGTTTGTCAATGAAGTAATACGCACTCTTTCCGACGGAGCTGATGCCGTTAAGTAATGCTGCGTCATGTTCTACTCCAAATCCGATGAAAGCGTTTGTGATATCAGGATTGATAATGCTCTGTAATAGTTGAATATCTTTAGAGCCGTCGGTAGCTTCTCCATCAGTCATAAATATATGATTGATAATGTTGCTGGGGAACTCGGTCTTCAATCTGGTAATTTCTTCTGAGGATTGTCTCAAAGCGAATTCAATGTTGGTGCTTCCGCGAGGTTTAATCTTTTCGACCTTGGCGATGATTTCATTCAAATTTTCATCGGTAATTTTTGTTCTGGAAACAATTGGATAAATAATGGTATCAAATGCATTTATAGTTACATTAATTTTTGTGCTAGGATGCTCGTGGAAGAATAATATCATATTTTTTAAAGTATGAATAATATGCTGCATTTTGCTTCGTCCGTCGGCACATGCATCAGACATAGAACCAGAGCAATCGACAACAAGTAAGAAGTCAAGTTCTTCGACAGTTTCTCCAGTAGTAACAGCAGTAAAATTAAGTATTCCAAATTTAGCATCATCAATTGGAATAGGAATTTGTTCAATATTAATATTTCTCGTCTCAAAGCAAACTGTGTTTTGAGACAAAATGTTAGTAGTAATATCAATAAGGTTGGCCATTTTTGATTGTATAGATATTATGCTTTATAATTAATATGATTTATCAAAATCAATTTTTTTTTCTTCTACATAATCGATTAATTTTTGTTCAACGAATTCACTAGCTTCATAATAACCCTTAAATGATGTGACATATTGATAAGTGGAATTTTTAATTGGCACACTGACAACAACTTTATCAGGTAAAATTTTAATATCAAAAAATGTGCATTCGTTACCAAATTTAGTGTAAGAAATCCAATTAATTTCATTTTTAATGAGGTCCCAACCTTTTTCTTTGAATGTAGCATCTAAAATAGCAAAACCTTTATTGGCAATAGTTGAATTTAGAACTGGATCAGTTGACAGCATGTTATCGTGTGTATTCATTGTTATATTTATAACAATAGATACCTTTAAATGTGTTTATAATAAAATAATGTTTTGTAAGCATACTTAAAGATAAATAATATGTTAAACTACTTAAAGAATTGCAATAAAATTTAAAAACACTTAAAGATATTTATATTATATATAAATGATTCATATTTTTTATATATTATCATTATTAGGTTTGGTTTGTGGTTTTACACCAGAATGTTCAAAATGTAAGCATTTCATTCCAAATAATAATTCTCCTTTTCTTGGGTTATGCAATATGTTTCAAGACACCGTTTATATTAATAACGAAAAAACACTTAATAAAAATCTAGCTGTTCATTGTCGAAATGATGAAAGATTATGTGGTAAAAATGGTTTTTTATTTGAGCCAATTCAATCTGATGATGTTAAAAAGAGATTTGAAAATTATGAATATATGAAGAGTATTTGTTCACATGAATACGTTGAAGAAGATGACTTACAACAGTTAGAGTCATTAGAAAAAGAAATGATTGATGTTCTTCAAAGAATGCGTAGACATAATAAAAAAATTATAAATAAAAAGTTTGGATATATTTATGCGTTGCTTAAAAAGAAGGATATATAAATATAATTATTTCAAATAAAAATAAATTGAAGATATAAAAGCTTAAAAACTATTGTAAAAAAGTAATTATAAAATGGATGAAAATATTGTTTTGACCGAAAATATGCCTATTCCACCACAAAAATCCGAAATTAAATTGGTTGATATTCCAATTAGGGATGAAAATACAGCTTTGAATGTTATGGTTAATTTTTTATCTTTAGCACAAAAGAGGGGTGTTTTTTCATTTGATGAATCAGCTAAAATATGGGAATGTATTAGAATGTTTCAAAAGGCTTAAAAGTATTTTATATTCAGTATTATTAATGAATATAAAAGTGTTTTTGGAAATATGTCAGGAGTTTTTTGAGATAATTCATCCACCAATTATTGATGGTACTATTGAAAATGAAAGTATTAAAGAAAAAATAGATGAAGAAAATGGATGGCAAGAATTGTCAGATGAGGATGAACCAGAATGTGGATGCAATTTATGTCATATTACGCGTCAAATATTATCATTTATAAATCCTAAGATTTATAAAAAACTAAATGGTAATAAGGTTGATTAACTAAAAGGAGTGTAGTTTACACTTTAAAAAACACCTCCACGAAGCCTCAGGACTAAATGAAGTGTCGATTCTTTCTGCACGTTATAGTCAGAGAGCGTTCTACCGTCTTCTAATTGTTTACCGGCGAAAATTAGACGTTGTTGGTCAGGGGGAATCATTCCCGCCTTACGATTTCTCGTAAGGATTAGACTGTATCTTAAGCTATCATTAAGGTTGATTAGACCTCTCAAGCCCATACCCGTGCGGTCGTTGAAGGAATACCATGTCCTAATCATAACGGATTTAGGTATTTTACCCGCGGATTGCCCAATCTCAAGAGTTATTACGATAAACGAGGTCATTACCCTGTCTATTATTAAATGTTTCCAAATAATAAGACGTATCCTGAGCTCTAAGGGGTTTCCCGACATTATAAGGTATGTTGCGTTTGTTCTGAACAAACACTAGCCACTGAATTTCCACTTTTGGAAAAGTGGAGCAAAACCTAATCATATAAGTTTGGCTCCACCTTTTGAAAGGTGGATTTGGATTCTAAAACTTTATCCATAATCAGAGCCAAAATAATTATGGATTGTGACTTTTCTAGGCATTTATTGTTTACCTTCTTTGTCTTGAATCTTAGCTTTTACATTTTCAATTGTGTCACCTGGTTCAACCTCTAGTGTGATGGTTTTTCCCGTTAAAGTTTTTATAAATATATTCATCTTATAATACATCATAATATTTTATTTTTAAGTTGTTTTATAATTAAAATTGAAAAGTATTTGAAATAATAAAAGTATGATAATTTAAAAATGAATGAACAAAGTTATACTTATAGGAAGCTAAAACTAGAAAATTTAGATTCAAACAAATTTTATACTTTTTATAAAAAAGACGGAACTGTATTCGATGGCATATTTGACAGCATAGTTGGTCAGACTTTGGTAATACGAGATTATAGAATGGGAAGCAATGAAGATAAATCAGCTATAAGAACTATACCTAAAGATTGGATAGCATATATTGAGTCAGAAGAATACAAAATAAAAATAAATAATTTTATGAGCTAATTTGAATTGATTTATTAGAAAATTGTACTTTTTTTTTAATTTTTATTTCAACTGGTTTGTTTAATATTTGAGAAGTTCGATAATTATAAATACTCTCACAAACATCAATAAAATCACTTTTTTTTGTATTATTATTTAAATCAAAATAACTATTGATTAATTTATCAAAATCAACGAGAGAAATTTTGCGATGAAAATATATTTCTCTCTCTGTTGGTTTACCACAACAAAACAATTTATAAATTTTATTAGCTCTAGTAGGCTCGCCAAGAAATGCAATTTTAAAGTTATAAATTATATATCTTATGTAGTCTGATCTTCGTTTAATTACATCAACATAAAGTTCATCAAAATAACCATGAAATTTAGTATGTGATGCAGCCTGCAAAATAAAAAAAATAAACATTTCTTTATCTAATCTGACAGTTTCGTTAAAAATATTATTATATATTGAATAATATTCTTCATTGAATTTGATGGTATTTAAAAAATTATCTATTCCTATTTTGATGACTGATTGTCTCATATTTTAATATTATAGAAATATTTAATATGTTATTATTTATTTAATAGAGTCTTTTTGTTGAAGCCACTCCAATTTTTGTCAAACATAACATCTGGTGAATCGCGACTGTATCTAATTTTATACATTTTCCGTTGTCTTGTATCTAAGTATTCTTCGATAGAATGACGTAAATGTTTTTTCTCTCGAGAATATTGTGGAGGTTTTATATTTGCATCAGCATAAGACTTGAATACATTGAATTTTTCTTGTGCAAAGATAGATTGTAAAACGATAAATAGAGAGAAAATAGCTATCATAATTAATATTACATATTATGTTTAATATAAGTATTTTAAAATATTTATATTAAAAGCGGTCTCGAACGGGATTGAACCGTTGACCCTCAGGTTAACAGCCTGATGCTCTACCGACTGAGCTACGAGACCATTATTTACTGTTTTCTTTTAAAGATTTAACAGAATCATTATCAAAAATTGCTGTAAGAAAACAAAGGGGACCATTGAGAATCGCAAAACGTAGTGCCCAAGGCACCTATTCTACCACTAAACTATGGTCCCATTTTATAGCAGATATCAGTTTCGTTCTGATGATCTTTTGGTTATGAGCCAAATGGGTTTCCTCTTCCCCAATCTGCAGCTTTTTGTGGATTCCCATAATTTATATAAGTGAGTTGTCTTTAAGTTGTTTTTCATATAGATATTATTTTTCTGCATTTGTATTTACAAATTTGAATCCTTCTTTTTCATAATGAACAATAAGATCACCTAATTTCTAAAAATATAAATAATCATAGGATATGCATCATCTCGAGAATCTGTTACATGTGCTGTCCAACAATTTCCGGCATATCCATCAGTAGTCCAGTATGTTCCATCTGGTTCATATTTAATAGTATGAATTATTGCTTTATTAATAAAATTAGTTTCAGAATGAATTTCCTCAAAATAGCAATTTTCAAAATGTTTTAATTCTGAAGCAGCTCCAAAATGTAATCCGCCACAAGTAGGTAAAATAATTGTTTTTGACATATTAGCTTTTAATTTTAGTTATGCAATTATTTTTATATACTTTTTATTATTCAATTTTAAAAAAAACCTTCGATTAAATTAATACCATGACAATAAATCGAACCTTCAAGCTTTGGATGGGATAAAACTTTATTAATTAACTCTTTCTCTCCATCTGTCAATTCAATATATGTTAATTCTTTTTCAATTTGTTTAATTTCATCAAAATATTCAGGATTTGATATGACATTTTGAATGTTTAATATTTGTCTAAGTTTTCCTTGTTCAATATCAATCTCTTTTCTTTCTTCATTAGATTTATTCCAAAAATCTTCAGAATCGTACATATCTTTTATATCTTCAAATCTTTTTTTACATTCTTTAAGCTGTTCTTGTGTATAAGCCACATGTTGATCATTATATTTTATTAAAGATTTATACATTTTAACATCATAATATTTGAATACTTCTGAGTGAGATTTTCTATCATATTCAAAACTGCGATATGATAGTTTATCTAGGTTTTCTACATATTTATGAACATTTTCTCTTTTTTCAAAACGTTTGTCAAGCTCTCTATAAGGAATAATTACTAATTTATATTGGTCAGAATTTTTATCTACTTTCTCAAGGGAAATCATTTTTCTAACATCAATGCAAATGGGTAAAATATTGTTGAAAAGATCTAACTTTTTATTGAGATAAATTTCGTATTGGACTCCGTAATAATTGCCGTGCACCATATGTAAAATAATTTGAATATTTTTAAGTTGTTTTAAATAATTACTTTGAAATAAGTATTTAAATAATGTAAAATAAAATAATACCCAATGAGGGACTCGAACCCTCGACCTTCAGCTTAAAAGGCTGACACACTACCGACTGTGTTAATTGGGTATAATTACAGGATTCCCCCCTTTCGGGTGATACGTTGCTCTACCACTGAGCTATAAAAACATAAGTTTCTAGTGGGAATCGAACCCACGACCTACCGCTTAAAATGCGTTCAAAAATTGCTATATGAATCCTTTACATATTATAGTATTATTTTCTCTTTAAGTAGTTTTAGTATATTATATTTCATTTCATATAAAATTAAATATTAAAAATTTTATTAAATAAAATATAATATGGAGATAAATACAATATTATTAATTATTGCTTTTTCTTCTTGTAGTTCAATTATATTATTATGTGGATGTTTTAGATTTTACATAAATACATATACATTGAAAGATAACAATCGTAGATTATATAATATTAGAAAAAAAATAATATCATCTCAGAGAATAAAACCTATTCCTCTTACAATAATTGACGAAGAGATAAAGTGTAAATCAGAAATAAGATTAGCAGAAGAAAATGTTTGATTATTATATAAATGGATTTGAGAGAAGGTAAACAATTATTAAAGATTTAAAAACCATCTAAGTGTGAGCCCCCTACATTTGGTAAAATACCTTATGATGAAATAATTTTACAACAATTAAGGTCTGATACTTCTTTAGAGAGAAATATTGAACCAAAAATTTTAATATTATGTGGTCCTCCTGGTTGTGGCAAATCAACTGTGAAATCAAATTTGATAACAGAATTTAAAATCGATAAATACATAAATATTGATCCAGATGAAATAAGAACAATTCTCATGTCACAAGGCGTTACTTTTCCTGATGATAAAACAATGTCAGCTATTACTAATAATTTTAACAAGAGAATTTCTGATTTTTCTCTCGAACAAGGATATAATATTATATTTGATACTACTGGTCAAAATTTTAGAGCTGTTAGTGATATTCTTTATCAATCTAAACAGTTTGATTACAAATCTTTTTTTGCAATAATTTATGCTTCTCTCGAGACATGTCAAAGAAGAGTTCAAAGTAGAAATGAATATCTCAAGTCTTCTCAATCTGGACGTATAGAATTACCACTTGATATAGCAGCTAAAATTTATGATGGATTTATGAAACCAAAAGGAACAGCGTCAATATTTTTGCTTGATTATCCAGTGAAAGCAAATGCGGTTTTTTTATATAATAACGAACAAGATGGTCAAGAACCACAGTTGTTATATAAGAAAGTTGGAGAGAATATAGAATTCGCAACTGATTTTTCCGGATTTTATAACATGAATATTATGTCACACTCACCTTATATTAAAAAAAACTTTTACAGGAGGAAAAAGAAGAACTAGAAGAAGAAAAACGATTAAGCACAGAAAAAAACAAGAAGATACAAATTTTAGTATTAATATAATATATGTCGGTAAGTCGAAGTACACGAAATAATCCTATTGAAACTCCTGTCGAAAATATACCAGCTGAATTATCTGATGAACCTATAAGAAGACCTAAAAAAGCAAAAATGTCTGCTGTTCCTGAGTCTATTCCGGGTTCAGAATATGTTTCAGACCCTAGTTTGCCGCCTTGTGAAACTGATAGTGAAGGATTAAAAGGTCAGACATTTTTGAATTTTATATATAATCAACTTAAAAAGGGTACAAGTGTTGAATTTCCGAAAGTTTATATTATGATGGGACCTCCTGGAGCAGGTAAGTCAACGATAAAAAAATCATTCGATATTAATAATTATGTGAATATTGATTTAGATGAAATTAAAAAGATTTGTATTAGATGTTTTCCAGGTAATTCTTCATTGGCAGGATTTGGAATAATTGGAAATTTAAAACGATTCGCAAAACAGTTGACAGAAATGGCAATTGCTGAACGTATGAATATTTTATTTGATACTACAGGTCGAATGAAAGATGTTGTTGAAAATGTATTAGATGCAACTAAATTGGCAGCATATCAACAGATTTTTATAATTGTTTACACTTCTCTCGAAAATTGTCTAGAGAGAGCAGCAATGAGAAATACAATTGAAAGAGATAGAGAACCAATGTCATCTTCTATGATTGAAGGAGCTTATAAAAATTTTATGGAAAAGACCGCATCTAATGGAATAGCATCTTATTATTTAATATCAAATAAATCATTAACAGAAAATGCGAATGAATTATATATTTTTGATAATAATAGTTCAACTCCAGAGCTATTATTTAAAAGAGTTAATGGAATTGTTGAAGTTGCAACTGAAACACCAAATTTCTATAATATGACGATAAATCCGAGAGAACCATACTTTACAATTAAAAAAATAGGAGGTAATACAAGAAGAAAAAAAAGACGCAATAGAAAAACTCGTAAATATCACTAATTTAATAAGTATTTGAATAATACATATTAAATAAAGGTCTTACTGGGATTTGAACCCAGGTTGCAAGGTTCAAAGCCTCTAATCATAACCACTAGATTATAAGACCTAAATGTATTTATTTGTCTCGCCAAAATACACAAAACGCTCTATCAATTAAACTAGACCAAATTAATGAACTAGATAAAAGCAAATGTATTATAATAACATTTGGTCTCTTATAATTCAACCTCAAAAATGATCTCCACCCTAAAGTGCACTTCACCTTTAAAATCTATAATAAGAAACAGTTAATTGCCAAATTATTCATTTCTGAATAATAAGAGCTTATCATCTTAATCAATATTAAATTAAAGATTGCTGTAATGGATCAGTCTCATTATTGGCTACCAACAATAACTTGCTGCGGATTTCACAACTGAGATAAAATACTAGAACCGTTCATATTATTAAAGCAATTAAGCCTTAATAAAAGTAGCTATACATATTGATGTTTATCATCGGAAAATTGCTGTAAAGGATACCAACTCGTTTTCAATTAACCGAAGTTAATAATCGTCTTAATTAAACCAGAACTTATTTTATCCGGGTGCGCACTTTTAAATAAGACCACGAGTATATAAAATAATAAAAAGAAAAATGTGCGGTATCCTAGGGGTTTCCCTACATATTATATATTTAAGTTGTTTTAAATAATATAAATACACGGAGAGGGGTTTGAACCCTCGCATCTTACGATAGTGGGTCTTAAGTCCACCGCCTTAGACCACTCGGCCATCCGTGCTTTAATACAGGTTCCTTTTAAAAAATTTTTTTTAAAATAATTGCTGTATGGAACCTTACATATTATATATATAAGTTGTCTTTAAGTAGTTTTAATTTATTATTTATTTTTTCTGGTTTTAGATTTATCGAGCCAAAATCTGTTATAATCTTTCGGATAATCAAGTAATAATTCGTCACCTTTTTTGATGTCTTTTTTTGCATAAAGTGCGCGTAATTTAAGCTCACAATTTGACTTTCCTGGGATTTCGTTAATATAATTAGTTAAATTTTTGCTCTTATATGGCTGTTCTTTAGCTACCAAAATTTTCCAAATACGTCTCATTGGATAAGTATGGAGAGAATTTGATTTATAATCTCCGTAACGATTTTTAAATGTTTTCCATTTCATTTCCTTACCATAATAGTCAGCGATTTTAGTGCCAGCAGGAATATCGACCAAAGCAAACACTCCTAAGCCTTCAATTTTCGACTTCTTAATTGTAACCAAATTGTTCTTTATTTTTGGTATTCTTCTTCTTGTCTTCATATATTCTACCTTTAAAAAAGGTAGAGCCAAATATATTGTTCTAAATTATAATACAAAAAGTATTCCAATTTTGTATTATATAATGCTCAAATGCGGGCTCGAACCGCAGGCCTTCGGCTCATAAGACCGATGCTCTAACCAACTGAGCTATATGAGCTTTAATACTATCATCTTTTAAATGTTGAATATTCATTTCCATAATTGCTGTAAGATGATATTTATCTTTTCGACGACTGCAGGACTCGAACCTGCGCGTGCGTGGCACAATAGATTTCTAGTCTATCCCAATAGCCGCTATGGGAAGCCGTCACAAATACGACAGTTGCAGGACTCGAACCTGCGCGTGCGTGGCACAATAGTTCTCAAGACTAACCCAATGGCCGCTATGGGAAACTGTCGTTTGGTTCAGGTTTCATTTTTTTTGCGCCTTAGACCACTCGGCCATCCAGCTTTTACACTGGAGTTGGATTCGAACCAACGCTGATACATCAACAAATTTTGGTGCTGTATGAAACCTTACATATTATATATATATTATCTCTTTAAGTTGTTTTATTTTATTATATTTATAGCTTCAATAAAGTATGTTTTGCCAAATCAGTTGTTAATGTTGATTCTGTTACTAAATAACTGCTTCTTTCTGGTTGTAAATTTATTGCTTCAGTTAAGACTTGTGGAGTCTTTGTAAAACCATTCCATAAAATACTAAATACTGGCATACCTATTTGATTATTCATAACCATTAAAGGTTTGTAAGTTATTAATGTAAATACTGTTTCACCGTTATTAGCATAAAATAATTCTCGTCTAAATGTATTCGCAATTGTTGAGTTTCCATATAATAATGTAAATGTAGCATTACCAATATCATTTACAAAGTCTGTATCATTTTGCCATGATAACGAATTTACTTCAATTGCATTTAATAAATTATCAAACATATTAGAATTAAAATCAACACCTGTTGTAATACTTGGAACTTGAATATCTACGTATTGCCTTGATGAAAAAGTTAAGTTTGTTCTTAAAGTTGTAGCATCAAAGTCTACTGCTGTGTTATTTTCGTATTTATATACTCTTCTATATAACACTTCTGGGTTTGCATAAGACAAATTATTCTTAACAGTGTATAAGATTGGGTATGAACCAGGACCAGCTAACATATTAAAGGTCATTTCTGAACGAACCATATTCACATTAGTTAATGTAAATTTAAATGGAAACCATTTGTTTTTATCTGATGTATTGTAAAAAGATTCATTTTCAGCATCTGTTTCATTTGATGAATATCCGATAACACTTATCGGTTGTCTTACCATAAATTTAATACCACTGTTTATATTCGATGATACTAAAGTCATATTACTTGATAAATCATTAACTAATGATGTTATATAATTGTTATATACATTTTTAATAAAATATCCATTGCTCTTATATAAATCAACTATCATTTTACTTCCAAAAAAGCTTATAAATTTCTTATCTGCATTCGCATTATATACTAAATCTTTTTGTTTTCTTATACTATTAGAAACTATTTTCATTTTCATATTATTAACTAAGTTATTACTGGTATCAACTGTTACATTATATGAATTATATGCTACATCTTTATATGTTATATTAGTAAATGGATTAACACAACCACTTACATCTGTTATAATATTAATATTTGGCATATATTTTACAATACGATTTCCTGAAAAATCACCAGCAGAATAATTATATGGAATAGAAATGTTATTACCAATTCCCATTGTTTCATACTTATAATAAGGTGGTACAGAAACATAATAATGAACTTTATTAGAAGTTGGTACATCTGTTTTTAATTTAATATTATGAACACCTATATTCACACCTTCATTTTGTGCTCTTTCTAAATTTAATTCGTGAGTAGAAGCATCAATACGAGTATATGAAGGCCCTCCAATAGCTCCAATAATTGACTCAGGATTTCCAACAAAATTTAAGAAATTAGATGGAGCAGTTGTAGCAGTTTTAGCTTTTGTAACAATAACAATTGTTTCTCCAGCATCTTGTACCCATTTAATTGAATAGACCATAGAGTTTTGAGTAAAAGAATTATTTAAATTATTTGACTTTAACTTAATTCTTGAACTTCTAATTTTCATAGGACCATCTAAATATCTAATTGAATTATCACCACTAAATTTGATTAAATCATAATCTTTTAATGTTTTATTTAATGGATACAATGCTGGATTTAACGAGGCGCCTGGTGATTGGTCAGCAAAACTTTCTGGACCCAATGGATTAGTTATTGTTATTATTACATCATCGCCTACTACATTAATTGCTTTACTTCTTGATTCAGAAGAGTTTGGCATAGAAAAATTAAATGTAATTTGTAATCCAATATCTGATGGATTAGTATCACTAACATTTCTCTTTAGGTCATTTAAATTGAATACAGCTCCTGAATATATATTATTAAATGTCTGAGACAATGAATTACTATTTTTTGTAATAGTAAAAGTAGCATTGATTGCAGGTCTAACTATGTTATAATATTGATTAATACTTGTACTTGATGTTGTAGAAGGATGACCATGGCCTCTATATCTATTCAAAGAAAATGTTCTACTATATAAATCACTATTGGTATATTGGTAAGGACCTAATGTAGTTATTTCGCTAGCAGTTCCAAGTGTATTATCTACCAAATTCCATGCTAATAAATCATTTTTCAAATTAAATAATTGATATGAACCGAGTGGAATTACAGAACTAGTATTAGCTTTATCTACATAAACACCATTTTTCATAGTTATTGATGGGATATTTGGTTCACATTCCATAAACGTTTCTGTATATGTAGAGCCAATAGTTTCCCTCATTCTAATAACATCCTTTTTAATGTTAGAAATTAAAAATTCGCCAACATAAATATAGTTATCATTTATTCCAATAGTAAATACCGCATTATTAGGGTCTGTTGTTTTAACAACCTTAATAGTAATATCATTACCATCTATCGAACTAACTATGCTATAATTTGTCGGTGTTTCCCAACTTCCTGAATTAATAGTGTTATATAAATTATTTATATCTAAAAATTTATTATTTAATTGTGTGGCACCATCTGTATTAATTGATACTAATGAAGTTTTACTAGATAAATCTGTTCTACTACTTGTTGTATTAAATGTCTTCAAAGAAAATACTTGTGATGCATAATCCATAACAAGAGGAATATAATAATAAGGTTTATCTAAAGTAATACTGATTTGATTTGCTTTAATTAATGTGGTTTCTATATCAGCTTGACCAGGCAACAAAGTATCATTTATATTATTAACAATTGGTTCAACTGGATTATAATCAGTATCATAATAAGTATAATAAACACTTCCTGAGACAGTGTTAGAAATATTTGACCATTCATTAGTATTCATATTTTTCGATTGTGTTGTAACTAATAATTCTTTAAAGTCATTTTTATTTAATACCCCTGAAAATGTTAAAAAATGAGATGGATTTGTTGGAGATATTGTTTCATAGGATTGTGTATAGAAATTAGTTGTTGTTCCATTTGGAGTTCGTATATCTCTACTTAAATTAGTTCTAATAATTGCTCCATCTGATTTTTTTCTAATCGCATAATTATTTGTTAATGATGTAATATTGGGCGTTATTATCTTATAATTGATATATTGTGCAAATGGTATATTAAATTTACAAATATATTTTTTTGTAGTAGTATACATAATAACCTCGTGGGTAGACGTTGAATATCCACTATTAACTCTAAAAGTATAATCAGATGTTGGAACTACACTTATTGATATGGTATCTGATTCTGTTCGTATTACATCCATTTCAAAATCTGAAATTGTTGTTTTATAATTTACATTAGGATTGTCACTATAATTATATATAAATTCACATAAATCATTTAATTGAGATGACTCACTAGCCTGAGTTTTAGTTGTAAAGTTAATTGTATAGTTTATTGAAATGTCACTATCATTTTTTATATATTCATTAAAAATATCTTCATCATAATTTGGAAATCTATTTATACTTGCATAAGCAGCATTAGACGATGAAACTAAGTTACTGTTATTATCAGATAATTCTGACGTCCACCCTTTAGATATTAATTCAGAATTAAAACTTAAGTCAGTTAAAGTTTTTGTTTTTAAGTATTGTCTTAACTCACGAACAGTTTGATTAAAATTAGGAGTAGTATTATATAAAACAATATTATTTTCAACGAATTCAACACTTTCATTATCACTGGTGAAAAATGTGTTTGGTTGAGATAATAGATTTACCCCAGTTGTTATTTTCCATAATTGAACAACATTATTGGAAACATCTGATGGTAATTGTGATTGGTCAAAAGAATAACTAAATTTAGAAGCATCGTTGGTATAATTGCTATTAACAATTGCATTAGATGAAACTAAATTTAAAGTTGTATTACTACTATCTTTAAATTTTATATTAGATAAACTTGATGATTCAATAACTTTTTGCCATCCGAAAGAAACATTTGGTTCAGTGCATAAATCATCATCAAGTCTTGATAAGCCAGATGGAATAGTATCATTTTCATAGTAAACATTTATATCCAAACCAGAATCATTAGAGCTAGCTGTTTTTAAAGCTCTACTTTGTACACTATGAGAATTCATTTGTAAAACTCCATCAACTCCCGCTTCTAATTCTGATAATTTTTCACGTCCATTTGAAAGAACCACTCTATTATTTGAAATGAAAGAGGATAGACCATTGGTTCCTGTAGTTAATGATAGTTCTCCTGAAGATAATGATAAATTATGTGAACCATCGACCCAATCTCTCATATAAATTAAACTATCTTTCAATTCAGAATCGTCAATAGTAGCTAAGTCATATGATGTATCCGAAAATTTATAACCAGAATTAACATTTGTATCTACCTCTACTTTAAATTCAAAATTTGGTTGAATTTCTGATTTATATTCATCCGAAACAATAGTTTTGAGAGAATCTATTGACATATCAGAGTTTGGTAACAAAAATTTGCTATCATCTGACTCTATAGATGAACTAACTGTTTTAGTCTGATTGTTTAGCGCTAATGAATTGGTTTCATGGAATAATGGTAAATTTTTAATGTGAGTATCAGCATCAATAGGATTAGTAATAGGATTAAAAGGAGCTAATGTAACTGGTGACAAATCATTTTCATTTAAAGTGTCGCCAACAAATAATTTAGTTTTTACTGGATTAGAATTTAATGAAATTTCTACTTTAAATATACCAATATCTTTTTCTTTATCAAAATCAAATGTATTAGCACCTGATAATCCATCATCATTTGAAATAGATTCAGCTGTTCTTTCAGTTATTGTAAAGTGTTCTGTTATAGGAATAACAGTGTTAGAATAGTTGCTCCAAATAGGCTCACCTGTATCTGAATTAATTCCAGAAACATATTGGGTATAATTTTTACCAAAAGCTTGTGTTGTATTGAAATTGGTATCTTCTTGCATATATGTAGTGTAAACATTAGCATTTTGCATATCAACTATATTGGTCTTTGTATTATATTGCGAATTAACGGCATATTGAGCAACTGCATTGCTATCAGAACTATCAAAAATAGCTTCAACTGTTCCATCTAAACTAGATAGATTTGGTTCAATTGATGTATTAACTTTAACAATAGTATCATAAATAGATGTAGATGTATTATCTACTGAAAGAGTAACTTCATTATTATTAGAGGATGGTTTAGATAATTTTGTTGAATTAGAATCAAATGTGACAGTATTGTTTTTATAAACCGATGCTAAAACAGCATCTTGTTCAATTGTATCAGCTGGATAACATACCGGCATAATTTGATTTCTATCATTTGTAGAAGGTTTAACTACTTTATAATCTTGTAATGTTTGTGCATCGGCTGTAGATAAAGTCTTGCCTGTCACTAATAATTTCACAATATCGGTTTCGGTTGTTTCGAAATCTTTATAATTTGGATTAGGGATGTTATGACAATGAGCGTAGACATCTGTTATTCCACTTCTGTTTGCAATTATTCCAGACATTATATTATATCTAAATAAAAAAATATAATACAAAAATAATAAATATAGTTGAAATTTAAAAAAAAGTTATGAAATTGTTATCAATTAATATGCTTGAATTATTATTTTCTAAAGATGGAGTCAAACCGTTGGTTTCTTCTTTATGTTCTTCTTTATTTTCTTCTTTATGTTCTTCTTCTTGTCTCAAACTGTTATTAAGTTTTTTAATTTTGTTATTTTTTTGTTGTATAATCATATTTCTTTGCTGTATTAATTTTAATGCTAAATTAACATTATATGACTTCTTTTTTTCATGGTTTTTATTAAAATCAAAGTTAGTGTATAAAGCTGAACTCATTAATATAATATAATAAAATATTATATTAAAAATTATAATTCAAGTTATTTATAAACTTTATATCTTTTGTATTGTTTATTTATCTTCTTGATATAATTCTACTGCGTTGATTAAGTGCTGTAAATTTTTTAGTTTTAGTAGTTGCGTTAGTAAGTTGTGATGATGTAATTGTATTTATATTTGTAGCTGGTGAAGATAATACTAAATTTTTAATTTCAATTCCTACAAAAGAACTTTTACTAAATTTTAATGTATAAACTATTTTACCTTGATTGTCAATTTTTAAAGGAGTTGATGATGAGTTATTAGATACATTTACATTTATAATTATATTATTTATTCCATTATAATTAACACTTTCATTTTGTGTAACAATAATATTAGAACTTCCATCATTATTTATTGTAACCAAACCGGTATTATTTACACTAATAACATTAATATTTGATGTATTATATATTAATAATGATTCATCATTTTCACTTGTTATTCCTAAATTAAATGGTTCATCGCCTTCTTGTTTATTTATATTTAATAATGGAATATTAACATCAGGATTTTTCTTATCAATGAATAAATCTAAATTGAGTTTACCTTCTTTATAGTTATTATTTTCTAATTGTTTAACTTCTAATTTAATAGGGGTAAAAGGACTTGACCGAATTATATTTACTGTTGCGCTTGGGTCAATTTGGATATAAGATGAATCGAAAATAAAAGTGTATGGTATTAAATTTCTTTCAACGTCAGATTGAATTTGATAAGTAGTTAATAAGTTAAAGTTATTGTCAGCTTTATATATTTTTCTAATACTTGCTATACCAGCAGTAATACTCGGTTGATATTTATTTATAACCAAACTTACTTGAATAAATGAACCGTTATTATTTTCATCATCCAATTGTCTAATAGTTATATTAATTGAATTAGTATTTGCATTTAAAATAGAAACTAAACCTGCTGAATTAATAGATATATATTGAGTTCCACTATATTCAAAAGTAAATGGAATGTTATTGTTGCTTTGGATTCCGTATTCATTAAATAAATTAAATTCTGTATCAGTTCTGTATGTTTTATTTAATTCATCAGTATTATTTATTGTAATTACAGTTGTGTATTTGTTGACTGTTAATGTTAACTCTTTTACATAGGTTGTGTAATTGTCATTGCCTAATTGACTTACTCTTAATGTGATAGGTTGGATTGTTGCTCTTAATATTGTTACAATACCATTTGAATTAATTGTCGCATAAGACATATCTAAACTCTCATAAGTAAAAGGTATTATATTATTGTTAGATATTACACCATATTCAGAAATTAAATCAAAAATCATATTTGTATTAAACACTTTTACAATTCCACTTGCGTCGGATATAATATTTGTAACGAATTTATCAATATATAAATCCAATGTAACTGTTTTAAACTTATAAAAGGTTGATTCCAATTTGTTTACTTTTATTTTAACAGGCACATCTGGTCTAGCATTTAATATGGTTGCTATACCTAAATCATTTATGGTTAAATAGTCTGTATTTAAACTTTCAAACGAATAAGATGCATCACTGTTGCTTGTAATTTCATATAAATCAATAACATTAAATGAACCATCTAGATTATAATTTACTCTAACATTATTTGAATTTCCAGCTGTTATATTAGTTTCTAATTGTGGATTAATTTTTAATTGTAAATTTGTACTAACATTTTGATATATATTACTTGTTTGAGAAACTGTTATCGTAATAAATTCTTCATTCAATGTTCCTTCTAACATATTTACGGTACCATCTTGTAAAATATTAATTTTTGTACTTGTAGTTGTAAAAATAATGGTGTCTTGTGAATTGTTTGTTGTTATATTATATTCATTTATTAAATTAAAACTATTATCAATTAAATTCTTAGTTGTTTCTGATTTATTTAAAGATATTGTATTAGGTAATTTTGCAATGTTTAAAGTGATAAGTTCATCATCGGCAGCATATGTGGGCGTTGTTGTTTGATATGCTCGTATAGTAACCGTTCCTGGCAACAAAACATTGACATATCCTGTATAAGTATTAATATATGCTATATTTGTATTTAATGATTCATATTTAATTGTTGTTTCATTATTTGATGTATCTATTGTAATTAGATTGTTTATATAAAAATCACCATCCGCATATGAATGATTAATTATATTTGAAGTGTTTATTTTCATATTGGATAATAATTTTTGAACAACTGTTAATGGAATACTTAATGTAGCAGATGTATAATTTTCTGTAGCAGTACTTGTAATAATAATATTTGTATTTCCAGTAGTATAATTATCAATATTAATTATTCCAAAATCATTTATAGTTGCGACTAATGTATTTGTAGATGAAAATGAGTAATTAAAATTTTCAGGATTTGTATTTGTAAAAATTAGTTCATTAAATATAATATAATTACTAGAATCAATATAATTAGTCAAGCTTGATTTATTTGCTGTTAATATTGAAGATTTTTTGTTTATATACAAATCTAATGGAAGTGTCGATGCTGAGGTATAATTGTTTGATTGAGAAATAGATACAGTTATTTGAATAGGACTAGATGGACTAGCCTTTGTAATAGATACATTTCCGAGTGGATCAATATCAATAAATCCTGATGGCACGTATGAAAAGCTATAATTTCCACCTATATTATCAGTTGTAATATTAAATAATGTTAATATGTTAAATGTATCTCCAAACGTTACAGTTTTTAATATATCATGTGTTATAGTTGATTCTTTTCTATAAATATCCACATTTATAATGACTTCTCCATAAGTAAAATTATCAGTTTCCTCTTGAGATATAGTAATAAATGTTGAACCCGCTGATTTTATAATTAGCCTTTGATTTTCATTTACTTCAACAATTGATTCGTCTTGCACATTATATGAGAGTAATGAATCTGTATTATTTGAAGTTAAAGTAATCCATTGTGGTATATATAATCCAACTTGATTATTAGGAACATATTCTAATTCTATATCTGACTCATATTGTATAATAGTTTTTTGTTTTTCAATTACTAGTGTTATATCAATCGAATTTGCTAAATAATTTTCTGTTTGTATTTTTGATATTCTAATAGTTAAACCAGAAGTATTTGATTTTAGAATAGTAACATATCCAGATGTATCAATTATAGCAGATGAACTGTCTAAACTTATGAAGTCAAAATTAGTTTCATTGTTATTAGATATAATATTTAACTCGTTTAAGATATTAAATGATAAATCACCAAAAACTTTAGTAAATATATTAGACGATATATCAATTGTTGTTATAGAACGACCTATTTCCATAGTTATCATTTTTGTTCCACCAATATAATTATCCGTTCCAATTTGCGATACATTAAATTTAGCAGTTCCTTTTCTTATTATGGTAATAAAGCCGTTTTCATCAATTCTAGCATATGACGGATCTAAATGTTCATATAGAAAAGACGTTTCATTGTTATTCGATGTGATATTTGCTATACTGTTTAAGTCTATGATATCTTCTCCATATGTTGTATTTACTAGAGTATTTGCATTTATAACAGTATTAACCTGATTTATTATTATAGTTATTTCTTTTGTAGAAGGATTGTAATTATTAGTAGAAATTTGAGATATATTAAATCTAGCTATTCCAGCTTTTATCATAGTCACATTACCACTTGTATCAATTGTCGCAAAAGATGGATCCAAAGATTCATATGAAAATGATGTATCATTATTATTAGTAGAAATATTAAGTTCATTTATTAGATCAAAAGATGATTTGCTATATGTTTTAGAGAGTAAATTTGATGATGAATCTATTATTGTATTAGTTTTATTAATAATTAGTTTAATTTCTTTTGATTGTGCTAAATAATTAGTTGTTTCAGATTTAGTAACTAATAATCGAACATTATCATTAGCACGTAATATAGTAACAATGCCGCTACTAGAATCGATAATTGCGTATGACGGATCTAAAGATGAATAAGTAAATGTATTTTCAATGTGGTTTGCACTAATATCTAATTCAGATTTTAAATCAAAAGAATTCTCTCCATAGGTCTTTGTAATTTCGTTATTTAAGGATGAAATAGTTGTTTCTGCTCTATTTATTATTAATGTTATTTGTTTAGTTGATTGTGTATAGTTATTAGATTGTGCTTGAGAAACAGCAATAGTTAAACCAGGACTAGGCTTGGCTTGTAATATTGTAACATTTCCTGAAGAATCAATTGATACAGCAGACGCATCAGACGAAGCAACATGATATGTAAATATCGATTCAGGATTGTTTGATGTAATATTATAATCAGCAATTAGATTAAATTTATTAGCACCAAATGTTTTGGTTAAATTGTTTGACGAATCTATAACAGTTGTTGCTCGATTAATCGGAATTGTAATTTCTTTTATAGATTGAAGGTAATTAAATGATACAGGTTGTCTAATTGTGAATATGACGCCAGGTGTTAATTTACTCTTTAAAATAGTTACTATTCCATTTGAATCAATTGTAGCTGAGGATGGGTCAGAACTTGAATAAATAAAATTAGTTTCATTATGATTAGATGTAATATTGTAATCAGATAATAAATTAAAAGAAGCATCATTAAATGTTTTTATAACATCTGAATTATTTATTTTTATTTCATTTGAAGCTTTATTAATTGTCATAAAAAATTCTTTGGACGCTGATAAATAATTGGTTGAAGAAGCTTGTGTAACTATAAATCTAACTGGATTATTTGAAAAGTCTAAGTCATAAGTTGATTGTTTTATTGTAACATCACCATTAGAATATATTGTAGCATAAGAGGGGTCTAAACTAGAATATTCAATATTCGTTTCCATATGTTTTGAGTTAATATTTAGTAATGTACCTAAGTTAAATACTCCATCTCCATATGTTTTTGTTATTTCATTAAAAGTTGATGAAATATTATTATTCGCTTTTTCGATAGTCAAACTAACAGTTTCAACTATTCTTGTATAATTAGTTGTTTCTGGTTTTGTTATGGTGAATATAACTGGATTGTTTGAGCCATCTATGTTAAATGTAGATTTTATTATTGAAATATTACCGCTTGTATCTATAGTTGCAAATGATGCGTCAGATGATGTAAAAATGTAATCTGTTTCTATATTGTTTGATGATATTTTATAAGTTGTTAGCAGATTAAATGACAAACTGCCGAATTTTTCAATTTTTGATGATAATTCTTTACTTATAGTAGATGTAATTTTATTTATAGTTAATAATATTGATATGGGTGTTGCTGATAAATAATTGGTTGATTCATTTTGAGATATAGTTATTATAACTGGATTATTTGAACCGTCTGAATTTATTGTTGACTTCAATAACGTAATATTACCGCTTGTATCTATAGTTGCAAATGATGCGTCAGATGATGTAAAAATGTAATCTGTTTCTCTATGTTTTGATGTTATGATAGCAGATGAATTAATATTAAATATATTATTACTATATACTTTAAATATTTCTGGTTTATCTGATAATATGGTATTAGATGCTTTTTCAATTGTCAATGAAACTTCTATTGGTTCTGCTGCTAGATAATTATTTGAAATTCCTTGTAATATTGTAAAAACCACTGGAGTATCTACTCCATTAAAATCTATTGTAGATTCGCGGATAGTAATATTTCCACTTAGATCTATTTCTGCTTTTGATGTATTTGAACTTGTAAAAATAAAATTAGATTCATTATGACTAGAATCTATACCGTAAGCAGTTATGATGTTAAAAATATTATCAGTATATTTTTTTGAAATACTTGTTTTAGTTGAAGTAATAGAATTTTCAGATTTATTAATAGTTAACGAAACTTCTATTGGCTGTCCAGCTAGATAATTAGTTGATTCTGGTTGTGAAATTGTAAATATTATATTATCTATTGTAGTTTGTAGTATAGTAATATAACCATATTCATTTATTAAAACATTTGAATTATTAGAACTAAATATTAAATTTGTTTCATTGTGACTTGAATCAATTTCATAAATATCAATAATACTGAATGGAACATTATCAAATTGTTTGTTATAATTTGAATTTATTGAAGTAATAGAATTATTTACCTTGTTAATTGTTAAAAAAACTGTTTTAGATTCTGCTTTTAAATAATTTGTTGATTCAGGTTGTGAAATTGTAAAAAATACAGGATTATCTACTCCATTAAAATCTATTGTAGATTCGTGGATAGTAATATTTCCACTTGGGTCTATTTCTGCTTTCAAATCATTTGAACTTGTAAAAATAAAATTACATTCATTATGACTAGAATCTATACCATAAGCACTTATTAAATTAAAAGAATCATCAGTATATTTTTTTGAAATACTTGTTTCAGTTGAAGTAATAGAATTTTCAGCCTTGTTAATTGTCAATGAAACTTCTATTGGTTCTGCTGCTAGATAATTATTTGACGCTCCTTGTGATATTGTAAAAACCACTGGAGTATCTACTCCATTTAAATCTATTGTAGATTCTCGCATAGTAATATTTCCACTTAGATCTATTTCTGCTTTTGATGTATTTGAACTTGTAAAAATAAAATTAGATTCATTATGACTAGAATCTATACCGTAAGCAGTTAGTAAATTAAAAGAAGCATCGGTAAATGTTTTTGTAATAGTTGTTTCATTTAAAGTAATTAAATTTTCAGCCTTATTGATTGTCAACGAAACTTGTATTGGTTCTGCTGCTAAATAATTGTCTGAACCTCCTTGTGAAATTGTAAAAACTACTGGATTATCTACTCCATTTAAATCTATTGTAGATTCTCGCATAGTAATATTTCCACTTAGATCTATTTCTGCTTTCAATTCATTTGAACTTGTAAATGTGAAATCAGATTGGTTGTGGCTTGAATCAATGCCATAAGCACTTATAATATTAAATAACTCAGAATTAAATGTTTTACTAATAGAACTAGGTTTTGTTATAATAATATTATTAGAGGATTTATTAACCTTAATATTTATTGTTTTAGATGCTGATAAATACAACGAAGTTTCCGCTTGGTTTATAATAATATCAACTCCATCTGTATTAGCTTTTAATATATTAACTAGGTTAGTGGTTGAATCAATTATAGCAGTTGTTGTGTCTAAACTATTATATGAATATATATTTGGTGTTTGAATATTATTAGATGATATGTCAATAGCTGTTTTTAAATCAAACTCAGGAACACCAAAATTTGTTATCAATGGATCTGTAGCAACTCTAATTTCATTAAATGCTCTTGTTATGTTTAATGTAAATGTTTTGCTTATCGCAGCATTATAATTTAGTGTTGATGGCTGTCCAATTGTAATAATCGCAGAACCTACACCTTTTATATTAATGATTCCGCTTAAGTTATCAATTTCTGCAAGTGATGTATTGTTACTTGAAAATGTATAATTATTTATACTGTTATTTGATGATATATCAGTTAATGTCCTTATATCAAATGGTGAATTATATGATGGACTTAAATATTGTATAGATGTACTTGTACTACTTAACGATATAGAATTATTTGCTTTCTTGATTATTAATGTTAGTTCTTTAGTAGCTTTTGTATAGTTATCAGATTGTTCTTGAGAAACAACGATAGTTAAACCGGGACTATCTAGAGCTTTTAATATTGTAACATTACCGGAAGAATCAATTGAAACAGCAGATGCGTCAGATGAAACAACTTGATATGTAAACAACGAATCTGGATTATTTGATGTAATATTATAATCGGTAATTAGATTAAATATATTATCACCAAATGTTTTGGTTAAATTATTAGATGAATCTATAAGAGTTGTTACTCGATTAATATTTAATGTAATTTCTTTCATATCTGATGCAGTATAGTTAGTTGAATCGTTTTGAGAAACAATTAGTCGAGCAGGATAATTTGATAAAGTAGGTCTGATAAGTGAAACGATACCATTTTCTTCATCTATGGTAGCATAAGATGGATCTAAACTTGTGTAATTAAATGTACTTTCTTTATTGTTAGATGAAATTTTAGAAACAGCATTAATATTAAATGTTCCACTGCCATATACTCTAGAAAGTGTATTAAAAGATATATCAATAATTGTTGGTTGTTTTTTAACAGTAAGTTCTATATTTCTTAAATCATACGCATAATTATTAGTAGCTTGTTGAAACACATTTAAGTATATTTTAGATGGTTGTCCATTTTGATAATCAGGTGTTTTAATAATATTAACATATCCACTTCCATCTATTGTTACAGACGATGGATCTGAACTAGAAAATTCTAAAGATGTTTCATTATTTGATGTTTCGATATCTAGTTCACTTATTAAATTAAATGAATTATCAATTCCAAATATTCTATCTATTTTATCTGTATCAATAAGTATATATGAATCTTGAGGGTCTACTTCCATAATAAATGTTTTGTTCATAGAAAGATAATTAGTAGTTTCTATTTGAGAGATATTAAATGACACATCGTTTGCGCTTAATATATTTATAATTCCGCTACTATCATCGATATATGAATATGTTTCATTTGAACTAGAAAATATAAAAGTAGTTTCATTATTACTTGAATAAAAATTTGTAGCATCAATTAAACTAAATGGTCCATTTCCAAATTTTCTAGTAATTATATCAAAAAACTTATCAAATTTATATGATAATATTGGACTTATTTTTTCAACAACTATATTAATTTGTCTAGATGACGATAAATAATTATCAGTTTGTATTTGAGAAACTGTAAAAAATATTACATTTGAAGAATCTATTGTCGATTTAAGTATATTAACATTTCCACTTAAATCAATTGTGACATATGACATATCTGAACTAGCATATATAAAGTTAGTTTCAATATTATTTGATGATATATCCATTATATCTTTTAGATTAAATGAACTATCTCCGTATTTTTTTATAAGCTGTTTTTCATTAGTTTTTACTATTGTTTCTGTCTTTTCAACAGTCATAAAAATTTGCTGAGATGTTGGTAAATAATTTGTTGTTCCTATTTGTGATGCTGTAAAAACAACTGGTTCATTTATAAGAGTCGACTTTAAAATAATTACATCACCATTATCATCAATAGATGCGTATGATAAATCAGAACTGGTATACTTTATTAATGATTCTTTATGATTTGAGCGAATATTTAACTCCCTTTGTAAATTAAATGATGCAACTGTAAATTTTTTTGTTAATATATTTGAAGATAAATCAATTATTGCGTTATCTTTATTAATAACAAGATTTATAATTTTATTTACTGAATCTAAATAATAATCTGTTCCCGGTTGAGAAACTGTTATGGAGATACCTGAACTATCATCAACAGCGCTTCGAATAAAAATATTTCCATAACTATCAATTTCTATAGCAGACGAATCTGTAAAGAAATTAAATGGATTTATTAAATGATTAGATGATATATCGTAAGTTGTTAATAAATTAAATGATGTATCATTATATTTTTTTGTTATACTATTGAATCTAGAACTGATAATATTAGGTGCTTTTGCAATATTCATAGTAACTGTTTTATTTGCAGCAGCATTATAATTAGGAGATTCAGCTTGGGATATTGTAAATGTTACTTTTCCTGTAGTACCTACTCTTAATATATTTACATTTCCGCTAGCATCTATAGTTGCGGATGAAGCATCTGATGATGAATATGTAATTGGTTTCTCATTATGATTTGAACGTATATTTAAGGCTGTTTCTAAATTAAACGAAGGGTCTGTAACTGTTTTATTAATTATATTGGCAGATAAATCTATATTGGCAGTCGCTCTAGAAATATTCATAGTAACTGTTTTATTCGCAGCAGCATTATAATTAGGAGATTCTCCTTGGGATATTGTAAATATTACTTCTCCTGTAGTACCTACTCTTAATATATTTACATTTCCGCTAGCATCTATAGTTGCTGATGAAGCATCTGATGTTGAGTATGTGAATGGGGTCACAGTATTATTTGAACGTATATTTAAGGCTGTTCTTAAATTAAACGACGGGTCTGTAACTATTTTGTTAATTATATTAGCAGATAAATCTATTGTAGCGTCTCCTTTAGCTAAATTAATAGTTAACCAATTTGTCAGTGTTCTATCTCCTAAATAAGTACCTACGTTGCTGTGAGTAACTGTTATTTGTGGATTAGAAATGACATCTCTACGTAATACTGTAATTGTATCGTTTGTATTATTTACACTTAATACCAAACCGTTAATATTAGAAAAAGTTATATTATTTATAGATGCACCATTGCTTGACGAAAACCCAAAAGCACTAAATGGAATAACACTTCCTACTTTTATATTATTAAGAGTTCTAGTTGAAAATGTTAAAATTGGTTGTGCTCTTCCTATACCAATTTCCAACGTAAATGATGCAGCTAAATAGTTAGGTGATTCAGCTTTACTAATTGTTATATTACCTGCATTTCCTGCAGCATTAGGAGTTATATTAATTTTTCCTGTTAATATACCATTAATTATTTCAGCTGTTGCTCTAGAAATATTTAAACTACTAGCTAAAACAGTATTACTTTCAGTATTAATTGAGTTAATATTAAGAATATCATAAATATTAAAATTTGTATAAAATGGTGTTGTTCTCCATGTTATTGTATTTGAACTATAAGAACCTGTAAGAGGTGCTATGTCTGATATAGTCGGAAATGTGTATGATGATTTTTGTTGAACTGTTATAGGTGCTGCTTTTTTATTTATTATCATAGTAATAGTTAGTTTATTTGATGCTAAATAATTAGTAGATTCTGGCTGTGTTATATTAATACTAAAACCGTTAGGCGATGCTGATAAAATGGTTGCAATATTTGTTGGTGATATTGTAATTGCTGATGACCCAGATAAATCATAAATAAAAGAACCGGGATTTGTAGATGTTATGCCATATGCTGTAAGAATATTAAATGAAGGGTCTAAAAAAGTGAACGTTTTTGATGGGTTAGTTGAAGAAATTGTACTTGCTGCCTTATTAATAGTTAAAAATATAGTTTTTTCTGTAGCATTATAATTTGTAGATAAACCCTGAGAGACTATCAAACGTGCTGGTTGTCCAGATAATGTTGAACTAACTAATGTAACAATTCCACTATTATTTATAGTAGCGTATGATGGATCTAAACTACTATATGTTAGCGAAGATTCTAAATGATTCGAACTAATGTCAGCAGCATCTATTAAATCTACAGTTCCAGAGTTAAAATTTGCTGATATAGAATCTGATGCTGTAATGCTAGCAGTAGCTTGATTTATGATAAGTGTTAAAATTAAGTTATTTGATACCAAATAATTTTTGCTAGCAGATTTAGATACAGTTATTGTTAATCCTGAACTAGTTGTAGATTTAAGCATGGTTACATTACCGCTTGCATCTATTGTTGCGAAAGATGGATCTGATGGTGTAAATATATAATTTGATTCAGGATTATTGCTACTTAAATCATAAGCATCATTATTAATTAAATTAAAATTACCTGAACCAAAAACTCTAGATATTAAAGTAGTATTCGTATTAGAGTAAATAGAACTAGTAGATTTATTAATTGTCATACTAATTTGTATTGGTATTGCTATATCATAATTATCTGTTCCTTCTTGTGATATTGTAAAAACTACTGGAATATCTACGTCATTTGAATTTATTGTAGTTTCGCGCATAGTAATATTTCCACTCCCATCAATTTCAGCTTTTAATATATCTGAACTATTATAAGTGAAATTATTTTGTTTGTTATCTGATGAAATAGATATAATATTGTTTAAATTAAAAGAACCAGAACCAAATGTTCGAGAGAAAGATGTAGCGGTTGACCTAATACTATTTGGCGATTTATTAATTATTAATGTAATAGATATAAAACCTGGTAAATAATTAGTGGTTTCTCCTTGTGAAATAATGACATTAGATGTCCCTACTTTTAATATAGTAATATTACCACTAGTGTCAATACTAGCATTAGATGAATCTATATAATATGAAAAACCTGTTATTGTATTATTAGATGATATATCAGTGCTTATATTAAATATAGAATCTCCATATGTTTTGGTAATTACATTGGATATAGTTCTTATGTTAGGAGTAGCCCTATTTATAATTAATGGTATATCTTTGCTTCCTTGCAAATAATTAGTTGTTTGTTCTTGTGAAATAATGATTTTAGTTGTTCCTGCTTTTAATATAGTAATATTATTACTAGTGTCAATAGTAGCATAAGACGCATCTTCTATTTGATATGAAAACGCTGTTTCTGAATTTGTTGTAGTTAAGTTATCCAACACACTTGTTATATTAAAATTTGATTCTCCATATGTTTTAGTTATAGAATTAGTTGACAAATCTATTATTGAAAAACCTCTTTCTATATTCATTATAATAGGTAATGATATTGGTAAATAATCATCCGTCTGTACTTGTGATACAGTAAATGTGATAGTTCCTGTTTTATGCACGATAACATGTGAAGAATAATAATCTATATATGCTGTTAATGGGTCCGATGATTGATAAACTAACGAAGTTTGTTTATTGTTACTTGTTATATTTAATAAATTTTGTAAGTTAAATGATTCACCTACACATTTTGTTATTTCATTATTAGATAAATCTAAAACTGGTGTATCTCTATTAATTGTCATTGTTATAGATTTTGAAATTGGTACTATATAATTATTTGTACCTTCTTGAGATATTGTAAATGTTACGCTTCCTGTACCTACTTTTAATATATTAACATTTCCACTACCATCTATAGTTGCAGATGAAGCATCAGATGTTTGATATAATATAGGTTTTTCTGTATTATTTGATGATATATCTAACGCATCTCTTAAGTTAAATATACTGTCATTAAATTTTTTTGTAATGGAATTAGCAGATAAATCGATAACTGATTGTGCTTTATTCAGTGTTAAAGATACTGTTTTATTATTTGATTGTAAAAAATTAGATGTTTCTATTTGAAAAATATTTATTTGAATTGAATTACTAGTAACTTGTTGAATAGATATATTACCACTTGGATCTAATGAAATAAATGATGCGTCTGATGAATTAACCAATTGGTATGTAAATCCTGTTTGAGTATTATTTGATGACAAATGTATTTCACTTGCTAAATTGAACACATTTTTACTAAATATTTTAGTTATAGAATCCTCACCAGTTATGGTTGGCAAAATTCTATTAATAACAAGATTAAATGATACATCATTTGTTCGAAGATAATTGGTAGACTCTGGTATAAATATGTTTACTGGAGTTTCACCTGCATTTTTAACTGTTATCATTCCATTGTCATCTATATTTGCTATATTTGTATTTCCTACGCTAAAATCATATAAATTGCTTTCAGTATTAGTATCTAAAAAGCTTACATCTGTAAATATACTAAATGATGGTGAATTATATAATTTTGTAACAGTTTTAATATTATCAACAATAGTTAATATTGTCGGAGCTTTTAATACATTTATTATAAATGATGTTTGAGAAGCAAAATATGTATCTGTTTCTGTTTGTGCTAATGTAATAATAGCAATTCCAGCAGTTATGCCTTCAATAGTGCCATCTGTTATGTTATTTACATGTGCTATATTTGGATTTGAACTACTAAATTGTAAATTTCCATTACTATCTGTTATAAATTTATATGTCGAAGATGTGTTTGTATTTGATTTACTCAAAATTGAACTATAATATAAATTATATGATGTATCTACTTGATAAGTTGGTATTTTCTTTACATAAAATATAAAAATTTGTTCTGTACTTGCATATTTCGAGTTTGTTGTTTCTGTTTGATAAACTCTTATACTGCTAAATCCAAGCGTCTCTGTAAATGTTATTTTCCCTTGAGAATTAATAGACACATTATTAGGAACTATATAATCTATAACCGGATTTCCGCTAGCATCTAAAAATATATCATCCTTCTCATCTAATTTATAAACTGGGTCATTTGGTATAACTTCATATTGAATAGGCAATTCATTATTATTAGAAGTAGCAATAACATTATATGAAAGGTCTGTTATATTTTTAACAATACTATTATTAACCAAACTATTAATTGTTATATCAGATGGAACTTTACTAATACTTAAAGTAAGTATAGTTGACGCACTAGTATTTTTGTTTGTTTGTAAAAATCTACCTCTAACATAGACTTCACCACTTCCATTTATAGTAACCACACCTGATGCATCTACACTAGCAATTAAACCATTTGTTAAAATATTATTATTTAAATCTAATATATCATACAATATAGATGAACTATCCACATTTGCTTCAATTTCTAATTGAAATGAAGCATCAGTTGAAAGTTTTTCAATATATTTAGAACCTACAAAAGTTAATAGTGTTTCTACTAAATCTGTTGATTCATCACCAGTAAAAGACCATCCTTTGTTTACTAATTCTGTTCGTGAAGTTTTGCCTGTTGGTATATGATTTCCATTTATATCTTGTAAAGATATATCATTGTATTTTAACCCATTAACGCCTATAACTTTATTTGTTACACTACTATTATTTAAATTATTTAATATTCTGCCATATGTATTGATAGATATACCTGTGTTTGATAAAAAATTGCTTCCATTAGCCGATACATTTAAATTATTTAAATTAAAATTAATAGGCTGATTAAATGTCACTGCATTTTGAAACATAGAAGAAAAGTTGCTTACATTGGACGTATCAAAATTTAAAGGTTGATTAAAATTAGAACAATTTTGAAACATACTACTCATGTTAACTACTTTGCTTGTATCAAAAGAAATTGGTAAATTAAATATCTTGCAATTTAAGAACATATCCCTCATAGATATAACATTTTGTGTACTATTAAATGTCAATGATGAATTACTTGTTTTACCAAATGATGTACATCCAGAAAATAAGCTTTGCAAACTAATATTAATCCAACCAGTAGACAAATTTATTCTAATATTAGCATCTAATTTTTTAGCTTCAAGAAACATTGAAATTAAATTTGTGCATGCTGTCAAGTTAAAACTAACATCATTGTTAAATGATTTATTATTACTAAACATACCCATTGCTCCTCCAAAAGGACCTCCGCTACCACTTATTTGCCCAACAACTTTTGTAAGATTATTTGAAAAATTAGGACCAAATGTTGGATTTGGACCTGTTGTTATACTATCATTGCAAGCAAACATGTAAGATATATCTGTTGCTTGGTCTGTTCTAAAATTAATATACTGGTTAAATGATGTAGCACCAAAAAACATTCTTGACATATTAGTAACTTTCGTTGTATTGTTATTGAATATATCTTCGAATGATTGATTAAATGCTTTTGCGCCTTCAAACATGGAATTCATTCTTGTTACATTTTTTGGATTATTGATTGTTAATGAAGAATTAAAACTACTTGCGTTTAAAAACATTTCAGCCAACGATATTATAGGATTTGTGCTTGAAGTTAATGATGAGTTTATTGTTAAATTTACTGGACTATTAAATTCTGTAGCTCCATCAAACATATTAACTATTCCAGTATTAATCGATCCGTTTGCGTTTATACTGGAAAATACTTTTGGAATATTTAAAGTTACTGGTTTATTAAATTTTTTATTGTATTGAAATAAATATGCCGCATTTGTTATATTTGTTGTATTTGTAAAATTTATATTTGAATTAAAAGACATTTTTATACCAGTTCCAGACGCACTAAACATTTTATTAATACTTTTACAACTGGATAAATCAAAATTAATGGGTTGATTGAAATCTATAGCATCTTGAAACATATTAGACATTGTTGTAACTTTTGACGTAGTAAAATGGACCAATGATTGATTAAATTTACTGGCACCACTAAACATATAAGACATATTTGTGACATTTGGCGTTGTTAACCAATATAAAGAACTATTAAATTTTGCTGCTTGTCTAAACATACTAGTCATATTAGTGCAGCTATTGGTATTTATACCATTAAAATCGACTGTTTCTAAAATAGTATGTTGATTAAATAAGCGGGAATAGTTTGTAAATGAAGGAATATTTATTAAATATTTAAATTCAGTAACACAAGCAGCATACCTTGAAGTTGTTGTATTTGCTACTCCTTCAATAGTGCCATATGATAACATTCTAAACACGTCATAAAATTTAATTATAACATATGGATTTTCTGCAGCAAAAGTATCAGAATAAGTTTTTGACACTGATGTCGTCCCTAGTGATTCAATTGAATTAAATGTTCCGTCACCCCAATCAATAACACCTATAAAATTTGATTGATTTACTGGGGGGGATATTGATTGTTGAACTCCATTTAATGAATTTACTGAAAGATCTAATGTAATTTCAATATAAGAATCAGTTTCAGTATATCTACGTTGTGCAACATTTAAAAATGAGTTCGTCATAGTTGTTAAATTAGGTCCTACATTGTTAAAGGTATATTTACCCGAAAAACTTATGGCACCATTAAACAAGTTATTAATAGTTGTAGCACTAGTTAAATCTAATATGATATCTTGATTATAACTACTAGCATTTTGGAACATTCCAGCAAAGGTTGTTACTTTAGATGTATCTGAAAACGTGATTATCCCATTAAACTCAGTAGCATCCTTAAACATATTTGCCATACTTGTAACCTTAGAAGTATTTAAAAATATATTTGATTGATTAAATGAACCCGCATTTTGAAACATACTTTCCATAGTAGTAGTGTCTATTGTATTAAATAAAAAGGGTTGGTTAAAATTAGTTGCGTCTCTAAACATAAATGAAGTATTTGTAATTTTTGGAGATACATTTCCTGTTGCGTAAATATTACTTAATGGTTGGTTAAAAATTTTAGCACTTGAGAACATTTCAAATGTGTTTAATGAATCATTTGTTATAAATTTAATATTATTATTAAAATTTTCTGCTCCTTTAAACAAGCCAGATGCATTATTTATATTGGAATTTTCTAACAAAACTTGTGAATTAAAATTAGTAGCATTTTCAAACATATAAGAAATATTTGTCAATGAATTACACTGTAAGGATGGAAAATTACCTGTATATAATGTACAATTACGAAACATTTTAGACATATTTGTAACATTTGTGGTAATGTTACTATTCTCTACATTGAATTCAGTAAACTGAGAACATCCATTAAATAACGCTGATAAATTTGTAAATGTAAAAATTTGTTTTTTGTAAATAAAGGAAACCAAACTATTTCTATAGGTTAGAGAATTTCCTGACGGAGCATCTGCTATGGTAAAACTTGACATTCTAAACACATCCACTAATTTAATAGTATAGACAGTTTCAGATGATGTTGCTGGATATGTTTTAGTGAAATTTGATAGATTGTTTACAAATGTGTTAAATGTGCTAGTTATATTAGTCCCATCGCCCCATTCTATTCTGCCAATAAATGATGTACTTGCTAATGGCAACTGAATAGTTGCGCCTGTTGATGGTATTTTTACTTGTAATTCAATATTTGTTGAACGTACATACGAAGAATGAACATTTAAAAATATATTAGATGTATTTGTTAATACTGAACCTCCGTTTGATGTAAAAGGACCTTGAAAAGCTGTAGCACCATTAAACATATTTAACATATCAGTTACTTTATTTGTATTAAAAATTATTTCTTGATTGAAAGATGTAGCATTTTGAAACATTCCTGTCATAGTAGTTACATTTGATGTATCAAAACCATTATTTAAATTTTGATTAAACGACGTGGCTCCGTTAAACATATTTGACATATTGGTTACATTTGTTGTTTTCATTGAACCAATTGGACACGCGACAAGCGATGAAGCGCCTTGAAACATACTTGCCATGTTAGTTACATTATTAAGTCTGCTTGTAATATCCTCATTTTGGTATGTGGATGGAAAGTTAACAGTGGTTATATTAATTGCATTATAAAATAATCCAGTCATATTTGTAAATGATGTAATTTGTTTTAGATAACTGAATTCGCGTAGTCCTGTTCTATAATTTGTTATACTTCCAGAATTGCCCCCGCTTGGTGATAATAAAAGGTTTATACTATCTAATCGCGTGACATTTGAAAATGTTATTACAACTGAAAATCCCGTAGAAGTTCCTGCAGCCGCACTTCGTGTGTAACCCTTAGAAATATTATTTGTTGTAGTTGTATATGTATTTGATGAACCGTCCCCCCATGTTATTTTACCGATAAAATTAAGAACTGGAATTTGAATACTATATGTGGTTGTTCCAGCAGGGATATCTAAAACCATCTGTATATATGGTGTATCACTCATTATATATATGTAAAACAATATAATTAATATTAAATAAATAATTAATAGTTGATATTATCAAAATTAAATCCTTCATAAAGAATTTCAAATTCTAATGTAAAACTGAAGTCCATTTCATTTAAATCAATAATATTTCCATATTTATCGTATAATATAACTTGAATTCTTTTAATAGTAACTGGACCGTTATATATTCTGGTTTTAGATAAACTACCACAATTATTATCAATTACGACTGAATATTTTCCAAAAGACAACGGTATTTTTGCTAAAATATTATTATCAGCCGTGCTATCCTTAAAACAAATAATATTATTTGCATTTTTATTATATTGAAAGTCATTTAGAGAAAAATAGACATATCTGTCTCCTCCACAATCTAATAATCCTTCTGAAGTTAACTTACTATTGATATTTAAATATTTATGTTTTCTGAAACCCATAAGCCAAGCAATAGATAAAATATTTTTCTTTGAAGGACAAATAAACTCATCACTTTCATTAAAAATTAATTCAAAAGAAAAAATAGACGACGGAATCATGACTTCAAATATAGATTTAGCAGTGATAGAATCAACTGAATATTTTATATTTGCCAACTCTGTCCCAGAATATGTAGGCGACATATAAAAGTATTTAGTATTTAAATACCCCTGAAAGGTATCTGAAGTATAATTTCCATCTTCAATAACTATGTCCCAACTTTTAATAGTAGAGCCGTTTTTAGTGATAATTTTGAATGTATTATTGTTGTTTTTAGAAGATATAGTATACCATGAATTAGGTAGCTCAATTGATGCCAAACTTAATGCCACAACATTCTTCACTTCAACTGGCAAATCGTAATAAAAATTAGTAGACATAGTTGTTGCATAATTTTGTCGAAACATGCTATTTAAGTAAAAATTTGATTTTTGGGTTACACGTTTAATTGAATTTAATAATCCAGGCGATACATCATTATTATTAGTGCTAATTATTATATTGGGTTTATCTTGCTGAATAATAGGTTTGGATGGTGAGCAAAATTGTTTAACTTTATCGATAATAAATTCATCATCTTTTTTATCAAAATTTTCAATATTTTTGATAATATTTGAAATAATATTACACTGTCCTCTAATATTTGGGTCTTCGCAAAATAATTTATGTGTAATATTTAATATTTTAAATACTTTATCATAAAACAATCCATAATGATTATCAAAATTGTTTTTTACTTTTTCAAGTAATGCTTTAGTTTTAGGTAATTTCTCTCTAAACTTTGAAAAGAAAACTTCTTTATTCAATTCAAAAACCCTGAGCATATCATCAAAATCATAATTATTAATATCTAGTTCTAATTCGGTATATGACATTTATTATTAATATAATAAGTTAATAATAAATTAGATTATAAACTAAATTAACTTTGAAGAGCTGAGAATGTCCAATCATTTATACGATATTGAAAGAGAACTTGGGTTACAGTTTCTTCAGGAGTGGTGGAACCTACACCTATTAATGCTTTGAAGTTAACAGCAAAATTTAAATTTACAGTGTATATATCACCTTGAGATGGAAGTGATAATGAATTTTCATTAGCATATTTATAAATAGCAATATTAACGACTTTTTCAAGTTCTATATAAGTTAAGGCATTGGTATTAGCAGTTTGACCAGTAGTAATTATTGGGAATTCATAAATATATGATTTTTCGGCTAATTTTCTTGATATATCAATTTGACTGTCAATAGACCATGTTTCATAATCAAAACCAGATTTATCAGCGATATCTTTGATAACAAAACTAAATATAATAAAGTCTTCAGGAGTGCCACCATTAAAAGTAATAGTCTTCTTAGGAAGTGTTACTTCATTAGCTGTACCAGCATTAAACGTTCCACCGCCAGAATTTAAAAACAATAAGTTTTTAAGAATAGAAATATCTTTTGCATTAGTAATTAATGTATCAGTTGGGTTAAAATATTTTAAATTATCTGAGTTAGCAGCATAAAATGCCATTTTAAAGTAATTTAATGATATATCATATGGATCAATAACATAAATTTTTACGGTATCAGGTATAACTACATCAAAATTTCCTAAATTAGCTGTAACCCTAGCAAATGTAATACCTGCATTAATAGTTGATATATTAGTTCCAGTTAAATTAACACTAGATGCCATTTATATTAGATATTAATATATTTTTTTTTTAAAAATAAATAAATTAACAATTGTATTTTTGAGTAATAAATGTTTGTATTTTTTGAAAAGTAATATCTATTACATTTAATTGTAAACGAATGTCATTTAATATTTCTAGTTTATATTTCTCTCCATTTTTACGATTAGGTTTTCCTAAAATTTCATCATATAGTACATATTCTACTTTAAATTGAACTATACCTAAATGTTTTTGAATTTTTCCGAATTCTTTATCTTTCAAATCATTACGTCTACTAGCTAAAATAATACGATGATAAATAATAGCATAATTAACTACATCTAATATATATTTAAATGTTTGTAATTGAAATTTGTTTTGAAATAAGATTAAAAACTGTTGAATTTTGTCTTTATAAAATGATATTAAAAAATCATTTTCAACTACTTTATCTAAATCATCATTAGATATAGGTATTAATAATTTATTAATTATTTGTGTTTTAAGTTCTTTAATATAAAATGGTTCATTTGTCATATTGTCACTTGAATTATTTGTATCAATTAATTTAATATTATTAGTATAATCAATTGAATTTAATAAGTGTAATGATATATTTGACATTTTATATATTTAAATATATATAATAAAATCAGTAAGCAATTTAAATCCTATTTCTAATACAGTTGAATAATATATAATTTCAGAAGTAAAGTAATATTTTTTATTGATGGGATTTGTTAATTTTAAAACATTATCAAATTCGTGACTATTAATAAGCTGTTTTTTATTATGGATATTATTTAAATTATTTATTTCTTTATAAAATGAAATCTGTTTATCAAATGAAATTGAATTAAATGATTTATTATATTTATTTTCATATTCGTTGATAAATTTATTAAAAATATCTTTTTTAATGTATTTATTAATTATTAAATTTAAAATGGTAATACCAACTGAATATATTCTAAAATTGAAATAAAATATGTTTTTAAAATCACCAATTTTAATATTAATAGGTTTAGATTTTATAACCGAAAATTCGTCAATGTTAATATTTAACGATTCGTTGTATAATTTTATGGAGAGAAATGGTATACCGTTAACTATAATATTATATGTTGGTATTGTTCTATTAATTAATATTACATCATTTTTTATATCTGAATCCATTTGTGGAATGACAATATAATAGTCATTAGGTTCATTGCTATTTTGGTCGTTAGAATACGGTATTAATTTATAATCACCTAACTCAGTTTCGGTAAAATTTTCTAAAAGGTCAAAAAAACTATATTTATTTGTATTTAATATTTCTTGAATTGTAAACTCAGCATCATAAAGTTGAGTTAATGTAAACCCGTTATTTATAAAAATATCAATTGTAACTCCATCTTGTTTTAATTCTTGGAGAGAATATCCTAATAATATTAAATCTTTTATCTTAACCAATTCAAAAATTTTTTGTAATGATAAATTAAAATTATTTATAAGTTTTACAATATCAAAAATTACATAAATAATATTTTTTAAAGTAGATATATTATCATTAAGAAAATCAGTATTTGTATTATTGTAATTTCTATCTATTTTACATTTATATAATTGATTAAAGGACTTGTTTTTTGTAATAGCACATTGCCCAAAATCGTTATTTCCAAATGAATATAAATTGTTCAAACTCGTTAAAATAACAAAATGGTAAGAACCACATGCTAATTTAGTTATGTATTCTCCATCATTTAAATATGTTTTTATTTTTTTAGGTAAAATATTCGTTTTTTCAATTGTTAAATCAATTTGGCCTTCAGAATTTCTACCACATCCATATATTTTATTATTAGTAGTTAAGAATAGTGAAAAATTATACCCACCGTAAATTTCACTAGGCGTATTCTCTCCAACACTCATCTCAACAAATATATTTGAATTTAATTCTGTGTTATTTCCTAATTGTCCATAGTTATTTAATCCACAACCATAAATTTTATTGTTAGACGTTAAAATAAGCGTGTGATATGCACCACACGCAATTTTAGTTGGTATTCCGTTCAATAAACTAGTGTCTATCTGTATAAAAGTATTAGTATTATTATTGTTTCCATTTCCAAGTTGTCCATATATATTAGAACCTGTTGAAAATATTTTACCGTCATTTGTTAATATAATCGAATGGTTTTTTCCACAAGAAATATTTGATATAGTGCTAGAAGATAAAAAAGAATTATTTATTTCAGTAAATACAAACTTATTACTGTTATTTCCTAATCCCAATTGTCCATAACTGTTATTACCTGTTGCGTATAACTTATTGTTAACTGCTAAAACGAAAGTATGCTCATAAAAGGTAAATACTTTAATTGGTTTATTAATTGTGGGTTGTGGTAAATAAACTTTTTCTAATTCAAAAGCATCCGAATTAGAATTATTGCCAAATTGTCCATTTGTATTTTTCCCACAAACAAACAATTCATTATTATCTATAATAAATATATTTTCATTTCCAGCAGCAATATAAGAAATATTAGTAAGTTCATTAAGATTAAATTCAATTAAATTTTCAGAATCTAAAAAAGTATAGTCCGGATTGTTTAATTGGTTAAAATAATTTCTACCTGAACCATACAGTTTAGTATTAGATAAAACATATGAATTATATTGTCCAGCATAAATAGTAGATGGAATAATAGAAGTATTGATAGGTAAATTATTAGAAACATAATTAAAAGTTATTCCTAAACCAAGCTGACCATCATTATTTAAACCACAAGAATATAATTGATTTGTTTCATCAATTACAAAAGTATTAGATTCATTAGAGAATATAGAAGTTAATTTTTTATCATTATTAAAATTATTATAATCAATTTCTATAAGTTCATTTGAATTATTAAATGTTTTATTACATAATTGACCATTTGTATTTAATCCACACGAGTAAATTTTTCCTTGTCTGGTTAAAACTGTAGTATGGTATGAACCACAAGATATAAATATTGGTTTATTTGGTGTCATGTTATTTTTTATAGGTTTAAATATATTGGAATTATTATTAGTATTATCACCAAGTTGTCCTTCAATATTTCTACCACAAGCAAATATTCTAAAATCATCCGTCAATATAACTGTATGATATGAACCACAAGATATTTGCTGAGGTTTTGAAGTATTAAGCATTGTTAATATATTTTGAGTAAGTATATTTGTATTAGTATAATTTTGATTACCAAGCTGACCTTCACTATTTCTGCCACATGATAAAATTTGATAATTGTCAGTAAGAAAAACAGAATGATATGAACCACACGCAATATTAATTATTTTAAATGATGTATTAATTAAAGTTAATGTTTTATAAATAGATGTTAGGTCTTGTTGTCCTAATTGACCATAATTATTTCTACCACAACCATAAACTTTGTTATTATTCATTAAAACTATAAAATGTTCATCGCCACATGCAATATCTATTGGATATGTAGATGGAAATATTGCTATAGATAGTTCATTTAAATTATTAAGTATGTTTGAATTAATTGTATTTCCAATTCCTAATTGCCCGTATAAATTTATTCCAGCAGTATATATTTTATTATCATCAGTTATTAACACTATAAAATTCTTTCCGTTTTTAATATTTTTAATTACTGGTGTTGATGTATTGAATAACTTAGTATCTGAAAAAAAAGTAAAATCATTATTAATTAAATTAGAATAACCATTATTTCCACAGCTGTATAAAGTATCAGATAATATAAATGTGAAATCATAACCACATTTAATAACCGAATTAGATGATATATCTAATAAAGCACTATCAATAATTGTAAATATTTTTTGATTATTATTATTTCCAATACCAAGTTGTCCATATGTATTAATACCAGATGAATATAATGAATTGTTTGTTGTTTGTATAATTGTATGAAAATCTCCACATGATATTTTGTTTGGTGTATATTCATTTAATATTGTTTTTATAAATATATTTGAATTAGTTGTAGTATTATTTCCAAATTGTCCAAAAGCATTATATCCAGAAAAGTAAACATTATTATCGGTTGTTAAAATACAACTATGAAAATAACCACACGATAATTCTTTTGGTATAGAATTATTTAAATTTATATTAATTTTAGTTAATATATTTTGATTAATAGTATTACCAGTTCCTAGTTGACCAAAATTATTATTACCACAACAGTATACATTATTATCATTCGAGAGAACAATAATAAAATTTCCACCACATTCAATATCAATAGGATATATGTTTGATGTGAAATTGATTAAATTCATTTCACTAAGTTTGGTAATGTAATTATTATTTGATTGAATTCCTAATTGTCCAAAAAAATTGTCTCCACATGAATAAAGTTTATTATTATTAGTTAATATTGTAAAAAAAGATACACCAGTGGAAAGTTTTATTATTGCAGCTCCATTTAACATAGATGTATCAACTAGAGTAAATATATTTTGGTGATAAATAGAATCAATGCCAAGTTGTCCATTATAGTTAGCACCACATGCAAATATGTTGTTATCTTCTGTAAGTATATATGTGCTGAATTGAGAAGAATATATTTTATTAATTACACTATTATTGATAGTTGTATTATCTATTTCGACTAATGAATATTTATTAATCCATGTACCATCCCCTAATTGTCCTACATCATTTAAACCGCAACCATAAATTTTATTATTATTACTTAAAATAACAGTATATTCTTGTCCCATCGCAAAATCTTTAATAATTATATTAGATAGGTCGCATGTTTTGAAAATATTATTTTGAAATCCAATTAATCCATTTGAATCATTGCCTGATACTTTTATTTTATTTTTAGATGCAATAAAATTAAGACTGTAGTTAGAATCTAAATTATAAGAGTAATTAATTATATCATCTTTAAAATAAAGTCCAATTAGATTAATATTATGACTTTCTAAAATCCAATCGCCATTGATACCTGTTATGTTAGTAGAAGACCTAATTTGGACATTAGTTTTATTATAAATTTCTTGAATAATATAACTCCAATTATTATTATTGTATATATTACATGTAAGCATGTCAAATGTTAGACAGTTATATTGTGTTTTTAAATACATAAGTAATGATAATACAGGATTCCATGTAATTAATCGAGGATCATAATCTTCGCAACTATTTAATATACATTTTTCAAATTTACAAAAATAAAAGTTATCAGTATAATCATTTAAGGTTATAAATCCAATATTTTGGATAATATTATTTTGACATTTATTGTTAATTTTACCAATTAATTTATCATAATTGTCATAAGGATTTATAATAATATATTGTGTATTAATAGCTAAATTATCAATTATATAATTTATTTGAGGTGTATCTTTTCGAATAAGTAATAAATTCATTGATATATTAAGGTTGATATAAATATTTTTAATAAGTATTTAATTAATACATATTAAAAAAGTCCGGACTGCTGGAATCGAACCAGCTACCCTTTGATACCAAAGGTGTTAAACCACTACAGTCAAATGCTCTACCAAATGAGCTAAGCCCGGTTTTACAGTTAGGTTTTGTTTTTTTACCCTAAAAAAGAGATTGCTGTATCCTAACTTACATATATATAAGAATAGATGTCTTTAAGTAGTTTTTCATAATATATTTATTTAAATAATTTAAAAAAATTGAAATTCTAATTTAGATTTAAATATATTCCATATTAACAATAAACATGTCTCAAAATAATTTAATTTATTCTAATAACTTCGATTATGATGTCCATAATGATGTCAATAATGTCAGCTGGATTATTGATAGAACTCCTGATTATAATCTTATTAATTATCTACATGAATATAATTCAATAAATAACATACAAATTAATCATCCTATTTATGAACAATATGTTCAGAACAGATATTTCGAGCAACAATTCGCAGAGCTTACTGAACAACTTAGAAACGGTACAATTCAGTTCAACATCGAAATTGACGACTTCATACCATTTGAACCTGTTCAACACGAACCAATTCAAACAACAGTTCAAAAAATTTCTGTAACTGAAGAAGAAAGAAATTGTTGCATTTGTTTTGAATTAAAAGAAACTACTGATATTTCACAAATCAATTGTGGTCATAAATTTTGCGGAAGTTGTGTAATTCAACATATTTCTAGAAATACTAATGAATCTTCTTGTCCATTATGTCGAGAGAAAATTACCCATATTACATTTCAAGACGAACATTATCAGTCTGAATTTAATAATATAAATTTATCACCTGAAATTCATTGAACGTAAAGTATTCTTAGTTGGTATTATGTTTATTGGATTTACTGCCGTAACACCTGGAGGAGCTGTAAACATTAATTTTTTTGATTTTATTTGTTCTATTCTTATTTTATGTTCAATTGCTTTTTTTCTATCATCTAATAACATTTGATGATATTCTTCCATTGTTTTTGGAACTCTTGGACCCGGTTTCTGGTAATTTGGGTCTGCATAATCCTTAAAATATTTATTATAGATATAACTGTGCTTTACTGCTGGGTCTAATGGCTCTGTATTTTTATTTTGTTGTGGAGTAGATTGTTGTCTAATATTTAGTTGAGCATAACTTGGCTGAGCATAGTTTGGTTGAGAATAACCTTGTTGAGAGAAATCATTCGGATTGTAATTATAATTTTGTGGTGGTAAAGGATTATATTGCTGCTGTTGGATTGGAGCCATAAATTGCAATACACCTTGCTTATTAACTACTAAGTTCATATTTGATAATATATCATTAAATGATACCTTTTTCTTTTTTGTTTGAGATTCTTGGATTTTTGGTTTTTCCCAATAATTTACTTCGTTTTGTTGTTCATAAGTATTATAATCAAATGTATCATATGGATTCATTGTATTCATATTATCTAATTCCGTTAAATTTAGTTCCATATTATTATACACAATATTTTTTTGTGTCTTCTTTAACATAAAAAATAATATAAATTTAATATAAAGATGCTTAATACTTATATTAAAAACCAAGGTATTACACAAACTATCATTCATGATAATAATCATAATCATTTTAATCAAATTAACTGGGATGCTGACTATGATGGAAATATAGCTAACATATCTGTTAATTCTAATACTGATGGTAAACACGAACAATTCAATATTACTCTTGATAATGCAGATTTAGCAAATATATTAACTATTCCCAGTGTCAATACACCCATTGATAAAAGACTTAGAATGGATTTTCAAGAGTCTTTTTATAGACCGGAACCACTTTTTTTAGAACTCCCTACTCCTGAAATTCAACCTAGAAAACCTAAAACTATTGAAGAATTAATTAAAGGTATTTCCAGTCCTGCATCTGATGAAGAATTAATTGTTCCGTTAACAATTGACAAAAAAACTGTCGACAATTATACTCTAACACCAAGAAAAAAACACAGACGTCGTAAAACCCATGTAACTCATAAAGTTTATAAAAAACCTAAATCAGTTAGCAAATCTAAGTCTAAAACTAAATCCAAAAGTCGTTCAATGAGAAAAACATTATCTATGCCAATTGTTGATTTAATTAATAGTATTTAATACTTTTAGTTTCAATTATTTAAACATTTATATATATAAATGTCATTTAGACAATTTGGAGGATTAAATTATGCACCTAAACACAATATAGTTGCGAGTAATTATAATACATCTAATAATTTACTTGTCACTCAAAATGTTGGACAACCTAATTCTTATATTAACTTTTTAAGTGATATTAGCGGTAATATTACAATTTACGGAGATGTAGATATAAGTGGTAATTTACATGTTAAAGGTGATGCTGATATATCAGGTAATACAAATATAGGTGGTTCATTAGATATATCCGGTAATGTAGATATAAGTGGTAATTTACATGTTAAAGGTGATGCTGATATATCAGGTAATACAAATATAGGTGGTTCATTAGATATATCCGGTAATGTAGATATAAGTGGTAATTTACATGTTAAAGGTGATGCTGATATATCAGGTAATACAAATATAGGTGGTTCATTAGATATATCCGGTAATGTAGATATATCAGGTAATACAAATATAGGTGGTTCATTAGATGTATCAGGTAATGTAGATGTATCAGGTAATGTAGATATATCAGGTAATACAAATATAGGTGGTTCATTAGATGTATCAGGTAATATTACAGCAAACTACATGTTTTTATCTTCTTATCCACCTAATTATGCTTCTAAAGCAAACGCTGTTATGCCTAAGGCTTATATAGATTCAGTTGGCAGTGGGATTATTCCATTCGGTCCTGTCAAAGCATTATCTACATATGATTCTAGTGCTGGTACTACTATATTCCCAGTGCCAATTGATCCATCAAATATATCTTTACCATTTTACATAGATGGATATTCTGTTCAGGTAGGAGACAGTGTTTTATTAAACGACCAAAGTTCGGGTATTAATAATGGCATTTATGATTTGTCATATAATTTATCAGTTTATTATTTTATAAGAAGTTCAAAAATGGCGAACGGAACAAATGCAAAAGGAGCTTCTGTTACTATTCAACAAGGAACAACTCATGAGAGAAGCATTTGGGTTCAGACTCAAGAACCTGCTATTGTAGGGACAGATTCTTTATTATTTCAACAATTTTATTCATTTAATTATCGCCTTGGTCAGGGTTTAAGCATAGTAAATGCACCTAATAATGAAGAAATATTATTTGTTGATTCAAGTCTAAATTTTTTAACATTAGTAGACGCTTCTTCTAGTAATCCTACATTAAATATAGGGACTGAAAATACTACTACTATTAACATAAGTAAAAATAATGGACAAGTTAATATAAATGGTATAGCAGAGTTTAATACTACTGCTAATTTCAATTCAACTACTACTTTTAAAGACACAATCACTATTGCTACTGCTAATGGTTCAGGTGCTACTTCTTCTTTGAATATCATTGATAATGTTTCTTCTAACATTATATTATTCTTACCTAATAGTGGTGCTGGTAGTTATAATCCTGCTTCTACCGCTGGTAATCAAGTTATAGTAGCGACTGGAACGAAAAATACAGAAACATTAGAATTGACTTCTTGGAGTGATACAAACTCGGCGGTAAAAGTAAATCCAACCTCGGTTGTAATGGGTGCTGGTGGTGCTACTTCTACTCCAACTACTTCTGTTGAATGTAATGGGACGAGTGTAGTAGTTAATCCCTCTATTACTTTTCCTGATACGAGAGTTCAAAACTCCGCCTTTACTGGTGCTGGGGCATTAGCAGGGTCATATACATTAACAAATATGACGATTGATGCTAATGGTAAGATTACTGCTCTTTCTAATGGTTCTTCTAATTCTCAATGGACAACTGCTGGTTCAAATATATATTATAATAATGGTAACGTTGGTATAGGAACTAGTAATCCAAGTTATACATTAGATGTAAGTGGAAATGGAAATTTTACATCCAATGTATCAGCAGCTTCATTTACTACCCCATCTGATTACCGTATTAAAGATAATATTCAAATACTTAATGACTCTCATGTTGTCGATAATTTAAGATCCATAACATATTTCAATAAGAAGACTGAGAAACAAGACATAGGTTTGCTAGCTCATGAGCTTCAAGAACACTTTCCTTGTTTAGTAACTGGAGAGAAAGATGCTGAAGAATTTCAAACTGTGAATTATACAGGTTTGATACCTATTTTAATTAAAGAAATTCAAGAACTTAAAAAAGAAATAAAATTATTAAAAGAGAAGATTTAAATAGTATTGTATAAATATATAAAATGAATTATATATTTATTTTATTGTCATTTTTATCGTTTGTTAATTCTTTAAATCAGCTTTCATTTAGTGGCGGCGGTTCATTTGGTGCGGTTGAAATTGGTATTTTGAAGCGTATAAATGAAATACAACCAAAAAAATATGACTTGTATACAGGTATTTCAGCAGGTGCGTTAAATGCCGGATTTCTCTCGTATTATTCAAACATAAAAGTAGGAATTAAGACAGCTGAAACATTATATTCGAATATGAGAAATCGTATGATTTATGAAGGTTTTCCAAGTACAGGTTTGTCACTTCTGAATACAGACCCTCTTTATAAAACTTTAACAAAAATAATTGGCGCAATGCCAAATGAACCATTGATTCATACTTTAATAGGTGCAACAAATATGTATTCAGGAAAATTGGACATATATAATTTTGAAGAACAGACAGACGAAAATAAAGTTCTACTTTTAATGTCATCCTCGGCTATTCCAGGTATGTTTCCGCCAATTAACTTCAACAATCAGCTCTACGCGGATGGAGGGACATTAAGCAACGAATTAATCGAAGTAGAACATGACGATAAGTATTTGAATATTACGTTTATTACACCATATGAGGATTACGTATATAATGATACACCAATAACAAATTTAAAGGAGATGTTATGCAGAACAGTAATGATATTATTGAGTAACTTCAATAACCCGATGGCATCTTTAAATCAAAATTGCAAAATGCCAATTGGGGAGATAAATAAATACTATGTTCCGCCGAAAGTATTAAGTGGTTATAATATTTTGAACTTCGATAATGGTGCAGAACTTATCGAGATTGGATATAAAAATGTCATCCATAAGAAATATATTATTTGTTAAAACTACTTAAAGACCTTTAAGCAATTTTATTAAATAATAAAATTGATTATATTTATTTTATTATTATTTCAATTAACTTTAGCATATAATATGAAGCCTGTATTGAACAAAGTATTATCTATTAAACATATTCATCCTCGCGATAAACATATTAAGTTTTTTGAGGAGGGACATAAATATATTGTTGATTTGGAACCAAATGTTAAATATACCTCTGTAACCACATGGATTCATGAACATTTCGAGAAATTTGATTCTGATAAAGTGATTCAAAAAATGATGTCTGGAGAGAAATGGAAAGAGGGACATAAATATTGGGGTATGACTCCGGAACAAATCAAAGCACAGTGGAATTCAAATAAAGATTCCGTATCTGGTGCAGGAACCGATTTACATTATGAAATTGAATGTTTTCATAACGATAAACGATTTCAGTTTATTTATACCAATAAAGAGCTTTTAGAAATTTATATGTCTGACAAAGGAAAGGATTTACTAAATACACTTATTGAATGGCAGTATTTCATCAATTTTGTAAAAGACCATCAACATCTAAAACCATACAGAACTGAATGGACTGTGTTTAATGAAGACATCAAAATTTCCGGTTCAATTGATATGGTGTATGAAAATCCTGATGGAACACTATCTATCTATGATTGGAAACGCTCTAAGGGAATTACTAGAATTAATATATTTAATAAATTTGCGTTAACACCTTGCATTTGCCATTTACCAGATTCTAATTTCTGGCATTATGCGTTGCAATTAAACATGTATAAATATATTTTAGAAAGCAAATACGATAAAATTGTTAAAGAACTCTATTTAGTGAGATTACATCCGGACGCTGAAGAGAAAAATTACGAACTAATTCAATTACCTATTTTATCACTTGAAATTAATGACCTTATTCAAGATAGAAATAAATATCTTTATTCAGAAAACACTTAAAAGAATTAGAATATAATAAATATATGATTGATAAATCTATTTTTTTTATTTGGGTAATTTGGTATTTATATACTTATTGCCCTCCACCACTTTTGTTTAATTTTTTGATTAGATGTTATCATTTTTACGATGAATATTTTACATTATATAATAGACTAATATATCCTGGCTATTGGGATGATGAATCTGAAGAGAAATTACAACCTAATAATATTGAAATTATAGATGAAATACCAAAGGAACCTCCAAAATATGAAGATAAATATTTAGAAGACATAAGAAATCTTGACAAAGATTGGGTTTTTACTGAAGAAGAAAATAATGAAATGCCTACTCTTATTGAAGAATTTTGCAAAGGTTATATAGATTCAAAAGTCGAGAGAATCGGAGAATTAAAAGCTCAAATTTCCGAATTAGAAAAAGAAAAATCTCAAGATACGGATGTTGTTAATATTAATAAAGATGGTGACGAAACATTAGAAGAAAGAAATGAAGTAAGAAATTCACAAATCAAAGAACTCCAAGATGAAATCGTCCAACTTAAATCTGAAATTAGTACTGATGAAGGTGTAAGTGAAATTAAAAAGCAGTCAGAAGAACAAGCTAGACAATATATTATTGGTAAAAGATTAGATAAGCTTACAAATTGTTATGTTATGGAAAAAACACCAATTGGAAATGTTATTATGATTTATCAAAAAGATAGAGAATCGTTTAAATATTATTCAGATTGTAATATTCCTTATCGTTATTTGGAAGTTATTGCCAGAAAATATGTTAAGTTATTTAATTGCAGACCTATTTTTGTGGATATGGAAGAAGAGCTAAGACTATTTGAAGAAAAATGGGAAAAGGAAAAAGAGGTTAAAAAAATCAAAGAAGAAGAAGAGAAAAAGAACGCTGAAGAAGCTTTAAAAAATAATAAGCCTGTTGAAGTAAAGAAAAATGTGTTTGCAAAATTTAAAAGTTATAATAAAGATGCTGGAAGTAAAATTAGTATGGCAGCTCCTCCAAAAAATAGTATTCCAAATAAAAATGTGATTGAAAATAAGGAAAATGAAAAAATTCTATTGAAAGAAAGAGCAAATCGTTATACATATGAAGGTAAATTCGCTAACTTCAATTTTTTACGGAAGATTGAGAGAAAAGTGTTTAATAAAAAACTTGGTTTATCATTCGCTGATTTTAAGAAAATGCAACAAAAATAATTTAAATATGATATTATAATAATTTAAACTTCTTATTATAATATAAGTATGTCAAAATTCACAAGACGTTTTAAAAAAAATAAAAGGAATAGAACTCTTAAAATGGGTGGTGCAACTGATAATAGACAAGGAGTTTTTGATATCTTAGGAGATAAAATAAGCAGTATTGCAAGTTCGGCAGCAAAAACTGTTGCAGATGCTACTTTAAAAATTGCTGGGTTAGAGAGAATAGAAAATCAACAAAATATCGATGAACACCCTGAAAATACTGCTTCTGGCATTTTGTCTAATGTTGAGAATATTGCTGACAAAACTGGCGCAGCGATTATCGATAATGTTAATGAAATTTTAGGAAGTGATTCTATAAAACAAACTACAGAACAAGCTGCTAAAGATACTGCAGAAATTGTGAAAGAAAGTGCACAAACTTTTAATAATGCTTTAAATGACCCTCTTGTTAAAGCTGAACTAGAAAATGCTATTGAAAATGCAGGTGAAATCGGAGAGGTTGTTGTTAAGGCTGCTGAAAAACCATTTGAAGAAGCTGTTGATGTAGCGGCAAAAGCTCTTCCAAAAGCAACTGGTGCAGCATTATCAGGAGCAATAAAGGTAGGCACTGATGCGATGGCTGCTGTTCCAGGTGTAGGTGCTGTTATTGAGGTGGGTAAAATGTTAAATGACGGAACTAAGGCTGCTAGTGCAGTAGTAGAAGCTGGTTCAGAAGCAGTCGAAGCAGCATCAGATGTTTTTATTGAGACTAAAGCAAATATAGAGCAAGGTTTGAAAGAGCTAGAAGAGAAAAAGAAAATGGCTGAACAAATTTCTAATCGAACTACCAAGGCAATTAATGATTTTGAAAATCCAATTTCTACACAAACAATCGGTGGACGAAAAACTAGACGCAGACTTTTTAAACGCAAAGCTAAATCCAAGAGAGTAAGATTTGCTATTTAGATTTTTTTTCATTTAACCAATGTTTAAATCCATTACTACGTGAAATATTGAAAGAAGTACCAAGATGTTCATATGCTATATCATATGCTTTTCTACTATGTTCATCCATTTTATTTAAGTATTCAAATATATTCTTTTGTTGTTCAATTGGATATGTTTTTAATAACTCGGAAATTTTCATATTTAAAGAATCAAAGTTAACTTCTTTTGACATTTTATTTATAGTTTAATATATATTTAAATGAATTCGATTCAATTTTAATTTTTTATGCCAAATAAATTTAAATATATATTGTATTTTTTAAAATTGATTTGAATTTATATTAAAAATATAATTTATATTAATATAAATATGACAACACAATTCAGTGAATTAACTTTAAAAGTAACCAAGTCCTTAACTAAGAATGAAAAAAAGGAATATGGTATATTTATTACTCCTAATTCTATTATTTCTGCTTTATTCACAACAGTTTCAAACCATCTAAATAATAATACTAGTTCAATCAAACGAGTATTAGAACCATCGTGTGGAACATGTGAAATTATAAATTATTTGGATAATACATTGACTAATGTTGAAATTAATGGTATAGAATTAAACAACAAAATTTATGAATCCATAAAGGATTTAACATTTAAAAATAATGTTAATATCCAAAATAGTGATTTCTTAAAATATAATACATTTAATTTATATGATTTAATTATTGGGAATCCACCTTATTTCGTTTGTAAAAAAAGTGACATACCGAAAAAATATGAGGATTATATACATGGTAGACCAAATATATTTGGTGTATTTATTCTTCATTCATTGAGCTTATTGAAACCAGGTGGTATTTTAGCATTAATTATTCCAAACAGTTTCTTAAATTCATTATATTATTCAAAAATTAGAAATTATATTAAGGAAACATGTACAATCATTAAAATTGATGATTACAGTTCATTGAATGATTTTATTGATACTGAACAATCAACATTCGGTTTAATACTGCAAAAAAATATTTCTCCAATTGAACCATCTGAATGTAATTATTCAATGTTATTTAATAGTAATTATATATTTACTAATGACTCTATAAAGCTTAAGAGTATTTTCGAAAATTCAACAACAATTGAAAAAATGGGGTTGGCAGTGAGAACTGGACAAATTGTTTGGAATCAAGTAAAAGATGAGTTGACTGATGACGAGGATGATACAATATTAATTTATAATTCAAATATTTCAAAAGACAATAAACTTGAAGTGAAAGAATTTAAAAACGATGAAAAAAAACAATATATAAATAGGGATGGTCGAATTGATCCAGTTTTAGTTGTAAACAGAGGAAATGGTAATAGTGATTACAAATTAAATTATGCCATAATTAAAACATGTCCATTCTTGATTGAAAATCATTTAAATGAAATTTATTCACCAAAAAAAATAAAAAGCGCTGATTTACTGGAAATATATGGAAAAATTATAAAAAGTTTTGAAAACCCAAAAACAAAAAAATTTATTGAAATATTTCTGGGTAATAATAGTCTATCAAAGACTGAATTAGAAACTATATTTCCTATTTATGATATTTGAAAAGCTGGATAAGCAATGCCATTTCCATTCTTCCATCTTAATAAAATTTTCATTTTTTTACCAGTTTTTGTAACAGCTTGATAAATGAATTTTTTAGGTTTTTTTGTATATGACTCGATGATATAATCATCGTTATTTGTTGTTTGAACTTTAAATGAGCCATTTTTGTACATAAGATAAATTTTATTATTTTGACTTGTCACTAAATATTGTGATAAATTTTCAATATTTAGATCTGTTTCGGTTATGAAATTTATAATGCATTCTTTAGACATATTTTTACATTTATTATGAAAATCGACAGCATTTTTTTCACCAGTATATCTACTGCTACCTTTAGCTCCCTTATAATAAAGTTCTTGAGCTTCTTTAACGCATTCGGGTAAATTATTACCGACTGTATTAATATACAAATTTCTCTCGGGAACAGGAAGATTATTTTCCTGTAGAAACTGTTTAAGGAAATTGTCATAATGATATTCTTCAAATGATTTGGATAAATATTTGCTTGGATTCATAGGTGAAACAAATTGAGGTGTGTCAGAAATAGTTGATGCGTTATATTTGAATTCAATCTTCTCTTGAGAAATTATGTCATTATTTTTGTCGAAAAATGTAAATAAATAATCATAATTATATCTTCTACCAGCTTTATGTTCAACTTTATATGAATGATATGTAGGACAAATAATTTTGAGCGCTTTACGAAAACTCATTACAAAATTAATCCAATCATTCCCATATTCAGGATCATCATAAATAGTTTCATCTATGTTATTCATGTTTTCAATGATATTCTCTCTAACTTTATTATTTATATCATTATTAGAACGACCTATAACTGGTGTTTTAAAATATTTAATAGAGTCAACGCTAAACATTTTAAGAGATTGTGTATAAATATATTGAAAAAAAATAAAATAAACAAAAGTATTCAATTTTATTTTAATATATATATTAAAATTACCTACTTAAAGAGGTTGCACTACATCATGAAGGGAAAATCCAGGTTTTTCGAAATAAATGTTCATTTTTCTTCCCTACACATGTAGTATCGCGAAAACGACTCAAAAACACAAAAGTATTTTAACTTTTCAAAAATGGACAAAAAAAATGTCCAAAATGGGATAGCCCAAAACACTCTTACTGAGAAATTTTTTTGTCTTGATAATGAAAAATTATGGTGTCAATTTAAACCATTTTTTAAAATTTTATGATGATATTTTTTTTATATTTTTTGCAGAAAAATGATTTAGGATTTTTTTATTTCCTAATATATAGGAGAATGGAAATCAAAAAGTCCTCAAAAATCCCACCGAATTTCTCTTGTGAATTATGTGACTATTCTACATCTTATTCAAAAGATTATAAAAAACACCTGCTTACTAAAAAACATATGGAAATGGGTGGAAATATTAAGGAAATGAAAAAAATCCTAATATGTAAAAATTGTGAAAAAGAATTTAAGACTAATGCAGGGTTATGGAAACATAAACAAAAATGTAATTCACAACCAACAAACACCATTACAAAAAAAGACGAACCAACAGATAAAGAACTTATGTGTATGTTAATTAAACAAAATTCAGAATTAATTAAAGAGCATTCTGACATTAAAGAGATGATTTTAGAAATTGTAAAAAATGGCACTATGAATAATTCACACAATACAAATACTCACACCAATTCTCATAACAAAGCTTTCAACTTAAATTTATTTTTAAATGAGACATGTAAAAATGCTATGAATATCACAGATTTTGTGGATTCCATAAAATTACAATTGAGCGATTTGATGGAAGTAGGTGAGCTTGGTTATGTAGAAGGTATTTCTAAAATAATAGTGAAAAACTTAAATAATTTAGACGAGACTGAAAGACCAATACATTGCACAGATAAGAAACGAGAAACTATGTATGTAAAAGACCAAGGAGAATGGAATAAAGAAGATGAAAAGAAAACCAATCTAAAGAAAGCTATCAACAAAATAGCTGATAAAAACATAAGATTATTGCCTAAGTTTCGAGAGAAATATCCGGAGTATCATAATTCTTCTTCAAAACAATCTGATATTCATGATAAGCTAGTAATTGAAGTTATGGAAACAGATGATGAAAAGAAGGAAAAAATAATCCATAATATATCAAAAGCAACAATAATTAAAGAGAAGTAATAAATTTATAATTTGTTTTTATACATTTTACATTTCAAATGCCTATTTTACGAGATAGCAAACATAATTAAGAAAATATCAAAGGCTATAACCATCGACAAAAATAAACTTATCTAGCCATTATAAGTAATGAAACCGATTAATTTGTTACCAGTATTGGTGTCAAATCGAATGTCGCTTGTGTTGAGCATTTTTGTTATACTAGTGTCGACGGTATATCCATTGCTGACCAGATATGATATCAAATTAGGAACCTCATCCACGACCATTAAGTCGCTGCCTCCAGTTTTACTGGCACTGCAGCCTGTAATACATCCATCTAGGGACATTATTGCAAACCCGCAATCTTTTATTGGACTACATGGTCCAGGTTGTTTGAACTCACTTAAAGGCGGAAATTTAACGAATCTTGTTAGTTCTCCTAAAGGACCTTGAGGCTTTAAATTGACAACTACAATGTTTTTATAACATTGATTATATGTATCTAAATATGGTTGACTAAATAGAGAGACAGTTTTTGCAGATTGTATTGGAGGTGGAGGTACGCCTCGAACTAAATTGTTTGGTTTCATAAAATGGTTCTTTAAATTACCTTGTTTATAATTCATATTATTAATGAAGTTATACATATTTATATAAAAAAAAGATTTTTTATTTAAATTTACAGTTTTATACTAATTTGGTCTAGTATCATAACAGTAAATTAATATTTTTCATTATAAAATTTTTGTAGTTCACATTGTTTAGTGAGCAAATTACATATTTGTCTCTTTAGTTCTTCCCTCAAATCTGAATCGGATAAATGAAGCAATATATGTTGGTAATTGTTTACTTTTAAACGTAAACTATTAAGTTTGTCATAAATCATATTTTCTCTAATTTTTTAAATCTTCTCTCCAGCTCCTCAAGTTTAATTGCTTGTTCCTGAATAGTTTTTGCCTGCACTTCGATCAAGCCTTCTAGATGGCGGCCATTTTCGACGACTTGATGGATGTTCATCATAGAACGCTGGACAGGATTTTTATTTTTTAAACAAAGCCAATATTCCTGTGGGCTGATTTGAATTTTATATGGTTGTGCAGCATTGATGATGTCCCAAAAATCAGTATTTCCCATAAAAGTTCTGCATTGGAAATGATACTGTTTATCACTGCAAAACCAAGGGTCGGAGAAGTGAACAAATGCAGACTTAACAACTTCGTCAACATTTTCACCAAAACCAGGTTTCTTATTGATTGGCGTAAAGTCTACGTAGCTAACTGTTCCGATACGATTTGCAGACATATAATAGGCAATTGATTCCTCGGTATGGTCAACAGACATACGAGGGATGTAAATACTGGAATAAATACTCATTGTTGAATTCGTGTTTGCTATTTAGTTATGCTTTTAATTATGCAACATTAAAGTATTTCAATTTTATTTTGAAATAAAAAATAATACATATATCGAACCTACTTAAAGACCTTTAAGTTAAAAAATTTAACAATTACAAAATTTCTAACTACAAATCTACTTTTTATTTTTTTCCATGTTTTGCATTCCATCTATCCAGTCGTTCCTGGTCTTCTTTTTCTATCTTTGTATAAGCTCTATACCAATCTTCTCCTTGAGCTTGATATGCATAGTCGGATTCAAGTTTTTCTTCATATTCGAAATCGAAAATCCAACGGCGTTTTTGTTCCTCGGTCATATTCGCTGTCTGTTCTTCAATGTATTTTTCTCTCTCAGCCTTACGAATTTCTTCCTTTTTTTCCCATTCTAGTTCCAATTCTCGCTCATATTGCTCCCTACGCCACTCATTTTCCTCTTCCTCATCACGAAGCTTTTGAGCTGTGTCGCAATCATCTTCTGTGTATGCTACACATCGATACCAACGATGAGTTCCCCATTTTTCAATCATGTCGCGCACATGTTCTTTTTCAGCGATTTCATAAAGTTCAGCTTCACGTTTGGCCTTTTCTGCAGCGCGTTTGGCTTTCTCTTGACGTCTAGCTTCGCGCTCCAAATATGCTTTATGATTGGCTTCCTTTCTGGCGGCAATTTTGGCGTCGATGTAGGCGATTTTTGTTGCCTCGGGCACAGAATCCTTGCTTCTAGGAAGTAGGGGAAATTCGGCGTCATACTCAGCAATTTTCTTTTGGCGTCTTTGCTCCCATTGCTCTCGTTTATCAAATGCTTGGTTAATTTGTTCCTCTTTAGATGGTCTTACCTCTTTGATTTGAAGAGTAGTCTTATCTGCTCTAGTCATGTTGCAAGTGCTGATAGGCTGCTTGACATTGCGCTTATTTCCGGTAACAACAGTCCATTCAGACGACATTTTGATGCTCTTGTTCAGTAATTTAGTATGATATATTTTATATGTATTATTAGCATTTCAATTTTTTTAAAATAAAAAAAGGTATTGACCAAGTGGTCTCACCTTAAACTTTAATTAACTTACAATTACAATTTAATAACATTCAAATCTTCAAATAAAACTTACCTTGTTGAGCTTTGGTTGAGCTGCAAAATCAAGAGATGACTGGGCGATTGGCTGAGGTTCGACTGGTCTGGCTTCTTCTTGAGGAATCACTTGTTGAGCAGCAGAAGTTGGGTCGTATTGAGTGATTATTGCTCTAAATTGGCCGTATACTTCAGAAGAACAACGTTCATAATCAGTGTATAAAGTTCCGTAGTTACTGTGTTCTTGGAACAAAATACTCTTGATTAAGTCTTCCATTGTGATACCGCGCTCAGTCAATTTTTGAGCCATATAAGCAGCATCAGGCATTAAATCCTCAGCATCTTCCTCAGTTTCTCCCTCCTCCGAATCATCAATACTTTCCCATTCTTCAGCAGGCTCTTCCTCGACTTCTTCACCGTTGATTTGTTGATGAAACATTCTGAAAGAGGTGAGAGCGTCTTCTCCAAAAACAGACTCCACTTCATCATCATCACCGTAGTCAGACTCTTCTTCTTCAGGAGCTTCAGCCATTGTGGTGCGGCAATATGGGCAACCAAAGCCGTTATGAGCTACACTTTGCATTAAACAATTGGTGTGGAAGCAATGTCCGCACTCAGTTGTCACGCAGTTTCTGGTAGTGGATTCGATGCAATCCATGCAGATTGGGCAATCAATAGGAGCGGACATCTTTCACAAGCGAGTTGGTTAGTCTTAAAACTTGATAACACTAGGTTTATAATGCTTTCAGTATTGTAGGCAAAAAGTATTTCAATTTTTTTAAATATTATGCATAAATGGTCTTAACTGAAAATTTATATAATGTTACACTCGTGTAACAAAAAGGTATTGGCCCATGGCCTCACTTTTATTTTTATTTAATTTTTACACTGGATATAGGCATAAATCTACTCTAAAATCTCTCCGTCCTCTAACTCATATTGACCGATACTATAGAGAAATCTACGTGATGCTATAATATTTTTAAGCTGGTTTTCTTGTTCTCGGAGTCTTTCTTGTTCTTCTTCGTATTCGTCTTCGATGGCCATAAGGACCCAGCTGCGTTTTTTTGGGGTGTTGTTATCTTGGGATGGCATTTTGGTATACTAGTGTAATTTGAACTTACTCATAAATAATATTTCAATTTTTTAGTTTATTGCTTATTTAAGGACTAAACTAAAAATTTATACATTTTTGATGTAGGCTTTTAGGGAAAATGCGCCTTAATTCTGGTGCCTTTTTTCAGTGCTCTTTTTTAAGCTTTCTATATTTATTTAGCTTATAACGCAGTAGCTTCGCTTATAAATTTTCAGTTGCGGTCAAGTAGAGCCAAAACATAAAAAAATGAAATATATTTTAACTACAAGGTTAAAAGCATAACTAACTATATTGTATCAAGTATTTAACTGAGACCAACGAAACAATGCACGCTAAATTGGAATGCCCTATTTGCTTGTGTTCTATTAAGAACAAGAAGACAAATTTTATCGCTACCAGTTGCGGCCATTGTTTTCATGCTAGCTGCTTAATGACACATTTATCAATGAATGGATTTAGCTGCCCATATTGCCGTAATATTATGGCTGAAGAGCATGAGCAAGAAGAGGAAGAGGAAGATAACGGCATGTATGAAGTCAGACCATTTAACTGGGATGACTATCAACCAAATCCTCAACCCGAACCAGTTGTTGAGCCAATTCGTCCAGAACCCGAACCAGTTGTTGAGCCAATTCGTCCAGAACCCGAACCAGTTGTTGAGCCAACTGTCGTTAGAAGAAAAATAATTCAAGGTAAAAGGTATTTAATGGACAAATACAACAATTTATATGATTTTGACGCATACATGCGAGACGGAAACGATGTGATAGTGGGGCTATGGGACCCTGTTCAATATAGAGTAGTAGAACGACTTGTTGACGTGTAAATAGATTTGTAACTGATTAAAGTGAGGGTCAACCCTTTTTTTACCTTATATCTAGTCACTTTATAAATCTGTAGCTCTGCTTATAAATTTTCAGTTATAAGCATTTTGAGTGTAAATAAAAAAAAATTGAAATGCTTTTTATACAACAAATGAAATGCATAATTAACTATTGCACTCAAGTTTCAAGCTAAAATGTCCGCTATTAAGAATACCAGTTTGTTTATTCCTTTCGTCTTCCCAAATTTCGACAAGGATTATGTTGCCGAAGCCTTTAGTGAAGTTGGCGAAATTGAACGGGTAGATTTTGTTGCTAAGCAAGACCGCGACGGAAAGCCGTATAATGCAGTCTATATCCATTTCAAGAAGTGGTACAATAATCGTTTTGCGATTAAAACTGTATCCGAAATCTTCAATAATGGAACGGCAAAGTTTTACCACGACGACTCCGACTACTACTGGATTGTTCTTCCAAACACCGCAAAGAAGCATGTCCCAGGTGAGCGTAAGACCAGAGTTGACCTAGGCGAATCAAAGGCAATCAATATGAAGAGTATTGAAAAGACGCCTGAGAAGCAAGCCGTATGCCCTAGTGCTCCTAAGAAGCCATCTTATGCTCAGTTTGCCGCTAAACCAGCAGAAGACATGCCTAAGCCAATTAATTTGGCTGCAAAGTTTGAAGAATGCGATGTAGAAGCATCTGAAGAAGAGGCTCAGATGGCAGAAATCGAAGCCGAATTAGAGGCCGAAGACGAGAACTTGGTAAGCATTGACTGTCGATATGTTCATGCGATCGAACAGGAGAATATGTGGCTTCACGGAGAAATTGCACAATTGAGAGCGGCGCTTATTAATTTGGACCAGATGTATCAAGCCGAAGCTGCAAAGGTAAGAGCTTTTAGTAATGTAGAAACTTCTGTTGACTTGTAATTTAATTAAATAAATTTGAAAAGTGAGGCCACTTGGCCAATATCTTTTTTATTGTCATATTTTGCCTTTAAATTAAAATTGAAAATAATTAATACTTAATTATATTATTAAAATAAAATCAAAAATGTCAGCTATCACTCACGAAATTATTGTCAAGAAGCCTTATAAAGTTGTTCAACAAATTCTGGAACCACATTATAATAACAGTTCAGAAACTGAAGGGGAATATAAGCACACTACATCTCAGCTAGAAATTTTATTAGCTTTTTCTGAGACAAATTCAAAGCACTCAGTTGTTACTATATCATTTCCAAATCACGAATACACAGTAGGCACTTCTGATTTAAGATGCACTCAATTAAATTCCGACAAACAGAAGTTAGCATATTTTGTGCAAAAAGAAATTTGTAAAATTTACGATATTTTGGGTAAAAAATATGGTGAATCATCTGGTATTACATTACATTGGTCAAATGTTACTACTTGGATGTCTTTTATTTATCCACAATTTGCCTTTGAATTATCTCACAATTTACCGGGAAATGACTTCTTAGAAATTGGAAGTAGTTTCAATGCCAAATTTGATTTAGCTATATATGACAAAACATTATATTGTCAAGGTAAACCTATTAATAAGACTGCACTATTTTATAAAATTAAAATGGAATTACGTGGAAATAAAAAAGATGTAGGTGTAGAAATTATTGATTCGAGTTACCATCATATTAATAATAGTCTAATAAGCACAATAATACCTCAAGATTATATTGAGAAAACCGAGTTATGGTTAGCTAAATCATGCAATAATGAAAATAAAGATAATATGCTAACTGATTTTATAGATCATATAATACAAATTATGAAGGATAATAATTAAATTATTTATAAAAATTCAAATATTTTGTTTTTTCTCTCGAGATATTATATGCCAAAGTCAAAAAATAAAATGAAAAAAGGTCAAACAAAGAGAAAAAAGTTAATAATAGAATCTTCTTCAACTTCTTCATCCGAGAGAAGAAGAAAAAGTATTACAAAAAATAATAAAAAAAAAATCGGAACACAAAGAAAAAAACCTTTTTTAATTATTGAGAATTCCACACCAGAAGAAGTATTACAAGAAAAAGAAAAAATTGATATTTTAATACCAGAAAAAATGAAGGATACAATTAAAACAGATTTAAAGATATCCCAAGAATCAAATAAAATGTCTAGTCAATTAAAATCGAGTGGTCGTTTAAATGAGAAATTTATCGAGCTTATGGAAAAGCTTGCAGATATCATGTTAAAGCAGGGTGAGCCATTTAGAGCAAGAGCTTATCAAAAAGCTCAAGAAACTATTATGGCATATCCAGGTGACATTTTATCGCCAAATGATTTAAAAGGTAAGCCAGGTATCGGAGAAACTATTATGGAAAAATTGAATGAATATGTTCAAACAGGAACCTTGAAGGTTCTAGAGCGAGAGAAAAATAATCCTGTAAATATTTTGGCTGAAGTGTATGGAATTGGTCCTAAGAAAGCAAAGGATTTAGTTGACCAAGGTATTACTTCGATTGCTCAGCTAAGAGAAAACCAACAATTGCTTAATGATATTCAAAAAGTAGGTCTTCAATACTACGAGGATATTTTGAAGCGAATTCCGCGCTCGGAAATAGAGGACTATAAGGCAATTTTCGAGAATGCATTTCCAAAGGGAACTGATGGTAAAATGGAAATTGTTGGTTCTTATCGTCGTGGTGCTCAAAGTTCAGGAGATATTGATGTGATTATTACATCAAAGTCGCCAAAAGTATTTACAACATTTGTTGACAATTTAATTAAAGAGAAAATTATTTTATATGTTCTCTCAAGAGGTCCTACAAAATGTCTAGTTGTGACCAAGATTCCATCATCGGATGCAGCTCGCCGCGTTGATTTCTTGTATACAACTCCAGAGGAATTTCCATTCGCAATCTTATATTTCACTGGAAGCAAGATTTTCAATACGGTTATGCGTCATGTAGCCTTAGAAAAGGGTTATACTATGAATGAACATGGTATCTACAAGATGGAGGCAAAAAAGAAGGGAGACAAAGTAAATCGTACCTTCAATTCTGAAGAGGACATTTTCGAGTTTTTAGGTTTAGAATATAAGTCTCCAATTGAACGAACTGATGGCAGAGCAATTGTCGTCAGAGTTTCTAAGCCAAAATTAATAATCGAGGACTCATCAGATTCGGAAAGCGAAGAATATGTCTTGCCAGCAAAAAAAACACACGCAAAACCAGCTGCAAAACCAGCCGCAAAAAAATTTATGATACTTGAAAATGAAATAGAAGATGAAACTTATAAAAATATTGCAAATGATTTCAAGAAAAATGGTATTTCAGTTCTAGAATCATTAAACGAAAAACAATTGAGTCAGCTCTTGAGAGAAGCAAACCGTGCTTATTATAATGAAGACCCTTTCTTCAGCGATAATCAATATGATATTGTCAAGGAATTTGTTGAAAGCAGATATCCTAGCAATCCAGTATTGCATGAAATCGGTGCACCAGTCGAAAAAAATAAGGTAACATTACCGTATCCAATGGGTTCGATGGATAAAATAAAACCCGACACAAATGCATTGGCAAATTGGATGGCGAAATATAAGGGACCTTATGTACTTTCCTGTAAGCTAGATGGTGTGAGTGGTCTTTATACAACTGAAGGCACTTCTCCAAAGCTTTATACGAGAGGCGATGGAAAAGTTGGCCAAGATGTTAGTCATCTTATTCCATTCTTGCGTTTACCAAAAACAAAGGGAATTGTTATTCGCGGTGAGTTCATAATTCCTAAGGCTTTATTTGAAGCCAAATATGCTGACAAATTTGCTAACCCTCGTAATATGGTTGCTGGAATTGTAAATCACAAGACCATAAATGAAGCGATTAAAGATTTACACTTCGTCGCTTATGAGGTTATGAAACCAATTAGAAAACCATCTGAACAAATGGAACTGCTATTGACATTAGATGTCGAGACAGTTTTATACAAAGTTGAAACAATTATCAGTAACGAATTATTGTCTAATACACTTCTTGATTGGAGATATAATTATGCTTACGAAATTGATGGTGTAATTGTTGCAAATGATGCGGTATATGAAAGAAAAGCAGGAAATCCAGAACATGCTTTCGCATTTAAAATGGTTTTATCAGACCAAGTTGCCGAAGCAAAGGTAGTTGATGTTATTTGGGCAGCAAGCAAAGATGGTTATTTAAAACCTCGCGTGCAAATTGAACCAATCAATCTTGGCGGAGTTCAAATCACATATGCTACCGGATTTAATGGCGCTTTCATTAATGATAATAAGATTGGTGTTGGTGCTACAATTGAGCTTATTCGAAGTGGCGATGTTATTCCATATATTCGTAAAGTTGTTGTGCCTGCTGAAGAACCAAGAATGCCTTCTGTTCCTTTCAAATGGAATGATACTCATGTTGATATTATGCTTGAAGATTTAGAATCAGATGATACAGTTCGAGAGAAAAATATTACTGGATTCTTCAGAGGAATTGGTGTTGAAGGATTGAGCACTGGAAATGTCAAGCGAATTATGGAAGCTGGTTATGATTCTGTTCCAGAGATTTTAAAGATGACAATTGGCGACTTTTTACAGGTTGAAGGTTTTAAGGAAAAAACTGCTACTAAACTTTATGACGGAATTAAACAAAAAATAGATGAAGCATCTTTGACAACAATTATGTCGGCTTCTAATATGTTTGGACGCGGATTTAGTGAAAAGAAAATAGAGCTTATTATGGAGTCATATCCAAAAGTTTTATTGTCGAAAGAGACTAATACACAAAAAGTAGCTAAGATTTCGGCAATTAAAGGAATGGCTACCAAATCTGCTGAAGCATTTGTCGAGAGAATTCCCGAATTTATAAATTTTATTAAAGAAGCTGGACTTGTTAAAAAATTAGCCGAAGGAATTTCTGAAAAGAAAGAGGTAGATCAATCTCATCCCTTATTCGGAAAGTCGATTGTTATGACTGGTTTCAGAGATACTGCTCTTCAAGAGAAATTAAAAGATATTGGTGCAAAATTAGGCTCTAGTGTATCAAGTAAAACATTTGTAGTTTTAGTAAAAGATAAGGAAGAAGATACTGGAAAAGCGAATGAAGCAAGAAAATTAAATATTCCATTAATGACTCCGCAGGAATTTACTAGTAAGTATTTATAAATTTTAAAATAAAATAAAATAAAAAATTGAAAATAAAAATAATGTTATTATTTTTTTATAACACTATTTATAAGTCAGTTCAAAATGAGTTCCTCTGATAATTTAAGTATTATTAATCCAGATTGTTTGGATTCCAGTAATGTTATTTGTACCCCGCCAGCACCTATATCAAATATGTCATTTGATGAGGCTATCGAGTTTCGTTATTCAGATTATGTTTCTTCAGACACAATGGAAGTAAGTGATGAAACTGATGATTGGGATAAAATTTTAACAGAATGTTCTAAAAGAGAACGAGAGAGGGATGATGCATACGATTTAACATTTCAACAATCTCTCACCGAGAAATTTAATGAATTGTATCCTCCAATTCCTCCGATGGCTGAACCAAAAACTTCGGAAAAAATAGATTATAAAAAGATAAAAGAACTTTGTGGAGAAGATGTATTTATAGCAAGAAAATTTTATGCAGTTAAAGATAAAATTGGTGATGGTAAAATGGAATATATTCCGAAAGAAATCGATAGAGTAATGTGTACTAATGCTTGGAAGGCAATCACATTTTCCAACAACTGGGATTTTGTTGCCGAAGACATTGACAGTTTTGCATTCTCACGAGACCCAAGAATTGATGAAATCACAAAAAAAATGGAAGAATTTGGTTATTACGGACATTCAGGAATGTCTTTTGGTTGCACAATGCGAAATATGCAATACTTAGTTAAACATGGTGAAGAAGAATTTAAAAAATTGTTCGTTCTTGATAAATTGGAATCAACAGTATAAAACTTAATTAAATATAAATAAAAACATAATAAAAAGATTTTCTTTTATAAGTGTATAAGATGTTTAAACTATTCTTACTAGCTTGCTCTTTTTTATCTGTTCTCTCTGCTGATACTAATCTCAGAGGAAGAACACTTACCACTTTTTTAAATGAAGGGGATGAATGGAAGCAATTTTCTAACTTCCAAGAAAGATTTAGCAAAAGATATGAAACCATGCAAGAAATGGAAACTCGTTTCCAAATTTTCCGCACAAATCTTCGCAACATTATCCTTCATAACTTAGATCATACCCAAAACTTCACTATGGGTATTAATCAATTTACCGATTTAACCCCTCAAGAATTTAAGGATCAATATGTCGGCGGTTTAAAGGCTGAGGTTGGTTCTTATGGTTGCAAGTCATTTTCTTCAAGTGCTTCAGGAGCTCCATCTTCTATTGATTGGCGCAGTAAGGGAGCAGTAAACCCTGTAAGAGACCAAGGTCAATGTGGTTCATGTTGGGCATTTGCTACAACTGCTAATGCTGAATCTGTTTGGGCTATTTCCAGTGGTCAATTATTGGATTTATCTGAAGAATTTTTGGTGGATTGTGCTAGTGGTGTTGGATATTTCAATATGGGCTGCAATGGAGGTCAACCTGATTCTGCGTTTAAGTACATGATTAATAATGGGCAATGCACAGAAGCTTCTTATCCTTATAAAGCTGGAACTACTAAGACCGCTGGTTCTTGTCAAAAATGCACTGCTGCCCCAGTTCATTTTTCAAGTTGTTATGATGTCACTCCAAAAGACCAAATTTCGTTGATGGCTGCCGTTGCTAAACAACCGGTTGTAATTGCGATTGAAGCGGACACACGATATTTCCAGTCATATTCTGGAGGAATATTAGATTCTCCTAGCTGCGGAACCTCACTCGACCATGCCGTAGAAATTATCGGTTACGGTACTGAAAATGGTGTTGATTACTGGAATATCCGAAATTCTTGGGGATCTTCATGGGGTGAATCTGGATATGTTCGTATTAAAAGGACATCATCTACAAATGATATCGGCATTTGTGGTGTAGCAGCTGAGCCTAGTTTTTTAGTTGTTTAAACAAAATAATTTAAATATAATTTATAATTATAATTATATTTAAATGAATAAAGAAATTTATAATTATAAAAAATTAATTAATTATTGTAATAAACAAAATGTAAAATTAATAGAAAATTATGAACAAATAAAATTGACAAGAGATAATGAAATATCTGGATTTTGCATAAATAAAGATTGCAATGAATTATTCTCAAAAAAATTTGTAAACTTGGTAAAATATGGAGCATTTTGTAAAAAAATGTACAAAAATAAATCAAAAAATAAATATGAAAAACATTAATTTAAAAAAATATGGCGTAGAAAATCCATTCCAACTAGAAGAAATAAAAGAAAAAATTAAAAAAACTAATTTAATGAAATATGGTTATGAAAATCCAACGTATTCAAAAGAAATAAGAGATAAAACCAAAAATAAATGTTTACAAAAATATGGTATAGAAAATACATGTCAATTAAAACACGTCATAGAAAAACGAAAACAATCTATTTTAAATAAATATAATACTGAATATCCATTTCAATCAAAACAGTATCAAGAAATATTTAAAAATAAATGTATTGAAAAATATAATTGCGAAAACCCAATGCAATCTCCAGAAATAGCTGAAAAAGCACACAAAAATAGTTATAGAAAGAAGACATATATTTTTCCATCAGGTAAAGAACTTATTTGTCAAGGTTACGAACCCTTTGCATTAGAGAAACTAGTAAAAGATGAAAATATATCAGAAGAAGATATTGTAACTGGATGTAAAAATGTTCCGCAAATTTGGTATAATGATGACCAAGGCAAAAAACATCGTCACTATGTGGATATTTATATTCTAAGTCAAAATCGTTGTATTGAAGTAAAGTCTACATGGACAGCAAGAAAAGATAAAAAAGATAATATTTACTTGAAACAAAATGCCGCAAAAGAATTAGGTTATCAGTATGAAATATGGATATTTAATAAAAAGAAAGAACTAGTAGAAGTTAAAACATAACCATTTAAAATTATTCCATATAATGATATATGGAACAATTTACAGAAATCATCGATGCTTATATATCCAACTATGAAAGCTTTGAAAAAGGTAAAGTAAGTTTTGATTGTGATTATGGAGAATTAACTTTTTTAAAAGTTGATGATAATATTTTAATACTTTATGCTATTTTTATTTTTCCGCAATATCGAGAGAAAGGATTATGTCAGAATATTTTGCATTATTTGATTGATGTAGCGCCTACCAAATTTAAGAATGTTTGCGTTCAATCTGTTCTCTCAAAAGTGTTATATGAATATCTATTGCGATTTACTTATAAGGGTAAAAAGTTTAAAAATACGATAAATGGATTTATTTATAAAATTGAATAAAAACAATATGAATAATTAAAAGTATCTTAAATAAATGGTATCAATTCCAGTTGACATTGTGAATTATATTTGCGAACTTGCTGCAGGTAATGATAAAGTTTGGTATCCATTCTTCTCTCCGAAAACAGGAGAAGTGACTTGGAAGGTGAACCCTTATTGTTCAAAAAGCCATCAGTTAGCTAGAAAATTCTTAAATGAAATAAAAGCTGTTCCTTTAATATTTTATAATGTTAAAACGGTTGAAGAAAGAGAAATCCAATGCAGAATGATACATTTCAGACAATCAGAAGTATTTATAGACAAATTATATATTGAGTTTGATTCAGATAACAATATTTATAGTAATTATATGATGAGAGCTATGGTAGTAGTATTTAATAACGGTATTAACAAAGACGAAATGTTGTATTTAAATGGAACGCCATACGCTAATATTAACTTTGGTTGGGCTCATCTAAAAATATGGCCCAAATTATGGATTGTTAGAGAACGAATTACCATCGGATACGAAACATATTAGGTGCAGTCTTTAAGTATTTTTAAAATATATTATATTTTTAATTTAAAGAAAATTGATATCTTTTCTTTTTTATAATTATTTATAAACAAAAATGTTATTACCATCAGATATATTAAATATTATTTTCGATTATTATTCTCAATTAAGAGACATGAATTGGACACCTTTTATAGACGATAAAACCGGAAAACTTACATGGAAAGTAAATAAATATTCGGCAAAATATGACAATATCCATAAATTGTTAGAATATAGAAAAAATAATCCAAGGTGCGACATATTATTATATGTATATGACAATGATATTGACATTATAATGGGTACTGTCGTGTATTTAAATACTTTTCATGTTATAAGTGTTGTAAAGAAGGGTTTTGAGATTGATAATCCAATTATGTTACAAGATGTTATTAGTTCAACTAAATATAATAATTATATTGAATATACATTTAGAAGACTAGTTTCTTATATATATATTGAATATTGTATAAAAGATAGTAAGTATTTCTTATTTTGTTCATTACTAAATAATAGTGGAATATTATGCTTTTCAAAAATAAATAATTATGCTGTATATCAAGAAACCAATATTTATAACAAGGTAACTATATTAGAAAGGCTTAATTATAATGAATATTTATTAAATATTAAAAATTTTTAAATAAAATTGAATATAAAATATATAATTATTTAATTTTATAAAATATAAATGGAAGGCGCGATATTAGTTTTAATAATTGTTTCACCTATTGCTAGTTGTATAGGATTATATCAATTATTTAATAATGGACGTTTGCCTTGTATTAATACAGAAAATATAGTTAATTTAAATAGAGTTGTTGTTGAACAATAAAAAAATAAATTATATTCGTCTAGTTTTTTTACTAGAATATTTATTTTTATATGTTTTTCTTTTTCCTCCATAATAATTATCTTGGCGAACATTGCTATATGAACGCATACCAGTTGGTATTAATTCATTTTTTGTTGTTTGCGAATAATAAATACCTCCTGCTATTAAACCTGTCATTATAGTGCCTACTATAGCTAATGCAATAAAACCACTATTGTTCATATTATATTATATTATTAAAATTCAAATTCATACTCGACTAATGCTTTCATATCTGTTTTCATTCTTCCATACATATTTGACCTAATTTTTCCTAAAATAGATTCTTGCCTAAAATCTACATTCATCATCTTAAGTGATGTTTTATCGCACAAAATCGAAAAGTTTTCATCGTCATTAATTCTATCTGCATTCTGTTTTTTATACTCTGCATAAACTCGCAATAATTTCATATGAACTCGGTTCAAAAACTTAATTAATTTTTCTCTACTTAACTCAGTCCAACCAACGTGTTCATCCTCATAAATATAAAATATATTTGCCTTTTGAATAAAAGCAAATATTGGGTATTCACTTTCTGATAAATTGTAAATATTTCTTGAAAATATATGATTAAGTGTGTCTGCAAATGAATTTTCAAATAAATATTTGACGTCATCTTGTGTGATAATAATTTTTTCAACCAAACTATTAAATTTAACCTCTGGTATTGTATTTGTATTTAACCAATCAATCACATTAATTTTTTTCTTCTTCTTCACAACCCACTTATTTAGTTCATCAACCTTTTCTTCAAGTTTATTGAATTTTATACCCAACTCCAATAAAATATTGTATATTTTTCTTTGACTTGGAATATCATCATCATCTTCAATAACCAAACCCTTTTTGGTTTTACTTAATAATTCACAAAGAACAACATGTTTATCCAAATTTGTTTTCTTTTTATAACTTTTACCACAATGCGCGCAACATTGCGCCGGTTGTTTAATCATATTTGGAATGGATTTACTCATTTTATATTATAATTTTATGAATAATTTTTGTTTTAAATCAATTTTTTTAAAAAATAATATTATAACCTTTTATATATAATGAGTCAACATCAAAATTCACTTACATCAATTGTATATAATGTTCCATATGCGAAACAATTAGGAATTCCACCATTTTATCATAGATGGAGAAGTTGTAATCCTAATTTTCCAAATAGAACTCAAACAAGCGTTGGTGGTTTTACGCCATCTGAACAATATCAAAATTTGAAATTAATTCAAAATACAGCTAGAGTTTATGGTTCACTCTATGTAGCAAATTTAGGACCTCTAACTGCTTATAAAAAACCTATCTCTGAACCAGTTCTTGGATTTTATGGTGTGTGTTGGAATCAGATGAGCGATAGACCTGTTCCAAGTGTTCAACGTGCTTCTATTCCAACTGGTTACGCAACTTCAATGAATAGACGTCATACTTCAGTTACATCAAGTAAACCAGGCTCACAAACACCAGGCGGAAAAGGATGCGACATTAAACATAATTCATATGATAGATATTTAAATAGATTAAAAGGTAAGGGACCAATGAGACGAGGACCAATTCCTCCAAATTTTGGAAAACCAATTCCTTTCAATCCTGCCTTTCCAATTTATGGTGGTAAAACAATGAAAACCAATATTGTTGATGCCGGATGCGATTGTCCTATTACAACTCCAGTAGAAAATAAAAAACAAAACATTAAATTATATAATAATCCATTATGGCAACCTTATCCTACTGGAACTTATGGTTTTGATGTTGGAAGTTATGTTTATGCCATTCAAACTGGTAATGATTTTTATACTAGAGCTATTGTAACCAATATAACTGATGGAGTTTATACAATACAATTTGATAATGGAGTTATTCAAACAGAAAGTAATGTTAACAATTTATTAGTATATTTTCCTTGTAATTGTAATTCGCCACAAGACCAATTATCGTTTCGCAATGGATTTTATAGTAGTTTTTCTCCAAGCTATGGAACTGAATGCACATTTACAGAAGAAGAATTAATGAATTTAGTGAATTAAAAATACAAAAAAATAATTATAATATTTACATTAATTATAATATGCCACAGAAAATTAACATGGTCATTTCAAATGGTAATCATTCACTAGCAGTCCAAAGACAAATTCTCAATACTGCCAGTTTAGCTGCTTCCCCATCAATGGCTGCTCCAAAAGCACCTTCAGCACTTAATGCAGGTATGTTAGCCCGCGTTCATAATGTCAGACCTGGCTGCGGTTCTTGCGGAAGACATTAATCGAAATAGTATGCAATTAATCCAACAATCGTACAAGAAAAAAATATAAATACACTTAAGTCTACCATGAATAATATATTACTTTGTTATTTTTAATATATTATTGTATAATATAATGTTTAGTCTTGCGACAACTTATACAACACCTTATCCATCAAATAGATTGAATAAGGCAACTAATTTTAAAACTATGTTTGATACTACTCTACTCCCATATAACAAAATGTATAATGGTATAAATTTATGTTATACAATAAGTAAAGGAACATTCATTTATAAACCTCATACAGACGTTGGAATGGTTGGACGTTCTTCAGCAGGTTATTTGGCGCAACGAAAACGTATGTAAAAATTATCTTGAATCAACTTCTCCAAATGATTTTTGGATTTGTTTCATTAATGGAGATTCCTTAAAAAATTTATCCCATTTTGCAGTTATAATAAGAACAAAACCAAATAAATATAATAATAAATTCGTTTCGCTGTCAATCATTGTAGTTCTATTTTTTCTTGGATTAAATAAGTATATTAACAAAGCCGCCATTGCAGCTATAAAAATAAACTCAAATCTTTCTTTCCAATATAAGATTTTCTTGTCTAAATCTGATTTTTTCTCACCTTTCGCAGTTAAATAAATATGAGTGACAGCCATCAAAATAAATCCAATTTTGATAAGAAAAATAAATGTAATATACATATCATATTTAGTCATATATATTATCAATACATTTTTTTTATAATAATAATTTATTTTTTATTATTATTATGAGTAATTCAAATATGTTTAATAATGGTAATTTTCAACAAACACCAATAAATGATGCGTATAAATTTAACACATTTAGTCCTTATATAATGAACGGCGGTTTAAATAGTAGATTCTCTCCAATTTGTATATTTTGTTCATCAAATAATTCAACGAATTTATCAAATGATGGTTCTTTTAAACAATGTAATAGTTGTCGCAAACAATTTAAGGCTAAATTATCAAATAATCAAGTTAATCAACAATTTGCATATTTTCCACCTTATAGAACAAAATAAATTAATTTTCCATTATTAATTCTGCAATAGATTTTCCAGTGTATCCGCGGATAAATCCACATATTAATCCAATAAATGTAAAAGGACTAAAAATGGGAGCTTCTCTATGTGAATTAACATAATAATAACCTATATTTGATATAAAATAACTTGAAAGAAATCCAGCACCTGACCAAAAAATTATATCAGCAGTCATTATGTTTTTAAGTCTATTGTATTTAAGTAATTTATATTACATAATTATATAAATGGCTTGTGCTATTAGTTGTATGATTTCGGCAATTTTTGTTATAGGAATGATTTATTTTTATAATTTAACAGATAAAAGTGCAATTGTTAAACATTACAAATCTTCACTTTCAAGTGATTTGCAAAAACGTTATGAAAAAATAACAAAGGAGAGAACTAATATATCTTATCAAGGATATATTTTAGGTGTAATTTTTTCTCTCGGGATTATATTTTACAATTTTAAAATAAAGCGTTCAAAAATGAATTCCACAGCTTTAGTATGTACAGTTATAGCAACTGCATTTGTTACTAATTATTTTTATTATATGTTGTCTCCAAAATCGGATTGGATGTTGAATCATATGAGTAATCAAGAGGAAGTAAAGTCTTGGTTGTTAATGTATAGAGAGATGCAGTATAATTATCATATGGGATTAGTATTAGGCATAATTGCTGTAGGTGTTCTAGCATTTGCTTTTAGATGTTAATTCCGCCTTTAAAAAAAATTGAAATATAAATAATATAAAGTAATCAATGTAAATTTATATTATAAGATGACTTTCGGAAGAATTATTGACGGAGTTAAATATATTCATTTGATGAATGATAATGATTTTAAGAAAAAATCATTATATGACAATGTATATTTTACATTGAGAGATATATTTGCAAATTCTGAATCAGCTGATACTGTTATGAAAGCAAATTATTTTAATGGTCGCTTAACAAACAATATTTATTTTGAAGATAGGACTGAAAGATTCCAATATTCAAATGAATTACATCAAAAGTATTTTGTAGAGCATTTACAGAGATGGTTAACACATTTTAGCATTTATTATTTTGAATTTATTGAGCCTGAAGAGGGTGAAGAAATTGATATGAAAGAATATATGAAATTTGATGATTGGTGGCTGCAATTTGAGGAACTTAGAAATTTAATCGATTTACAATATGAAAAATGTTGTAGATGGGAAGAAGAAGATACTGGACGGGATTGTGATAGACTAGAAGAATTGGCATACGAAGATGAATGTTATGCTAGAGGTGTAGATCCAATTTTAGGAGATGAAATTTTAGACAGTAGTCCATGATTAAAAACATCTATAAGGATTAAATCCATAAGCAGATTCAACTCCAAGATGAATTAATCCATGCACACCGAAAGCAATTGTGATTAAAGATAATAAAGTAATTTTACGATAAAAATCTAAATTAATAATTTTTTTATAATTTGTTACAAATAAAACTAAAATAAATAAAATGAACAATCCAGTTACAAACAAAGAATTTAAAGAAGGTGCGACTAAAATATTAGTTAACATTATATATTATTGAAATAATATATTTGAAAACTACTTAAAGAGAAAATAACAAATATATTTAGCCCCATTGGTTGGTGGAGGGGCTTAGGTAAGAAAGGGGAAAATAACGTAAAGGTAAGATTTATTTTATATTTTTTTCGCTAATTTTAGCTAACAATTAATTTTTTTCTTTAGGTATATTGAGATGCCAATATTTGAATTAAATTTTTGGCATTCTCAACAGTGACGATTTGCCCGAGTGGTTTTAAGGGGATACCCTGCTAAGGTATTGCGTATAACGTGCGTAGGTTCGAATCCTACAGTCGTCGTGTGCCCTGTTAGCTCAATTGGATAGAGCATCGGCCTTCTAAGCCGGAGGTTGTGGGTTCAAGTCCCATGCGGGGTGTATTATGTTATCTAACAGCAATTTAAATGATTAATAAAATGGTATTATGTCAAGATTTTTATCTTGAATTTGTTGGTTCCTAAGGCTCACAGAGACTGCTTTGCGATTCCAACATCATCAAAATATATAACAGAAAATTAAGGGCTTGTGGCGCAATCGGAAGCGTGTAACGTTAGCAACGTTGAGGTAGTGGGATCGAAACCCACCTGGTCCATTTATTTTTTATTGATTTTAAGGGCTCGTGGCGCAATTGGAAGCGTATCTGCTTTGCAAGCAGGGGGTAATGGGAACGAAACCCATCGGGTCCATTTTCCGTATAAAATTTGTTATCATTTTTTATACGGGAATATCGTATAGGGGTCATTACATCTCGTTTTTTGCGTAGCTTTAGCCCGAGAAAACCCGGGTTCCAAAGGCACTGCGTTTCGCAATTCCGGGTGCGAGCTTTTATAAATATTTTCTAACAGCAAAATTTCTAGATCCCTTCGGGGTGTATAGCTCAGTGGTAGAGCGCCAATTTGAAAAATAATTGGAGGTCGCAGATTCGATTCCTGAAAACAGAAAATAGCATAATTTGGGCGGGCTAAGTGCTAGTGGATACGAAGTTGGTCGTCTTAACAGAAATGTTATGCATAATAAAAATATTATTATGATGGGAACATTCCCCACCATTCCAAAATCAATAAAATATGGCCGATTTGCTCAGTTGGATAGAGCATCTGTCTACGGAACAGAAGGTCGCAGGTTCGACTCCTGTATCGGTCGCTTGTGGGGGCTTAGCTCTTGAGTGGATTCCAAATCCATTGGTCGTAGATTCCTAAGGCACTGCGTTTCGCAAATCCTTCAGTCCTCATTTATTTTATTTAATTCAGTTAAATTAAATAAAATTACATTTCATAATCTTTTTTGCAAACTTCGTAATCAACAAACGGGTCTGAGTTATCTGAACCTGATATACTACCTTTTTCCTCGTCTGAATGTATCTTCAAATTTATACGTTCTTCATCGTTTCCAATTCCTAATAATTTAACAATTGTTTTTGGTTTTTTCAATTTTATCATTTTTTCATCTTTTTCATAATTGATTTTATCATATTCACCTCTCTCTAATTTATCGTAAACTTCCATCTTGTTATAAATTTCTTGTGTAATTCCTATATTTTCTTTTAACAATAAATTAGCTTTCTTAAGACCTTTGATAGTTTTTTCTCTTCTCTTCAATTCATCTTGACGTTTGGTTTTTAATACTTTTTTCGTTTGTATCAAATCATTAACAAGCTGGTCTACATCACTAGTTTCACGTTTGTCAACAGGTTCTTCTTCCTTATCTCTATAAGGATTCATTATATCCTCTATAAATCGATTTAATTGCCTTGGATCTGTAATATTTTCTTTTACACCAAATCCACAGAAAAACCATCTCCTGAATCTCATGCTCTTATATTTTTCAGCATTTTCCATCTCTTTCATGAACATTTCATCTATAACCGAAAAGGCAGATTTTAAAATAACAATATTATTTTCATTTTTCTTTTTTTCTTGCTGACATTCTGTTATTCTCATCTCAATTTCTCTTATTATTTTATTATCTTTACCAGCTTCTCTTTTTGCTTTTAAAACTTCAATCAAATAATTTTTTTCATTTTTTAAGTCTTTTATTGCATTAATTTTTTTCTTTGTTATATCGTCTATTTTTTTAATTATCAAAAATACATTTGTATTAAACATGATAGGATATAGTGTTCTTATTTTTTTAGGCACTATAAATTGATTAGTCTCTTTTATCTCTTCAATCTTCTTTTTAACTTCATCTAGCTCTTTTTTAATTACATCTGCACTAGAATCAAAAAGTAATGTTTGACCAGATAAAAATTCGATTTTTGTTTGTAATTTATCGTATTGATGTGCTGTTATTTTATGAGCTTCTGATGCTGCATCTAATTTTAAATAATTTACAACTGCTAATAAAAATGCAATAATACCATTCACACCTGCTATCAAATATGCTCCCCAAAAAAAATCTTTTACTATTGCTGATAATACTGTTGCCGCTGTAGAGAGAAAAATTGCAGGCATCATTAGTTTATTTAATTTATTTTCACAATATGACTTTGATTCCATATAAATTAATTTTTGACCTCTTAAATATGTCCCAATTATATCTAATGAACTGGAAAAACTGGTTTTAGTATCAAAATAATTATCTCCAATTTCATTTTGTATTTCTTTATACGTGAATTTTTTATATCTTTTTTTAATTTTGTTACCTGATGCGTCTACTAAATTACCTGATGGATCAACAGATGATATATCGTCATCTGGTGGTGGAGTTACCATTGTAAAACTTACTGGAATATTGTTATTTTCAACACTATAATTGTATGCTACACCACTAATTGCTGCTACTTTTGGCGCCTCTCTACGATTAACTAATAAAGCTTGATGGCTCTCTACTGCTTTAGTATTTATTACATTGTTTACTTGTGTTATTTCTGTTATTGGAAAATCTTTTGGTATCAAAAAACGAATAAATTCCCCTGAAACAAATGTTTCATATTCACCATCATCATATTCAATACTATATTCATTATTATGAGCTCTAGAGATTCTACCAGGATACCATATACTTCTTCTTCCAAATCTAGCTTCAACTTTGTCTCCTACTTTATAAATATTATTTGAATAATCTTCTGTGTAGTTAGAATCAAGTAATCGAACATCACTTTCTAAAAATACTTTTTCGTACATACCATTATCATAATCAATTCTATAATACTTTCTTTTATAATCAATATTTATAATTATTCCTGGAAACCATTTACCATTTCCTTTATAATTTGCCTCAACTCTGTCTCCAATTTTAAAAGCAAGTGGTTTTTCTTCAATTAAACGAATATTTTCATGTAAAACATCTTTTTCAATGTCTCCATCATCATATTCAATAATATATTTTCCAGAAATACGTCCCTTCTCAATAATTTTTCCTGGAAACCATTTTCCTTTTCCTTTATATTTTGCCTCAACTTTATCTCCAATTTTAAAAATATGTTGTTTCTCTCCAATATCATTATCTAAAAATATAACTTTTTTATTGTCTAATATTTCGTCTTTAATATTGCTGGAAATGTTTTGGTCATCATATAAATCTTTTATTGATTCATCTACTTCCATATAATTTTAGAATATAAATTAAATAAAATCTATACTTATTTTATTATGTCTAAAACTCGTAAAAATGGACGTGGTTCTAGAACTCGTGGTTGGAAAAATGAGAAACCAGGTTATCATCAAAGAACCGCTATGTTAAAACGTTGTGGTAAAAAGTGTTTTTTAGGGCCAGGAAAAAGTTATCCAATTTGCACTAAAAATACTTGTAAAATTAATTCTAAAGGTCTTTACTCTGCATTTATAAGATCAAGACAATTCCATAAAAGAAATATCTCTCGTAAAGCTAACAAAATGCTTATTGATATGGGATATAAAAAATAAAATTGAATTATATTTAAAATATAAATATAATTTAACTAATATAAAAATGACTTCAAACGCTTATCAATTATGCGATGAATGGGGATGGTTTATAGATATTGAATGTAATGATAATTGTAAAAATATTTCACTACAACCATGTAATTATAGAAAAAAAATATATCATCATTTAAATAAATTGCAAATAATTGAGGAGGAGCATGATGAATACGACTATTATCATAAAAATTATAAAGATCCTGAAGAAAATTTAAATAAAATGTATCAAAAATACAATGGAAATAATATATTGATTAATGTAGGTTCGACAACATTAATTACTGCCTTATTAACTTATGTAATATTCTTTGTTTTATAAATGATCTATATGCCCCGGATTATTATTTTGAGTTGAGGGGTTGAACACAACATAATTTTCAAAATTATTAATACCACACACAGTATTACCAAAAAGATTACCACTCAAATCAATATTATATGTTAGATATGGAGTTACAGTTGTTGAAATAGGGGTTGGATAAACATTTCCAGATAAGTCAGCAATGACAAGAACATTTCCACTTAAATCTAATTTAGTATATAAATTAGAATATAATTGGTCAGGTTCAAATGTATTTTTGCAATGGTAAAATGCTAACTCATTAGCTCTCTTTAAATTCATCAAATTACTTTGTGAATATACATTTTTATTTGGATGACAAATATTAGGAGCACAAAAAGAATATTTAGTTTTTTTATTTTGTATATGTTCGCTTGCATCTAATGGTTCTTTAACTTGAGAAAAGGTTGGTTTGGCAGGATATTTAGCAAATGGTCTTGACATATATTTAATAAAGATAAAAAATTGGTTTAAATATTAGTAGTAATACAAATAACATAATCTAAATGAGATTTACAATACCAAGAATGCGTAATCCTTTTAAATTTATCTTTAGGTCTAGAGAGAAAAATATTTCATTATCTGAAGATAAAATAAGTAGAAATTATATGGAAGATGGTTCTGATATTAAATGGGAAGATACAGTTGAGTTTACTTTTCCAATAACAGGTGGTCGTGTTATAAAAGTTTATGATGCTGATACGATAACAATAGCATCAAAGTTACCTTACGCGGAATCTCCAATGTATAGATTATCTGTACGTTTAAATGGTATCGATACACCTGAAATTAAGGGAAAAGGAGTTTCAGACGAAGAAAAAGAAGCTGCAAAAGTGGCTCGCGATTTTGTCTCGAATTTGGTGTTCAATAAATTTGTCCGATTAGAAAATATTCAAAGCGAAAAATATGGTCGCATTTTAGCTGACGTATATGTAGGCGATGTTCATTTAAACGAGCTTCTTATTAAAGAGCGTTATGCTGTCAATTATGATGGTGGAACAAAGAAAAAACCGATGTCATGGACAAAATATAGAGTAACAGGAGAACTTTTATAAATCATAAACGGTAATAAGTGTTAAACAAAAACTAAAATCCATATTATTTAGGTCAACAATGCGACCATATTCATCGAGTAGTTGAACATTCATAGTTTGCAAATTAATTGGACCAAAATACTCTCGTGGTGTTGTTATAACACTTAAATTATTTTGCTCAAGCACATTAAAATTATTGGCCTGGAGAGAAATACGAGCTAAAATATTTTTATTTAAGATTGAAGAATTAAATGCGCTTATAAAACTATTATTTACATTATTATTGTAATCATCGACAACCAAATATAAATATCTTGGTCCAGTTAAATCAACCACACCTTCAGATACATAATTGAGATTACCTGTATAAATGCCATTTCTGAACCCTAATGTCCATCCAAATTTCAACGGTAATGGTGTATTACGGTCTTCTAATCCATTACGGTCCGCTTGAAAATTTAATTCAATATAGGCTACAGTATTATAACCAGAAGTATCTGGATTTGGTCCTACCATTGTTTGAGCACTTCCAGTCTGTGTTCCTGTTAAATTAATGATAAATGCCACATAACTAAAAGGTGCGCCTGCAAATCCTAGTTGTGTATTAATTATATCCATAATAGTAGTTTGTGTGTAATTACCGTTTGGAATATTAATCACTGTAGTTGAGATTGAACCATCATTTAAAGCTACACTAATTGTAAAAAAATTATTTTCATATTGTTTAGATACTGCATAATATGTAGTGGGTAATTCAATGGCATTTAATTGCATTTGTAATACATTATCAATATTTAAAGGTAAATTGATGTTAAAATTACTTGAAACAGATGAATAATAATTGTCTCTAAATCTGGAATCAATGTTTAAATTTTTTCTGATTGTTCTTTTCTTAATAGGATTGATTACACCGGGAAAAAATTCACTTGGAAAAGATGAAAGATATGGCTTTTCTGGTCTGACTTGAACCATATGCTCACCAGGGTCTTCTAATTTTGAGGTTTTTAGTTCATAACTAGTATTATAAAAATCTTCTATTTTTTGTTGAAGAGGTTTTTGAGATTTATCATCATTTAAAATAATATTTTTAGCTTTTGTTAAGAAATTTATAGTTTGAACTTTAGTATCTTTATTAATCTGAGCAGTTTTGAATATATTTTCTCTCAATTTGGCTTCTTTTATTTCAACAATTCCTCTGTCAAAATCAGGAGGAAGTTCAAACATTTCGATTAATTCACCTCTTGTATAATTTTCAATATTTAAATCAAAGTTCATATATATTATACAGTAAATTTTATTTAAGATATTTGTTAAATAATTTAATTATTTAATAATCAAATAAGTTTTTGTAAAAATATTTGTAGCAAAATATGTATCTATATATGGTGTAATCCAATTTGTAGTTCCATCGTCTGAAAATTGTATTTGTATTCCTCCAGCAGATGAATCTATACTACTTTGAATTGTTAAAATTATTGTATTAAATCCTGTTGTCATAGTAGGTATTCCGATGTATGTAGAGAAAGTAGAACTAGTACTATTATTATTATCAGTTTTTGTTAAAACTTGAGGTGTGAATGTCATATAATATATTTAAAAAATATTTTAATTATTAATTTATATATATTTATGTCATATTCTAATTACAGTCAATATTTAGGTTCTAAAAGATGTTGTATATCAAGTGGTCCACAAGGTCCTCAAGGACCACAGGGTAATCAGGGTGCTATAGGACCCACTGGGTATACTGGTCCTCAGGGGGTTGCAGGTATTTCTGCAAATACTGGTGCTACAGGACCCGCTGGATATACTGGTGCTCAAGGTGCTGAGGGTTCTCAGGGTGCTCAAGGACATCAAGGTGCTCAGGGACCTCAAGGTGCTCAAGGTTCTCAAGGTGCTCAAGGTTCTCAGGGACCTCAGGGACCTCAAGGTGCTCAGGGACCTCAAGGTGCTCAGGGACCTCAAGGTGCTCAAGGTTCTCAAGGTGATATTGGACCAAATTATTTAAATCCAGGAACAAATGTTGATTCTTTAGGTGCACCTTATTTTGGTTTCAGTGTTAGCACACAAGATTATACAGCATTATCAACAAATGGTTTATCAGCATTATCAACCGGTGGTTCAGGTTCGCTATCATTAACTGTTGGTACTCGTGCTATATTTTTAAATCCAGGTTCTTCAACTGGAACATCCGCTATTTTCACAAATCCAACTGGATATTTAAGTAGACAAACATCTTTAAGAAGTAGTAAGGATGATATTAATTCAATAGAAAATGGTTTACAAATAATAAATCAACTAACTCCAAGAAAATTTCATTGGAAATTAACAGACGAAGATACAGGACACCCAGTTTGTCAATACTCAAAAAGAGATTTATGGACATATGGTTTTATAGTTGACGAAGTAGAAACAGTTTCACCAAATTTAATACATTATAATTCTAATAGTGCAAACCCATATGTTTTTATACCTGAAATGTGGAAACATTTAGACTTAATAGCTTTGTTAACAAAATCAGTACAAGAGTTATCAGCAAAAGTAAATGACTTAGAAAATAGAATAAGTGTATTAGAAAATAAATAAATTATAAAATTGATATTCAAAAGTGTATTAAAAATAATACTATATATTATTTTATGGAGCTTTCACGTGAACAGCAAATAGCATTTGATAAATATGTTCAAGGTAATAACATATTTATTACTGGACCCGGTGGTGCGGGTAAATCAGCTTTAATTCGGATGATTTATAAGCATGCAAACGCTCAATTTAAAGATATTTATGTAACAGCATTAACTGGTTGTGCATCAATTCTATTAAATTGTAAAGCAAAAACCTTGCATTCCTGGGCAGGAATTGGTCTAGGAAATGGAACAACTGAGCAATTAATTATGAAGATAAAGAAGAATAAATTTCAGAAAGCGATTTGGAAAGAAACGGATATTTTGGTTGTGGACGAAGTGAGCATGCTTTCATTAAAATTATTTAATATGTTAAATGATATTGGAAAAGCTATAAGAGGGAATCCAAGACCATTTGGAGGAATTCAATTGATATTTTCAGGTGATTTTTATCAATTGCCACCGGTTGGAGATAAGGATGATTTGTATACTCAGCGATTTTGCTTCGAGAGCGATGATTGGAATTCAGTCTTTCACCGTGACTGCCAAATAGAGTTGAAAAAGATTTTCAGACAGACAGACGAGATTTATTCGACGATTTTAAATCAAATTAGGGAGGGAAGGATTAAGAAAAGATCGAACGAATTGCTCCTAGAATATGTAGGGCGAGAAATGGACGCAAATTTGGTAGCCGAGCCAACGAAATTGTTCCCTACAAAGAACAAGGTAGAACAAATCAATATTTCAAAAATGTCGTCACTACATGGCGAAGAAAGAGAGTATAAAATTAAGTATATAAAAGACCTGGAAATGACGAAAGGAGAAAAAGAATTGAGACGACAATTCACAGACCAAGATATTCAAATAGAATTGGATTTCTTAGCAGGAAATTTGATGTGTGAAAAAGAGATAAAAATGAAAATAGGTGCGCAAGTAATGTGTATTATTAATATTAAGTCGGAATTAGGTGATATTTTGATTTGCAATGGAAGTCAGGGTATTATTACTGAATTCTGTCTAGTTACTGGCTGTCCAAAAGTGAAATATAATAATGGAATTGAGATGGTAATGTGTCGTCATGTTTGGCCAAGTGATAAAATTCCTGGCATTGGTGTTTCGCAAGTTCCATTGATTTTATCGTGGGCATTAACAATTCACAAATCTCAAGGTGCGACGTTAGATGCTGCGGAGATTGACGTAGGGAGTGGTATATTTGAATGTGGTCAAACATACGTTGCACTTTCAAGAGTTAAGAGCTTAAATGGGTTGTATTTAACATCATTCGATGCAAGGCGTATTCGTATCAATAAAAAAGTAAAGGAATTTTACGAATCATTGCGATTATACCATGACTCGAAGGAACAAGGTCAAGAAGTGTGTGTCCCACTCATTATAGCAGAGGAAGTACAAGTAGCAATTCCAGTACCGACATCTTCTGACAACAGATTTGTAGATTATCAATACGTAGAAGCTCAGGCTGAATTAGCTGAAGAAAACTACGATGAACAAAACTCAAAAGTAAAACTAATATGTTTTACTTAATTACATAACTCACAACGAAAATTATTATTGTAAAAAGTATTTATACATTTTTCATTATTATTAGGACAATTCAATTCTAAAATAGTAATATTATTAGCATTGTTTAACCAATCGTCTTCATCATCAAATTCTGGCATTCCTTCATATACAATGCTACTATCATTATGTTTCCATTTTTTTATAAAATGACTATTAAATACATAAGACATTAATCCCCCTACATAATGAACACATCCAATATCAAATAATATTTTACAATGATTACAGTATCTATATTTATATCTTATATCATATTTGTATTGTTCGTTGAATAAAAATTCATATTTAGTAATGCAGTTAATTCTTGACATATTTAAAAAATCATACAATCCACAACAAGGGCAAGAGACAGAACTATTACTAAAAATATAAATATGTGGTGAGGAACAAAAATACCCATTTTTATTACACCAAATACAATTCTTCATTTTTGATACATTTGTAATATTTTTCATAAATTTAAAATTGAAATCTTTTTACACCTTTGGACATTTAAAACGCCGAATAAAAAAGAGGTTTCCCTCGTTTTTATTTTTTATTTTTTATAGGTTTACACCTTTTTACATTTCAAACGCCGTTATACACTAACATAATTCTTTTTCACAAAACGGCAAATATAATAATAAGTAAAATGCATAATAAATCATTATTGAATTTATAATCCAACACCACATTGAACCAATTGTTTTATCTTTATAATAATTATAATAAGAAACCGCAAATAAACCCATACCAAATATTATTCCATAAAAATTTTGTGTATAAATAAAACTTAATAAAAAGAAAAATAGCCATCCAAAAAATAATAGCATATTTGTATCAAAAAATAACCATACTAAATGTCCTTTATTACTTATTTTAGACTTCATATTATTAGTAATGTATTTATATGTAAAATATGGAATAAATAAGAGTAAATATACAGATAGTAAGTTATTTCTTAATGATATATTGGGTAATAACATGAGACTAACTAGTGGCTGAATAAATATTAACATTGCTGCCATAGTAGAAAAAATATGATTATAAAATTTATTATCAATATTACGCCAAATAAAAAATTCTATTAGTTGCATAGAAATAAATGAAATAAAAAAAAGATAAACCCACACATTATTAAAATATTTAATTTTATATTGGGTATATGTATTATTGTATAAAATAAGCAACAATACAAAACTACTGAATATAAAAGTATTCAAAGATACATGTTCGTTCCAACACATTATTATAATATTATAATACTTTATTTATGTAAATGAATAAAATGAGCGTTTGAAATGTAAAAAGGTGTAAAAT
>Ga0194133_10000235_pt1 | contig 117089 bp, 115 predicted proteins | sample TA2KigOf40mmetaG_FD_155448 | JGI IMG/M metagenome (GOLD analysis project Ga0194133, IMG submission 155448) | Freshwater microbial communities from Lake Tanganyika, Tanzania - TA2015055 Kigoma Offshore 40m | ecosystem: Environmental > Aquatic > Freshwater > Lake | place: Tanzania: Lake...
TCATGCATTAAAACAATAATATCATTTGATGATTGGTCTAATATTTTATTATATACCTCAGTTAAAGAGTATTCGCCGTTATTTTCAAAAGGGATAACTTCAGGTTTTGAAACTCCTGAAGTTTTTTTCAACATTTCAATAAATGTTGGATCTATTTTTTTTGTTGAGAACCCTATTGTTATCATAAACCTGTACTACCAAATCCTTTATCGTTTCTATCTTTTTCTTTTATTTCTTCAACCTTAACTAAATTAACCCACTTTCCATTTACTACAGGACAAAGAACTGCTTGTGCTATTTTTTGACCCTTTTCTATTTTAATTCTTTCATTAGTAGTATTAAATATGATAACTTTAATTTCTCCCTGATATCCGCTATCAACAGTACCTGGTGAGTTTAAAACCATAAGTCCTTGATTTAGTACCAATCCACTTTTACTTCTAACCTGTATTTCATAATTTTCAGGTATGTCAAATCTTAATCCTGTTGGTACTAATAACCTACTATTTGCCTGAACCCATAATTCTTCTGTCGATCTTAAATCAAAACCAGAGTCAGACTCATATGCGTATTCGGGCTCTTTATTATCCGTATCGTTCACATATTCAACAGATATTTTGTTAATAACATTTTGTGTCAAACTTTCATTGAAGTGTTTTTCAATTTCATCCATATCAATTCCTAGCGAATCTAAGAATGATTGTGGGTCTGACATATTTACTTCGGAAACTTTTCCTTGTAAATCTTTTAACATTTTTAATTCTTGGTTTAACTTTTTATATTCTTCGTGCATTATTTTAATTCTTTTAATTTTTTTATAAATTCTATCAAAACATTTACATCTTTTTCACAATACTCCGAAATTTCTTGTAACCTATTATCATTCCAATACGCTTCGTGTACCATACCACCATTTATTTCTCCGTCTTTAGGTGTTGGTATATCTAAGGTTGCACAAACTAAATCTAATGATCCAATTACAGAATAAGCTCCGTACTGCCAAATTTCTTTTGTGTCAATTGCTTTTACTTCCCAAGGTTTAGTATCATATGAAGGAAGAATTTTAGATGGTTTAATACCGTTAATTATCATTCTTTTTGCCATCATAGGTATGTCAAAGTTTTTAAGATTGTGACCACAAAGATAAAAATCTAAGTTATGACATCTATCAAGAAGGTTTCTAACTTGTATTAATAATTCTTTTTCGTCATCACCTGAAAATGTTTGTTTTTTTATTTCACCATTTTCCATAACAAAAGCCATCGACACACAGACAATTTTTGCAAACTCAGGAACAAGTGCCGAACGTTTAAAATAAACATCATTCATTTTTTGTAGATCATCTTCCAAACTATCTGTTTCGTAGTTATCTTCAGGAAATCTTTTTAAGAACCAATCAAAGTATTTAACAAATTGTTCTGCTATTTTTGGGTTACTCTCTTGACATGATGACCAATCTTTACAAAGACCAACCGTCTCTATGTCCAAGAATAAAATTTTTGTAATAGGTATGTTTATCATTTTATTAAGGATTTATATAATTGTGCACGGTCAGCCGTGACTTTATTTAAGTCGTATGTGTCTTTAACTGTTTCATATAATCTTTGTCCTAAATCATAAGCCCAATTAGGGTTATCAATTAATTTTTTCATATACTTAGACCAATCCCCATTTCTTACCTCATCAACTAAAAGAGCATTACCATCAACAAAATTACCATTTTGTAATGAATGTTTCAAGTCGATAGTATACGGACCAACATTTGATGCAATAATTGTCTTTTTATAGAAACCTGCCTCAATTACTTTCAATTGTGATTTAACTCTGTTAAAGATATGGTTTTTAATTGGCGCTAATGACACATCAAACCATTTGTAATTACCTGCATAACTTGTTACAGGTTTTGTCCAAACACGATTGTAAAAAGGTAAAACATCCGAATTATAATCTTCTTCTTTAAATTTCATTAAAAACTCTTTGTGTTTATCATCAACCATTCTATAATTGTCTGTGAAAATTTCTTCATAACGAGCCCAAACCGTTTCTTCAGGTTTAATTGGTCTTTGTTTTTGTTCCCCTGTTTCTTTATTAATTTCAGTAACGGTACCTCTAATATCAAACCCACAAAGATACATACTAAATTGATCTTTATATGGTTTAAGTTTATTTATTGTTCCATCTAATAATTTTAAATCATGTAAGTGTGATGACCCACCTAACCATCCAAAACGTAATTTATCTGATTTTAAAGTTTCTTGTTGAAACTGAGGTTCATTTGGGTTAATGGCGTTTGGTAACACATAAACATTTTTATTAAGTTTTGAAATCTCTGTTGCAAATATTGATGTTGTTGTCGTTACATGTTTTGCAACTTTAAGGTTTGCCATTATTTTTTGATGTAATTTGTTTTGCACAACTAATTGATGTACAGGATGTTCTTTTGTTGGTAACCAATAATCATCTAAATCCATTATAGTTATAATTCCCATATCGTTGAGACGTTGAATAAGAATTGGTGCTTGATTATAGTCTTGACCTATAGTTCTATGAAAATGAACAATATCGTATTGCTTCCAATAATTCATATCATTAATTTTCGTGTCGTAGTCAATGTCTACATGGAAATCTTCTCCATGATTATTTTGTAACATAACGTGGGGGTCCACACTTCTAAATTTACCTTAACCAACTCCGGTGCGATCGCTAGGGACTACTAACACCCTAATTTTTCTGCGAACGTCCGGAGTATATTTACTCTCTTGTGTCATATTTTTTTATAATTTGTTTTATAAGTTTTGGATTTTCTTTTAGATGTGGTTCCCAAACTACTTCCAAATTATAACCATTTTTTATAATTAAGTCAATCTTGTCCTTATCATTATCCCATAATTCTTGTGCTGTTTTTTGTTTTACCTGATGAAAATAATCTGATTTATATTTTTTGGATTACAATGCCAGTAATCTCCATTATATTCAATTATTAAATTTAATTTAGGTATGTATATGTCACATATTTTAGTATCTATTTTTAATGAGTGTTTTACATCATAACCTATTTTTTTTATTTCTAAAACTATATCTTTTTCTTTTTTTGATCTTACAACAGATTTTATTTTTCTAATTTTTTTATTTTTGTTACTTTTCCGATAAACAAATGCTGACCGACTTTGAATTGTATTGTTTCATTTGTGTTTTGTGTTGATTCAACAATCATTCCAGCATCTTTAAACTCTTCTCTAACAACATCTCTCACAGTGTCTCTAACAACATCTCTAATTATATTTTTAATTTCAGACATGTTTATATTAGATGATGTTTGTGTTTCTGTAATTTTCTGTTTTGGTATTTGTTTATTAGGTATTTCTGATGTTTTTTCTTTTTTCATTAATCTTGTTGCCCCCTCGATAACCTCATTTGATAGAACAGTGCCGCCACCCATTGAACTTGGTTGTACTATTGGTTGCTCAATCATTAATCTTTTTATCTCATCAGGTAATTTTGAATTCATTATTCTTTCCCGTTCTAAGGGTTGTGAAGGATCGTGGTAAGTTTTGGGTGATGAATTTTCTGTTAAAAATTCTTCAGGTAAATTATAAGTCGCATTGAACGGTTGAAACTCCTCAATTGATGATGTCATCGGTCTTGAGTCACCCCTTCTAATTTCACCATGTTTTTCCATTATTTTTTTTGATACTGCCAATCTTTGCATCAAATCTTGTTCATTTGTCATATTATGTTAAATTATCAACGTTATCGAATTTCGCATTTATTAAAACTCTCTCCATGGACCTATCACCATTAGGGTTATAATTAGGCCTCATGTCAATAAAATTATCCATTGTTGGTTGGTATGTAAATATTTTATCTAATCTAAATAGCCTCCAACCTGGTAAAAAGTTTCCTTTATTTTTTGCACTCCAAGAAGATCCCTCGGATTCCCAAGCCCTAAGAACTAAATTTCCTTTTTTACTGTAACCTAAACACAAAGGTTCAATTGTTCTATAACCCTTACCACCATTATCATTTCCATCGTAGTAAATAACAATTATCTTTTTTTTCTTAATAGAGTCTTGAACATCACCCAAAGATGCCGCTTCAGTAACTAATTTTTTTAAACTATCTAGTAGTCTCATTTAACGGTATAGTATGGGTTGTTTGGTGAATATTTATTACCTTTTAGATCGTCTTTTCTTTCTGCTCTATCAACACTTGATCCTGCATTTTGATTATATACGTCTAAAAATACTCCCGTACCCTTTCCATTTGCATCACCATCAGCGATTGCGTTTGGATGTACTGATGAATATTGGTCGGTTGGTTTATAGTCATTTCTTGGAAATAATCTTTTTCTTTGTTCTTCTGCAATTTTTGATAAATTATTATCCGGTTGCGAAAAATCTAATTTGTCTGATTGTACTGGCATTATAATATTTTTATTAGTTTATTTATTCTTTTTATTTCTTCTTTTACTGATAATTGATCTGCTGTGGTTGAATGGGTGTCCGCCAAATTAAAACTATTTTTTTCATGTGAATCTAAATATTGGTTTTGCATTCCAGCGTCTGATTTATGTTTTTTACTTGAGTCATCATTATCTCTCCAAACCCTTAATACCTCATCACACCAATTTTTCATTCTATCACCACCATTTAATATGAAAGGAGCGTCTTCTTTTTTACCCCCATAACCATCAAACCAATTTTTAATTCTTTTGATTTGTTGGTATGTCACATAACCACTATCATTTATTTCTTTATTTCTGTTATATCCCTCAGTATTACTATCGGCATCAACAGAACTAAAACATTGTTTCAAATGTTTTAATAAATCATCAGGTAGTTTCGCCTTTCTATCATATAGATTCTTGTTCACTTGACAACATATTAATTAATTGTTTAGTTGAAATGCCGGCATTACCTGCCATTTTTTTCAATGACATGATATTTCTCTTAATAATTTTTACTTGTGAATCGTTGTCGGTTTTTTTATCACGGTTCAATATTATATCTTCAATTATTTCATCAGTTTCATCTATATCTTTTTCTTTCAAAATTAACCTATCAATAAATCCTTTTTTATTTTTAATTGCTTTTGGTGTTCTTTTGTGTAATTTAGGTTTTTTTCCTTGTTGTACCGTCCTTTCAATTGCTGAGTCTTTGTCCAAACCTAACTTTTTTTTAAAATACTCAACAGTTTCATCATAGTCCATAAACAAAGTATCATGATAACCGAACGCCCTTTCCATGTCGCTTTCATCCACCTTTCCTTCTCCATAATATCCGTACCAACCTCTTAATAGTGGGTCTCTTGGATTTCTCGATTGTTGAACTGTTTTATCGGTAAATGTCGAACCTTGCAAACTTGATGCCGGATCTAAAATAGGAATTGATGAACTTAACCAAGTACCGTCATCATCAATCAATTCTGTTACCTCTTCTTCTTTACCTTTAGTTTCTTTTTTTGTTTTTTCTTTAAAGGTTTTCATATCTTTACACGGCATGTATTTTCTTTTTCCATCTTCGTTGTGATAATGAGATCCCGAACACCCTAAAGATTTTGCAACCCTTTCTGCTCTTTCCTTTGTTGAATATTTATATGTTTTCATTCAGTCTTTTACCTATAAATACCGCGATTAAACTATTTATCATAAAAAAGAATGCCAAGTCAAAATATTAATTCTTATTATTATCCAAAATACTCCACAAAATTAAATTATGGTCAATATTTTGACCTTACTTTGGCCTCAGATGAAAAAGACTATGACAAAGAAGTTGTATTCTCAACTGAAGTGATTGGAAAAAATGATGGCAACAGATTACCTATAACTATAGAATTAGACAATTCTGGAAACACTTTACAATCAAATATTACTTTTGGTAATTATGTTTCAAACAATACTTTAATTTCTTCCAATTTTTATAATCCAAAAAATTTAGATTATAGTTGTTATACTGCGTATACAGGAATTTGTGATGTAGGTTTGGTTGGTACTGACAACGGTTTATTTACAGGGCTTACTGGTCAAACTTTATATTATATCAAAGGGATTAATAATACATATAAATTTAATCCACATTATAGGGATAGTAGATTCAAAATGCACCCTGTGAGAAGTTTGGTTAATTCACCAAACATAAGTTTTTCAGGAAGACCGAAAGAAACTGTTTATAATATTGTATCAAAAAGTGCGTCAACGGTTGGATATTACCAAGAATTATATGGAGGATTTTATCAAGGTTTTTATAAATTAAATGGTTACGACTACGAAGTATTCCCAGAAAGAGTGAATAAGGGTTGGTCTGCCGAAATGGTTTTAAAACCAAGAATAACTGATGAGTATTTTATTAATAGTACAACACAAGAATACTTAAATGACAAATATCCTTCTAATGCTGGAACATTTTTTTATTTTGGTACAAGAGCAGAAAATAAATTTTATCATAATGCAAGTGGGTCACCTGCAAGTAATACAGGTTATACAAGAAATACAAAAGATTTAACTTGTATTGAGACTTGTGGATGTTCAAATACGGGCATTACAAATTCAGATTGTATAAAAGTTTACCCAAGTAGTGGATTTACAACAATACATAACACCGGATGTAATTGTGGTTGTGCAAGTACAGAAAACGTTCCTTTACCTGAAACCGATCCAAAGTTTGATGTTTTATCAAATGCAATATCATTAAGATTTGACGGTTGTGCTTTGAATCCTCGTATTGGTATTAAGTACATAAAAATTACAGGTGATTGTGTTACAACAGGAACTTGTGAAACAACAGGTGTGACATTTCAAACAGGATACACAATAACAGAAGTTTTATCAGATCCAATATATGATATTTGTGGTTTACAGTGTGGTGATACCGATAAAGAAAGGTGGGTAATGATAAGTGCGGTATTCGAAAGGTATAAAATAATAGAGGAATGTGATTTATTAAATTTAGGGGGATTAAATGATTTAAGAGTTGTTACAACGCAATCATCAATAGATGGTCAGTCAGTCAATTTAATTTCACCACCTGAGACACATTTTGGTTCTACACCCGAAAGAAAAATACATGAAATACGTTTTGATAAAAAATGGTTCGATGATTTGGACTATAGATTAGGAACGTTAAAACTTTATGTTAATGGATATTTGTTTTTAGTAATTGAAGATTTCGAAGAAATTATTCCAAGAGAATTAAACACAGAAAAAGAAAAACAAGTAGGTGTTCCCTTCAACCTATCATTTGGTGGAGGTACGCAAGGGTTACACGATCATTTAATTTTTTCAGGTTGTTCATTACCAAATGGTCCTTACACACAAGATCCTGAACTTTTTCCAAATAATATTTTATCGGCAACTACTTTATCAGGACTTCCAACAAATATACTTTTAGAACAAAATTTTGGTGGAACATTTATGGGTGGTATATCTCAATTTAGAATGTATGTTGAACCATTAGGGTCTCCACAAGTACAACATAATTTTAGAGTGTTAAAAAATAAATTTAATCTTTTAGATTTTTGGTGTCCTGATTGTCTTGTCACGAATGGATATTTACCTGAAGGTTACGTTGATGAGTTCTATTTTGAATAAACATTATATTTATAAAATAAAAAATGCCATTAGTTACAAGAATATTACCTCCTGACGCAAAAAACGCCAAACTGACATTCCAAGAAATGGATAATAATTTATATTATCTACAAAGTCTGGGGGTTAGCGGGCTTACTTTTTCTGCAAATACGTTAACAATAACAAACCCAACAGGGGGTACAAAATCTGTTACAATAAATTCTGTAACAGGACTTACTGTAAATGGAAATTTAACTGTAACAGGAAATACATCTTTACAAGGATTGACAGCAACAACAATATCTGCAACTACAACAACCACGGATGATTTCATTTTTAAAACAACATACGTTCCAACAGGATCCACAGACCCAACAGGGTCTATTGGTTCGATGAGTTGGAGCGGCAATTCTTTTTATGTTAAAACAAATACCTCTTGGGTAAAATTTACGGGACTAACATCGTGGTAGGTTTAAAAAAAACACGTTCTTTAGAACCAACTATTTGTTTATACCACATACCTTTATCATCTAACCAAACATAAGGATCTTCAGGATTTTCAGTCCAACCATGTTTTGTGTAATATTCAAAATCTTTACGTAAAAGATTTGCTCTGTGAGACGAATGAAACTCTTCGTTACCCAACCAATGTGGCAAAACAAATTCACCTTCAATTGTCTCGTATTCCATGTTATTTTTAAATCCACGTTCTTTCCAAACATCAATACAATCGTTGTAGTATTGTCTAAGTGCATTTACATAGTCTTTCCACATGATAGAACAAGGGTGAGACACCCAACCTTTATATGGTTTACCATCTTTACGCAATCTACCTGTAATTGCTGAAATAATTTGATAAGCCTCAACACGCTGCTTACCTAAACGTTTGTTGTCTAATGACTCTAATGATTTTATAAAATCGGAATACGGAAGAAATGTTTGCATAATACAAATTTAAGTATATTTATTAATATCACAAAATATTTTATGAAAATGGCATATTAACAGGTCAAACAAATATAGAATCTTCAATAATATCGGCAACAACATATCAGAATTTACCCGTAACTGCAGATACGTTCACATCAGCATTCACATATTCAAATAACGTATTTACAATATCAAGAAATCAAGGTCAACCAAATTTAATAGCAACAATTAATACCGTAACAGGACTTACTGTAAATGGAAATTTAACTGTAACAGGAAATACATCTTTACAAGGATTGACAGCAACAACAATCAGTGCGACAACAATAAGTGCAACAACACTCTATGGTGATGGTTCTAATTTAACGGGAGTTAGTGGTGGAGGTTACACCTATGAAATTGGTGAGTATGTCCCATCACAAGGAGGAGTAATATTTCATAGATACTTAGATGGTGTAAATGAAAACTATCTAGTTGTTGATACCGCTGATTTGAACACATCATCTGTTTGGAGCAATGTAACTACTACGTTTATTGGTTCAACTGCTCAAAGCACATGGGATGGAAATTCAAATAGTAATGCAATAGTAGGACAAGGTGGATTTACAAGTGGAGCAGCTAAATTGTGTTTAGATTCAACTAATAATAGCAAAACAGACTGGTATTTACCGGCTATTGATGAGTTAAGTTTATTATGGCAAAACAGATTTAATGTAAATAGAACTTTATTTGGTAGTAGTAGTTATGGGGCAATTGAGGCAGCCACTCAAATTGATTATAATGCCTATTGGAGTAGTGCGGAGGACTCCAACAGCACTGCGTGGTACTTCAACTTCGTCAATGGGTTTGCCAGCAACGCCTCTAAGAGCTACACGGCCAATGTGCGTGCTGTAAGAAAATTTAGCTTACCTTAATTAAAATCAAATAAAAAATGTAAATATAATTTTTTATATATTACAAATATTTATAAAGTAAAAAATGGGAAGAATAATTCAACAAAATAATGGTAAAACCACAATTTACGTAACAGGAGAAGATTTTAATAAAACAAAAACAATTTCTTTAGGGGAAAACAAGAACTTTTTAATTTATTAAAAAAATAAATGGAATTTTTTATAAAACAAAATAGTAATTTACCCATTTTGAAAATGGATGTCGTAAGAGACGGGAGAACTGACTCTTGGAAAGACTTTTATTCTATACTTGATAATGCAACCATTAGGTTTTCTATGAAAAGTGAAAATGATGGAATTCAAAAAATATTCATGAGGCCAGCATATATAACAGAAAAAGAAAGAAGAAATCCCGACTCACCAAGAGAATATTATATCTACTACAAGTGGAGAGGAAAAGATACAGAAAAAAAAGGAAGATACATCGGAGAATTTTTAATTGAATTATCAAACGGAGAATTAATAGGACCAATTAGAGAAAATTTATATATCAATATTATTTGACATGGGTAAATTTTACTCTTATATTTAAAACGAAGGTAAATGTTACCAATGTGTAACAGCTAATATACCAAACTTAAAATATACAAATATGGTTCCACAAGAAGAAATTGAACGCTTCCTACATGGCGAAGACGACGAAAAATATATCGTAGCGTTAGAATACGATTACAAATCAGATAAAATATTTAAAGTAATTCAAGATCCAATCAAAGGTAAACTTCTTAGAATGGATACATTTGTTCCATTTGCTTGGGTTGGTGACTTACGTAGTAAGAATTTCTATAAAGGTAATAAAGACTTTCAAAAAAAGGCAATGTCTGAAAACGGCATCATTATAGAAAAATTAGAAGATCATGGAGATGAAAGATTAAAGACAGGACTTACCTTTTTTGTTAAGACCACAAAATCATATTCAAATCTTGTAAATTTTTTCAAGGGTGGAGGACTTGATCCATGGGGTAGAGATAACTCTGATTGTATAACAATACTATCACCAGTAGAACAATACCTAATACAAAAAAGTAAAAGACTATTTAAAGGGTTTGATGAATATGATGAAATACATAGGTTTGTATTCGATATCGAGACCACAGGTTTAGATCCAAATAAGTGTTCAATATTTCTAATTGGAATGAAAGACAATCGTGGTTTTATTAAATTATTATCCGCACAAAATGAAGATGAAGAACGACAAATGATCATTGAGTTCTTTGAAACAATTGATAAATTAAAACCTTCCCTTGTTGGTGGTTACAACTCGGCATTCTTTGACTTTCCTTTTATTTTAAGACGTGCAGAAATATTAAAACTTAACATTAAAAAGATTGCAAAAACTTTAAATCCTGATTATTCACTAAAACAAAAAGAAGGAATATTAAAGTTAGCAAATGAAATGGAACCTTACACACAAACTCAAATGTGGGGTTACAATATTATTGATATTGCACATGCGGTTCGTAGAGCACAGGCAATTAATTCAGACATCAAGAGTTGGTCTTTGAAGTACATTACAAAATTTATTGAAGCAGAAAAAGAAAATCGTGTTTATGTTGAAGGTGATAAGATTGGTAAAATATATTTTGATAACCATGAGTATTGGATGAACAAAGAAAATGGAAACTACAAAAAAGTAGGGTTTGATTCTAAAATAGATGAGATTTGTTCAAGAAGGGATGATGTATATTTTAAAACAAATGGTTCAAAAATAATTGAGAATTATCTTGATGATGACTTATATGAAACGATGATTGTTGACGAACAGTTTAATCAAGCAAACTTTTTGTTGTCTAAACTTGTACCAACAACATACGAAAGACTTTCAACTATGGGTACTGCAACTTTATGGAAAATGATTATGTGTGCTTGGTCATATAAACATAATTTAGCGATCCCAAGAAAACTCCCAAAAAGAAAATTTACAGGAGGTCTTTCAAGACTACTTCAAGTCGGTTATTCGAAGAACGTATTAAAACTTGACTACTCATCACTCTATCCTTCTATTCAGTTGGTTCATGATGTGTTTCCTAAATGTGACGTAACAGGTGCGATGAAAAGTATGTTAAAATACTTTAGGGACACTCGTATAAAATATAAAAACTTAGCAGGTGAATTTAAAAAAACGGATCCGAAACTTTCTGTCTCATACGACAGGAAACAGTTACCAATTAAAATCTTTATCAACGCCTTCTTTGGATCATTATCAGCACCTCAAGTCTTCCCTTGGGGTGATATGGACATGGGAGAACAGATTACGTGTACCGGTAGGCAATATCTACGACAGATGATTATGTACTTTATGAGTAAAGGTTATGTTCCTCTTGTAATGGACACGGATGGTGTAAACTTTGAAACACCTGATGATGTTGATACTCACCACTATATAGGTAAAGGTCTTAATGATTTAGTGGAAAAAGATAAAGGGTATTGGGGTTCTGAGGCTGATGTTGCAGAATACAATGATTTATTTTTAAGAAACGAAATGGGTCTTGATATTGATGGTCTTTGGCCTTCAACAATAAATGTGGCAAGAAAAAACTACGCACTTCTTACAGATAAAGGTAAGGTTAAACTTACAGGAAATACCATCAAATCTAAAAAATTACAAACGTATGTTGCAGAATTTTTGGACAAAGGGTTAAGAATGCTACTTGATGGTGAGGGGTCAGAATTTTTAGATTTCTACTATGAGTATGTAGAAAAACTTTTTAATAGACAAATACCATTATCTAAAATTGCAAATAAGGCACGTGTAAAACAATCCGTAGAAGATTACAGGGTACATGTTACTAAAAAAACAAAGGCAGGAAACTCTATGTCACGTCAAGCACATATGGAACTTTTGATACGTGCCGGTATTAGTCCAGGTTTAGGTGATACTGTTTATTATGTAAATAATGGTGAAAAGAAATCACATGGGGACGTTCAAAAAAAGACAAGAAAAATTAAATCAACGAAAGAAGAAGTTTCTCTTTATGAAACAAATAATGGTAAACCTTTACCTATTGAGTATGAAGATGATATAGTTTTGAACTGTTATCTAATTAATGAGCAAGATATAGAAAAAACTCCTGACTTACTTGGTGAATACAATATTGCAAGATACATGGCCGCCTTTAACAAGAGAATCGAACCATTACTTGTTGTTTTTAAACCTGAAATTAGAGATGAGATATTAATTGAAGATCCAATAGATAGACCAATATTTACTAAAGCACAAACTGAATTAGATAGAGGCACACCTAAAAAAGAAAAAGACCAAGATAAATTAGATGAGGTTTTAACTTTATCGGATATGGAATTAGAATTTTGGCAATCAACAGGTATCGACCCTTATTATATGTATTTAGAAAATACTTTAGAATTAGTTGATAACGAATATGTAGAAAAAAATAATATTCTTATGAAGACTAGAGTTAAAAAAGTTAAAATAGATAATGAAGAAATATATGAATTTGATGAAGATGGGGATTTAATGTCTTTAGTATTTGACTAAGAATTTTTTAAACCATCTGAAGATAAGATATACCAACCACCATTTACGTATTTAAACTCAACACAAGAACCTTTACCTAACTCAACTTCACTAAATTCATCATCTATTAATCTGTTGGTCTTTACGATTGTATTAGTTAAAGATTTTATAACTACATGGTCACTTGTGTTTTCATTAAGTATTACTTCACAATTTGATATTCCTTTTGTTATTATAACATATTCACCATTTACTTCATATGTTGAATTTGAAACTATTGCAGAATCTGAAGTCTCAATTAAATTACCATTTATTATTCTTTGTGATGATACGGTTCTAAAAACTGCCATGAAAAATTATATAATATTATACGGACTTGTAAATGGTCTAAATTTAAGTGCCTTATTCATATTTTCAGCCATTGCTCCTTTTATCTCCCACTGTTTTTCGGGTCTTAATCTTTCGAGTCTTGTTTTCAATTCTTCCCACAAAATTGTTTTTTCATCTTTTGCTTCGGTATTCAAACTCTGCCATTCTAAAGTCAATTCACTATCAGGTGTTTTCAAATTACCGCCATATTTACCTCTAACTTTCGCTAATGTTTCTTTACAATATGCAGTAAACCACCTTCTAACCCAAGTTTGTGCGGGACTATTTAATTCGTCCCATCTTGTTTCGTCTATTGGAATATCGGAAGGTAATCTAACAACATCAGGATTTTTCGCTAAACAGTCCTCTCTATCAAAAGTATCGTAATACCAATACCAAACTTTGTAGTCATTTCTTTTCATGTTTCCAAAGTCAAATTTACCACCAGGTACGTTATATAAATGTATTGCCTTTTTACCTTCAGGAAGTGCTGTTATTCTATATGTTAAATCTCCAGTTATAATTCTTCTTTTCATTTGTATGTCTTGCATTCTTAAAAGAATATCAAACGCTGGTGTAATAAAATAATTTCCTGTTGTCCCCATTTGTGAAAAACCGGCACCACCACCAAGACCAATACCTCCGAATCCACCAAAACCACCCATAAACGGGTCAAAGTAGGCCGCGTCAAGTTCTGAACGTGCAAACCATAAAAGTTCATTCACTTCTCTACCCGCAGGTATTTCATAAATTTGTTGGTTTGGTATTAAATCAATATAATCTTTTTGTAGTACGTAATCACCGCCGGCTTGTAATCCAACAATTTTTGAGTAGGCATACGTATATTGAGTTTCCCAATCCAAACTTCTTGTAATAAACGCCTTTGTTAGTGATTGTTCGTCAAGATTTAAACCATAAAGAGATGACCACTGAGTTTCAATTAACCAATCATTAACATGTTGTGAATAGTCCTGAATTGACAACTCTAAAAGTGAGTCCATCATTTCATCTTCCAATTCAACACCTCTTAATGGTGCACCCAAAAGATTTCTAATTCTTTTATATAATTTACTTCTATGTGGTTCTGAAATAATTGATGTAGACATAAGAATATTTTTTATATAAATATCTTATCATTGTGCTTTGTTTCTTTCTATTTGTGTTGTGTAAAGATCTGTAACAAAATGCCAATTAACGACTTTCCAAAAATTGTGAATATATCGGTCCCTTTCGTTTTTATATTTTAGATAATATGCATGTTCCCATAAATCTAACCCAAGTAAAGGATAAGATTTATTTTTACCACTCATCATTAGAGGGTTGTCTTGATTTGGGGTCGTTACGATTTTTAATCTATTTGCTTTAGTTAGTACTAACCAAACCCAACCAGAACCAAATTTTGATTTTGCTTCCTCCTCAAATTTTTCTTTAAATTTATCAAATGACCCAAATATTGATTCTAATTTATAAAGTAATGGGTTTTCTAATTTGGTTTTTTTTGGTGACAACATTTTCCAAAAAAGTGCGTGATTAAAAGCACCACCACCGTTATTTCTAACTTTATTATTGAATTTAGAAATACCTGATATTATCTCCTCTAAATCTAAATCTTTACCTTTTATTTTTTCTAACTCACCATTTAACTTTTCAACATACCCTTTGTAGTGTTTTGTGTAGTGGGTCTTCATTGTTTCAGAATCGATAAAATCTTCTAATTCATCGAATTCGTATGGTAATTTTTCAATAGATATTTTTTTTATTTCAGAAATAATTTGTGTATTATTAAAAGATTCTACTTGTAGTAATAATTCTAAATTATTAATTTGTTCGGTAAACATTTTATATATTCTCGGTAATAAAGACTTATTACTTTTTTCAAATTTTTTCATAATTTCACCAGCAATTGCGTTTGCATCATCCTCATTTTTACCTCCGATGTTAGGTCCTTTTTTTCTTTTTTGTACCGTCCTTTGATATTCGTGTGACCACTCGTGAGCTAAAGTCCTAAGTATGTCTCTATTTAATCTATCTTTTATTAAAATTTTAAGCTTGTGTTTGTCAGTCCTACTACCGGTAGTCATTTTACCAGTTCTTTTGGTCATAAAATCAATAACAATATCTTCTTTAAGAGGATATTCCTTTTTTAAAAAATCAATAAATTTTTCTACTAATTTTTTTTGTTCTTTTGATATTCCATCAGGGTAAATAATTTCTATGTCCATAATATATAAATATCACCTCTTATGAGAAATCATATTTAACACTTCTTCAATAGCAGATGCGTCTTCCATAAGACCATCACCCATCACAGTAGATATTATTTTTTTCTTTCTATTAAGGATATCATATATAACACCTTCTATTGTGTTTTCAAAAAGTGGGTAGTAAACTGATGTTGAATTTTTTTGACCAATTCTATGTGATCTGTCTTCTGCTTGTGCGTGTTCTGCAGGCACAAACGATAAGTCATTCATAATAACGGCCTCCGCTGAGGTTAAAGTAATACCAACACCTGCAGCCTTTAAGTTCCCAACGAAAACTTTAATCTTGTCGTTTTCTTGAAAATCGTCCACCGCCTTTTGACGATGAGGTTTTGAACATGAACCATCTAAATAAACCGCTTGTTTTCCAAAATGTTCATATATTGTTTTTAAAGTGTCGGTGAAGTTTGTAAATATGATTACTTTTTTTCCTTGCTCTATAATGTTTTCTGCTAACTCAATAGTGTTTTTTACTTTTTCTTCAGCAATCACTTTTCTAACTTTCATTAGTTTTCCAAACTGAATTGTTAAAGATGATGACTCTTCTGAGTTGTTATCATACCAATTAAAATATTCACCCATAAGTTCTTCATAGTCTTTAGATTTTAATCTTAAATAAACGGGTGTTATAATTTTATCAGGTAAATCTAAAACATCTTCTTTTAATCTTCTTAAAATATGTGTTTGAGTTCTTTCTCTTAATTCATCTAAATTTGATGCTCCCGTTACATTCCAAACTTTTCTTTTTCCAACACTAAATTGGAATCCATTACAATATCTTCTTGCGTAAGCCATCCAATTTGCAGCAACAGGACTTTCAACTAAACTTAAAAGATTATAATAATTCATTGGTCTTGATGTCATTGGAGTCCCTGTCAATAACCAAACTCTTTCAACTTTACCACATAAATTATTTACAATCTTTGTTCTTTGTGCTTGTGGATTCGATATCATATGTGCTTCATCCATAATAACCAAATCAAAATTTGAATTTAAAATTGTGGATTCTTCTTTCTTTTTTGGGTCGTGAAAGTTTTTTAATATGTCATAGTTAATTATAACAAAATCAGATTCACTTGAAAATTTTTTACCTTCTGCAATATATACGGTTCTATCTGAATAATTTTCAATTTCACGTTGCCAATTTATTTTTAAAGATGCCGGACATATAATTAAAATCTTTTTAGCCCCGGTTTCAAGTGCAGATATAATTGTTGAGGTTGTATTATGGGTTACAATACAATGTTCTGTGACGTATAATTTATCTGGTGAATCAACAGAAATACAAACACTATCTTCAAAACCAACTTTTTCAATATTTTTAATATATCTACCAGTTGGGTATTTTGTTGGTTCAACATACCTTTCGGCCTTTCGTTTTAATCTAAATGGGTTCATACCCTTCGGTAATTTAATATTAACCCTATATACTAACTTACCTTTCTTTTTTTCACCATTATGTGTATATGTTGGGATACGAGTTTTGACTCTAGCAATACCACCTAATGTTTGAACAATCTCAACAACATCATCACATAGTTGTTTTGATACAGTACAAAATTCAGTCCCTAAAAACTTCCCACTTCCATTAAACATACAATGTCCATCAGTATCCATTAATCCTTGTAGAATTGCTAACCTATTTTCAATTGATGAATATTTGTATATTTCTGGAATAAATTTAGTTTGAGACCGCGTATGTTCAATACCTAAATCATACAATGAAGTACCAACATTAATACCCCCACCCCTTTGATTAATCCTTGTTTTATGTTCATTCAATGGAAATGACTCAAACATATCGTCATAATCATCTTTATGTACCGAAAATCTAATGTTTTTTTGTCTGAACGAACCGTCACCTAATCCAAGACCTAATAAATAAGAATCTATCGGAAGAATATCATCCCGTTCAAATTGAATTGGATCAACGATTGGAATTTGCCATTTATTGTTACCGTTCGATGATTTATAATAAGTTTCAATTTCATATTCCCTAGCTTTATTGTAGTCATTACCTTTAACTTTAATTTTACCACCCTCAAACATTTGTTTGGTTGATAATACTATGGTTTTTTTTCGTCTTTCGTTTTTTCTATTTTTACCATAATTTGGTGATGATACAGACCATAAATGATATCCGTCTGTTTTTATTTTAACACCATCATTAAAGGTGATTTCATAAATGTCCTGTTCAGGTTGGGGGTAAACACCTGTAACTTTATATGTTGCACCATCGCTACCGATTATTTCATCACCGACTAAAGTATTTCCAATTTTTTTAGTCCCATAAGGTGTGTAGATAATTGTCGACTTCAATAGACCTTTCCCCAATCCCATATCGTCAGCTAAAATAAACTTTTTGTTTCTAACAAGTTTTTCAATAGCCTCTTTTTGATGAACCATCGGTGCCCTGTGATCGTATTTTGAATATTCAATCACAACATTTTTAACTTCATTATCTTTTATAAGTGCTGTTTTTGGAATCCAAAAATCATGTAAAGTTTCACCACTAAATATTTTACCCCAAATGTGATATGATTTATCTTTTTCAACTAATAACTTTTCAACGTATATTTCTGACGGTTCCTTCGTATACATTTTATCTTCCATCATTTTTTTTCCAAAGTATGAATCGAGTTTTACCCATTTTTTTGCAACCTTTGGTGTTCGTCCGTGAAAGTTAATTATGTATTCTGCTTGAGATCTTGTTGGTGTAAATGATTTACTATTTTGTTTTTTGTGTTTTAATCCTAAGATATAGTTATTTAATCCTACATAATCATCTAACATTTGAAGGGCTCTTGTTTCGAGAGTTTTTGAAATTAATTCTTCCATTATATTATAAATAAAAATAGTAAATAATATAAAAAAAACAACTTTTTTTTTTAATGATATATTTATCAAATGAATTAAACTTGTAAAAATTAAAAAATGAAAAGAAAAATAGGACTTTCAGAATCAGATCTTTATAGAATTGTTAACCGTGTCATATATGAACAAGATAAGGACGAAAAGGATATTGAGGATGACGAAGATATTGATTATGATGACGAAGATATTGATGATGAAAACATGTCAAAATATACTGAGGATGAAATAGAAGATAAACAAGACGAATGTAGTAATTTAATAGATATGTTGGAATCATTAGTCGAAGATTTAAAATCAATGGAAAATAATGAAGACATTTTTGACTTACTTTCAATGAAAGTTGGAGAAATAGAAGAGGCCTGTTTATTATTAAATGATTTTGTTGACGGAATAGAATCAAACCCTTTTGGTATTTGAATAAACAAATAAAAATTAAAGACCCACTATATGTGGGTTTTTTTGTTTATTGATATTTATTTTATATGTCACAGAATAAAGTTCCAATTACAAGATTAAATAAGTTTTTTTCTGAAGAAGACTTCAATTTAGAAATTGAAATGGGTATGGAATGGCAAATGGGTGATATGAATTTCACGGTCGTTTTATATAGGGTTGATAAAGAAAGAACAAATAATGATGACGTGTATGGTGAAGCAATGAGTGACGGAATACAATTTTTGGCTCCAATTGAAGTAAAAGGTTTAGTTAAAATTGAGGCACCTGCAAATTCTGATTATGGGTCTTCCAAATTATCTCAACTTGAACCTGGTAATATGACATTTAGTGTTTATCAATCACATTTAGATCAATTGGCTATTGAAATATCTTTGGGTGATTATTTGGCTTATTACGAAACAGAAGATAGGGTAAGGTATTATTCGGTGGTAAATGACGGACGAGTTAATTCAGATATGAAACATACTTATGGTGGTTATAAAAAATACTATAGAACAATAATAGCAGCACCTGTAACTAACAACGAATTTAACGGATTATAAAATGGCATTACCTAAAAAAGTAAAAAAATATTTACCATTAATACCTACTAAGGTTGGTAATGAAAGAAGACAACAAATGTTGGATGACATTACCGACAATGGTACTTACTTACCGAAAAGTGTTTTACATGCCGACATGGATGGAGGGGTTTTAGATTTTGTTAAAAATAACCTAAAGTTAGTTGTTGACGGTAAAACAGTACCAACAGTTAATAAAATAATAACAACACAAAGTTGGGCTCAGTTTAATGAAACATGGGAGTTTCAAGATTTAGATAAAAACGTTTCTTTACCGTTTATTATAACAGTTAGAAAACCTGAAGTTAAATATGGTAAATTAGGCGGGAACAACCTTTTTCAAAATATTCCAGAAAGACTTAGATTTAATTATTTTACCGTTCCCAATTGGGACGGTCAAAGAAAAGGTGCGGATGTTTATAAAGTACCACAACCAATACCTGTTGATATTGTATATAGTGTTAAGATATTTTGTAATAGAATGCGTGAGATCAATGAGTTCAACAAATTAATTTTACAAAATTTCACATCCAAACAAGCTTACATTCAAATTAATGGTCATTATATGCCACTTGTGGTAGCGGACCCATCTGACGACTCACCTAAAGAAATTGAAAAAAGAAAATACTATATAATGAGTTATGAATTCACCTTGAATGGGTTTCTAATTGATGATAAAGAATTTCAAGTTTCTCCTGCGATTTCGAGACAAGTTTCCCTTTTTGAGTTTGAGACATCAAAAAAATCAAAGAGAGTTAGAATAGAACCACCGAGACCAAACTCATTCGATTTAGATTTTAATTTTGTTTCAGGAAATACCCAACTAAATGAAGTTTTTAGATATACGGTAGATTTAAATGTGAGTAATACGACCAACATCAGTTCTTATTCTGTTTACATCAATTCAAATTATGTTGGTGACGATTTAACAAAAATACAAATAACAGACGGAGATACTCTTGTTGTTAATGTTATAAAATTTGATAATACAAAAGCGTCTTTGATAAAAACAAATGCGGTTTTAGTTTAACTACTCTCCGTAAATATCTTTTTCTTTTTTACAAGTCTTAATAATTAATTTTTCTAAAAACTTATAAAGCTTCAAACCATTTTCCTCACAATAGTTTTTTAGTAAAGTATGTGTTTCTTCTGAAATCTTTATATTTTTTATTTTTTTCATATTCATAAATATTTTAATAGGTAGAAAAAAGGTAGAATTTTTTCATACTATTAAAAAATGATGGACTTTTTTATATGTTTTTTGCTTTTTTTGATTGTATTTATATATAAAATAAATCTTTAATTAAACTATAAAAATGGCATCTTCTACAAAAGTATTCGTTTCTGCAGGGGTCTATACCTCAGAAAGGGACTTAACTTTCGTTGCACAAAGTGTTGGTGTAACTACTTTAGGCTTAGTTGGTGAGACTTTACAAGGGCCAGCCTTCGAACCTATTTTCATAACAAATTTTGATGAGTTTCAAGTTTATTTTGGGGGAACAAGTCCTGAAAAATTTGTAAACACACAAATTCCAAAATATGAATTGGCTTATATTTCGAATTCATATTTACAACAATCAAATCAACTTTTTGTAACAAGGGTATTAGGTTTATCGGGTTACGATGCAGGACCATCTTGGTCTATTGTAACTGCAGGTAATGTTGACCCTTCTACTGTATCAGTAACAGGTACATCAGGACCTAGTTACGTATTTTTTACAGGTACAACTGGTAATAGTACTAATGTTACTATAACATCTATTTCTTCATTACCTTCAAATTTACAAAATGATTTTTACAATTCTTATACAACATTTAATGGAGGAACATCAAGTATAAGTGATGACTTTAAAGATTATATTTCAGATCAAATAGGTCTTTATTCTACATCATCTGCATTATCAGGTAAGACTTCTTATTTTTGGGGAGCGGTTAGTTCGTCGACAATTAATTCAGTAACAGGTTCACCTTTTAATACCACAGCAACTACTGAAACTTTTGGGGTAAGCTCAATTAATCAAGCTAATATTGATTTTTCATCAACAATTAATGATCCTTGGTTTTATGCAACCTTCGATTATTACCAAGGCACTAATGACATTAATGGTTATATAGGTTACGGTTTTGGTTCTTCTTTGGACTCAATTTCAGCAATCTCTGCTTCAGTTTATTCTGGTTCTATGGCCGTTTATGTTACAAACTATTCAGGTTCACCATATACTGAATACGATGATTTAATTGTTGCGACTTTAAGATCAAGAGGTATTACCAATTTTTCGAGCACACAACACGGTCCTTTATTTCAAGTTTCAGGAACATCTGACGTAACAATTGATTGTTCAGGAAATTATTCAGGAGTTACTAAAAACCCTTATGAAACGTTTGTTATTTCTGGTATAACAAAAGACAACGAAACATTTAGTTTTGAAACTTCATTAGGTACCACCGACACACAATACATTTCAAAAGTATTTGGTAGAAGTAATTTTGGTAAAGATAGAACTGAAGTGCCTTTATTTGTTGAAGAAGTTTATTCAAGTTTATTACAAACAGGTTATAGAGATGGTAAAATTAGAGGACTTTATTGTGATTTAGTAAGTTTACCAGGAGTAACTGATGAAACTAATTTTGCTTATTATGATTCTTTAGGATTTTATTTAGAACAATATCAAACACCTGAAACACCTTATATGGTTTCAGAATTAAGAGGTAATAAAGTTTATAAATTATTTAAATTTAAACTTATCTCTGATGGTAATGCAGCCAACAGACTTGTTAAAATGTCAATTGGTAACATTTCATTTGCTAATGGTACATTTGATGTCTTTATTAGAGATTTTTATGACAATGACCAAAATGTAAGAGTAGTTGAAAGTTTCACTAACTGTTCAATGGATCCTAATCAAAACAACTATGTTGCTAACAAAATTGGTACATCTAATGGTGAGTACCAAGTTAAATCGAAATATGTAATGTTGGAAATGAGCGACGAGGCACCAACAGATGCGTTACCATGTGGATTTGAGGGATATATCTCAAGAGAATACGCAAACGCAACACCACCATTTGTTGTATATAAAACAAGATATTTACAACCAGGTGACGTTATCTATAATCCTCCTTTTGGTTCATCATCAGGTGGAGACAATCAAGTAATCTCAAGTGGTGAAAACCCAAGAAAGGCTTATTTAGGTATTTCTAATATTGCTGGTATTGATTATGACTTTTTTGAATATAAAGGAAAACAATTACCTGTAAATTTAGGTACTGACACTACAGGCCCATCTTGGGGTTACAGAACTAAAGGTTTCCATATGGATAGTGGTGCTACGGTTGTAACTATGGTTGTAAATTCTGCAACAACACAAGCGTTTGAAGTAGGTACAGGTAATTTTAGAAGTGAGCCTCAGGATACTGATAACCCTTATTACAGATTAAATACTCGTAAATTCACAGTATTAGCTTATGGTGGATTTGACGGATGGGATATTTACAGAGAATATAGAACAAACGGAGACGCGTTCGCTCTTGGTCAATCAGGATTTAAAAAAGGAGCGGCACCTTCAGTTACTTATCCAACGTCTACAGGATGGGGAGCGTTCAAACAAATTTCAGGACCTAACCAAGAGACTTGGGCAAATACTGATTACTACGCTTATAAATGGGGACAATCAAGTTTTGCTAATCCAGAGTCAGTTAATATTAATGTATTTGCAACACCGGGTATTGATTATTACTACAACTCAAATTTAGTTGAAGATGCTATTGATATGGTTGAAACAGATAGAGCGGATTCAATTTATATCTGTACAACACCTGACTTTAATTTACTTTTACCGTCTTACAATGATATTGAAGAAGGTTTGGTATATCCACAAGAAATTGTCGATAGGCTAGAAGATACAGGAATTGATTCAAACTACACCGCCACTTACTATCCATGGGTATTAACAAGAGATACTGTAAACAATACACAAATCTATATACCACCAACTGCGGAAGTAACTAAAAACTTAGCGTTAACCGACAATATTGCGTTTCCTTGGTTCGCATCTGCAGGTTATACAAGAGGTTTGGTAAGTGCAATTAGAGCACGTAAAAAATTAACTCAAGAAGATAGAGATACTTTATATAAAGGTAGAGTAAACCCAATTGCTACTTTTTCTGATGTAGGTACTGTAATATGGGGTAATAAAACTTTACAAGTTAAAGAATCGGCACTTGATAGAATCAACGTAAGAAGATTACTTCTACAAGCAAGAAAATTAATTTCAGCAGTGGCAGTAAGATTACTATTCGAACAAAATGATGATAAAGTAAGACAAGACTTCTTAGATTCAGTTAACCCAATCTTGGATTCAATTAGAAGAGATAGAGGTTTAATTGACTTTAGAGTTACAGTTTCTAACACACCTGAAGATTTGGATTCAAATACCTTAACAGGTAAAATTTACTTGAAACCGACAAGAGCGTTAGAGTTCATTGACATTGAGTTTGTAATTACTCCGACAGGGGCTTCTTTTGATGACGTATAATTAAAATACAAAAAATAAAACAATGGGGAGTAGAAATATTCCCCATTTGTATATTTATAAGAAAAAAGTTATGAAAATCGAAAAAAAACTTATTAAAGAAAGTATAGGATCAAATAAAATTGAACCTAAAACATATTCAGGTAAAAAACAAAATATCGTATTAACTGAAAGCCAATTAGAAAAGTTATTATTTGCAATCAATAAAAAATGAAGTATACAAAATACATATACGATTACGTAAATAAAAAAAGATTAGTCGAAGGTATTACTGAAGAAGGGAGACCCGATTTAAAATACTATGCTTTTGATTGGGATGATAATATTGTTTTTATGCCAACAAAAATTATTTTAATGAGTGAAAACGAAGAAGAAGTTCCGATGTCAACAGAGGAGTTTGCTGAACACAGACATGAGATTGGGGTACAACCTTTTAGTTTTAAAGGGACAACAATTGTTGGTTATGCACCAAACCCATTTAGAAATTTTAGAACAGAAGGTGATAAAAATTTTATTATTGACTCAATGATGGCAAGTCCCGGTCCTTCATGGAATGATTTTGTGGAATGTATTAATGGTGGGTCAATTTTTGCTATTATTACAGCTAGAGGACACAATCCTGAAACTTTAAAAGAATCTTGTTTAAATTATATATTATCAAATCATAATGGTATTAATTCAAAAACTTTGGTTGAAAATTTAAAAAAATATAGAAATCTAAATACTCAAGACATTTATGAAAATGTAAGAGAATTAGAATATCAAGATAAAGATTTAATAAACGAATATTTAGATCTATGTAAGTTCCACCCCGTATCTTTTGGTGAAGGGAGTGCTGCGAACCCTGAAGAAGGTAAAATTAAAGCGATGAGAGAATTTATATCTTATTGTAGAGAAATGGCTTCGGAGGTTTCAAGAATGACAGGAGACTCGTCTAAGGCCATATTTAAAAATGATATTGCAAATGATGAGGTGATTCCTTTTATTGGTTTTTCAGATGATGATGCAAAAAATATTGAAGCAATGAAAGGATTTTTAGAAAAAGAATATCCAGAAGAAAAACCAGTAAGAGTGTATTTAACTAAAGGAGGAGAAAAAGAAGAGATATAAGTTATTATATATAATATATATTTTAAAAATATCTGAAAGTAAATAGAAAAAAAAATTATAACAAGATATTTATAATAAAAATAAAAACAAAAAAAACAAAATAACATGGCTGATTTATTAATGAAAATGCCCTTTCAGTATGAACCTAAAAAGTCAAATAGGTTTATATTGAGTTTCCCTTCATCTTTGGGGATCAATTCTTGGTATGTTGAAAAAGCATCAAGACCTAGTATTAAAATTGATACAAAGGAAATAAAATTCTTAAACACTCAAACTTATGTTGCTGGATTTTTTAATTGGGAATCAATTTCTGTTTCATTAAGAGACCCTATCGGACCTTCGGCAGCACAAGCAGTTATGGAGTGGGTTCGTTTACACGCAGAATCAGTAACGGGACGTATGGGTTACGCTGCTGGGTATAAAAAAGACGTTGACCTTGAAATGTTAGACCCAACAGGAGTTGTTGTTGAAAAATGGATTTTACAAGGATGTAGTTTAACTGACGCTAAATTTAATGAGGTTAATTACACCAACTCAGATATTATGAAAGTTGATATGACATTACAACCTGACAGATGTATATTAGTTTACTAATTAAAAACTAAATAAAAAATTTTAAGAACCTCACTAACAAAGTGGGGTTTTTTGTTTACAAAAAATAAAGTAAAGTTATTTTTTAAATAAAAATAATTATGGATAACGCAATTGAATACGGACAACAACAATTTAATTTACCTCATGATGTGGTGAAATTACCATCAAAAGGTATTTTTTATACCCCTAAAAAAGAATCATTAAAGGTTGGTTATTTAACCGCCGCTGACGAAAACATTTTAATGTCACAAAATAATAACAAAGAAGGTTTGATTAAAACTTTATTAAGAAATAAAATTTATGAACCAGGGTTTGATATTAACCAAATGATTAATGTTGATATACAAGCCATACTTATCTTTTTAAGAAACACTGCTTTTGGTCCTGAATATAATTTTATTGTAAAAGACCCAAAAACATCCATAGAATTTGAAACCACTGTATTAATAGATGAGTTGAATTACATTGAATCTAAAGTTAAACCAGATGAAGACGGTCTTTATACTTTATTATTACCAAAAACACAAAAAACAGTTAGATTAAAACTTTTAAATATAGGAGAAGAAACGGAAATTGAAAGTTTATCAGATAAATACCCAAAAGGTATGGTTGCACCTATTGTTACAAAAAGATTAGAAAAACAAATAGTTGAACTTGAGGGTAATAGAGATAAAGGTGTAATAGCCACATTTGTAAATCAAATGCCAATAATGGATTCAAAAGAAATTAAAAATTTTCTATTATTGTGCGAACCAAAAATTGATTTAAATAAAAAAATTATAGCCCCGTCTGGAGAAGAAGTCACTGTAATGGTGAACTTTGGGGTTGAATTTTTTCGGCCTTTCTTCTAATCATAAAAAAAATTTAATGGATGAGTTCTATTACTTGGTAAAATACGCTCACTTTTCATACAATGACTTATTAAATGTACCAACATACGAAAGAAAATACTACGTCGATAAGTTATTAGCAGAATATGAAAAAAAATAATAATAACCTATTTATTAAATAAAAGAAAATATGTGGTTATTTTTTCAAGACGCTACTGATGAATTCGGAACAGGAGGAATTGATATTCAAGCCGATCCAAAAAATGGTATTCTCAAGTCCTTAATCAACGCAATGGAAAACGGTATAAAACCAAACGAAACGTTTAGGGTTTTAAGTCAAATGGAAGATAAGGTTAAAGACTTACAAAAAACAATGGGTAGTGGTCTTGTTTTAGGTGGTGAGGCGTTTAGAGAAAAAGTCGAACAAATATACTTTGAAACCACAGAATTAGGAATACAATTTAAAGACGTAACCGATGTAATGGGGGGTATGTCTAAAAGTGTCGGTCGTATCATAGATCCCTCAAAAGATGTCGTCCAACAAATGGCAATACTTGGTAAAAATGTTGGAATAGCCTCTGAAGCAATGGGACAAATGGTTGGTGAATTTATGAAACTAACATTTTCTCAAGAAAAGAGTGTAGAACTAATTAATAAAATAACAGATTCAGCAAGAAGAAGTGGTGTAAATGTTAAAGCAACATTAGAGGGAGTCCAAAAAAATCTATCAAAAGTAGACGCTTACGGTTTCAAAAATGGTATTGAAGGTTTAACCAAAATGCAAATTCAGGCCCAACAACTAAGAACCTCAGTTGAGGAAATTAATGCTGCACAATTAGGTCAAACTTTTTGGGATCCTGAAAAGGCAATTGAAGCGGCAGCAGGTATGTCCATGTTAGGTGGTTCTATGTCAAATCTTATGAACCCCTTTCAATTAATGAACATGGGAGCAAACAATGTTGAAAAACTTCAAGAAAGTTTAATAGATTTATCTGCATCCGCATTTAAAGTAAATGATGCGACGGGTGAAGTAGAAACAAATTTTGTTGCACAACAAAGATTGAAACAACAATTAGAATCTTTAGGAAGGGGTGGTGAGTATGAAAAATACATTAATTTAGGTAGGGAGGCATCAAAACAAGCAAAAATAATTGCAGACATTAATAAAAGTGGTTTAGGTACGTTATTTGAAGGTGAGGGTAAAACGTTCACGGAAGAAGATAAAAGATTAATAGCATCTCTAAGTGAGGTAAAAGATGGTAAGATAAGTTTAAAAATACCTGGATTTGATCAAGTTGATAATCTACAAGAAGCACTATCAGGAAATCCTGAAAGAATAAAAGAAGCCTTAGAAAAATATCAAAAAGAGGCCGCAATGTCAGAAAAAGATATTGCTATGAAAAGTTTGTCAACTGTAGACAACATTAAAAATGATACAACAGTTATATCTCAAACTCTTTTAAGAACTCTTTCTGAAACAGAAAGAACTGCAGTTTTACAGACTGTTGGTGGTGTTGCGCAAGAAGGAACTGACAAATTTAAAACTGTCACACAAACAGCAGCTACTGGTGTTAAATCAACAGTATTAGACCCTAATTTTTGGAGAGATATTTTTACATCAAATCCACCAACACCCGCAGAAGAAGATAAATTTTTTGGTGATGGTACTAAAAGATTAAGTACAGGTAAAGGTGAAATGTTTAGTTTTATTAAAGAAGATCAAGCATTATTTGCTCCCGATTTAGATGAAAAACTAGGCGTTCTTAAATCAGCATATCTAAAATTAACAAAGATACGACCAAATTTAGAAACCGATGTGACTTTAACTCCTCAAGAATTCCAACAACCTGAAGTTAATTTCAAACAACCTGAAATAAAAACTCTTGATTTTTCTAAAATTATGGATTCTCTTGGGTTGTCTACTGCGCAGATTGAATCTATGTCTAATAAAGAGACTGTCCAAAAAATAGAAGGTTCGGGATCTGTTAATATCAATGTTAATATTTCAAGTAGTGGCGATTTAGCTAGTTCATTGATTTCAGATAGAAGATTTAAAGACGATTTAGAAACAGAAATATTAAACACATTAAAAAACAAAGACTTATTAATGGTTAAAAAACCATGATAAAATCTATTTATACTAAAAGTAATAAATGGAAAGCCCATTATCATTCAATTCGTCAGAAAACTTTAGAAAGAAATTACTTCTTAGAAACCTTAGACCATATGGTGTTGAGGGTTCTTATCAAGGAAATGACTCTAAAAAAAACACAGAAGTTTCAATTATTGATTATTCAGTAATTGATTCACCACCTATTGAGGTTGAGGCTAACATACAAGAACCAAAATTAATAGGGTTAAATAAATATACACCATTAGATTCTGATTTTGGTAATATAGTTAATATAAATAAAAATTTAGGAACACAAACTAATTTTGGTAATTATACATTTACCCAGAGTTTTGGGTCTCAATTAGAAATTTTTGGTAAAAGAACAGAAAAAGAACAATTAGTAAAAAATCAGTATTCTAAAGATGTCGGTGAAAATCAAAACACAGTAAACCCAAATTTAAATAAACAAACAAAAGCTAACGAAGGTAACTACGGATATCAAGATAGTGTTAATAGCGACTTAGAAAAAAAAGGAAATGAACTTGAAAAGTTTTTAAGGGTTTTAAACAAATACGGACCAACTAAGATGGCTAATGGTTTTGGAGATACGGTAACATTTGACTTAGAATCTATTGGCACAAGAGTAGGTGAATATACATACGTATCGAATGGACCTGAAATTTCGGCAGAACAATCTAGAACTAATGCTTACACTTCAAATTTCTTTGGACCAAGTGGTGGTTTTGGGTTCGAAGTTGAGCCAAATGTAAACAAACAAACAAAACCTAACTCTGGACCTTTCTTATACCCAACTTCAGAACCAAATAGAACAACAGAAAGATCTCAAAAAATGGCGTATCTTTCAAATGTTTATGGACCTGAGGATATACCAAACGGATATGGGGTTTTTATTGACCCAAATTTGAATTTCCAAACAAGATCAAATCAAGGAGAATTTGATTATGAGTCATCTTCACCAAATTTAACAACATTACAGTCACAAACATTTTTTTATGGAAAAAATAAATATAATAGTGGTGAAGGAACATTTGATGCTTTAACTGTTGAAGATTATTCTTTTGAAAATTTAAATGACCCTTACTATAATAGTGACACAACATTTATTTTTATTCCATCTGATTATAGCCCAATAAATATTTTATCACAAGATGATTTAAATAATGTTAGAGGGTCTGAAGGTTCATTGAGTCAAGATTCTGATTTGGCAAAATTAGGGGCAAAACAATTACAAAAAGAATTTAAGGCAAGAGTTGCTTTTGAATTATTACAACAAACTTTGGGTAAAACATTAGGGACAACTACCACTGTAAATCAAAATAGTGGTGCAATATCGGCCGAATTGAAACCTGACCCATTTGATGCGTTGGGTGTTATTACTAATAATATACCATTGATACAAAGGGATTTTAAAATAACATCTGTTGGTGGTATTATTGGTGAAGCACTTAGCTTCACATCTAGATTAGCAGGACTTTATTCCCCATATTCTTTGATACCAGGTGAATATTTTGATTACCCACAAAAAAATATTTTGTCTCAAGCGTTAACAAACCCAATAGGAGGGTTAGCGTCACTTGCAACTAATTTAGCAACGAAAATATTAACACCAAATATAGATACAGGATCTGAAACATTATTGGCAAATACATCAAACGCAACAAAAAGTTTATTGTTCGATATGTTATATTATAATGAATATAGACCACAGTACAAACTTAGTTCCGTTCTCAGTCCAAACTTAACGGCACCTGGTGGTAATTTTTATATTGGTAAAGGTAAAAACTACATGAGGGATTTAGTGAGTCCGAAAACGGATTTACCAAGAGATAACAAAGGTAACCCTGTTGTTGGCCCTGTTTATAGTTATGGTAGAATAGGAAAAGACTATGAAGGTAATTCAGTAAACCAAAAATTATTTGGATTAAACGCGAGAGCTTTTTATGACAAAGTAGGGATACAAGGTGGTTTTACATGGACAGCTAAAAAGAATTATATTGATCCAGGAAGATTAGTTGGACCTAAAAATGAAAAGACAGGTAAGTTACAAAACTTTTCAATTGATAGTGTTTTTGGTGCTGGATTTCAAGCAACATATAATCAAACAAAATCTTCAGATACAAAACTCACACCGGGATCGATTTTAGACGTAACACAAAGATTGGTTGAGGCGGGTAGCGTTGGTTCAGCAAGTAAACTTGAACATGTTGGAAATGCAATTAATCAAGTATCTAAAGTATTTTTTGATGGATATCAAGAAGTTACTAAAGGATCAAGAGCAAGAAGATTTTTAACACCTACATCATTAGGACAAAGTGGAAAGCAAGTTAAAGATGTAGTTGGTTATGAATATTGTAGATTATTCACTAAAGATAGACCTTACTATTCGTTTAATGAATTACAAAAAACTGACAGAAATATAAGAAAATATAACAGTTCAGTTTTAGATAATACATATAATTTAAATATCGCCCCGATGGGTGGAGTTGACTCAACAAACATACAATTTATTGATGGTAAATTGAGGGCAAAAAAATATATGTTTTCTTTAGAAAATTTAGCATGGAAAACATCAAGTAGAGTTGGTTATAGAGTCGAGGATTTACCTGCATGCGAAATAGGACCTAATGGTGGAAGGATAATGTGGTTTCCTCCTTATGATCTTACGTTTGATGACTCGTCTACTGCGAATTGGACAGATACCGCGTTTCTTGGTAGAACAGAGCCTGTTTATACCTACACAAAAACATCAAGAAAAGGTAATATTAGTTTTAAAATTGTAGTGGATCACCCGTCCGTTTTAAATGTTTTAGTTAATAAAGAATTAGAAAAAACTGAAGAGTCTTTGGCAACAAAAGTAATTGACTCTTTATTTGCTGGATGTTTAAAATATGATTTAGTAGATCTACTAAAAAAATACCCCATGTTCAGTTATTCTGACATATATGAAGTTGTTGAAACTTTAAGAACAGTAGAACAAGTTAGAGAGTTCACTAAGTACACATCACCAACACAAACAAATGGAGAAAATAATACAAAAGAAAACGCTCAATTAGAGAGTAATGAAGAAAGTACAGGAAGTGAAACTAAAGAAATTATTGACGAGTTAAACAGTAAAGAAAAGGATAATAAGTTTGAAGAACTTATATTACTTTTCCCACAAGCAATACCTGATGGTGACACGTCAGAAAGTGATAGTATTTATGAAACTTACTTTAATGATTTAATAGGTAGAAGTGACGAATATATTAAAAGTGTAACCTATGGGGGTGTTTCTGATGGGTATTATATCGAATATTCTAAAAAAACAAATCAAAAAACCACTTTACCGGATAACCCACCGATTAAAGAATTGGCAGATAAATGGATTATCGCTAAACCATCAGTAACCCAAACAATATTAGATGAACTAAATCAAGAATATCAAGACTTTAAAGAATTTTTAGAAAAAGTTTTAAAAGTATTAAAAAGTGGTGCTGAAGTTAATTTTTCACTTATTGCTTCCGCAAATGCGAATGGTGGAGAAGAGTATAATCAAAAACTATCTGAAAGAAGAATTGATTCAGTATATAAAGAAATTTTACAATTTGGTGATGGAGAAAAAACTTTATCTGATTTTATTGATAATAAATTAAAAATCAAAAAAAAATCAGAGGGAAAAAAATCTAAATTAAAAACTGATAAATACTCATCTATTGATTGTTCTAAAGGATTCAAAAGCTCAAGTACGGATGGTAAAGGTTCTATGCAAGCGATGCTATGTAGAAGAGTTAGTGTTAGTGAAATTAAAATAAAACCTAACGAAGAAAAACCAAAAACACAAACAGAAGAAGAAAAAAGAAAGAACAACGAAGGACAATTACCACAAACAAATGCTGCTGAAAACAATAATACTAATAACACACAAGCACAAGCAACAACAGTAAAAGAAATTTCACAAACAACTGTAAAAGATAAGACAAATAAATTAAGAGGAGATTTAACAAAAAGACTACTGAGAAAACTTTTAACTGAGTGTAATTACTTTGAAATGGTAAAAGAAACTAATCCGATGATTTATGATGGAATTAAAAGTAAAATTAAAAACTTCCAACCGGCATTTCACTCAATAACTCCTGAAGGATTAAATGCTAGATTAACGTTTTTAAATCAATGCGTAAGACCTGGAGATACAATCCCAACTGCGGTAGAAACAGGAGGAGAAACACAATTCCAATATAACGATGTATTTAATAGTGCTTTTGGTACACCACCGATTTTAGTATTGAGAGTTGGGGACTTTTATCATACAAAAATAATTCCAATGTCGTTAACGTTTAAATATGAAGATGCTAAGTTTGATATAAACCCTGAAGGTATTGGGTTACAGCCTATGATTGCAACGGTAAGTCTTTCATTTGATTTTATCGGTGGACAAGGAATTAATAATCCGGTATCTGAATTACAAAACGCATTATCGTTTAATTATTACGCAAATACCGAAATGTATGATGATAGAGCAACAATAACTGAAGATGTATTATCTGAATTTGATTCTGAAGTTTTAGATATTATTAAAAATGAAGTTGGTTTGATTGATGCGACCGATAAACCACAAGGTAGTGGTGCGGGTAATACTATAGGTAATGTAAAAACAAATAATCTAGACATACAGACAAGTGCAATTACCGGAACAATTGAATATAAAACTAAAATGAACGAGTTCGTTCAAACGACTGGCTCATATTTTAATTCACTATTTTTCAATTTAAACATATTAAAAGACTATTTGAATTTAGGTGGATTGTTACTATATACTAAATCTAGAAAATATAAAGAAGGTTATTTTGATTATTTAAGTGGAACGTCAAATAGTTTAATTACTAATATTTTAGGAAAACCGGAAAACTATCAAGATAGGGTTGACGATTTAGTAAGAAGAGCAAAAAAAGATGTAAACGAGCTATTAACACCACCATTGGCTCAAGTTTTAGAAAAGAATTTTACGAACGATCAAATACGAAAAGTAAAAAGAAAATTAAAGTCCATGATTGATGATAAAAAACAACCATACATTGATTTTTTAGAAAGTGCTCAAACAAATATAATTACAGAAGAATTAAAATTTATTAATATTTCAGACCAAGTAAATTACGTAATCAATAAAAGAGACGGTTATGTAACAAAAAAGGGTTCAGTAATAATTTATGATTTGTCTGGTAAAACTGAAGGGGTTGAAGCATCTAGTGATTCACCGAACACATATGAAGAACTGAAAAAAGATTTTATCAAAATTGGTACAGATTTAAATGACTTTATGAAAAAATTAGATGAGTTTGGGATCGTTCCAACAGGAGAAACTTTTACATATAAAGACGATTTCACAACTCAACTATATTTGAAAGAAGATTTACAAGAACAGGTGCCACCAGCGACAAACGTATTTTTTATGTTATTTGGTACACAAATAATAGAAAACCCAGACACTTTTGTTAATGAATTAGCAAAGGCCGCGGTTAATAACAATGTTTCAAATTTTCACTATACCGCTTGGAAAGACTTTATATATAATAATTTAGGATTTACAAAAAATAATGACACGTATGTGGAAAAAACAAATGGAGGTTTAGTTAAAGATTTTAAGAGATCTAAAGATAGGTTAAAAAATAAATTTGATGATTTTAAAAATGATTTCTTGAATGATTTACTTCCTAACGACATATATAAACCATTCACCGACAAAAAAGAAAGAGTTTTAGATTACTCTAAACAACTAACATCTAATGATACTGATGTAAAAAATCTAAAAAATGTTTGGTCAACCGTTGATTCAAATGACGATAAATATAATTTGAAGAAAAAAATGAATTGATATTATGGATTTTTATAGAAGATATGAAAAATTTTTAATTAATGGTACACAGACTGTAGTACCATATGTTAATATTGGGTCAAGGCCGTCTGATCAAAAATATGTCTACAGAGCAGGTCAAAGTAGGTTAGATAAAATTAGTTATGAAAAATACGGTAGCCCCTATTTTGGTTGGTTAATACAATTAGCAAACCCAATTTACGGTGGTTTAGAATCTAATATACCTGATGGAACCATAATTATTATACCTTTTCCACTTATAGGTGCGTTACAAGACTACAAAAATGCAATAGATACACATATTTTTTATTATGGCAGATAGTTTAAACCAAAAATCTATATATGTAGAAACCGATTATGATAATATCATATTGATCGACCCCAATAAAATTGTTGTTGACAACAAAGTTAAAGATAGGTTGGTTGATCATGAAGAATTAGTTTTTTATGCAAATTTAGAAACAAAAGTAATTCCTAGAACTAAACTAGCTATCGGAGAGTCCTTTGACAGTCCGGTAATCAACTCAAGTATTGCGAGTTTGGTCGGCAAATCAGATGGAACAAGTATAAATTTTCTACAACCAATAGGAAAAAAAAAATATTTTGACACGTCTTGGTCAGATCAATTAACAGGAAGTGGCGCCAGAGAAGGTAAGGGTTTCAATCAAATAAGAGAATCTAAACAAAATAAAGACGGTAAAAGTGTTTTTGTAAGAGACGTTTCAAATTATAACGACACACAAACATTGGGGATTAAAGACATAACCATAGACATATCAGGAATAAATTCAACACAGGTTAAAATAAATCTAGTGGATGTTCAAGGTAGGACATTATTTGAACAAGGAGAAAAATCGATATATTCTGTTTTTTTTAATTTACCGTACCCACTATTTTATTTAACACTTAAAGGTTATTATGGTAAGGCAATTAAATACGCATTAAATCTTACTAAATTTAATGCTAGTTTTGATCAAAGAACGGGTAATTATGATATATCTTTAACGTTGATTGGTAGAAATACTGGACTGTTAACAGATACTCTTTTGACTTATGCTAAGACGGCACCAAAAATGACACCTACAACATTACAACAACAATCAACCGTTAGTAATGCGCCGGGACAACAATTTAGTAATTTAGAAATATTAGATTCTTCTATTGGTGAACAAACAATGTATGAAGTTTACAAAATTTATAAATCTAAAGGTTTAATAGATAAAGATTTTCCAGAAATATCAATAGATGAGTTTATCGATAGTGCCGATACGTTTGTGACAAAAATGCAAGATGGTATTAAACAAGGTGATTTTGCTGTCCTAAGTGACGTATCAAAATTTAGAGGAGTATTAACTGATATAAAAAACAAAGTATTTACATTATCTAAAAATAAATTTTTAGATTTAAATAACTACATTTTTTACAAAGGTCAGATACATTATACTTTCAAAAACACGGTCGATTATACGAAAAGAAAGGAATTAATTTCAGGTATCGAAACAGAAATTAATGATGCCAATAAAAATTTAAAGGCCAACAAATCCTTTGGCGACAATGCGGAATACGTTGTTGCTGGAAACACATATAGAGAAGGTATAGTAGTAACACTAGACCCAAAAGACGTTATAGAACAAATAGCTATAAGCTCATTTACGGATCTTGATTTGGAAAACACTTTAACAAAAAGATTAGGTAGAACACCAACACCTGACGAGGTTTCCAAATTTAAGATTCAAACATTACAAGATATAGAAATTTTCAGTAAAAAAATAGACGACAATACTGGAGATTTAGTAGATGACACACCAACGTTTTTTAGGTTTGGTGAAGTGGATTTTGGTACAAATACTTATCTCGCCAATAGTTTTTTAGACGATATTAACAACGGTTTAAATAAGATAAAAACAAGAGAAGAAAAAATTGAGCAACAATTTACAGATTTACTCGCTAAAAAAATAACATCAGAAGACGGTGGTTTAGGGTTTAGTCCGACAATAAGAAATATTTTTGCAATATTATTGGCTGGTGTGGATACATTTTATCGTTTGATGGATAAAACACATAAATTAGCTTGGGATCAAAGAACAAACCCAAAAAGATTACTATCGATAATACCTGCTGATAAAAATTTTGGAATAGATTCTAAAAACGTAATTAATGGTACTGGTCAGTTAAACGATAAAAATGTTGTTTATCCGTGGCCAACATACTTTACTAAGGAAAGAGACCCTAAAGACAAGAGCGGTAGAGAAAAATATATACTAAATTATGTTGCCGATCCTAAATATGTGGATCTAACTAATGGGTATGATTATACGACATGGCCGGAAGTTGCATTTTTAGAAGATTATATAAATGCTCAAACAAGAAGATCTCAAACTAATAAAAGAAAAAAATATAATAACAATAAAAATGCATCACCATTTGGGTCTTGTAATACTTTAGATTTTCCATTTGAGGTTTTACCATATGAAAATGTTTCTGAAGTTTCTTTTTTTTATGAAATTTATGAAAGACTTTATAGTTTAGTTAATTATACAAACTTATACAGAGGAAATTATAAAACAAATCAGGTTGATAAGTTTTTATCAGATTTAGAGGCTAAAAATATTATTTTTGGTTCAGAGGATAGTTTATTACTTAAAGAAAAACTTAAAAATTTTAAATTTAATTTACAACAATTTGAATCATTTTTAGAAAATACTGATAAAAACACTTGGGAGGTTAGTAAAAGGGATTTGTTTGTGACTGATTATGTTGAAAACTCAATAAAAAAAGATTATGGAATTTACGCTCTTTCAGAAATAGATGGTAGGTCAATATCTTTGGAAAATTCAAGTCCATTAATTAAAGAATTTGATAAATACTTAAAGAGTACTGAACACAATGTCTATAATTTTTTAGACACAGAACCTGTTTCATTAAATAATGACTACACCGACATTGGAAAAAGTTTAATATTTTTAGACGATAAAAAAACACTTGCTAGATTAAACGAATCAGATACGGTTAAGAACATATCAATGATTAGTTGGTATGATAATAAAAGATTCGCAAATCAAAATTTAAAAATTTTAACAAGAGATAATACTGATAAAATCATAGACTTAACTAGTTTACAACAATATTATGACGTTGACGTACCTACAGAGGTGATCGGGAATACTGTAATTACTCAATACCCAAGTACTAAATGGAATGTTACCGAACAATATTTAGGATATGAACCAACTACATATTCAGGTTTGGTTAGTACGATTCAGTCTACTAGTTTGTTAAACACACCATATTTTATAAATTCAATTTTAAATGGGGTTGAAAAAGAAAAAAATAAAGAGTCAAACCCATATGTGCCTACCGGATTTCTTTTTCTCTATTCTTTACCTGTCGAGGACATATCCAATCCAGCATTATATGATATTGACAAAGAAGAGACTTTAGGAAATTTTTATGGACAAGTAAGAAAATTCTCAGCAATACACCAAGTACCTTATTCATTTATATTAAAAATGGGTGCTTTTTGGCATAGATATAAAACCTATCATACAACAGGTGTCGATATATTAGATGAATGTTGGAAAGACTTTGACTACAAAAAATATTATGATCCAATAAATAATGACTTAACTAAAGTTTATAAAATAAAAACTTATGATGGGAACGATGAGGACTTTACAGCATATAGAAATATAGTAGAAGTTATTAACATACCTAACGAAGAGGATGAAGAAGAATCAGGAACTAGTGGTACTAGCGGTTCTTCAGGTACTAGCGGTTCTTCAGGTACTAGCGGTTCTTCAGGTACTAGCGGTTCTTCAGGTACTAGCGGTTCTTCAGGTACTAGCGGTTCTTCAGGTACTAGCGGTTCTTCAGGAACTAGCGGTTCTTCAGGAACTAGCGGTTCTTCAGGAACTAGCGGTTCTTCGGGTGGAGGAAATGGATATACCACCATATATAAAGAATTTGACATATTTAATTATGGATTTTATCCAAAATTAATAAACGACTTTCAGTACTTTTTTACAAAAAAAGATTTAATAAAAAATTACACAGAACAAGAAATAAAAAAAATATTTGAAAAAGGTAAAATAAAACTAGGTAACAATACTAATTCTAGTTTTTATATGCCAACAAGTGGAGACATAAACAATGAAAATAGATCAATAATAAATAATTCTTATTTTGAATATCTTATTTTTGATAAAGATTCATTAATTGACCAATCTAATAAAGTCTATATGATGATCCCATCATGTGGAGGTATACCTTTTAATCAGGCAAATTACGAATGTTTTACAATAGATAAAAAATTAAATCAAGAAGTAAAAGATAATAGTTCCATATATAATGGTACAATAAGAAGTTTTTGGGGATGCTCTCAATTTGGTTATTTTGATAATAATTCTTTAAAAAAACCAAGCATTTTTGAAGAACTTAATTATTTGGGTACCGATTACCAATCTGTAACACAAATTTTTTCTGCGTTTGACAAATCAAAATTAGATGATTTTGAATCATTATTTTTACAATTCTGTGAACCAAACCCAATCACGACAAATTCAATTATACAAAACGAAAATACAATTGAAAAAACAAGAAATTCAGGACTTAAACAATTAAAATTTGTTTTAAAGGATTTATTTACCATTAAAGAAAGTGAACTAACACTTTCAAACCAACAAAATAATGATGGGGAACTTTTGGCACAAAAACAAGTATTTAACCTAACTCAAAAAATAAAAACGTTTTCTAAATATGATTTAATACTAAAAATAGGTAATTCCGGACAATTTGATAGAAGACTCTTTGGTAGTCTAGCAAATAATACCTCATTAAAACCACAAAATCCAATAGTACCGATTGGAAATGGTTATAAAAAAGGAACACTTCCAGGTGACGGAACATCTGTAAATCTATTGCAAAGTAAAGTATCAAATAAAGATGCATGGGAATCATTATATTTAAATGTTGGTTTTTATGTTAAAGACATTTCTTTTGAAGGCGTTGAATACTCAACATATACCGATACAGGATCAACAATTTTTGACTTTTTTATTGATAACAATATTGAGTTTAATAAAAGTAACGTTGAGGTTTATTCTAAATTAATAAAAATATATTCAACACAAAAAAATAAAAAACTCCTTAATAATGAAACTTATGGTAACACTGAGTTTATAAGTGAGTTAGAAACTTTTTTATTAGAAAAAAATAAAATATTAGATGATAGTGTTGTAGAAGTTTTTACTTATTTAAATAAAAATTTACCGACAGTTACTGTAAATAATAAAAACACAAAATCAACATTAGATGGTAACGTATCTAAATTAAGTATATATAATACATTTCAAGCATTTAACGACAAATGGATTGCTGGGAGTGATTTAACAACAAGAACAATTTTTGAAGACTTTTTGTTTCATGATCCCGCAAACCACGATATTGGTGATGAGTTACAGGTTGATGTTTTAGCAATAAAAGATATGTTAAAAAATAGCGATCCTGCCACAGACATACTTTTAATAATTGGTTCTATTTTAAAATCGGCTGGAGATTTACTTTTCTTTTCAATGCCGGCGTACATTAACTTTTATGGTATTAATAACGCTACAAAAACACCAAACCCACAGAATATTGACGTACCAAATTCACTATTTGGTACTTGGACAAACGTTAATTATTTAGACTCAAGGCCCAAATTTTTGTGTGTTTATGTCGGTAAAGAATCTGAAAGACCCGTTTCTAAAGAAAATGAATTCATGTTATATGCCGACGATAGTTTTGATTTAAGAAACCCAACAACCAACCCAAATAGAATTGAAGTAGATAAGCAAAATATATCACTTTCTAATAAAGTGGTTGCCTTTAATGTAGATTTTGGTATAAGAAATCAAAATATGTTTACAAACATAAATGTAAATATGAATGATAAAAAACCAACTAATGCAACTTTTTTAGTAAACGATCAATTAGCAAATGGTGTTAATGGAGATAAAATAGCACAACAAACAACATCATTATATAGTCTTTATAAGTCCATGAGTTATTCTTGTACTGTAGAATCTTTAGGTAATGTTATGATACAACCACTCATGTATTTTAATTTAAGACACGTTCCATTATTTTATGGGCCTTATTACATTTACAAAGTAAAACATACAATAAGGGAGGGAGAATTTAAAACAAGTTTTGATGGTTCTAGGATGCCAAAATATGCTTTACCACAACCAGATAGTTTAGGAACATTTATAAAAATAAATTATTTAGAAAATTTTAAATCTGAAATATTAAAGGCGGGTAGTGACACGGTTGTCGAAGAAACCACACCGACAATTTTAGATCCAGAAAGAGCAGCTGAAAGAGAAAATTTAGTACCAAACGATAACGAACAATGTCAAATAAAAATTATTGAAAAATATAAAACATTAGAAGAAGACCCTATTAGACGAGGTACTATGACGTTTGAAGATTTAAAAAATTTAATAAACGAAAACGTATCTTTAGATAGGTCAATAAAAACACTTTTATTTACTATTGTCATAACTAGAACAACAAATTTAGTTCAAAATGAGTTAATACAAATATTAAATAATAACTTAACTGAAGTTAGGGCAACAAACGAATGGCCCGATAGATCCGATCTAAACAAGTGGGTTTGTTATAATAATGGAGTTGAGGCTGTACCATATTTTTCTTTTGATCAACTTAAAGACTCGATATTATTAACAAGAGATTGGTTCAAAAATGTATTACCTATTATATCAGAATTGAACGCATTAAATAAACAAGTTAATTTAACTCAAGAAGAAGTTGAACAAATAACATTATCACAAGCAATAATTTCATATTGGGACACAATTTTAGGTTTTGGACCACCACCATTAAGTGCAAACGAAATAAAAACAATTATAGATACAAACTTACAAAATGAGAGGTTACCAAAAGTAGCCTTTGACAATTATAAATATAACGTTAAAAGGGCTCAAAAGTATTTTCCATTTTAATTTTTTACTTCTTTGATATATTTATATATAAAAAAGTTATGAGCGTAAAAAAATTACTTGATGATTATCTTAGAAAGGATACTAAGATTACGGAAAAACAAATAGACCCTGACCATAAACAAGTTTGTGATTTGGATACAGGTGAATGTTATACCGTTAGAATGAAAGACGGTCTTATTGAAAGATTCGACAACACAATGAAGACTAATAGAACATTAAGAGTTGAAACACCACAAGGAGTTAAAACATTATTAAACGGGTAAAAAAAAATTAAATGATTTCAGAAAAAAAGATTTTAGAAGAATTAAGAAGATTTAATGAAATAAATAAATATATTCTTAATGAACAAGAACCACCCCCACCCCCACCACCAGCAGGAGATGCGGGAGCAGTGCCGCCACCTCCAGCAGGAGATGCGGGTGCACCACCACCCCCACCACCAGCAGGAGATGCGGGAGCACCACCAGCAGGAGGCGCTGAAGAAATCCCTGAGCCTGTTGATGTTGCAAATGATCCCGATGTTGAAGAGGTCGATACAGAAGAGAAAAAAGAAGGTGAAGAAGAAACTGAAGAAATCGATATCACTGATTTAATTACCGCACAACAAGAAATTAAAGATAAACAAGATACCTTTATGGATGATATGTTTAAGAGATTAGACGATTTACAATCAAAACTTGAAAACATGGATCAAATTATGAGTAAGATTAGTTCGTTAGAAACTAAATTTGACAGGTACAGAGAAAAAACACCTGAAGAAAGATTAGAACTTAGGTCTTTAGATTCATACCCATACAATCAAAAACTTACAGACTTTTTTGATGATAAAAAAGTAGATATGGAAAAAACAGGTAAGAATGAATATATTTTAACATCTGACGAGGTTGAAAATTTTTCACCTAATGAAATTAAAAAAACTTTTAATAGTTACAACAACGAAGAGGAAATGTAAAAATAATAAGGGACCAACAAGGTCCCTTTTTTATTTGACATTCTAACAAAATCACTTATAATTGTTATAGATAAAAGAGTTAAAAATTAAAAACAAAATCTATGGCAAATTCAATTGACGCAGTACTAGCACAGTACGAAAAGAATTCACAACCAAGTGGTTCACAGAGACAAAACATCTCACAAGAAGACAGAATGAAAAAGTATTTTTCAGCAATTCTTCAAAAAAATGAAAAATCAGCACAAAAAAGAATTAGAGTGTTACCTACAAAAGATGGTTCTTCACCATTTGTTGAGGTTTGGTATCATGAGATTCAAGTTAATGGGCAATGGGTTAAGTTGTACGACCCTGAAAAAAATGACAACGAAAGATCCCCTTTAACAGAAGTTTATAATGAACTTATTTCAACAGGTAAAAAAGAAGATAAAGAATTGGCTTCACAATACCGTTCACGTTTATTTTACATCGTAAAGGTTATTGATAGAAATAACGAACAAGATGGTGTTAAATTTTGGAGATTCAAACACAATTACAAACAAGAAGGTGTGTTAGATAAAATTCTCCCTATTTGGAAAGCAAAAGGTGACGTAACTGATTCAGAAAAAGGTAGAGACCTTATTATTGAACTTATTAAAGCAAAAACACCACAAGGTAAAGAGTATACAGTTGTTCAAACAATTATGTATGACGATCCAGCACCATTACACACAGATAAAGAAATTATGGAAGGTTGGTTACAAGATGAGTTAACTTGGAAAGATGTTTATTCTAAAAAACCTGTCGAGTATTTAGAGGCGGTTGCAGTTGGGGAGACACCTATGTGGAACTCTGAACTTAAAAAATATGTTTACGGTGAAGAAGCAGAAATCTCATTAGGTGGTGGAACACAAAAAGAAGAAACACATATTGTTGACCCACAAGCGGATGAAGATCCATCAGAAGAATTACCTTTTTAATTCAAAATATTATGAATAAGATATCAGAAAAAATGTATGAAGCCCTGACCTTGAAATATAGGTCAGAAATGGCTGAAGTGGAGGCAACACTTTTAATTTACTTCAATAATTCTGTCGGTATTGGAGAACATCCTCAACATTTAGAGGAAATGGATAAGCTTGTTGAAAAAATGACAAACGCAAAAGATAAACTTGAAATGTTGGAAACAGTATACAAATACAATGTCAAAAGAGAGGACAAGTTTGAAGTAACAGAAGACATGTTAAAAGTTTTGAATGAACAAAAAGTGGAATGAGATGGCAATTAAAAAAAATGATTTTAGTTCATTAAAAAAAAAGTTTTCCACATCTGCAAAATATAAACCACAAAGGTTTTTTGATTTAGGAGAACCTTTTTTAGATGCGGTTGGTTTACCTGGACCTGCAATGGGGCACATCAATATGTTTTTAGGACATAGTGATACAGGTAAAACCACGGCTTTAATTAAAACTGCGGTTGATGCACAAAAGAAAGGAATTCTTCCTGTGTTTATTATTACTGAACAAAAATGGTCTTTTGAACACGCGAAACTTATGGGATTTGAATGTGAGGAAGTTGTTGATACTGAAACAGGAGAGTTAGAGTGGGACGGATTTTATATATTTAATAATAACTTTGACTACATTGAACAAATTACAGATTACATTAATGATTTGTTAGATGCACAAGAAAAAGGTGATTTAGATTATTCACTTTGTATTATGTGGGATTCTGTTGGTTCTGTTCCTTGTAAGATGACCTATGAAGGTAAAGGAGGTAAACAACACAATGCAAGTGTTTTGGCCGACAAGATTGGTATGGGAATCAACCAAAGAATATCAGGTTCACGAAAAGCGGATTCAAAATATGAAAACACTTTGATTATTGTGAATCAGCCTTGGGTAGAATTACCTGATAATCCATTTGGTCAACCTAAGATCAAGGCAAAAGGTGGAGAGGCTATTTGGTTAAACTCATCCTTAGTTTTCTTGTTTGGAAATCAAAAAGGCGCAGGGACAACAAAGATTACAGCAACAAAAGACAAAAGAACTGTAAAGTTTGCATCAAGGACAAAAGTATCTGTAATGAAAAACCACATCAACGGACTCGGTTTTGAGGATGGTAAAATTATCGTAACACCACATGGGTTTTTACCAGGTAAAGAAGCATCTGAAGAAAAGGCATCCATTGAACAATACAAAAAAGATTATGCTGAGTATTGGAAAGAAATCATTGGTGTTGATGGTGACTTTGATCTAAAAGCAGAAAAAGAAGAAGTAGAATAGTAAGAACCCTGTAAGTTTACAGAAATGACAAAAACCCTATTAGTAGACGGGAATAATTTATTAAAAATTGGTTTTCACGGAGTTAAAGATTACTTTAACGGTACTGAACACGTAGGAGGTATTTGGCATTTCCTTAACACATTACGTAGGTTTATAAACGAAGAAAACTTCAACAAGGTTGTTGTATTTTGGGACGGAGAACTTTCAACATCCCAACGAAGATTACTCTACCCAAAATACAAACTTAACCGAAAAGGCGTAACAGATGACTTCAAAGAAGAATCATTTGGAAAACAAAAACAAAGAGTAAAACAATACTTGGAGGAAATGTTTGTTAGACAAATTGAATTTGAAAATTCTGAAGCGGACGACCTAATCGCCTATTATTGTAAAATAGCTAAAGACGAATCTAAAACCATTTTTAGTGGTGATAGAGACCTCACACAACTTATCTCGGAAGACGTAACCCTTTATTCACCTAATACCAAAAAGTATTATAAGAATGGAGATAAAATCAAAATACATGAAATAGAGATTCCCCACTACAATGTTAAAACATATAAGATATTATCTGGTGATAAATCGGATAATATAGATGGTATCTATTACTTAGGTGAAAAAACATTAATCAAACTATTTCCTGAGATACTTGATAAAGAGGTTAGTTTTTCGGATATTTTACAAAAAAGTGAAAAATTACTAAAAGAACAAAAAGATAATACCGTCTTAAAAAACCTATTAACAGGTAAAACAAAAGAAGGTATTTTTGGTGACGAGTTTTTTGAAATCAATAAAAAGATTGTGGATTTATCGGAACCACTTATCAGTGAAGAAGGAAAAGAATTAGTTGAATTATATTACTCTGAGTCATTGGATCCTGACGGAAGAGGATATAAGAACTTAATTCGGATGATGATGGATGACGGATTATTTAAATACCTACCAAAAGGGGATGAACAGTGGGTATATTTTTTAAAACCATTTTTAAAGTTAACAAGAAAAGAAAAAACAAAGTTTAAAACAAAAAAGTAAAATTATGAAAGAGCAGAATGATGTAACAAAGGTTGAGTTTCTAATTACACTTAACAACAATTTTGTGGTTCAAAGATTCTTTAATGTAAAAGGGTATGTAGAAAAGGCTGAAAAATCAGTTGATTTGTATGACTACATTAAGTATCTATCTGAGTCACTTCAAACAAAATTAAAAAACAAGTGTATGGTTTATATGTTAGACAACAGATACCAAATTGAAGAAGACTCAAGCGTTTTAGAAACATCAAACACAGACGGACCCGAAGTATTTAATATTATTTTAAAGGTCGGAAATAAGACAATTTGTCATAGGGTAATTGATGCGAAATTGTACCCACCAAAGGTAAGATATACGCTGGATATACGACCAGACATAAAAAACATTTTAAGAGAATTGACTGACATTTTATCAGACAAAAATTTATCTTACAACTATCTTAATTATTCGTTCGCTTAACTATATTTATCTAAAACAAGGAACAAAATCTAAACATTATGTCAGACAAAAAAAACTTCGGATACTTAGGAAATACTTTTCAAATTCAATTACTAAACAACATAATTACTTACAAAGATTTCTCTAATTCCATCATTCAAGTTATTGATCCTCATTATTTTGATAACCAATATTTTAAGATTATTTGTCAAATGATCAAAGAATATTATTCAAAATATGAGCATACACCGACATTTGATACCCTTGAACAATTGACTAAGTCAGAAATCAGTTCACCGATGGCTCAAAAGAGCATTTTAGACACATTAGATCAGGTTAAGAACGTTTCAGACGAGGGTTCAATATTTGTTCAAGAAAAGTCTCTTAAATTCTGTAAACAACAAGAACTCCAAAAAGTAATGACCAAGGCTCAATCAATCATCGATAAAGGTGATTTCGAGAGTTATGATAAGTTAGAAGAAATGGTAAGGGGAGCACTTCAAGTTGGTGAAGTAGATAAGGGAACTACTGATGTATTTTTTAACCTTGATGAGGTATTGGATGAGGATTATAGACACCCAATTCCAATTGGTGTACCTGGTATTGACAACCTACTAAAAGGTGGTCTCGCTAAAGGTGAAATCGGTGTTATTTTAGCACCAACCGGTGTTGGTAAATCCACGTTCACAACAAAGATTGCTAACCACGCATTTAACTTAGGGTATAATGTTCTTCAGATATTTTTTGAAGACAACCCAAAAATTATCCAAAGAAAACACTTTACACTTTGGACAGGAATACACCCTGACGATCTTTCTGAAAATAGAAAAGAGGTAACAGAAAAAGTAAAAGAACTTCAATCATCTAGAAAAAACAAATTGATATTGAAAAAATTACCTTCTGATACTGTGACTATGAATCAGATTAAAAATCAAATAAGAAAGATGGTTGCTGAAGGGATAAAAATTGATATGGTTATTTTAGACTATATTGATTGTGTGGTTCCTGACAGAGCATTAGGTGATGAATGGAAGAGTGAAGGATCAGTAATGCGAGGATTTGAAGCGATGTGTCATGAGTTGGATATTGCGGGATGGACTGCAACACAAGGTAACAGAAATTCAATATCATCGGAGGTTGTAACAACAGATCAGATGGGTGGTTCTATTAAAAAGGCACAAGTTGGACACGTTATTATTACGGTCGCAAAATCATTACAACAAAAAGAAATGAACTTGGCAACAATTGCAATCACAAAATCAAGGATCGGTAAAGATGGAATTATATTTGAAAATTGTAAGTTCGATAACGGTATGTTAGAAATAGATACAGAACAAAGTGTGACATTCTTAGGTCACGAAGAACAAAAAGAAGAAAAGAATAGGAACAGAATAAAAGAACTGTTGGAAAGAAAAAAACAAAAAGAACAACAAGAATCTTAAAATAAATTATTAAATTTGAATAAAAATGAATATTTCGCAAAAAATATTAAGTGACATCACTGTCTTTATGAAATACGCTAAGTTTCAACCAAAATTAAATAGAAGAGAGACATGGGAAGAGTTGGTGACACGTAACAAAGAAATGCACCAAAGAAAATACCCTCACATTAAAGATGAGATAGAAGAGGTATATAAAATGGTGTATGACAAAAAAGTTTTACCATCCATGAGGTCATTACAATTTGGTGGAAAACCAATTGAGATTTCACCCAACAGAATCTACAATTGTGCATACATGCCAATAGATCATGTAGACGCATTTTCTGAAACAATGTTTTTACTTTTAGGTGGAACAGGAGTTGGATACTCGGTTCAAAAACACCACGTCGAAAAACTACCCGAAATAAAAAAACCAAACCCTGAAAGAACAAGACGTTATCTAATTGGTGACTCTATTGAAGGATGGGCAGACGCCATTAAAGTATTAATGGAATCATATTTAGGTTATAAGTCATCAACACCTGTATTTGATTTTTCAGATATTAGACAAAAAGGTGCGATGCTTGTAACATCAGGAGGTAAAGCTCCAGGACCCCAACCATTAAAAGATTGTATTCATCAAATTACAAAAGTTTTGGATAACAAAAAAGATGGTGAAAGATTCAAACCTATCGAAACACATGACATCATTTGTCATATTGCTGATGCAGTACTTGCAGGTGGTATCAGACGAGCGGCACTTATTTCATTATTTTCGGCTGACGATGAAGAAATGATTTCTTGTAAGTCAGGAAATTGGTGGGAACAAAACGCACAAAGAGGTAGAGCAAATAACTCAGCGGTACTTCTTCGTCACAAAATCACAAAAGAATTCTTTATGGATCTTTGGAAACGTATTGAATTATCAGGAGCAGGAGAACCAGGAATTTATCTATCTAACGATAAAGATTGGGGGACTAACCCATCATTAAGAGCCGGTACAAAAGTATTAACAACCGATGGTATTTTTCCAATTGAAGAGCTTGAAGGTAAAAACTTTAAAGTTAAGAATTTAAACGGTGTTATTTCTGATGCTCGTTGTTGGTTATCAGGTCAAAATAAACAACTTTGGAAATTAAAATTAGAAGATGGTACTGAATATTATGCAACACCAGAACACGAATGGCCGGTTTGGGATGGTGAAAAGTATGTTAAAGTTAAAACACCTGAATTAACAAATGGTGATAGATTACCAATTTTAAGAGAAGAAAAATTATTTGATGGTGATTTGGGAACACATAACGATGGTTTTCTTTGCGGTTGGATTATTGGTGATGGTTGGGCATCAAATAGAAAAGATTATACCGAATATGGTATGGTTGTTTCCGATGACGACGACGAGTCCAATATTTCTGAAACGCTAGTAAATACAATAAAAGATAATGTCCCAACCTTTTCTGGTAATTTTAAAAGAAGATTTAAGAAAACTTTTAATACTGAAGAAGAAGAAATGCAAATTACATTGGTTGAAACAAAAACTAAAGAAATTAGTATTAACAATAAATCCGTATATGATTATCTATCAAAATTTGGTTCGTTAATAAAAAGTGAAGGGTTACCAAAAACAGTTTGGGTTAATGGTAGTGAAGAATTTAGAAAAGGTATTGTTGATGCTTTATTTAGTTCTGACGGACATATCGCAAAAACACAAAAAAGATTAACATTTACTACAAAACATAAACAATTGGCTGAAGATGTTTCAGAACTATTAGGTTTCTATGGTATTAAAACCAAAATAAAAACATCGACACAAAGTTTAGAAGGGTATGATACAGAATACACAAGATATGATTTGAGAATTAGTGAAACAACATCAATAAAACAATTTAGAAATATTTTTAAATTAACAAACAAAAGAAAACAAGAAGTTTTAGATAGTTATGAATTTAGATATAATATTTTTGATGACAAACAAATTAAAGTTGAATCTGTTGAATTAACTGATCTTTATGAAGATGTTTGGGATATATCGGTGTATGATGAAACACATTGTTTTCAGATATCAAAAGTTGTTACAGGTAATTGTTGCGAAATCGCACTACGACCATACCAATTCTGTAACCTATGTGAGGTAAATGCTTCAGATATTGAATCACAAGAAGATTTTGATAAAAGAGTTAAAGCAGCATCATTCATTGGTACTTTACAAGCTGGTTATACTGACTTCCATTATTTGAGAGATATTTGGAAAAGAACAACCGAAAAAGACGCACTTATCGGTGTCGGTATGACAGGTATTGGTTCAGGTGTTGTGTTAGGTTATGATATGAAGAGAGCGGCCAAAATGGTTAAAGAAGAAAACGAAAGAGTTGCGAATTTGATTAACATTAATAAATCAGCAAGAACAACAACGGTTAAACCATCAGGTACCTCATCATTAGTATTAGGTACATCATCAGGAATTCATGCATGGCATAATGATTACTACCTAAGAAGAATTCGTGTAGGAAAAAATGAATCAATTTATTCTTATTTAGCAATCAATCATCCTGAATTAATCGAAGACGAATACTTTAGACCACACGATACTGCGGTTATTACAATACCACAAAGAGCACCTGAAGGGTCTATTGTAAGACATGAATCAGTATTTCAAATGTTAGAAAGAGTTAAAAAAGTTTCACAAGAATGGATTAAACCTGGTCACAGAAACGGACAAAATACTCACAACGTTTCAGCTACAGTTTCAATCAAAGAAGATGAGTGGGAATTAGTTGGTGATTGGATGTGGAATAATAGAGATTTCTATAACGGACTTTCAGTATTACCATACAACGGAGGAACATATACTCAAGCGCCATTTGAAGATTGTACAAAAGAAGATTTTGAAAGATTAGTTAAATCATTAACAGATGTTGATCTTACAAAAGTTATTGAGTTACAAGATAATACAGATCTTCGTGGTGAGGCCGCTTGTGCTGGAGGTGCTTGTGAAATTGTATAATCTTAGAAAGAATAATTAAAATGAATGTAGGAGCATCAAAAGATTGGGTACAACAATTATATGTTAGAGAGTTTGGACCAAAACTTCAACCAACCGATTTTTATTGGAATGATGGTAAAATGGTTATGACAGAAGAGTACCACATAAGAAGAGGAAAGTGTTGTGGTAGTGGATGTTTACATTGTTGTTATTGGCCACCATTTAAAAAGGGCAACACAAATTTAAAAGAATCACTGAGAAATCAGTGATTTTTTTTTTTGAACATATATTTATAATAAAAAAAATATTATGAATAGAATGATTATATCAGAAGACGAAAAATCGAGAATACTTGAAATGCACAAAAATGCAACAAAAAAACAATATTTAGTTGAACAAAAATTACAAGGGAATGTTGATTGGGCCAATAAACAATCATCAGTAGTCAAAAATTTAACAGCACAATGGAACTCACGAAAAATACCTTTTACTCCAGTAATTGCCGGCCCATATCTATTATCACTTAATGATACAAACTTCAACAACAAACCTGAAATTTTTAAAAAAAATGAAGATTACACTGGGTCTGTTACTGGTTGGAGGTTAATTTGGGGAGGATTTCCTTGTATACAAAATATTGGAAATGGGGGTTATTATACATTTGGTTCGACAGGGTTTAAAAATTTCAATGTTAATACCGATGTAATAGTACCTAATACGATTGAAACACTTAATAATAATTTAAATCAAGTTTCATTATCGACACTTCAAACCATGTGGAAAAATATTGAACAAGATACTAATTTTGTTAAATTTTTTGATATTGTTAAAAAAAGAGTTCTCGAATATCAAAATAATCCGACAGATGAAGCTGATGGAAAAGGATTCGATAAAATTACAGGAAATGCTGCAGACTTTTTAAAATCATTAAAATTTGCATAAATAGTTTAAAAAATAAATAAGAATAGATAGGGCGTAATATCTTTTCTTTTTTATGGAACCATACATTGACCACAGTCTAATGTCGGATCCTCATCATCATATGTTATCAATTCCCAAAAACCTATATAATTTTCAACCATTATAATATGATCAATATAATTCTGTATACCGATATTATATAATTCTAATATTTCTATAGTTCGTATATTATTTAGTCTATCATTTATTTTGATACTATAAATTCCTAAAATTTTTCTGGCTTTATTAAATGTGGCTTTAAGAAATTCATTAGTATTTTTATCTTTCATATATTCAATACCATCTGAAAAATACATCGTATCTGGAATTGATTTGAAATAATTTTTATTCCATTTTTCAAATCTATCGAAAGCTACTAAATATTGAGTTTGTAGTAATGTGTCTTCAAGTTTTTTATATTCTTCGGATATGACTTTATAACGGGTATATGGTCCGGTATAATCAATACCATATGAATCCAAAAGTTTATTTTGACTTTGATTCAATGAAGAGAAGTTGTATATATTTTGAGAAAAAGACACAAAATAAAAGAAGGAAATCAAAATAAATAATAAGTTTTTCATAATTTATATTTTTTTTTAAGGTTATAATACAAATATATAAAAAACTATTTAATTTACCAAAAAGGTAACACAAATTTAAAAAAATCACTGAGTAATCAGTGATTTTTTTATTTAACAATATATTTATTAATAAAATTAAAAATATGAAAAGAATAATTAGATTAACTGAATCAGATCTTGCTAGAATTGTAAGAAGAGTTATTAAAGAAAGTAATGACGATTTATTACAGTGTATTGCTAACGCTTATGGGTTAGGATTGGCTGATGTAATTAAGTTGACTCCTTGTAGTGATTGTCAAGAAAACCCTTCTCCAGAAAACGCTGAAAAATGTTTAAAGGCGGTAAAAAAAGTAGCAATATCAAAAGGATATGATATTATTGAAATGGCAAAAAGAACATTAGAGGCGTCTGCATGTCTTACAAAAATGGGTGGAGACGGTGGTCGTGTTAAAGTACCAGGTATTGGTGGTGGTATGTATTAAATAAAAAAATTATAACAAAAAATATTTTTGGGTAGTCTTAAATGGTTACCCTTTTTTATTTATATAAAATTATATAAGATTATATTTATTTGATATGGCTAATGGTATTACATATGGTATAAATTTTCCTTTCAGACAAAGTCAAAAAGGAACTTATGTTAATTTAACAGAAGAAACAGGAGACGAAATACGTGCAAATTTGGTTCATCTATTACTAACAAGAAAGGGGTATAGGTATTATTTACCTGATTTTGGTACAAGACTTTATGAATATATTTTTGAACCTTTGGATGGTGAAACCTTTGACACACTTAGATCTGAAATAGAAGACTCAGTTAATAAATATATACCTAACTTAACAATTCAAAATATTTCAATTGAACCATATATAAACTCAGAAGAATCTATAGGCGAATTACCATCAGAACAATTTGACATTCCTGTTTATAGGGTGCCTGGCGCTAATACTGAAGAATATACCGCAAAAGTTAAAATAGAATATACTGACGATAATAACCCTTTTGGATCCAGGGAATTTGTTATTATAAATTTATAGTAAAATGGCAAACAAAAAAATATCATACACAGAAAGAGATTTTGAAGGAATAAGAAGAGACTTATTAAACTTTACCCAACAGTATTATCCAGAGTTAATACAAAATTTTAATGATGCGTCTGTTTTTTCAGTCTTAATGGATTTAAATGCTGCGGTTGCCGATAACTTGAATTTCCACATAGATAGAAGTGTTCAAGAAACTGTTTTACAATATGCACAACAAAGGTCATCAATTTTTAACATCGCTAGAACATACGGTTTAAAAATTCCTGGATATAGACCTTCAGTTGCTGTTGTTGACATATCTATTACTGTTCCACCTTTAGGTGATAGTGAAGACACTAGATATTTGGGTATTTTAAGAGCAGGTGCCCAATTTAATGGAGGAGGAACGACTTTTGAGACTTTATATGATATAGACTTCTCAAGTCAATTTAATGCCGAGGGTTTTATAAATAGAACAAAAAAACCAGTTTTCAATCAAAGTAACGGTTTAAATAGTTATATAATAACAAAAAGGGAGGTTGTTGTTAATGGAACAACAAAAGTTTTTAAAAGAGTAGTGAATTCTACTGACGTTGTACCATTTTTTAATTTTTTCTTACCTGAAAAAAACGTTTTAGGTGTCACATCAATAGTACAAAAAGACGGTACGTCATACACAACAACACCATCATATAGTGATTTTAACAGTTCCACTGATAGGTGGTATGAGGTAGATTCTTTAGTCGAAGACACGATCTTTATTGAAGACCCAACTAAACCGGTAGACTCTGCGGGTGTTAAAGTTGGTAAATATCTAAAAACTGAAAATAGATTTATAACAGAATACACACCTGAAGGGTTTCTTAAAGTACAATTTGGTGCCTCAACAACAACTCCTAATGAACAACTTAGTAATTTCACAAGAACAGGTGTTCCACTAAATTTAGCCAATTACCAAAATAATATTGGTTTAGGTTTGACAGTAAAACCTAATACCACCTTATTTGTCCAATATAGAGTTGGTGGCGGACTGGCATCAAATATCGGTGTCGGAGCAATAACACAAGTAGGCACTGTTGATTTTGTTGTGAATGGTCCTTCTGAACAATACAATAGAGATGTAGTACAATCATTAGAAGTAAATAACGTTACCGCAGCTATAGGTGGTGCAAATCAACCTACAATTGATGAAGTTAGAAATATGGTTACTTATAATTTTGCTGCTCAAAAAAGAGCGGTCACAATCAACGACTATAAATCTATAATAGATACAATGCCTGGTAATTTTGGTGCACCAGCGAAAGTAGCAATAAGTGAAGTAGATAATAAAATATCAATTAAAATATTATCATATGATGATAGTGGGGTTTTAACACAGACAGTATCTAATAATTTGAAAACTAATTTAGCCACATATCTATCGAGATATAGAATGATAAATGACTACATTTCAATTGAAATAGCTAAAGTAATTGATTTAGAATTTGAGGTTTTTGTTGTTTTAGATAGTTCGGGTAGTCAAGCAGAAGTCATAACACAAATAATAAATAATATTAGTGGTTATATGTCACCACAATCGAGAGAGTTGGGTCAAAATGTTAATATTGCAGATATTAAAAGAAACATACAAGATATTAGTGGTGTAAATACAATAACCGAAATTAGGGTTTATAATAAAGTAGGTGGCCAGTATTCCTCATCAGAAACCTCACAAAGGTATATTGATAATACTACAAAACAAATAGAATTAATTGAAGAAACAATATACGCAGAACCTGATCAAATATATCAAGTTAGATTTGCAACTAAAGATATCAAAGTTAGAGTTAAAAATCTTTCAACCGTAGACTTCGGATAAATTATTTATTTTGATGATTTATAACTTATCTTAAAATTGATAAAATAAGTATTTATCGACAAAGAAGAATATGTCTAAAAAGTATAGGTTTAGAACAAAATTAAATCAAGATAGAGAAATAAGATTACATATTGAACAAGATTTCGATATGATAGAAATCTTATCTCTTAAACTTAAACAATCAGATGTTTATACTCGTTTCTGTGCCGATTATGGTGTGGTTGCTGGTAGGGTAATAGCAAATGGAGGATACGGTGTACCAAACGTATCAATTTCGATATTCGTACCATTAAGTGCGCAAGACGAAAATAATACAGTCATCTCAACACTATACCCATATAAGAATAGTGGTCAAAAAAACGAAGATGGTTATCGATATAATCTTTTACCATACAAATCAGAGTATGGAGGACACACACCTACAGGGACTTTTCCTGACATTGAGGATGTTTTAAAAAGAAAGGAAGTTTTAGAAATATATGAAAAATATTACAAATACACTGTAAGAACAAATGAAAGTGGTGACTTTATGATTGTTGGTGTTCCATTAGGGATGCAAACAATAGTGATGGACATGGACCTATCTAATATTGGTTGTTTTTCACTTAGACCTTCAGATTTAGTAAGAATGGGTATGGGTGTTGAATCACAATTTGCTGGCTCACAATTTAGGGCTTCTGAAAACATTGAATCACTCCCACAAATAATAAATTCAAGAAAAGATATTGAAGTAGCGTCATTTTGGGGAGAGACCGATATATGTGATGTTGGAATTACAAGGGTTGATTTTGATTTAAGGTCTTTAGGTATTAATATAGAACCACAGGCGGTTTTTATGGGATCAATGTTTTCCACAACTGAAGAAGATGCTTTAGGGACTAACTGTAAACCAAAATTTGATAGTGGTAACTTATGCGATTTAGTTAGTGCTCCCGGAAAGATTCTAGCAATCAGACAAACAATATACACAGACACACAAGGATTACCAATTTTAGAAGAATATAAATTATCTGATGGAGGTAATGTTATTGATGAAGAAGGGACATGGTTAATTGAAGTACCAATGAATTTGGACTATGTAAGTACCAACGAATTTGGAGAACAAGTATTATCCAATGACCCTACAGTAGGAATACCAACAAAGGGTAAATACAGATTTAAAATACAATATCAAAATGAAAATTCCGCAACCGCACAAGTCATAAGAGCAGATTATATAGTACCAAACATAAAAGAATATGGATGGAGAAATTTACCAGGTAGTGATGAAAATGGACCTAATAATTCGAGTTTACAAGAAAAATCATATGCATTTAGTTTAGATTGGCAAGACTATGCACAAATAGATCCAATTACTAGTGGGTTTACGACTTTAGGTCAACAAATGATACAAGAGGCGATAAACTGCGAAGATAGATTTTTCGAATTTAATTTCAATAGAGTTTATACTGTTAGTAGTTTTTTGGATAGATGGAAATGGGGTTATAATAGATCAAGACATTTAGGTATAAAAGAAATAACCAATAGGGATTGTAGTACAACAACAAACAGGATGCCGGTAAATGACGGTGTTAGAAACTTTGATTTAATATTCTTTTTGTTTAGTATACTCATACTTATTTTACATCCAATTTTTATAATAATAATAATTTTATATCATTTTATAATTTGGGCTTATGCTCTATTGGTTGATATAGTAAATGGGTTTGTTGATTTTGTTAATAGAATTATAATAGGGTTTTGTAGAATGATTAATAGAATAAGAAGTTGGATAGGTTGGTCTCAAAAAGATTGTGAAGATGACACAATACCAAGAATCCCCGATAGAACATTTCCAAGAATTTCATTACCGATGATTTCATATCCTGATTGTGACGCTTGTAATTGCGAAACAGTACAAAATCCATCACAAGGTTCTCAACCAACAAATGATTTGACATTACAAAGAGTTAACACCAGTTTATTGGCAGATACAAATAGTATAGAATCATGGTCTTGGGCGGAAACGTCCGAATATAATAAAATCCAAACCTATTACTGTGACGTTTTTCCAGAAGGTTGTGATGTTACAGAAGACGCGTTCAATTTCGCAATTAGTCAAGGTTTTGCTGGATTCTCTGGACCAACAACTAATGGTAAAGATAGATTACAAAAAATACCAATAGCCACTTGGCCATCTCAAGATTCTAGAGTTGGTGCTTTAGGGTTTAACGTATCTTGGGGTCAAAAATTGAACTTAATGAATGCAAGGGCAAGATATCATGGAAATGAGTCTGTTATGACAATAACAGTAAAAAATAAAGACTTTCAAAATGTAGAACAAGTTTCGGGGCTAATGAAAGATCAACCTTTCATTTTAATTTGTGATACAGGAACAATATCTCAATTAGGTGGTGCCGGTACACTGTTATCTTTTACGGACATAGATCAAATAAATGATCCTAACTTAACAGGAGGAACTTTAAATCAATTTGGTAATAATGCAGTTACAGGTACAACGGTTCATAATAATATTAATTTATCCAACAAGACTCAATATTTTATAGAACCATCATACACGTCTGTTGTAAGTTCTGCAGTACTAAAATTAAAACTCACGGGGTCATCACAATCATATAATTTTAAGGGAGGAGTTGAATATTTCCAAGTTATTACTGGTGGTACTTTAGCGAGTTTTGAACAATATTTAACAGGTGAAAGATGGGAGTCATTTTTAGGTCAATATGTTTATGGTGGTGATATGAAATTTAGATGGGGTAAAGGATGGGGGAGAGAAAAAATTTTTGGCAAAGCACCTGATAATGTTGTTATAAGTATTTCTTTAGATACCGCCGGTAATATTATCATTGGAGGTAATTTTGTTAAATATGGGACAACAACGACTAATAAAATTGCTAAAATAGATGACAACGGTAATTATCTATCATTTAATCCCACAACAGGACTTAATGGAATTGTTTATAAACTAATAACTAATTCATCAGATGAGACCTTTGTTGTTGGTAATTTTACAACATATGGTGGAAGTTCAGTACCAAAAAAAATAATGAAAATAAACGCCGATGGTACTGAAAATACAACTTTCTCAGCGAACGGAGGTGCTGGGATTGATTTAACCACAGCCACTTCTAAGGCTAATGATGTTATTGAACAACCGTGGGACGGAAAAATATTAGTTGTAGGTAAATTCAATAAATATAATAACACAACAATAACCGGCGATAATATTATTAGACTAAATTCCAACGGTACGATTGATGGTACATTTAACCCGCCGAACGCAAGTACAAGTGAATATAGAAGAGTTGTAGTGGACAGTAACCCGTCTAGTCCATATTATGGTTATCTTTATGTTGGTGTAAGTTTTTTTAATAACGGCTATGTTAGAAGATTTTTACCCAATGGTTCTATTGATAATACTTTCCCAATTATTGGTGCAACATTTAATATTGATATTTTAAGTTTGAAAATAGATATTAATAATAAAATTTTAGTTGGGTTTAGTGGTTCATTTACATTAAATTCTGTAACATATAAAGGTATTATAAGATTAAATACTGACGGAACAGTAGACACAACCTTCAATCAAAATGGGGTTGGTTTCAATAATACAGTAAGTGTTAATGCAATTGAAATAGACACTAATAATAATATAGTATTAGGTGGGTCTAGCAACTTCACATATAATGGTATAAGTAGAACCAATGTTTTAAGATTATTACCTGACGGGACTTTAGACGGTACATTTGACTACGGACTTAATTTTTCAACATTTACAGGGAAGGTATATGATTTGAAAATTTTAAGTAATCAAACTATAATTATCGGTGGTTATTTCGGAAGTTCAGTAAGTGTTGCTCAAAAAAATATAAGGTTACTTAATTCTGTTGGTCAAAATCAAGCCGCATTTGCTTGGACTAACCCGATACCCCCTCCGCTAACTGCTTGGAACAACGTAGCAAGAGGATACATTGCATATACCTCTGATATTTTCAGAAATTTTGATTCACATGAAATCATATTTTTAACAAGAGGTACTGATACATACACACCGAAACAAACAATAGAATATGATTTATCAAGATTATTTAATGCACCAACAGGTACTGTCAAAGTCAAAGGTGAGTATTATTTGAATATTCCTATACAAAATAACTCACCATTTGATAATACCGTCCAAACTTGGGCAATACCTGGAGTCACATCGAACGTTTGGAAAGATAGTCATTTTACACCCGAAAGTCATGATGTTATTAATAATAAAAATCCAGTATTATATCATAAAACTTACAATGATTTTTTGATACCACAAAATTCATGGACTGCATTTACAAATAATGCGGTAAAATATTATACGTCAACTGACAAATCTAGACGTACACATAAAGCATATAATGGAGACCAATGGGCTCTTGAAAATTTTACATCGGCACCTGGTGTCAATTCCAATGTTAATTATGTGTGGTCAGATGGTAGTAATACGTTAGGTATTTCTTGGACAATCGGAGATCCCGAAGATATTATTGACCCACTAAACCCTACTTATACTAATAATGTTGTGTATGGTCAAGGGTTTATAGAAGGAGTGTCTGTTATGGCATCAACTGTGAGTCCGGGAACAACCCAAGATATTGAAGATCCCACATTCTTTGCAAGAATATTTGCACCCTCATATCATTTAGAAAACCCACAAGATGTATTGATAGACAACAGACAAAGGTTGGTACTTAGAAGTGATAGATTACCAACATCAACAACGACTGAAGTCACTGGTAATAATTCTTTACCTTTATTTTTAAATGAGGCGTTTTATATTACTAAGGTTTTTGAAAACGGTGAAACATTTGAACTTAGTATTAGTATTAATCAAACAATTGATAATTCAAATACTCAGGATATCTCAGGAGACACCCCAAGTGCTATTTCAGATGCAATTATAAATAGTTTATCTTGTGACGGGTTAACGAGTTTAAGTTGTTATAGTGGTTTTGGTGGTAATTTTGGTGTTATTGCACCATGTGCAGCAAATAATGACGGCAATTTACAAACACAAAGAATCATTGGAGGGTGTTATTATTTTGTACAACCTGAATATTTAAATCAAAGTTCAATAAATACAGACATACAATTTTTTAAAGAGTGGAGAGCTAGATTTACATTAACATTTGCTGCTTGTAGAGGAGTAATAAGTCACGTATTTCAAAACAACTGGATAAATGGATCATTATATGCTTTTTCATTCAAAAAAAAGAACATATTTAATTCTCAAGGTGAACTACAAAACTATAATTATTGTGGGTCAAATAATGGGTTGATAAATCCAGTAAGAGAAAATCAAGGACCTATTTTTTATGAAAAAAATAAAAACACTTTTATATATAGATGTACACCTTATGAATATCAAACAGATAAATTTATAGGACAAAAACCAAGATATAAAGAATTTTTTGGGTTAGGTGATTGGGTTAATGCGGACTTCAAAGGAATGAATAAAAGAAATATTTATTATCCAACGACAATCATGGATTTGGGCCCAAGAGATGAGTTCGCTAAAGAAATATGTTTCAACCCGCAACTTGATGGTTATTTAGTTGAAACAATACAAAGTTCATCATACAACGACACTAGCGATATATTGTTATTTTTTATTCTTTCAAGGCTCCTTTCAAGTACTTTAGGTAATTTTATAACAACAGGTAATAAACAATTGAACGCTCTATTCAGTAGAGAAGAAGATAGGTTAGATGGTGACGTTGTTCAAATGTTTAGTATAAATTCTGAATATGGAATTGTACCATTTAATGATGACAATTATAATGATGACGACTTATTTATGTTCGGTGCAGTTAATTCAGAAGGAGACTTAGGACCAACAATTGGGTTATATTTTTCATCTAACACTAGAAATAGGATACTTTTAACTCCTGGTATTCAAACATATGGGACTGTTTTACAAAATAATGGATACCCTAAAACACAAAGAGTACCTATGTATAAATGGGAATATGATACTACTTCTAATTTATTTGGAAGTGAATTAAATGAGTGGTATACAGATTTAGAGTCAGGAGGATTTTATTCAATTCCATACCAAAAGATGGGTTACAATACTGCGGCATATTTTCAGCCACAAAACGGAACAGGACCATTTAACGGGGCCACTGGGTACATCTTTAATTACGACAGTAACGGTAATCCTAATCAAAATGTTTTGGAATGGCCAAATAACCAATCAAATCGTTTTGTGGTTGGTGCACCGTACCATTTTTATTTTGGTTTAGGTAAAGGAAAAACCGCTATGAACAGATACATAACTAAGTATATTATAGGAGGATAATGAGAAAACAAGATGAAATAAGAATTGTTTTAGGAAATAAGAGATATGCAGGTTCCTCTAATCAACCCGTGCAAATACAATTACCACTTAAAGGTGACGTTAGGAATTTTGTACAAGGTGATAGGTCTAACTTAGTTGATTTACAAGACATTTTTGACAGAGAAAGGCAAAACTCGACTAAATTTAGACTTGCGGGTAAAATTGTTAATATTTTTGACAACTCAGTTTCAGGTAAAACAAATTATACACCATTCAAAAATAGTCTTTATTATGTTAAACCGGAGGTTTCTGTTACTAATAATATATGGCAAGGATTTCCACCTTATCAAGAATTTGAATTTATAAGAGAAACAATGATTAATGGACACGTTCCTTTTGTTTCTAAAAGTTCAACTACATATAATTGGTCAATTTACACGTCATACGCTTTCAGTAGTACAACGGCACAAACAATGTCATATACAGATGAAAAATTTAATGTAACAAATACTAATTTCAACGTAGCTGAAGGTATACCGTTTGTTATCAGTAACGGTTCCTTCAACGGGAAAGATCTTGTTTATTTTAATTGTGCAACTGAACATAATCTAAGTGCTGGTGAATTTGTTAAACTCAATATTACAATTGATGGTAAAAATGTTTTTCAAGTATTTGATTTAGGTGACGGCACATATAATACAGAAAAAAAAATATTTAGCATATATGATTTGAAATTTACTCCTGCTAGTATACAAACAGGGACTTATGGTAATTTTAAAAGAATTATAACAATAACAAACAGTGCTGAAACACAATCAAGGTATTATATTAGATTACATAAAATTCTAACTAATCAAGATGAAACTTTTTTAACTAAAATGGCTTTTGAAAATAATCCGTTTCCTGTTAAGAAAAAATTAGAACTATCTGGACTGACACCCAATAACTTACAAAGAGTTTCAGTAAAAGACGGTAGACAATCTTACGGGTTTTCAATAAATAAAGACATTGATATTGATAATATTATTGATAATAACGGTAAACCAATTACCGAACTATTTGTAACTATTGTAAATAAAGGATATGGTGGTTGGTTCAATAATCCAGCATTAGGTGCGAATAGCGCAATTGATATTGGATGGGAGTTTAATATAACAAAAAACCAAAATAACCCTTGGTGGACACATAGCTCAACAATTAATAAAGACAGCATTCCTTTTTCATTTTACCAAAAAAATAATTATACTTTTTTTTATAATAAGACTTTAAATGTTGGTGATGTGTTGAAAGGTAGTTTTTGTGAATATAATGATATTGAACAAAAAGAATATGTTTTGTCAGACTTGTTTCATAAATATTCTTTCAATTATTTATTGTTTTCTAATAGTCAAATTAATCAAAACATACAAATAGGTGGAGGATTTTTGAGCAATATAAATTTGAGTGGGTTATTATCAGATCCAGAATTACCACAAGGTTATTTATATAAACCACACTACTCAATACCGATAAAGTCTTTTAGTGATTATATAGAAACTGTACCAATTAATCAAATTAGTGACGTTCCATTTTACGCCTACTATTCAAATGACAGTCAGCAATTATTATGGAGAGATATATATGAATTTGGTTTTGTTGATAGTGACGGAATAGGACTCAATTACCCATTTATAAATAACGCACATTACCCATTTAAAGAAATATTATTTATGCAATACCCAATAAATAGAGATATTAATGGATTGACGGGATCGATAATAAACCAACCAACAACAGATAACTGTGAATAATAACTATTTTAGAAAAATACAAACAGTAAATGAACAATTTATCAATATCCCTATTGAGTTAACATTCGATATGGAAGGTAGAGAAGATTTAATAAGTCAATGGGATAATCAAGTCATAGAAGAAGTATTAAATCCAATTAATGATTTCGAAATAACAAAATTTGCACACAAAGAGTATTCTGATAATAATATATTAAAAACAGCAATAAACTACGAGTTTTATTTTTTTGATTATCTTATTGATTTAACGGCATCCACAATAACAAACTGGAATACCGATTATGAAAACGCATCTTTTACTGATAGTGAAATATATTATTTTGCAAATTCATTTAAAGGTAGTTTTTTCAAACTAGATTTTTATGATAATAACATAAGTGAAACACAAACAATTTTATTAAGTGTAATTATACCGACACAACAAGGACTAAAAGAGACTGGAACTATCGGACCACCACTTAACCAAACACAAGTTGAGGTTAAAAAACCAAAATTTGTTTTAGACTATTCTGGTGCTGATAAAGAAGGTTTTTATATATATTGGTTAAAAGATAGGGGATATATTGATATAAACGAATTCTATGTAAGTGCTAAATTTTTTAACGCAAAAAAAGGTCAGTTCGTTAGATTATTAAACACACCACAATCATCTTTTGTTGGTAATAATAGATTTAATATAGATAAAACAGAGTATTTTTATTATAAGTACGAATTAAATTATTCAACAAATCAATACGAAGTCTATACTTACGATAATAATATCGGAAATACTCAAAGAGTCGGGACCACAACACCCATAACTTGGTATGAATACGCAAACCCATAATGGAATCAGAAAGAATAAATATAATTATATCACCTGAAGTTTTAAAAAAGGATTTGTTTACTTTAAATTATGATGGTGAATCATTTGGGTCATATTCTAGAATGTCACAAGTTTTAAGTAGTGGCGAGAACGGTAGTTCAATACTTACAGGACTAACGATACCAATTTTATTTACTGAAACGTTTAATGATTTAGGTTTTTACGATGAATTTGACGGGTTTATTGATCAACAAGACACAATAAATAATTTTTTTATATCAGGAAACCCAACATCACCTTACCAAGTTGTTATATATAATAGTGCCGGTTTCACAAATAATAATTATTTGGCTCTGTCTAACTATAATATTGAATGGGGTGACGGATCGAGTGCAAGCACAGTAAACATAAAACAAAATATACAAGTACATTATTATACACCAACACCTCAAACATACACTATCAAAATGACTCAAAATAATATTTGGGGAACTACTGAGGTGATAAAATATGTTACACTACCATTTACCGGAGTTACTGTAGATAATGTTTTAGGTAATGTAACATTTACACAACAAGGTGGTAAGTGGTCAGGAATACCTTTGAATTATAACTATATTTTTACAGGAGATAGTAATAATAATGTCTCATCTCATTATTCAAGTGGCTATACACAAGTTCCTTTTATTGTCTCAGGATTTACAAACTCTAAACTAAATAGTCTTAGAAGATGGGGACCTAACCCATTTACCGTTGGTTATTTTATGAATGTTGGGAAAAATAATATAGGTTATGTTGAAGAAATAACCACCGATTATACAGCATACACAATTAATGATATAAGTTATTTTGATTTTAAAAATAAAACAACAATATATTTTGTTAATTCTTCAGGGTTTACTTCTTTAGATTTAATAGCTTCGGGATTAACTAAAAATGAATTATTACTTGACTTTGTTGCAGATCCAGAAATCAGATCTGATGTTTATGTTGAAAGAGGTAAATATTCAGGTTTTGAACAACTACAAAGACTTGGTGAGGTTGACAACATTGGAGACTTAACAAGGTATGGTTATGGATTTTTCAAAATAAAAACAACATAAAAAACTCAATAAACTCTATTTATAAATAAAAAACATGGCACTAGGTTCATATGGTATAGTAAGACCCGCAGACGTTTCACCACAAGACGTTGAAATAATTTTGAATTACACTCCATCAAGAGACGTAACTAATGAATTCGTATTAAAAAAATTAGATACTGCAAGTATTTTTACACCTTATTTTCATAATTCAGATACTGGCGGAAATGCTAATGTTGAGATACTTGGAGGCCTTTACAATTTAAAATTACCCGCAAATGAATTTAACAAAATAGGTGTTTACACTCTATATATCAGACCTGCAGAAATAAGGATGAGAATTGAGGATTGTGGAGTTTTATCTGCATTACCAACAGTAAAGGGTATTGTTTTAAACTTAAATAATGTCCCACAAGAATTTAGAAATAAATTTACAAATCAAGGTTTAGTTGGGTATAGAGTAGAATATTTAAATTCAGACGGAACAAAAATACCTAATTTTTATAGAATTATAACATCTTCATTTTTTTGTGAACCAGTAATAACAGACCAAGTTAACACATCACAAAAAGTTATTAGATATAAATACTTAGAAAATGTTAGTGATTTACTTTTTTGTACATTATCACCATCATCGTCACCAACAAATAAACCAAACGCAACTCCATTTATAGGTCAACCAAACCAAAGGATAATAATAACAAATACATTTTTCAATCCAATAACGTTGGATATACAAATGTCAGAACATGATATAGATACTTTAGCGATAGCTCTTTATGGTAATCAAACTAAGAGTATGGATGACGGTATATATACTTTATATGATAGTGCAAACAACATTTACAAACAATATAACCTATTTGAGGTTAGAGATAATTTTAACGAGTTACTATACGAAGTAAGACAAGATAGAGGAACAAATATAGACTTTAGTAAAAACTTTACAAATATTATTAGTTAATGGCAAAAACTAAATTTATATGTCCACCGCAAGCCGCAGTAGGTACGAGCACTTTTTCTGATGATTTAGTCGGGTTGCAGCTTGTTGCGGGTGGTGGTTTAACTTTAGGTAATTTTCAATTTACAACAGCAGTAAGTGGAAGAAATAACAGAAGCTTTACGACAGGTGTTTTTTCTGAACCATTTAATTTAGAAAATATTAATATACCCACAATAGAACAGGCTAAATTAATAGTTCAAAAAAACTTTAGTGTATTTCCTAATTTTGACTTATCGCAAATTACTAGTTTTTCACTTTACGGTTCTTTGCAAAAAAGATTGGCCAGCTCAATAACTAAAATAATTAATTACTTTCCTGCTGGTATACAAATTAATTCACAAAATTTAATTTTACAAACAGGAAATACGGCATTCAATATTACATATAACGAAATTGAAGATGAAACTACCTTTGATTCTGATATCACATTTTTTAATAATCCATTTGATATAGATTATTCAGAAAATGCTAATATTAATATTTCAAATAGACCAATAGCTGTATCTAAATATAGAAATATTACTGACAATTTTTCTGATTTTTCACTTTATGTTGGTAATTTAAATAATGAATATAATGTTGTCGATTTTGAACCATCACAAACTTTAACAGGTGGCACAGTCACATTAACGGTTAAGGGTAAACCATTCACTTCAACAACAACCACAACAACAATTTTAGTAAAACCAAACAATTTAACAACAGAAAAAATATTCAAGGACGATTTTGATGAGGTTGAGGATTTTTTATTAAATAGAAAAATAAATCCAGCATATACCACAGTGTTTAAATACCCAGATTATGATTCAGATGGTAATTATGTAATGTTCACTAAAGAAATAACTTGGAAATTGGATGGTTTTTGGAATTTAGATATAAGAACAAGTAAGTTTGATGATTACTTACAAATTATTAATGAAGTTGCTGAAAATTTAGATGAATATAAAACTAATTTAATTAGTAGATTTTTAATATCGGGTTCATTAAAAGAATTTGATACTGCAGATCAAAAAATAGAAAAGGTTCTACAACTATATGGTAGAAGTTTCGACGAAGTTAAAAAATTCATAGACTCATTAACATATATCACCTCTGTAAATTATATAGTTGGTAACGACATACCGTCACAATTATTAGTAAATTTGGCACAAACATTAGGGTTTAACAAAAACATGTCACCAATCACTAATGATAGTTTACTTGAAAGTATTTTTTCAACTACTAATCAAATAATTTATCCTGGACAAACAAAACAACAAACACCAACAGAATTAAATTATCAATATTATAGAAATTTGATTTTGAATGCTGGTGAACTTTTTAGAACAAAAGGAACAAGAAAATCTATTGAATATATATTGAGAATGGTTGGTGCTCCTGAAGCACTTATTGAGTTTAATGAATACATTTATATTGCAGATCAAAAAATATCAGTAGATGATTTTTATGAAAAATATGTAGAATTTTCAGGAGGAACTCAGTTCATATCACAACCATCATACTTAACAACTAATCTTTTTAAAATACAAGGGGTACAATATACGGGATTTTCTACCACAGGAACTTTAAGACAAACAAATTTAGATTTGATATATTACCCAATAAATTTAAAAAACGGTTATCCCGAAACACCAGTTTATACCGATGATTATTTTTTCCAAAAAGGAGCCGGATGGTTTGAAGTTACACCCGATCATAGATCAACTGAGTTTATTGATACCAATCTTTCTAATTTTAATGTTACACCACCAATAATAAAAACATCTTTGAAACCATTTACCTACGGAGAGGAATACTTAGATAGGTTTAGAAAATTCCCATTTATGGATTTTGGATATAATTTAACAAAAACAATAGATAATAAAAAATCTTGGGTTTCTACAGAAAACGGAATTAGAAGTAACAATCAAGAATTGTCACAAACAAGATATTACATTGAAGACGAAAAATTAAGTCTGAACGTCAAAAATATGGAAGTCTATTTGAATATGGGACAAGGTATAACATACGATATATGGGAAATGTCCGCAAGGTTCGGTTACCCGATACCAAATTCGGGATTGACTGCACCTTACCCTAGTCTTGGATTAAATGATTGGACAGTCATAAACCCAAAACCAAACAAAAAAACTTTTGCAGAGTTCGCTCAAACCTTTTATAATAATTTAATTAATGTAAGAAATAGACAAACAATTTCTGATGGAAAAACAGGAGGTTATCCGACATTACAATCAATTTTTTGGAAATATTTGCAAACTGAAAACACAGTAAACATACCAACCAATAAATTCACACATCAAAAAATGATCGATTTTACTTTAGGTATTGGTGATTATTGGGTTAGATTATTGGAACAATTTGTTCCTGCGACAACCATTTGGAATGCAGGACAAAAAATGGACAACTCAATTTTTCACAGACAAAAATTTGTTTGGAGAAGACAAAGAAGTTGTGAGTTAATACCTTTGGCTTGTATACCATGTGAGTATATTGGACAACCATTTAATTATGATTGTATAGATCAAACAACGCAGTGTACACTACCGGTTTTCGATCCCGCAACAGTGCTTAATACAAAAGTAAATGATATAATTTCTTCACAAGGTTACCTACCAAATCAATGTAATAGTAATACCACAATATCTACATGGGGAGTTATTGTTTCTTTGAAAGATATTATAACACAAAATGAAACTGAGTTAATTAATAGTGATTTTTTTGTTGGATACGGTCAAAACGCAACTGATCCAATAACAGGTTTACCTTTGAGTTATCCTAACATTTTAAATTATATAGATAATGAAATGGAGTATTTATATCAAAGCGGATTAAATTATTATTTCATTGGAGGGAACTTAATTATAAGTAACTCTTCATGTTATGATAATTTTACAAATAAACAACTAATTTTAAAAATTAGTTTGGACGTTCAAATTAATTGTGGGTAATGGCTTGTATTTCAGGGTATACTGATGAGATTTATTTTAGTTATTTTGATTGTTGCGGAAACATACAATCAGGTATTGGACCTTTATATCAATCTGTTTGTGCGGATCAGGCTCTTTCAGGTTCTTCGGTTGGTGTTTATTTAGACCCTTCACTTGTTTGTACTGAGGATTGTGACACAGGACCATTAAGTTATAACTTTACAACAAGTGGTAATTGTGGTAATGTTTCTGCCGGAACAATAACTTTAAATGTTTATGGTGGATTTGGTCCATATACTGTTGATAATATTGTACCAGGTTCTTTATCCTCACAAACGTTTAATTCACAAGCAACATACACCGGACTAACAGGAGGTACGTATGTTTTTAGAATTAATGATAGTCAAGGAATACAAAATAATGAAATTTACTTCAATGCGATAATTTCAGAATGTTTTGAAGCAACAATAAGTGATGTCAATGGAACTAATTGTGGTTTAAGTGACGGGCAATTTACCGTAAACTCTACATCAAATAGTTCGCCATTTAAATTAATATTAAATAAAAATGGGTTATTTTCACAATATATTGAAACGGGATCATTACCATATCAGTTTACTGGTTTAGATTATGGTATATATGATGTAACTGTTTATGACTTTGGGTTTACTACCGCAAAAACAGAAAATGTTGTTCTAAGTGCAAGCACAGAAATAGATTATGGTTTTTGGGTTGTAAATGCCGCGAACTGTGTGACAAATGGAGGTAAAGCCGCAGTCACAGGAACAACAGGTGTTGGTCCCTATAGTTATTTATGGTCTGATGGACAAACTACTCAATTGGCAACAGGATTGACTCAAGGAGTATACAGTGTACAAGTAACTGATTTTTATGGATGTGTTACAGAAAAAGACGTTTTGATAGGTCAGGCACAACCTTTAGGTATTGGGTTATTAACAAGCGTTAATCCATCTTGTAATGGTTATGATGGGTCAATCACAATTAATTTAACAGGAGGAACCGCACCATTTTTCTATTCTGCAAATACAGGAACCGTTGGTTATACTTTATCAAATTCTTTTACTTTAAATAACTTATCTAGTGGGTCTTACAATTTATTTATCAGAGACGCTAATTTCTGTCCATTAAATGCTTCTGTTTTTTTAACCGCACAAAACGGTATATATAATGTCGCAAATACTGTAACAAATTCAATTTGTAATCAAAATTCAGGTTCAATATACACAACATTTAATGGACCATACGCGAATAGTTTTCTTTTAGGATTAACAGGACAAACAACTAATGAGGTTAGAAATATAAGCACCGCAAATCAAAATTATACATTTCAAAATTTACCAAACGATACTTATACATTGGTAATATCAGCACAAAATGGTACGTGTACTTATACTGATACAGTAACTGTAAATTCGCAAGAAAAATTTAATGTTAATATTTCAACAACAGGAGCCACTTGTGGTTCAGCTAGTGGTAATGTATTAGTAAATGTAGGTACGGGTTATACTAATTGGCAAACGGTAGGGTTATTAGATTATGTTTTAAGTAATGGTCAACAAGTTTATGATATTAGTTTAACATCGTTTACTTATAATAACTTGTCTGTTGGTCCATATACATTAACTGTGACAGATGAGGAAAACTGCTCAGTTACAAAAACGTTTAACATAACTCAAGGCGGGTATTTAAACAGTTCTTTATTATCAAATGATTGTCAATTTGGAAATGATGGTAATGCGACTGTTTTAATATTCGATGGAGAACCAACATTCACATATGATTGGTCACCAAATATACCTGTAGGACAATCAGGATCCACTATTAGTGGGATGTCAGGAGGAACATATTATGTGACAGTTACGGATAGTAGTGGGTGCACAAATTACCACACTTTTTACATTGATTGTACAAGCACTTTGGTTACTGGTTCAACAACATATAATCTTTGTAGTTCTAACTTTGTGACAACATCTGGAACAAAAAGAGGTATTAGTGAAATGATTAGTGAAGGTTATTTAGATTTAACATCAGGGTATACCAACTGTATTTTAAATTCGGCGGATCTAACATGTTCTATAACAATCAACAATAGTGCGTTTACTCAAACATTTATCGTTACAAACGACGCAACATGGCAACAAACTATAGAGTCTATTTTATCAACAATTCCACAAGTCGGTTACTACTCAGTAGATTTATTAAATAACAAAATAACAATAAAGACTAATTGTGTAAATGGTTTGGTTGATCCCATAGGTAACGGTAATTTTATTTTAGAATTAGATATAGTTTTTGACATTTCTTGCCAAGACATTATACCTACACCAACACCTACACCAACACCAAGTCCTACACCAACACCAAGCCCAACACCAACACCAAGTCCTACACCAACACCAAGTCCTACACCAACACCAAGTCCTACACCGACTCCTACTCCTACACCTACATTTGCATCTATTCAATGGTTTGGATCTTACAATAGATACCCAAGTGCACTGTCGTTTGGTGCTTGCACAGAATCAAACTGTAGTGTAATTTACTATACAACAGGAAGTTCCATTAATAACGGTGATGTTATCTATACCAATCCGGCATTAACAATAAACGCAGGCTCGACAGCACAAAATTATCCACCATCACAAGGAGGCTATGGGTTTATGTATTTAGATACCACATGCCCACCAACAGGTACTAGAAATGTGTTTAGACTTAATAATTTAGGAGTAGTGTCAAGTAAATTTATTTGTTAACATGCCATACTCAATAGATATAACATCACTAACAGGAGGTATTGCACCGATAAATATTTATGCTTGTGACGAATACGGAAATAATTGCACATTATTAGGCACATCACCTGGAATTTACGTATTACCAACATTGTTACAGACCGCTACTACCATTATGGTTAAATCGGTTGATAGCACGGGTTGTATTTACTTCAAAATTATTTCTTGTGCTCCTGAAGATGAATATTTTATCCTTACAGAATTGGGTGATTTTTTAACAACAGAAGGTGGGGACGCGTTAGTTTTGTAGTAATAAATATTTATTATTATGATAATTAATATAACAGGAGATACTGGTGGTGTTGAACCATATGACGTTTTTTTATGTGAACAAACCAACTATAGTTGTTTTTATATATCGGGACTAACATCAATCCCAGGAACAGTTGAAATAAATAGCCAATATTATTTTCCAAATGAATATTTGTTATATTTGAAAATTGTTGACACAATTGGTTGTGTCAAATTATTCCCTTTAGATTGTGGTCAATCAAAATTTGAATCAACTTGGGATACAAAAAATCTTGGTGTTTCAGCGGCAAACCAAATACAACTTCCTTTGGAGTCTTCTGGAGCATATAACTTCTTTATTGAATGGGGTGATGGAAATTATGATACAATTACAGTTTGGAATGATCCTGCAACATTACATACATACACAACACCTGGACTATACACAATAAAGATTTATGGACAAATAGAAGGTTTTAGATTTAATTATGTTGGTGATAGAGAAAAAATATTAAGTATTCAATCTTGGGGTTCTGATTTTAGATTGGGTAATAATGGTGGATATTTTTACGGTTGCACAAATTTAGATTTAAGTTCAGTTTCAGATATTTTAGATTTGACAGGAACTTTATCTTTGTCTTCTGCTTTTAGTGATTGTGCGTCTCTTACAACGGTCAACAATATGAATTTGTGGGATACATCTTCTGTTACAAATATGAGTTTAATGTTTTTGTATGCAACATCATTTAATCAACCAATTGGAACTTGGGATACATCTTCCGTTACAGATATGCTTGGTATGTTTTTTAATGCAACATCATTCAATCAACCAATTGGAACTTGGAATACATCTTCTGTTACAAATATGCGTCAAATGTTTGAAGATGCAACATCATTCAATCAACCAATTGGAACTTGGAATACATCTTCTGTTACAGATATGAGTTTAATGTTTTTTAATGCAACATCATTTAATCAACCAATTGGAACTTGGAATACATCTTCCGTTACAGATATGCTTGGTATGTTTGCTAATGCAACATCATTTAATCAACCAATTGGAACTTGGAATACATCTTCCGTTACAGATATGCTTGGTATGTTTTTTAATGCAACATCATACAATCAACCAATTGGAACTTGGGATACATCTTCTGTTTCAAATATGGGTACTATGTTTAATGGTGCAACATCATTTAACCAACCAATTGGAACTTGGAATACATCTTCTGTTATAAATATGGGTGCTATGTTTTTAAATGCAACATCATTTAATCAACCAATTGGAACTTGGAATACATCTTCTGTTACAAATATGATTGAAATGTTTCTAGACGCAACATCATTTAATCAACCAATTGGAACTTGGAATACATCTTCTGTTACATTTATGGATAATATGTTTAATGGTGCAACATCATTTAACCAACCAATTGGAACTTGGAATACATCTTCTGTTACAGATATGAATAATATGTTTCAAAATGCAACATCATTTGACCAAGATTTGGGTTCTTGGGATGTTACATCATTAACATCCGCAGCAAATATGTTTTTAGGTGTTACACTATCAACACCAAACTATAATTCACTACTTATTGGTTGGGCATCATATGGTGGTGCTTTACAATCTAACGTTCCTTTTCACGGAGGCGGTTCTATTTATACAATAGCAATAGCTGGTGCTTCGAGAAATTATTTAACAGGAACAAAATTATGGACAATCACCGACGGAGGTGGAATTTAATCATTTATTTATTAATATCATTTTTTATTTTTAAATTAAAAATATTAAATGAATACAATATTTATTCAAATCGCGTCATATAGAGATCCGGAACTTTTACCAACAATAAGATCTTGCTTAGAAAACGCCAAATACCCACAAAATTTGACATTCGGTATTGCAAGACAATTTCACCCAAATGATAAATTTGATAATCTTACTGAATATGAAATCGATGATAGATTCACCATATTAAATATACCGCACCGAGAATCAAAAGGTGTTTGTTGGGCACGTAATCAAGTACAACAATTATATAAAGGAGAAGAGTATACCCTACAAATTGATTCTCATATGAGGTTTGAAAAATATTGGGATGAAACTTTAATTGATATGATAAAACAATTACAAGAATTAGGAATACCAAAACCTTTATTAACGGGGTATGTTTCATCATATAATCCAAATAATGATCCACATGGAAGAGTAAGAGTGCCTTGGAGAATGGCGTTTGATAAATTTATACCTGAAGGTGCTGTCTTTTTTTTACCTGAAGCAATCCCTGATTGGCAAAATATAGACCTACCAATACCATCAAGATTTTATTCTGCACATTTTTGTTTCACATTAGGACAATTTTCAAAAGAAGTACAACACAATCCTGATTTTTATTTCCATGGAGAAGAAATATCAATTACAGTTAGAGCGTTTACGCAAGGATATGATTTATTTCATCCACATAGAGTTGTTTTATGGCATGAATACACAAGAAATGGTAGAGTTAAACAGTGGGATGATGATAAAGAATGGTGGAAGTTAAATGAAAACGCACATTTATTGAATAGAAAACTATTTGGTATGGATGGTGAAACACAAGAAGGACATTATGGAAAATATGGTTTAGGTAACGTAAGAACTTTAAGAGATTATGAAAAATATGCTGGACTATTATTTGAAAAAAGAGCAGTACAAGAGTACACATTAAATAAAAATTACCCACCAAACCCTGAGTACGATACAGAAAAAGAATGGTTAGAAAGTTTTACAAGAAATTTTGATTATTGTATTAATTTAGATGTCGATGAACTTAAAGAACCTGACTATGATTTTTGGGCGGTAACTTTTCACAATCAAACAGGAAGTGAAATACATAGAAAAGATTGTACGGAAGATGAAATAAAAAATTATCTAAATAACGGTTTTGTAAATATATGTAGAAATTTTTTAGTGACAGAAACACCAAAATCATGGTCTGTTTGGGTACATTCTAAAACAAAAGAATGGATAAAACAATATACGGGTAATGTATGATAAAAAGGTCAGTGATTGTAACCGCTTTATTTGATATCGGAAGAGATAAATGGAATAATTATAATCAATCATATAATACTTATTTATTTTGGATGGATAATATTTTGAATGTCGATTCTGATTTTATTATTTATACTGAACAAAAGTTTTTAGATAGGATAATAGAAAGTAGAAAAAAAATAGATAAAGATTTATCTAGAACTAAAATAATTATACAAAATTTTGAAGATCTTAATTCTTATAAAAAATTCCATCGAAAAATAGTAAACTTAATGTCATCAGAAGAGTTTAAAAAAAAAATACACTTCCAAGTTCCAGAAATGTTGTATGCAGAATATAATACTATAATATTTAACAAGTTTTATTTTATTAAAAATGCAATAGAAGAAAGTGATTATGATTTTTATGTTTGGTGTGATGCTGGATTATTGAGAGACAATAGTAAACAAGGTAAAATTTTTCCAAAAATTGAAAAATTAGAAGAAGATTATTTAAATAAAATAACGTTTTTCAGTCACGATACAAATTTTAAAATAACAAACAGAGAATTACATTTACTATCACAATATAGGTATATACACGGAGGTTGTTTTTTCGTTCCAAAAAAATCGAACATTAATTTTTTAATAAATTATTTTGAAACCTTATTACAAAAATATTTTGATTTTGGATACGTTGGTAGCGAAGAAAAGTATTTTGATTTTTGTTATGAAGACAATAAAGATGAATTTAACATAGTTAAATCAGATTGGAGGCAATATTTTGAACTATTCGGATAAAATACACTTCAATAAAATGAACTTGTGATTATTTATATAATAAAGTCTAATTTTTAATGGCAAATTTAAGATTCGAGGGTTGTTGTTATGAAGGTTATCAATATGTAACTGATGATGCTACTTGGAACGCAACTGGAGCAACAACCGCATTAACCACAACATATCATTTTTCGGGTGATGCGGTTGTTCCTGATGGTTGTTATACTATTGTATCCGCATTTACTTCTGGTTTTAGTGCAACTACTTTCACAACATATAACGGAGTATATACAATACAGTCCGATTGCTCAACAATTTTATGTGATACAGGTCATTGTTGTAGTAATGAAATATGTGTTAATATTTCTTTTGACAGTTATTCTGGCTTCAATGGTAACTATATTGTTTCAGGTAACTTTAATAGTTATCCTTTTTGGACAGGCGGTACAAGTGGATCAACTATCTATTTCAATAACACTAATTGGTGCCTTTCAACAGGACTGACATCTACTTGTGTTTTTTTTGGCAATAATCCTACTTTCGATTTATGTCCCGATTTTGATATTACCGTCGCAACAAGTGGCACTTGTGTACCAACACCAACACCATACGACCCATGTTCAATATTAGATTTTGATGTTCTAACTCTCTGTGATATACCAACACCAACACCTACAGCGTCACCAACACCCACGCCTACCCCAACACCCACCCCAACACCTACAATTGGTCCTTGTGCAACATACACCGTTGGCATATCTTTTAGCGGGTATACCCCACCACCTACACCAACTCCAACACCATCACCTACTCCTACGCCAATAATATATCCATATAATATAAATTCTGGAGTTACTTATGTTATTGATAGTGGAAATTTTGTCTGTGTTAATAGTAAAATACTTGAAGATTGTAATAGCAATGACATTTATAGTGTATTAGGTCCTTTGTTATTCTCTGGTAATACAATAATCACTGGAACAACATTCTTTGCATTCATTAATGGAGAATACAAATGTTTGAAATACATTGAAGACGATAATGGTAGTCCAATTGATTATTTAAGTGACATATTTTCAACAGCAAGTACTTGTTCAACCTGTGTTCTTGTTACACCAACACCTACACCAACGCCTACACCGAGCCCAACACCGACACCTACACCTAGTCCAACACCTGCACCTACATACCCTATTAATACTAACTTTGTTTTCACATCATGCACAAATAATACAATGATAATACAATACAGTATACCTCCTTATAACATATCTAACGGTTCTATCTTAAAAGATTTGTCAGGTAATTGTTATTCATATGTTGGGTATTTCACTAACTATACACCACCTTCGGGATATATGTGGTCAGTGATTGAAACTTTTACAGGAACAAGCGCAACAACATACACGAATTGCTTGACTTGTCTTACACCAACACCAACACCTGGACCTTCATATAAGGTTTGGTCAGGAAAGGGTGAATTTACAGTATCTTGTCCTACTTGTGATTTAGTAAATGGTGGTAGTGATATAACTTTCTACACGTCTTCAGGCGTGACATCAATAAATGAAAATGTTTATGTTTATGAAGATAGTTCTTTAACTATACCTTTGTTTACATCATATATAAAATATTCGAATAAAATTTACTCAGTCAACCAACAAGGAAAACTTACAGAATTTTGTTCAGTAAATGGAAATTGTTAAAAAATATGGCAACATTAGTATCATTAACAGCAACAACAGGGACTCTTCCATTAGATATTTGGATTTGTGATTCGTGTTTGAGCACTGCGACTTGTGTTTATTACGACACAACAAATGCTTTACCATATTCTTTTACATTACCTGAAGAATATGAAAATAACGCAGTTTATGCGATAAGAGTTATTGACAATAATAGTTGTGAATACTGTATAGAAAATTAATATTATGTCAATTTATAGTGGTAACAGTTGTAATATAATAACATTATTTCCAATGAGCGTTCAATGTTCGGTTGTAAATGCTTATTCACCTGAAACAAATGATGGAGGGGTTTATTTAATTATTACTGGGGGAACTCCACCGTATAGTATTTCTTGGACAAACGGATCGCAAAGTCAAAACTTAATCGGTGTTGGTGCGGGTGAATACACCGCAACAGTAACCGATTATTATAACGATTTTAGTGCTACAACAACTTGTATAGTGGGAACCAATAGTTTTTATTTAGAAGAGTTTTTCAGTTGTGTGGAACCCACAAATAAATTATATTATTTAGCCAATTTAAATTTTTTATACCCAACAGGCGATACGTTTACAATTACATCACAATCGGGATGTTGGGTAAGTAATGGTTTAACACTATATTCAGGTCAAAGTTATTACAATTATAGTGCAACCACAACATCAGGACCATTTGAAGACTGTACTGAATGTTTACCTATTACTCCTGAGTTTGAAAATACTTCAGGTTTATGTTTGAATACCGTTGGTTTTACTATTGTCGGATTTCAAGTAACTTCACAATTAACCCAATATCAATTCTTTTCTGCGGGAACATATAACGGATACCCAAGTTGGACATCATCAACACCTAGTCAAAAAATTTATTTCAATTCTGCAACTAATAATTGGAACGTATCTGGATGGACATTAACCGGCGTTCCGGTACTTGGACAACAAATTTCACCACCAATAGGCATATGGACGGTAAACGGAGGTAATAGAACTGTAAACGTAACACAAGGTAATTGTGGGACAAACATAATAGCAAACATACAAAAAACAAACCCAACTTGTAATTTATCAACAGATGGTACAATAATAGTAAATAACGTTGCTGGAGGAACTTCACCATACACATATTCACTCAATAATATAACGTATCAAAACTCTAATATTTTTAATAACCTATCAACAGGTAATTACACAATTTATGTTAAAGACGTTATTGGGAATATCTCAACATTTGGTGCGGTCTTAACACCTCAACAATCAACAACAACATACCAAGTAGATTTAAGTTTTGTTCCAAGTAGTCCAACATCAATAAGTACGACAAATAGTGTTCAAAAAACCGCTAATTGGGTTATTAGTGTTACTCCACCGTTACCGACTAACAGAGTGGTTAATATGACTATTTATAACACTACATCTATGTCTGCGGGGACCGCAAGTAACGGATCACCAACTTTAACATATTCTAACGTTACTGGAACTACTGGAACTGCACAATTTTTAACTTCTAACATACAAACAACAACAAATAGTTATCCAAATATAGTTGCTTGTCACCCTAATTTTTATACCACAGGTATAACAAGAACATACACCGTTAGTATTTCAGGTACAGGGACTGTTACAGGTACAATTTTTCAAAAAGTACAAGTGGTAAATTCGGGGCAAGGTTGTGTTACAAAAGGAACAATTGGTGATACTATTTCTATCGGAAATATCGTGTTATTAAATCAACAAACTTGCGAAACTATAAGTAACAATGTGACACCGATAACAGTTTCGGTAAATAAAGAAGGTAGTTTAGCATTTTCACAAAATAATCAAACAGGATAATATTTATTAAAATATGTCATATATAATTAAAGATACTAGCGGAATATTAAATACATTATTAACTGATGCTGCGAGAAAAAAAATCTCACAAGGTAAATTTAACATCGCATATTTTCAAGTGGGCGACAGCGAAGTTAGTTATAATACAATAAGTGGTCAAAATTACAATAACTTAAATGTATTAATGCCACAATATAATGCGGATAATAATACCCCAATACCTGAATTTAATAGGTTGAACGTTAAATACCCATTCTTTGTTGATTCAACTTCAGGTAGTACTTTTGGTATTCCTTTCGATTCGTCGTATGTTGATAATATTTATAATTCTGCAGCACCAAGAGGTTTTTTCACAGGAAACACATTATACACAACATCGGCGTATACTATTAACCCCAATTTTATTATAAATAATAGTGATTTAATGTCTGGCGATACTATTATAGTTTCTGCAAATACAATTGATGCATCGGCATCAGGAACAGTAACTACAGGTATGTTTGTAACTTTATTTACAAATAACAGCATTAATCCATTAAGTGGTAATTCACCTTCATTTACGTATGTTGTTATTGGTGTCACGGGAAATACGTCATCCGCGAGTACGGTGACGATTCAATTAGACAGACAAGTACCTGATTTTTTATCTATGGGATACACTGGCACATCATCAATTGTTTTTTATCCGGCAAACATGACACAACTTTATGATTCAGTTACTCCTGAACCATTTTGGGCAACTAATGTTTTTAATTTTGAAACAAATTGTGATGTTTCACAAACAGATGTCAAAGTTTGGAATATGAATATTCCTTGGACTGAATCACCAGCAGGATTATTTGATACAATTAATCAAGATTATAATAATTATTCAGCAGCAACTTATGTCGGAACTAAGGAATATTTAGGATATGGAACTAATAATGGACAATTAGATACTGGTTCTGTGTATTTTAACAACTCTTTAAGTGAAAAGATCAATTTTAGTCCATCTGATCAAAAGGCAATCGCAATAGTTCATTATACTAATCAATCAATTGATAATTTTTATGGTGAAAAATTCGCACAACAAGAATATGATCCATCAAATCCAGGCAATACGGGACAAGCAAGAAACTTTAAAATAGGTTTACCTTGGTTGATGTACCATAAAAATACGACAGGAACAATCGGTGAATATTTTTACACAGACCCAACCGGATTTACACCGGATTTGTTTCAAACATTTTATATAAAATCAAAAAGAAGTGCGGATTTTAATAAACCAGGAATCAGATACTACAATTTATGGGACACATACGTAACCCCAACAGGTTACCCAAATAGGGTAGGTAAAGTTTTTCCTGATTTAAAAATGGTGGTTTTTGATGATGATGAAATAGTTGCAGCAATGAGTAATAAATCTAATAGATCTTGGACATTGCCGGCACCAAAAGTAGGTCAAATAATACCAAACGCGTGTGATGGTGTTTTAGGTCAAGATGAAGGTGCGGTTAGTGCAGGAACAGAATCAATATTTGTTACTTATAGGTTTAATAATTCGGCATTTACAAATTCATTACACTGTAATTACTATACTAAATTAACACCAACACAAGTAGATCCAACACAATCAACATATAATATTTTCTTGAAATTTGGAAACGAATTCAAATTTTTAAATTCAGAAAACACAACAATACCATCAGGATATACCGCAAATGAAATGAAAGTATTGGCTCAGATTGTATCAACCGGAACAACTAGACCACAACCCGATGAATGGAGAGAAATTGATGTTATGTCCCAATTATCTGCAAGTACAACAAACGGGTTTTTAACGGTTAGTGGACTTACAGGAACAACAATACAGATTACAAAAGATATGTATGACAATGCTCCAACATATGACCTTTATGACTACATCAACATACCGACACTTAATCAAACGGGGACGACTTTCAATTTTGGAGGAGAATACTATTTTTATGGTACTTTACAAACAGACATTCAGGCAACAATTTATGTTATGAATTATCTTTGTAATTTAGGACAAACACAGTTTTTAACTTCTTCTAACCCTACTTGGGACGGAACAACAAAACCATTTATAACCGAAGTTGCTCTTTACAATGAAGATAGAGAACTTATGGTTATTTCTAAGGTACAATCCCCACAAAAAAGACAAGGAATCCAACAGTACCCCGTTAAATTAGATTTTTAAAAATTTATGGCAAAAACAGATTTAAAAAACTCACCAAAAGTCTTGGGTTTAGATGTATCAACTCGTACAATAGGTTGGTCAATATTTGATATTAAATCACAAGAATTATTAGAACTAACACATTTTTCACCAGTTATAAAACCAAAACCCGAAGATAAAATTGAGGAATTGATTTTAAAGGTGAGAGCGTTTGAAGAAAAATTAGAGGGTTATAGAAATCTAGGAATTACAAAAGTAGTCATTGAAGAACCTTTATTAAATTCAAATAATATATGGACAGTAGGAACCTTATTAAGGTATAATTCAATGATTACAAAATCAATATATGATATTTTAGGAATTGTTCCATCATTTATATCAACATATAACTCAAGAAAATTTGCATGGCCCGACTTTGTTCAACAAAATGATAAAGGAAAACATGTATTATTTGGAGGACTACCAAAAGACATTGATAAAAAAGAATTAATTTGGAAAAAGGTTTCAGATAAGGAACCACAAATTACTTGGTTATATACCAAAAATAATACTCTGAAAAAAGAGTGCTATGACATGGCCGATTCATATACTTGTGTATTAGGATATATGAAACAAGAAAATATTTGGTAAAATTTGTTTTTTTTTATTTTATTAATATTTATAAATAAATTAATAGTCTATGAAAAAATTTTTAATTTCAGAATCAGAAAAAAGAAGAATATTAAACATGCATAATAATTACCGAAATAGACACGAGTCTTGGGTAATTAACGAAGGTTTCAGCGCAAGTCCAGGTGATGGTTATGGTGGAGATGTAGAAGCATGTAAAAAAGATTTACCTTACAACGTTGCTGTCAAAACAGGACAAATAAGTTCTTATGCTCAATGGAAACAATTGAGACAAGATTGGGGTTCTGACGGTTCAATTGCTCAAAATATTAAAATGAGAGACGACATGTGTAATGGGTGGAGATCGGGAGATTCAAATGAAGGTGTTGATGGTGATATGGAAATGGATAATGTTAATGGTGACATGGTGGCAGTTAAAAAATCTGAAATAATGAAACTATTAAATGACATAGAAAATGATGATATGTATTCGTATGCCGAAGAAGAAGACAAACAAACAATATCGGATGCTAAAAATAAAATCAATACTATAACTTCTGAAAACGTTTGTAGTCAAGAAAATCTAACATACTACGATCAAAGTATTAATGAATTAAATGAGAAGAAAGAAAAACCTAATACAAAAACATATGCTCCGAATATATCAAAAAATATGGGAGAAATTGCAAATAAATTAGAAGAAATTAAACTTTTTTGTTCATCACAAAAAGAAAATGAATCATCAAGTCCTGAAAATTCAGAAATTGAATATGAAGATGTTGATTTAGGTGGTAATTCAGAGGAACAAGGAAATTCGGCAATGGAAGACATATTAGTTTCAAAAAAACAAGAAATTAAAGATTTAATTGAAGAAATTGAAAATGATGGAATGTATTCAGCTGCCGATCCGGATGATCAAAAACTTGTTGAAGAATCTAAAAACAAAATTGAAACCATAACTTTGGAAAATGTTTGTAGTTCAGAAAACTTAACGTATTATAATGACAGTATTGCAAAATTAAACGAAACTAGAAAAAAACAAAAAATCAAAATGTTCGCCCCTAACATTGGAAACAACATGGGTAAACTAGTTGAAAAACTTGAGGAAATAAAAACATTTTGTTCTACTCAAATGACTGAGTCATACATTTCAAGAATAGTAAGAAGAGTTCTTAGAGAACAATATGAAGAAGAAAAAATGCAAACATTACCGGTGCAAGAAATACCTAGTAATTTACCCAACACTATAAATTCAGATATTGAGGATTTATATAAAAAAAGAGATGAATTGAGTCAAGAATTTATTACGTTGGAACGTTCAAGTGGTAGATTAATGGGTAGATTGAAAAACAAAGTAGGTGATAAAATGGGTGAGTTAGAGGATAGTGCAAAAGAAGAAATTGAAAGAATTAGAGTAAACATATTAATGAAACTTGACGATATTAAAAGAAAATTCCAATACCTAAGATTAGTGGCTAGAAAAAGAAAAGAGGAAAAGAATAAAAAACAAGATATAGAAAGGTTAGAAAAAGACATTGAAAAATTAGAAAAAAGTATAGATCAAATTAAAAATAAAAAAGTGGTAACCGCTATAGATTTACAAAACTTAAAAAATATTCTATCAATCAGTGGTATGTATATGACTATGATCGGAAGTATAATCGCAAGATTTATATATATGGCTAAAGAAGATCAACCAAAACCTTCGTGGAACCAATAGATAATAATATAAATAAGATAACATAACCCACCCCATAAAGGTGGGTTTTTTGTTTTGTAAATATTTATATAATGTATGTGTAAAGTATGTATAATTTGTAAAATTGAAAAACCATTAACAGAATTTCATAAACATAAAAGAAGAAAAGATGGTTATAGGGAACAGTGCAAAATATGTAGATCTAATAATTTTAAAGAAAATTACGAAGATATAAAAATAGAACATAGGAAAAGGGCCAAAACTTTTAGAGAAAATAATAAAGATTATTTAAAAGAATTTTATAAAAACTATTATAAAAAAAACAAACATGTCCATTCTTGGAGGACTTTACTTTATCGGACAATAAAACATTTAAAGATTTAAAAAAAAAATCACACAATAAATATTTTGGGGTATAGTGCGGAAGATCTTAAACAACATTTAGAAAAAAACTTTAAAGAAGGGATGTCTTGGGAAAACTACGGTTTATGGCATATAGACCATATAAAACCAATATCTTCATTTGATAAAGAAGAAGACCCAAAAATAATTAATTCATTAAAAAATTTACAACCTTTGTGGGCATCAGAAAATTACATAAAAAGTAATAAGTTTTGATTATTTATATTTTTTTACTATCTTTTAATTAATGGATTTTGATATATTAAAAGATATTTTAGATGGGTTTTTAGGTGAATCCCATAGGTACGATGAATATAGTGGTCAAATCGCCTACGATTGTCCTGTTTGTTCACACGAAATAAAAGGATTAGATAGGGGGGATGGTAAAGGTAATTTAGAAGTTTCATTAGAAAAAAATGTTTACCATTGTTGGTCTTGTGGTGACACACACGACACTCATGGACATTTAGGTAGACTTATCGAACAATTTGGTTCAAAAAAGGACAAAAAAACATATAACCTAATAAGACCAGATAAGGTTGAAAAAAAACAAAAAGAATACAAAAAACTAAAACTACCAAAAGAATATAAAAGATTTGAGGAAATACACCCAATTCATTTACCAAGAAAAGAAGCTTGGAACTACCTTAAAAAAAGAGGAATCACTCAAGAAACCATAGACAAATATAAAATTGGACTTTGTGTTGAAGGAGAATATGCGGGTCGTATTATTGTTCCATCATTTAATAAAAAAGGTGAATTAAACTTTTTTGTATCAAGGTCTTGGAACTCAAAGGCAAAATTAAAATACAAAAATCCTGAAGCGGCAAAAGACTTTCTTATTTTTAACGAAAGTTTAATTGATTGGAAAAAAGACATATATCTTGTTGAAGGAGTATTTGATTCATTCTTTTTAGATAATTCAATAGCACTTCTTGGAAAATATGTTAACGACAACTTATGGGAAAAATTATACGAGAAGGCAAAAAAAGATATTATAGTTTGTTTAGATGGTGATGCTTTCACAGATGCTAAAAACATATATGACAAATTAAACGGAGGAAAACTTTATGGTAGAATTAAACTAATGAAACTACCAAAAGATAAAGACGTTTGCGACCTAAGAGGTCAAATAAACGAATACATTGTAGAAGAAAAAGAATGAATTTAAAAGAAATTGCAGAAGACATAAGAAATGTCTTATCAATAAGACGAAATGAGTTAAATTTAACTTTTAAGGAAGATGGTCACGAATATACCATGTCTGATATTGATGGAAAAATAAGAAAAGATTTTCCATCCGTTTCAAAAGTAATGAAGTTATTTTATGATGATTTTCCTACTGAAGAGGCAGCAAGAAATAAGGCAAAAGGTGACCCTTATGTTATGCAAACACTTCTTGCAGAATGGGCTGAAGAAGGTAAAATATCTACAAACATGGGAAGTAGAGTTCACTACGAATTGGAGATAGAAACAATTAAAAGACACAACTTAAATAAGGTGGTTAGACAACCACTTTATGAGTGCGATATGAATATGATTATGAAAGGTGATCGTATGATTAAAGCTGGGTATAGATTTTTAAAATTAATGGAAGAAAGAGGTGCGGTATTAATTGACACAGAAATTGTGTTAGGTGATCCTGAACTTGGATACGTAGGTCAAGGAGATACTTGTTGGTTGATTTTAAATAAAGAAAAAACTAATTTTGGGTTTATAATAACCGATTATAAAACAAACAAAAAGAAAAACATGGAAACCAATGACTACACAAAGCCTATGAGAGAACCTTTTAAACATTTACCTAATAACGCACTTGGTCACTATAACACACAATTACCTCTTTATGGTAAGTTATTATTAAAAATGTTAAAAGGGACTGAATATGAAAACATTCCGTTATTGGGTTGTGTAATTGTTCACTTAACAGATGAACAAGAATTTACAGAATATCGAGTAGAAAGAAAAGTTATTGATACCATTTTAAACATGGATATTAAAGAACGTTTGACAACATTAAAAAATTAAACTATAATGTAATATGAAAAAAGAAATAACAATCGCATGGTGGTATAATACCACATGGGACAAAGAAGTAGGAAAAATAAACGTAAAATATATTATAAAATGATGGATGATATCCTAAAACCAAAAATAAATTTAAGAGAACAACCAACTATTGAATGTGAAAAATGTAAATCAGTATACTTTAAAGAAGTCACAATACTAAAAAAAGTATCAAAGATATTAACAGGTAGCCCTGAAGACACAATTGTACCATTTCCTACATATATGTGTAATGAATGTGAAAATGTAAATGAGGACTTTAAATTATTTTATAAGTAATGGAAATAGGTAAAATGACTATAAGTGAAGCATATCCACATCTTAGAAGTATTGCACTTGCTTATGGGTTAAAATTAAATAAAGCAAAAGATTTTAAATTCGCAAGAATTATTTTAGTAAATCTTTATAATCGTGAATTAGTATGACACATAAAGAATTTTATATTTGGTTAGAAGGTTATTTAGAAGGAAATCGTGATGATAAATTTGTCGACCCAAGACCTATTGCTAAGAAAATGGAAGAAGTAAAAGATATTGATCCATTTTTTTCAAACCCAAAAATAAACGTACCAAGATTTGAACCAATACCAGTACCATCAAATCCATTTAAAGATGATGGATATGATGATTTAGGAAGACCACCAAAAATTGTAATGTAAAAGGTGGTTTTTTATTTACTGATATATTTATTAATAAAATATAAAAATTATGAAAAGAATTATAAGATTAACTGAATCAGATCTTGCAAGAATTGTAAAAAGGGTTATTAATGAACAAGATAATAATCCATTGGCATTTGCCACCGATCCTAATCACATGGATTATGCTGGATTTAATAAATCAAGTGAACCCGATGAACCATTTCCAAATAAGATTACTTTAAAAGTTAAAAAATCAGGACAATCAGAAAAAACATACGATATGAAAATCGGTGATAATAATAATACTGATACTTATGTTATTTGGACACCACCTGAAACAGTGGAAGACATTTTACCTGAAGACCTAATTACTATGTCTTTTGAAGTACCATTTGAAATAGAATCATTAAGAGAGGATAAATGGGAACCTAATGACGAAACCCAAGTTAGATATGTGGATCTTAAAAAATCAGGAGGTAAAACAACCGTTAATTTAACAGTTGATTACAAAGGTCACACTTTGCGTTTAGAAGGTGCGACTAATCAAGTTAATACTAAAGTACCTTATACTTCACCTGAAGATAATAAATTCGAACATAAACGAGTTAATCCGTCAGATAAAAAAAAATATTTACAAGCAATATTCGAAGGGGATAAAAGAAAAATATACATTAAAATATCATTCAAAAAACCAGAAGTGGTACAAGAATCCTACAAAAGAAGATATAGAAGATATTAATTTATTAAACCCATCCCAAAAAGGTGGGTTTTTTGTTGATTGACATTTTAATCAAATTTGACTATATTTAGTCTATGATTAAAAAACTTCTACACTTTTCCGATTTACATATCCGATTATTTAAAGACCACGATCTTTATAGGTCAATACTTGAAGATGCAATCAATCAGTGGAGAAAAATTGAACCTGATAGAATTGTGTTCACCGGTGACCTTGTTCATTCAAAAAATCAAATGACACCTGAACTTATTGAAATGGTAAGTTGGATATTAAAAGAATGTTCATATATCGCAAAAACAATTATCATTCCTGGAAATCACGACTTTTTGGTGAATAATATTGATAGGTTAGACGCATTATCTCCGATTATCGACTCATTAAATAACAATAACATTGTTTATTACAAAGATAGAGGTGTATATGAAGATGAAAATGTTAGTTGGTGTGTCTATTCACAGTATCAAGGTAATATTCCACCTGACATATCAACGGCAAAAGGAATTAAAGTTGGTTTATTTCATGGTCCAATACAAGGAATGACAACCGATTTAGGTTATGACTTTGGAGACCATGCGTACGACACAGAAAAGTTTGATGGATTAGAAATTGTTTTATGTGGTGATATTCATAAAAGACAAGAGTTTAAGTTTAAAACAGGTAAAGGTTATATGATTGGTTCACCAATACAACAAAACATCGGAGAGAGTATCAGAAACCACGGTTTCGGAACTTATGATTTCGGAACTAAAGAATATACTTATACTGACCTTGAAAACCCTAAACCATTTTTAAAGTTTTCAATAAAATCATTCTCAGATATTGAAAGTGGTGTTGAAAAACTTGTTAACATATGAAAAAATACAAAATACTATATGTTGATCCGCCATGGAAGTTTAACAATAAAAACACCGGTGGAAATATGAAAAGTGGTGCCGACAGTCATTACCCAACCATGTCAATTAATGAATTATCAAAACTTGACATTTCTTCACTTTGTGATGATGATTGTGTTTTATTTATGTGGTGGGTTGCTTCACAACCGGCAGAAGCACTAAAGTTGGTTGAAAGTTGGGGATTTACATTAAAAACAATGACTGGGTTTAATTGGGTTAAACAAACATCAAAAGGAAATCCATTTTTTGGTATGGGATTTTGGACAAGACAGGGGTCTGAAATGTGTTTAATAGCAACAAAAGGAAAACCAAAAAGAATTGATGCCGGTGTTCGTTCAGTTATAATGGCTGAAAATGAAAAACACTCAAAAAAACCAGACATTTTTAGAAAAGAAATAGTTAAACTTATGGGGGATTTACCAAGAGTTGAATTATTTGCAAGAGAGACAAGTAAAGGTTGGGATGTATGGGGAAATGAAGTTGAAAGTGATATTGAAATAACAAATGGAACTGAAAGATAAAAAAATAATGCAGGCAGTGTCTGCATATTGTAAACTTAATAATATTGAAGATATTGATGGGTTTATTGAAAAATGTTTTCAGTCCGGATTTAATATTGAGAAGTACGGACTTTTAGGAAAACCACTTAATGAGGGTGAAAAAGACTTAAAAATAAGTGTTGTTGAAGAAAAACAGTTAATAAAGGAAGTTATTGTTGAGAAAAGGGTTGAAGTGCCTGTTGAAGTGATAAAGGAAGTTGAAAAGGTTGTTGAAGTAGTAAAAGAGGTCCCTATAGAAAAGATTGTCACAAAAATAGAATATATTAGTGACAAAGAAAATGAAAATAACCTTAATGAAACTATAACTAAAAAAGATGAAGAAATATCTAAACTTAGTCAAACTTTAGATGAACTTAGACGTAATTTAGACATTAGTGTGGACGACAACAAGGTAAAAATGTTACATCAAACAATACAAAACCTCAACACTGAAATAAGAGAATTGAAAAAGAAAAATGAAGAATTAAATAAAAAATTGTTAGAACAACCAAAACAAGTTGGCGATATTCCCGCCAAGTTTCATGGAAGTTCTAACCTAAACGATAACTTATATAAATAATTATGGAAATTTTAGTATGGTTTATTCTTAGTTATGGGCTAATGAATATTATGGTCTACGGATCAATCTTTCAAGGATTAAGAGACTTTTTTGCGAAGTGGGGAAGTAATAAAAATTTACCTTTAAGTTTTTTAGGTGAATTTATTTCAGGGATATTATCTTGTCCTATGTGCTTTTCAACATGGGGAGGTTTTGTTTTATCCTTGTTGATATTCTCACCAACAAATGTTATGTTTAATACATCTGAATGGTATTCGTGGTTTTTTGACGGTATTTTATCATCAGGTGCTGTTTGGGGAATAAATGCAATAGTTGAATGGTTTGAAGAAAATAGACCAAGTAATAACAAGTAATAATAACTAATAATGGGAAAAGCGGCAAAGGCTCATAGAGCAAAAGTGGCGAAAAGAAACGCCAATCTGAAAGTACAAGAAAAAAGAATGCAAAAACTTTGGCAAGAAGCATTTGAAGAACAAATGGAAAAAATGAAAGAACAATTTGCGTCGATGTCAGGAGACACAATGTCAGGATTAACAGGATTATTACAAGATGAGGAAAACATACAAGAAGAAACAAAACAAGAAGGATCCGAATCAACAGAACCTGTTTCAGGAGAGTAAACCATTTAATTACAATATAATGACAAAAGATTTAGACTTTTCAAAGTTTGATAATCCATCTATTCAAGTTGTTTGGGAAGATGATAATGAAAATTTTACACAAGATAAGATTAAAAGTGTTAAACATTACTTCCAAAAAAAGTATAACACAACTAATGTTAATGTTGTAACAAAGGCTAAAATACAAAAAGAAGAAGGTGAACAAACAGTAGATGTTTCCGTGAATATCATGGACACAAACTACCAAATTGAATTACTTAGACAGTTTCTTACAAGTAAAAATTACGACAAACATTTGGACGCAATTTTAAACCATAATAAGATGGTTGAAAATAAAATGCAAGAAACTGAAACAGAAACTGCCGTATTTAAAAAATGGTTTATTAAAAATATTGAATTTTCAAACTTCCTTTCCTATGGTGAAAACCAAAAAGTGGATTTTGAAAAAACAGGAGGTTTAACAGTTATTGAATCAAACCCACCAAACTTTGGAGGAAAAACAGTATTGTCTGTTGATTTACTTTTGTTTTTATTCTTTAATGAAACAACAAAAACAACAAAGGCTGAAGAAATCTTTAACAGATTTACAGACAAAGATAAAGTAACTGTAAAAGGTGAAATTATTATTGATGGTGAAGAATATATCATCATAAGAAATATTGAAAGAAAAATATCTAAAAAAGGTGAATGGAATGTTAAAACCGAATTAGACTTCTTTAAAAAACTTGCGGATGGAACACTTCAAAACTTTACAGGAGAACAAAGAAGAGAAACTGAAAAATTCATCAAAGAATCTATCGGAACAAAAGAAGATTTCTTGATGACAATTCTCACAACAGCAACAAACCTTGAAGAGTTAATTGATTCAAAACCAACCGCCAGAGGTCAAGTCCTTTCAAGATTTATGGGTCTTGATTTTTTAAGAAGAAAAGAAGATTTTGCAAAATCAATTTATTCTGACTTTTCAAAATCAATGTTATCTAACATTTATAACACTGAACAATTAAAAACAGATAACGAAAACAGTGAAATTAAAATTACTGAATTGAAAACAAATATTGAGACATACACCACTGAACTAAAAACAACAGAAGAAAATATTGTAAAAGGTAAGGAGTATCGTGATGATATGTTAAGAAAAAAACATACAGACATTGATGTTGAATTAAGTAGGTTAAACCCAAGTCAAGTTAAACAAGAAATTGAAGGACACGAGTTTCAAATTGAACAAACAATAACAAAACTTAATGAATTAAATGTTGTTGAACCAAAAGAATTCTATAAAGAAGATGAACACGACAAAGTAAAAGAAGAATATAATGTTGCGTTTGAAGAAAAGGTTCAGTTAGATACAAAAATATCTGAGATTGAAAAATTAAAATCTGAAGTTAAAGGTGGGATCAAATGTGAACACTGCGGAATTGACTTGATGAATGCTAGTATTACACAACAAAAAATATCAGAACTTGATGGTTATATTAGGCAAAAAGAGGAAAAAGAAGGGTTAATGACTGTTTTAACAGGCAAAGAAAAGGATTTTGTTGATATTAAAAGACAATTTGATGAGTACGAAAAAAACAAACTTATTAAAGAAAAACACGAAGCAACAATTGAAAACTACCAGTTAAAAATAGAAGGACTTCAAACAAAACTTACTGAATATGACAAGATGCTTGATAAGATTAAAGCAAATGAACATATTGATTCTATGTTAATAAAGGCTAATTTGAGACTTGAAGAACTTGATAGACAAAAAACGCAAAAACAAAATCAGATCAATAGTGATGAGTATTCAATCAAAACCTTAGAAGAAAAAATTAAAACAAACTTAAATAACATCATTAAAATTGCTGAAGAACAAGAAAAAGAAAAAATACATAAAATATACTTGGAGGCTTATGGTAAAAACGGTATTTCTAAAATCATAATGAAAACAATGATACCACTTATCAACTCAGAATTACAAAGATTGATGGAAGAAAGTGCTTATTTTAAACTTCAAATTCAAATAAACGATAAAAATGAAGTTGAGTTTAATATGATTGATAATGGTACAGGTGTTGAAAAACTAATGTCATCAGGTAGTGGGTATGAAAGAACAATCGCGTCACTTGCATTAAGATCGGTATTAAGTAAGATATGTAGTCTTCCTCGGCCAAATATAATAGTTTTCGATGAGGTGTTTGGAAAAATATCAAATGAAAATTTAGATATGGTACACAATTTCTTTACCGCTATTAAAGACTTTTTTCCGACAATATTAATTATAAGTCACTCGAGTATTGTGAATACTTGGGGAGACAATACAATTAAAATTTCAAAAGAAGATAATATTTCAAAAGTTTTTCAGTAAAAAGTGAAACTATATTAAATATTGTTCGTATATTTGAAAAAATACATTTTTATGGAAAGACAAAAGCATGGGTTCTTATATGAAGAAAAAATTAAAAATAAGTTTGAATTAGAAGAGAGAGAATATACAGATAAATGGGACTTAAATGATAAAAATGGTATAAAATGGGTTATAAAAACATTTAAAAAAGACTCTGAATTACCTTTATCTGACATATTTATTAATAATGGTAGAGACGAAGATTTTATAATCCAAATAGGTATATGGGAAAAAGAAAAAACAAACATTATTGAAGAATTTAATATATTTGTCGATTTGAAAAAATGGAAAAAACAATTCGAGTTCAAACACTACGAAAAATTAAAAAATTGGATAACTAACGAAGTAAAAAATACTTATGAGTATGATGAAAAGTGGGAAAAAGAAGTTACCGATTGGAAAAAAATTTGGGGTGAAGAAAGGATAGTCCAACCTAGATTTAAAAGGGATCATAAAAAACAAAGAAGAATACAAAGCGCGGTTAGCTATAAAAATTTGCATATTTTTTTAAAAAGTGTCAAAAAATAAATACGGTTTAGATCAATTTTATACAAAAAATCACGTAGTTGATGAATGTTTAAAATATATTAATTTAGAAGAATACGATTACGTTATAGAACCTTCGGCGGGTGAAGGTGCGTTCTTCAAAAAAATAAAAAATAAAAATAAAATCGCCTTCGACATTGACCCAAAATCGGAAAATATTGTAAGAGCCGATTTTTTAAAAATACCAATAGATGAGTATCTAAATAAGAAAGTTATAACTATTGGTAATCCTCCTTTTGGTAATAATTCATCACTTGCTTTAAAATTTATTAAAAAGGCGTCTTATTTTTCCGATACAATCGCGTTTATTTTACCAAAGGGATTTAAAAAAAGATCTATGATTGACAAAATACCTTTAAATTTTGAAATAAAAAAAATAATAGATATCGATAGTAATTCATTTACATATAATAATGAAGATTATGACGTACCTTGTGTTTGGGTTATTTTAAAAAAAACAAACAAACTTAGAAAAAAAGAAATAAAACTTAAACCTAAGAAATTTATTTTTACCAAAAAAGAAAATGCAAATATTGCAATTAGAAGAGTTGGTGTAAATGCTGGAAAAGTTTTTATGGACACAAATGTGTCAGAACAGTCACATTATTTTTTAAGTTTTGAAAACCCAATACATGCTTTTGAAAAAATAAAAGATATAGAATTTAGTAATAACGACACCACCGGCCCTAGAAGTATACCTAAAAATGAATTAATAACAAAAATAGAAGAAATACTATAATTAATGTTAGAACTATCAAAAAAAATATATAACTTTGTATTATATATAAAAAGTAAATTAATGAGAAAGAAACAACCAAAACAAGATCCCGATTATATGTTATTTATTTTCGGAGATTTTGATGAACAAGAAAACTTGGCAACAAATTTGTCGTCTCAGTTATTGACCGTTGTTAGTTCACCATTTTTAAAATTCACATACGGTGAGTATGGTGTTGTTTTTCATTTTAGAAGTAATGAAGTTTTTTCTGATCTTAAAGAGTATGTGGATATGGCCATGTCAGAAATTACAGAACAATACTTCTTAATGGAAGTAACTGAAAAAGTTGACATAAAAATGCCAAGAAAATTAAAGAAAGATTTTTTGAATATTGACGAAGAAGAAAAAAAGAAAGACACAAAAACAGAAGAAATCAATGTAGAAGCAAAAAGAAAAGAAAGAAGAGAAGAATTAAGAAATTTTACGTTTGAGTTTCTGATGCCAGCAGACTTTAATCAAATGGTTCAAAAAAACGAACCTGAGTATTTACCAACGGTGGACGAAATATTAGACAAAATAACAGAGAAAGGAATTGATTCATTAACAGAGACAGAAAAAGAGATTTTAGACAACTATGGGAAAAGAAAAGATGGAGGACGTTAAATCGTCAAACCCTTTGAATCAGGATGAGATTCAAATTTATTTAAAAGACATTAGAAAACTGAAGATTATGACACCTGACAGAGAGAAGTTCTTAGCCGAACGTATAACATCAAATGATTGTACGGAAATAGAAAAAGAACAAATCCAAAAAGAAATGTTGGAAGGTAATTTACGATTTGTAATTACAGTAGCAAAACAATATCAAAATCAAGGTATTGATTTATCAGACCTAATTGCAGAAGGAAACTTTGGTCTTATGAAGGCAATTAAAAACTTTGATTGGAGTAAAAACAATCGTTTTATATCATATGCTGTTTGGTGGATTAAACAGTCAATTTTACAATCACTTAATGAAAATTCAAGAACAATAAGACTTCCAGTTAATGTTGTTCAAGACATGCAAAAAGAAAAAAAAGAAAACGAGAAAACAAATAACGATCTTTCCCAAAAGTTTGCAACACTACCAAGAATGATTGATTTGGATATGCATATCAATGAAGACGGTGACACATTAATAGACATTATTAAAAATGAAAATGTTGAATCACCAGATGAAATATTTTCAACAAAAGATTTATTGAAAGAAAAAATGATGAAAATAATGGGAGTTTTAGATAAAAGAGAAAGAGTTATTGTTGAAGATTATTATGGAATTACAGGAACACCAAGAACATTAGAAGACATCGGATCTGATTTTAGTTTAACAAAAGAAAGGGTTAGACAAATTAAAGAGAAGGCTCTTCGTAAACTTAGAAACGAATGTTCAGATTTATTTGAATATTTATGATAAAAAGTTTGGCAGATTAAAAAAAAGATTATATCTTTGTAAAACAATCAGGGTAAAAGTCACTAATGAGCTCTAAGTGATTGGTTAAGTAGAAGTGGTTTAGGAAAAAACAAGCCTAAGTCGATAGGAAGATGGAAGACGATTCAGATACTAAGGTCTTATCCTACTTAATCAACCCAAATTGTTAATTGTGGTCTACCCTCCCTTTCTTTTCTTATTACCGTTTTAGTTTTTAACACGAAATTATAAGGATCCTCTTTAATTAGTATTATGGGGATAAATAAATTACCACGTCTACTCCTAACAATAAATTCGTCCTGATGGTTTAATTCACCCAAAACAATTTTAGTTGTAATTTCATCAACGGCCAAACCTAAAAGTAAATTAATATCACCTCTACTGACATTTCTTTCCATTTGTCTATTTTGAGTATGACCACCACTATCTAACCTAACTTCAAATGTTATATAAATTTGAGATTTTAATGTTGCTATTTTTTTCTCAAGCAATAAGTGTTTTAATATAGTCTCTCTTAATAATGATCTTTCCATAACCTTTATTATAAGTATTTATTAATTATTGTTTATTATTATGAAAGATAAATTTTTACCTTGGTTTCTATCATTTTGTGCTCTTGGGTTATCAGGAACTGCTGCGTATTATAGTGTTGTTGGTTTGGCTGTTGTATTTGTTGGAGTAGCTATTCCTGTCATCATTATGGGGGCCTTTTTAGAAATATCAAAAATTGCAATTGCAACTTATTTACACGACAAGTGGAAAGAAACCTATGGTGTATTAAAAATTTATATGACAATTGCCCTTGTAACACTATCTATTATTACTTCATTAGGGATATATGGGTTATTAAGTACTGGTTTTCAAGAAAATATTGCAAAACTTGAAATAGGAGAAAAACAAGTTAAAAACGTTGAGGTAAAAAAGAAAAGATTCGAAGAAATAAAAGTTGAATTAACAAAAGAAAAGACAACTTTAGATAGTGATATCACAAAACTAAGAGACGGACTATCAAATAACACAACAACACAAACAGTCGATAGAAGGACAGGTCAGTTAATAACAAGAGCAAATAATGCAAATAGAAAGTCATTTGAAGGACAATTAAAAGAGGCACAAACAAGAAGAGATACTATTTCAAAAAGAATTGATGGGTATAACGATAGTATTACAAAATTGGATGTTCAGATTCTTGATATGGAATCGAAAGATGTTGGTGGAGGAGAACTTGGAACTATTAAATATTTAAGTGAGTTATTAGGTTGGGATATTAAAAAAACTGCAAACTTTTTTATTTTAATTTTAATTTTTGTTTTTGACCCTTTAGCTATTACACTTGTCATTGCGACAAATCAGGCTTTTAAAAACAAAAGAAAAAAAGATGATACCACACAAGTACCGACTAAGTACCGACCAAGTACCGACCAAGTAGAACGAGAGTATGAAGTAGAGTATAAAACACAAGATCCTGTCATAATAGAAAAAATAATTGAAGTTCCCGTGGAGGTTATTAAGGAGGTTGAAAAAATAGTTGAGGTCCCTGTTTATATTGAAAAAAACGACACACCAAATGAAGATTTTTTTGAAAGAGAAGACTTAATAGAATTTCAACTCAATGAACCAATTAAAGAAGACATAAAAATAGAAAATGAAATAAAAATAGTTGAGCACACAATACCAAATCAACCTAAACGTCTTTCATACACTAATAGAAATGGTGAATCTTTCAGAATCAATAGAATTTAAAGTATTAGGCTCAAATAAAGAAAAAAAACAAATAATAATCACCGAAACCAAAAGGGATTATAAAAAATATATAAATTCTTTAAAATACAGGTACAATAAAAAAAACCCATACCTCCCAAACTATGTTTTAACAAAAACCGGTGAAACCTATCAAATAATGAAACCTGAAAACTATTCAAATTTTATGAATAATGAACAAATTGATAAAAAATCAATAATCATTGCTTTAGAAAATTATGGTTGGTTGAAAAGAAAAGCACTTGATAATACGTATGTAAACTGGATTGGTGATATTTATAAAGAAGAGGTGTTTGAGAAAAACTGGAGGAACGAAATTTTTTGGGACAAGTATGGTATAAAACAAATTGAAGGATTATCTAAACTTTTGATTGAGTTATGTAAAAATTTTAAAATACCATTTTCTTGTGTTGAAAATAACGTAAAACAGGATGGGATTGAAAAATTTAATGGAATAGTATCGAAAAGTAATTTTGACTTTATTCACAAAGATGTAAACCCCTCTTTTGATTTTAAACTTTTAAAAAACAAATTACAAAATGACAAATAGTTACGATGAAATAAAATTATTACTTAAAAGGTCAAAGATGTTGACAGAACAAATTGGTCCTATAAATTTAGCAAAAAGTATTGAAGACAATATCTCAGACACCGAAACAGATCAAAAGGGTGAAACTGACTCAATAAAAAAAGATAAAACTAAAACATATAGAATATCGGGGGGATTAATAAGCTTACACGGTAAAGATAAAAAAACATTAGAATTAACATCAGAAGAAAAAACATCATACCAAGAAACAATGGATGAGTTTGTTGCTGACGTATCAGACCTATCTGACTTTGGTGTTTTAAATGTATACGAAAACGAAGTACAGTGGAGTGGAAAAGTTATTGATTTTGATCTTGAATTCTTCTTTTCAATCGGTGAGGAAAATGGTGTTTATATTAATGGTGATATGATTAAATTAGATGAAAATTTAACCGAATTAATTAATAAGTTAACCTCATATTATGAAAAATTTAAAACAAAATGGGCTAAAGTTTTATCTACAAGAAAAAAAACACAAGTGAAACAATGAAAAACTTTATAAAAACATATTTCAAAGAAATTTTACTAGTGGCATTAATTTGTGTTTTAATTTTTTTATCAGTTAAAATATTAACACCAGCACCTGACAAAAGTGAATTGTTGAAATATAAATTACAACAATTAGATATAAAAATAAATGATTTAAAACAAAAACAAAAACAATTAGATGACTCAATTTCCTTCTATAAAAAAGACATAGAAAGAATTGATGAAAATATAGAAAATATCAGATCTCAAAAAACAGTTATTAATAATTTTTATGATAAAAAAGATATCGATATTAAAGGATGGACAAATAAACAAATTGATAGCTCATTAAGAAAAAGATACAAATTTTAATTTATGAAAAAACTTATACTTTTTATTTTATTTTTAATTCCTTTTACGATTTTATCTCAAAAAGAAGTAAAAAAGGACACCACACAGATTTGTCTCCCAACAGAAATTGTAAGACAAATTGTTTCAGATTTAAACGAGTTAGATAAGTTACGCGATTTGAAAAAATTAACTGATTTTGAAGTTTCCGAACTAGAAAAAAAAGTACTTAAACAAGATTCAATTATTTCAAAATTAGAACAGAAAGATGTTAACAACCAAATAATAGTTTTCAGGGTTGAAGAAAAATATAAACTTGTCGAAAACGATAATAAAGATTTAAGACAAAAGTTAAAATGGGCCGGAATAAAATCTAACATAATAGAAATTTTTTCAGGAGCATTGATGGCATCATTTGTATACATTCAATTATTTAAATAATGTTAAGTAAAGAAAAATTATATAAATTTCTTTTTGAAAAAGAAACTAAAGAGGCTACAGGATCTGGTTCTGCTGGCGGTTTTTCGGGCCCTGCATTTTCAATGTGGTCTGAAGACGACGAGGCTAAGTCAGAATATAAAAGAATGGAAGGGGAGTTCAAAGAAGCGACATCATCATCTTCGGTAGGGCCATACGATGCTAATAGTTTTGAAAATATCAATATGAGGGGCAACACAACTAAAGGTAGAGGTAGATCTTGGAAACAAACACAAATAAAAGGAGGGTCTTTTGTTGACATTAACCCTAAATGTAAGTCTTTTCCATATTGCAACCAAGGAAATACGGGTGCTGTTATATATAAAAAAAGTTTAAAGAAAGAATCACCGTTGAGTGAAGCAATATATAACGTTTCAATCATGACTGGTTTAAGTGAAAATCAAATAAAAAAAATAATATTATCTAAGTTTAAAGGATAATTTATAATCTATAAGATATTTATTGTTATGAATAGAAAAATTTATGATATAATAAGTAAAGTTTTATCTGAAGGATCAGGTGGAATGTGCTCAGAGTGTGGCAATTACTCAATGAATGAGGGAGAATGTTCAGAATGTGGATATAATGAAGGAGAATTCAAAGAATCACTGAAAGGTAATCAAAGAAGAATTGATTTGAACAAAAATAATAAAATCGATTCAGACGACTTCAAAAGACTTAGAATGAGAAAAAAACACAAAAAAAATGAAAATGAAGAGTGTTATGAATGTGGCGATTCTAAAACAATGTATGAAATTGAAGTTGAAGAAAGTCCCGAATTTAATTATGCCGCAATGAAAGCAAGGGAATCCGGTAAAAAAAGTTTTAAATTAGGTGGTAAAACTTTTCCTGTTGAAGAAGATGTTTATGAGATTAATATGAATGAATCTACGGGAGAAACAATAAAATTAAGAGAAAGTGAAATAGTCGACATTATTGAAACAATAGTTAAAGAAGAAAAAAAGAAAAAGACTAAAGTAAACAACGCAACTAAAAGTGCACAATCAAGATCTAAAAAAGAAAATGATGATTACATAAGTAGTGTTGTTAAAAAAATGAAAGACTATTTGAAAGTCGGATCTAAAGGTGATTTTGAAATGGAACCAAAACATTTTCCTAAAGGAAATGGTGAATTGGCAAAAATGGACAAAATGGCTTATACTTTGTCGGATACCGCTCATGAGTATATTGATAATTTTACAGGTGCTGGTTTAGAAAATTTAGATTATGATGAAATACACCCTAATGAAAAATGGGTTGATATGAATATGATGGGTGATTCTAAAACGGGTAATAATCCTGGATGGGCGAACGCGGTCGAAACCCCAGTTAATAAAAATAGAAACCAAATTAGAAAAGACAATTTATTAGCCAAAGTCAAAAGAATGGCTTATCAAAAAGACGATCAACCTGTTAAAATAGATAGAACAGGTTCTGATTATGGGGATGATAGTAACAAATTAACTAAAATGTTAAAAACAGCTTCTAAAAAATCTAAAACAACTAATGAGTCTACAGTAAAAAACACTGAAGTTTTAAATGAAATTTCTCAAATGAAAAATTTGATTAATTATAATAAAAATACTCAATAAATATTCAATTTTTAAGTGACTCATACTATTTTTCATTATGGATAATAATAGTATGGGTCGTTTTTTTGATTGGTTGGCTAAACCAATGAATCTTGACGATATTAATGCTTGGTATTTGGCAAATAATATCACTCTAGAACTTACAGAACTTTTTAGAGATTTTTGCATGTCTTTTTTAAATTTATTAAATGAGACATATTTGGGTGAGGATGAGTTTACATCCCTTGAAACAAAGGTCGGAATGTCTTCAGAACAAAAAAAACAACATTTTAAATGGTGTTGGGACAAAACAATAGAAAACTTTAAAAAAGAAGAAATTTATTTTATTTTTACAGAAGAAGATTCCTCTTTTTTTGAAACATTTTTTTTTGACGTTTTTTATTCCCAAAGCATGTCAGAACATAAAAAATCGGTAAACAGTTTTTTCGAGCAAATTTTTGATTATAAATACCAAAAAACAAAATCAGATATAGAAATCTTTACTGATTTATATAAATTATTAGAAAGGTCATTAAAAGTTGATGAAACATATTTACAAAACTAGATAAAATAATATATTATATTTAATAAAAAATAAAAAATAAAAAATGGAAACTTTAGAACAAATCAAAACATTAGTTGAAACATTATCAACTGAAACAACAAAATTTTATACTAAAAACAACCAATCTGCAGGTACAAGAGCGAGAAAAACAGCACAAGAATTAAAAGATTTAATGCAAGTTTTAAGAAAAGAAATTTTAACACATACAAAAGAAAGTAAAAATGCTTAATATACTTTTACCCATATTAACTTTTATATTTACATTTTCAATAATTTGGGTTATAAAAACAACATTTATGTTTTTTAGTGCATTACTTTCTACCCCACCCAAACCTTTTGAAATAAGTAAATTAGAAGTTTTAATACACGGACTTTTAATTTCTTACATCATAACCTTTTCAATATATATTTAAAATGATATTCAGTAATTTTTTTAATAAGACAAATAAATATTTAAAATCTGTAAGAATTTTAAAAAATTATGTTAGTGTGGATATGTCATTCCCAACAACATGGAAGATGATAAATAATAGACCAAACGAGGTTGAGATTTTACAAAATGAAACAAATGAAGGGACAATACTTACTTCTTTTGTTTGTGTTAATGAAAAAGAATATATTGATTTATTAGAAAAGTCATTGGATGCTTTTATTAAAACAAATATAGAAAGAGAAGAAAAAGAAAGACTCTTTAAAAGTAAAGTACAAGAATTGAAAAATATCTTTGATAAAGAAAAATTAGAAAATTTAAAAAGTTTAAAATTTGATATTGAAGAATTAACAAAATACTTAGAAAACGATGAATCAAAAGATGTTGAGCAAACTACAGAAACAGCTCAAAATGTTTGAAGAAGAAGAACTTAATTCTAACAAGTTTGCAGAAGAATATAAAAAGAAATTATCTGAAGAGATAAAAAAGCTTAAACCTGAAGAGATAAAAAACACTGAAATGGTTGAACGTAAATATACTATATGGGAAAGGCTATTGAGAACTTTAGGGAAGAATTAGCAAAACTAGCTCAGGCTGTTGAGACCTTGGAAAGTACATTCATTGGTGAATCTGAACAAAAAATATTAATCGAGTTAGAAGAATCAAAATACGAGAGTTTAATGATTAATTTAAATAACTTTTCAAATGATAAAGAATGTATTATATCTTTGGGAAATACTAGTTTTATCTTTTCGAAAAAGTAGTTTTTAAACGGTATAATCTTTTTTTCTCAAACCCCTTTTTACTTAAAACATCGTAAATCCATTTTCTCTGTGCGTTTGAAACATCTTTTACAAAGATGGCATCAGACCTTTTATTTTGGTAAAAGTGCTCTTCTAAAATGTCAATAAATCTATGAGATTCATTACAATCTTTTAATGAGAAAATAACAACATCCTCATCTATCTGTACACATATTTTGTTGTTTAAACTGAATATATTTTTGAGGTCTTTAGTTTTACAATATTCGTTAATAAAATCATGAACCCCTATTTTTTTTGATTTTTGCCAATCATAAATCAATTCTTCAACCTTAAACCTTGATATTTTAGTAAAAACATAATCAGGGTTTTCTAAATTTACAGTGATATTACGGCCTAAATTATCGGTTAAAAATAAAGACTCTTGAATTTTTTTTTGATTTGTTATCAAACCTAATTCGTAATTTGTTTCTTCTGAGTTCTCTACAATTTTTTCAAATACAATTTTATCATTTTCTTTTAATAATGAATTATATTTTTCTATAGCCCTTTTTTCAGTATTATAACATTTGATAATTTTTCTTTTTTTCTTATTCTTAAACAAGACTATTATAAATTTACTTTTCATGAAGAACTATTACGAAATTTTAGGTGTGGGTGAAGAAGCCACACAAGACGATATTAAAAAATCTTATAGAAAATTAAGTAAACAATATCATCCAGATGTAAACCCTGAAGGTGAAGAAAAATTTAAAGACATTTCAGAAGCATATGATAATATTGGAGAACCTAAAAAAAGAGAAGAATACGATATAAGACGTAAAAATCCATTTAGTCATATGGGGTCTGGTGGATTTGACATACATAGTATGTTTGAACAAATGATGGGACAACAAAGAAGACAACCAAAAGCACCTGATAAAATTGTCGAAGTGGTATTGACTCCCGTTGAGTCTTTTTTTGGTGTAAAAAAAGATATTGAATTTGAAAGTTTTGAAAAATGTGATCCATGTAATGGTAGTGGTGGAGAAAGAAACACATGTAACGTTTGTAATGGATCGGGTGTGGTCATACAAGTTTTAGGGACTGGCCTTTTCAGACAACAAATACAAATGACATGTGGCCAGTGCAAGGGACATGGATTTACAATTTCAATAAAATGCACAACATGTAATGCCACAGGTACAAATAAAAAAAATCAAAAGTATAACGTAACAATTCCTAAAAATATTGATGACGGTGACTTTTTAAGATTAAAAGAAAAAGGAGATTATCACCCTAATATAAGATTGAAAGGTGATGTTATTTTAAAAGTAACCATGAATAATTCTGGCGATTATGAAAAGATTGGCATGGATTTGGTATTAAAAAAGAAACTTGACGCATATGACTTTTTTACTTCTGATACTGTTTCAATAGAACACCCTGAAGGTGAATTGAAAATAAAACTACCGGATAATGTCGACACAGAAAAACCTTTAAGAATACCTAATAAAGGGTTTAATAATCAGCACCAAAAAGGTAATTTCTTTATTAAACTTTCAGTAAAAAAAGATCAAGAAACTAGAGAAAAATTAAAAAATATTTTAAAAGAAGTTAATTAAATTCTCAATAATTTTATATGTCCCATAAATTGATGAAAAAAGAATATAAAACGATAAAAGTAATAACCATTTTTGTGTATTAGATAAAGGATCTTTACAACTTTTACAACCATTAACTTGTGTTGATTCTTTTTTTAAGTCTTTAATTTCTGAGTCATTAATTTTAAATTCCATAATATTTTGTTTTTATTAATCATAAGTATTTCAAATTGACTTTTAAATAAAAAAAATTATTTTTGTAATAAAAAATCATGTTAAGTTATATTGGAGGTAAAAGTAAGATTGGAAAGTGGATAGTCCCTTTCTATGATAAAGATATGGAAGTCTATTTAGAGACTTTTGGGGGGATGTTTTGGTGTTTTTATAACATGGACCTAAAACAATACCCTAACCTAAAGAAAGTTGTTTATAACGACTTTAATCCCTTAAACTACAATCTATTCAAGTGTGTACAGAACCCATCTGAATTGTTAAAAGCAATCAATTCAATTGACTGTCAAAAACAAGGTGTTGATCTAACACCTGAAATTTATAAAGAACAATTTATCAGGTTTCAGGATGAAATTTTTAATCAAGGTTTCAGCGTAGAACCTGGCGATTATGAAGTTGCGGCCAAATACGTTTATATTTTAACACAAGTATTCAGTGGATCAAAACCCGAGACCTCAAATTTTATTGACCTTAAAGGGAAATATAAATCAAAATATTTAACATTCAGAGATAAATTAAGTAAACCTGATTGGGTTGAGCATTTTTTAAAAATCACTGATGTTGAAAACATGGATTTCGCCGATGTTATACAAAAGTATGACTCACCATCAACACACATTTATTTAGATCCACCATATTGGAAAACTGAAAACTATTATTCAAACCACGATTTTGATAGAGACGATCATGAAAGATTGGCTAAGACATTACATAATGTTCATAGTAAATTTAGCCTATCTTATTATGATTTCCCGTTATTATCCGAATGGTTTCCTGAAAATGAGTATCGTTGGGTTAAAAAAGAGTTTGCAAAAGCAGCGTCCGCAAAGAAAGGAGAAAAACAAAATATGGGAGAAGAGTTATTAATCATGAATTACTAAAATATTTTTCTTATATTTGTGATATTTATTAATAAAAACTTTAATTATGGCTATTAGATTTACGAGTATTTTAAGAGATTTAATTGTTGAGGGCTCAAGATTCCAAGTACTATTTGACAAATATGTAAAACCAAATAAGGAAAAAAGAAAAGGTATGATGACCTTTGAGACTTTGTTTGCTATTATTGCGGCTGACCCTACATCAAGAATTCCTGAAGGACTGGATATTGACAACGCGAAACCACAAGATATGGAAAAAGTAAAAATTGGAAAATACACCCAATGGTTACTTAGAAACTTCACAACACCAAATATTGATTTAAGTAGTGGTGTTACAGACCCTAATAGTCCTGCAGTTAAACAAGCAATTAAAGAATACCAAGAATTGTTTTTAGAAGACCTTTATAAAGTTACAGGTGACTTAATGAAGTATGAAAGATTTAAAAATAGATTACCACAAGAGTATAGAGATATTAATAAATTAACACCTGAAACACTTTACGATCAAGTAAAAGATTTCAGTTTAGAAAAAACTAAAGCAACCGCAGAAGAAAAGAAAGAGGCATCAACAACTTACGAACACCCAGGAGCAGAAGAAGTTAAGAGATTTAGTAATTGGACTGTTGTTAAAATTTCAAACACAGGTCAGTTAGGTAAAGACGCAGCATGTTTTTATGGTGGTTATTATTTAGAACCACAAAAAGGTGAAACAAGATGGTGTACATCATCACCTGGTCTTACTTGGTTTGATAGATATATTAAAGATGGACCTTTATATGTTGTTATTCCTAATTCACCAACTAAATTTACAGGAAGTATGGATATTGGTGAAAAAACAGGGCTTCCAGCATTGAGATACCAATTTCACTTCCCATCTAATCAATACATGGACCCGGCGGATAGAAATGTTGATTTAGTTCAATTTTTAAGTAAACAAGAAGAAGGTCTTAAAGAATACTTTAAACCTGAGTTCATGAAAGGTCTTTCACAAAATAATGGTGAAAAAGTTTCTGTTAATTACCCAGGAGACTCAGCATCTAAATTTATAGCACTGTATGGTTTTGATGAGTTCTTTGACACGTTACCTGAAAACATTAAAAGATTAGAATTCACACATAAAGGAGGAGAATCATTCAACTTAAACTTACCTGAAAGAATTGGTGACTTCAAACAGTTAAGTGCATTACACCTTGTTGGTTGTGTATCTAAAATACCTGATAGTATTTGTAATTTGAAAGATTTGAAATTCTTATCATTACCCGATAATCCAAACCTTCAACCATTACCTGCTTGTTTAGCGGACTTACCAAAACTATCAATTATTAATATTAAAAACAGTAAAACTGACGGCACTATTCCTGACGCATTAAGACAAAGAGCAGAAAGAGACGGAAACTTCTTTATTTTCGATACAAAGTAAAAAGTTTCAAATAAATTTCTTATCTTTGTTTATTGATAAAAAAATAAAGTTATGGGAAATTTAGATGTTGAAATATATATGACAAACTTTAAGGGTTTTTTCGATAAAAACCCCGAACAGTTAAAACAACTCATAGGGAATATTAATTCCAATGAATTTTTTGACGGAGTTAGAAAAATAGTCGAGGAAAATTCAGAAGATGAAGAAAAAGCGCTCGAACCAACAAGAAAACAACTTATAGATTTAATTTTAAAACTCAACGGTGATAAAACTGCGGTAGATAAAATACTACCATATATGCAACACCACATGGGTTTAATATGTATGAATTAGTAACCTTTTAATTTTTAGTTTATGTCAGATATGACAGTCCTTTTTAAAGATGAGATCAAAGATTATGAAACTTATTTTTATGAAAATTTTAATGTTTTAGATGCTGAGAAAGATCCATTTGAATCACGATATATAAATAGAAATTATAACAATAAATCTTATGTTGGTAATTTTACCAGTAAATCAGGTAAAGAATCTGTATTAAGAGGAGAAGAAGTTTATTTAAAAAACTACTCCAATTTATTAACTAGTTGTTATTTAAATAGACATTTATATGTTATTGAAGAAAATGAAGATAAAATCGCGTTAAAAGTATTCACTTACAGAAACTATAGAGAAGTTGGAAAAAGATATTTTAAAACAAGAAAAACAATAACTTATTTAACATTCAACTTCAAAAGAAAACTATTTTATAGTGGTGAAGCTCAATTCAAAAGAAAACAAAAAATAGGTTTTATTAATAAAATTAATATCACAAATCTTCATAATACAAGGATTTTTCCTGTGTTGTCTTATTACAAACATGGGAATATTGTTGCAGACAATTTATTTAATATTTTCTTAAATAGAATTATTGAAAAATTAGGACTTAATATCGAATTAAATAAAAAACCAAAAGAGAAGTATTATGAAATTATTCTTCAAAATGGGAAAATTAAATACCCAAACGCATTTTTAAAGTTTTCTGAAATGTTTGCACCATTTAAAGATGTTAGAAAATATGATGCTAACTTGGTTACATGGTTAATGAAAAAAAACAATTTAAAAGGTAGAAAAATAAAATCATTACTTAATATGTATAATAATATTGACCTTAATAGTTTATATCAACTATATAATATTTTAGGGCAAGATTTATTTAATAAAATTAAAGATGAGGTTTTTATAACTGAAAAAATTGATTCATATTATAACCCAATTCGTGAAGAAATACCGGCAGGTCTTTTTTTAACAAAAAAAGAAAAAGAAAATATTGTTTTACTTTTAAATGAAACAAAATCAGAAAATTTTATGAATTTGTTAAGTGACCATTTAAGATTTAAAATTAAATTGGAACATTTTGGTGAAAACGTTAAATTATTGGCCAAAAATAGACATGAATTTAACCATGAACACTCAGAATGGGCAACACTTATTGATTCATACAGTAAAGGACATGTTACAAGATTTTATGGTGAAGATTCGGTTTTGGTTGAAGACCCAATATATACCCATGATAATACATATTTCCCAATACTTTTTAAAACCACAGAACAATATCAAGGAGAATCAATTCACCAGCACAACTGTGTAAGAACATACTCTGAAAAACCGTATTGTTTTATTGTTTCATTAAGAAAAGGAGATAAAGATGACACAGAAAGAGCAACAATAGAATACCAATTCACAAGAGACGGTTTAAAAAGAGTGCAAACTTTAGGTAAATATAACATGCCACTAACGGATGAATGGATCATTCCTCTAGATGAGTTAGATAAAAGGATTGATTATCTTTTTAGAAAAGAATTTATAAAATTACCTATCATGGTAAGAGAATTTAAAAACGGTAAAACAATGAGGAGTTTTGCAAAATTTAAAGAATTTGATAAAACAAAACCTGTTTATGACATTTACCCGATATGGGTTAATGAAGTAAATGAAAAAGGAATCATAGATATTAACGATTATAATTATTTTGAAGAACTATTTATAGATCTACCTTAAACATGGAAAATAAAGACATTATTCCGGATCATATTATCGAACTCTACAAAGTAAAACATAATTATTATCCATCAATACTGAAAACGAAAAATATTACAAATCAAGGGTTGACAAAGCTTATTGAAAATAATAGTATTGAATGGTTGGATAGTGAGTTTGACGGAAAAAAACAAAATTATCTGCAGGGTGCGATAAATTTTGGTAAAACCAATATTTTGTTATTTTTTAAAAAAATGCAACACGAAAATATTTTTACTATTAAAATTTTATACTCATTTAATGATATTAATAATGTAAATTTATTGCTCGTAGGGTTAAATAAATATTTTACAATAGATTGAAATGAAAGTAACGGTATTATACACAATGAAGGGTTGTCCTTTTTGTACAATGATTAAAGAAGAATTAGAAAAAAATAATATTCCTTTTTTAGAAAGAGATATTTATGATTATCACGAAGAATATGAAGAGTTTACAAAAGTGACTGAAAATGAATACGTACCGGCTTTAATGTTACTGACTTTGGATGATAAAGATAATGCAAGCGATGTTCATCTTTTGGCACCTGATAGAGATTTTCAGGACATATATGAAGGGGTTGAGATAGTAAAGAGATATGTTCTATAAAAACATTAAATCCCTTGTACCGATATAATTTTCCCAACATGGACTGTATTTCATATCAGTCAAATAAGATAATAAATCGAATTCAGATAAGTCAAATTCTTCTTTTATTTCTGATAACTCAAAACTAAAATTATCTAAAATTAAACTCTCAAGTTTTTCACTATTAATTGTTGTTTTATTAGTAACCGAAAGATTTATATTTTGAGAATCAATATCTTCGTAATTATTTTCAGATGATACTAAAAGGTTCAATTTATTCGAAAACCCCCTACTCAACAAGTTAAATGAAATTTTATTTAATAAGAAATGATAATATTTTTCATCATTATTTGATAGACCATAAATTAAATCTGAAAAGTATATATTGTTAGAAAAGTCATCTTTTATACAATTATATCCATTAAACTTAGAAGAAATATACTCATGATTGTACTCTACAACGTTTTCAAAATCATAAAATAAATTTTTATCATGAACCTTTAAATTTAAATAGTAACCTTCTTTTTGTAATTCATTACAAATTACCCTTAACTCACTTTCTACCCTTTTTGATTTTTTGTCGTAATTAATATTGATATTTAACTTACCATCAATTTTTTTGTTATAAATTATAGTATCAATCACTCTGACCGATTTTACTAAATTTTCATCATAACCTTGATATAAGTCTGATAAAATGTTTGAAATATTAACTATATTTTCTGACGATGTAAAACCTCTGACAATAAAAAAACTCCTGACGTTTATAACTATTATTTCTGTTATGGCATCAGGAGATAGTTCATTTATTTCTTTTACAATAAGGTCTGCGAAAATATTACATAGGTTTTTACCCGATAAAAAACTTGAAACTTCAATCATATTTTTATTTTAATTTTTTATTTTTAATTAATGTTATAAAAAATTAAAATATGACTAAATAGTTATTACTTTTTGTTGTAATACTTTTCTACGATTTTTTGTACTGCCGCCTTAACATTATTATTGTTAGACTGTTGTTGTGTCTGAACAGGTTGTTGAGCCTGTTGACCGTTGTTTTTGTTTTTACAACCACATCCCATGACTAAATTTTTTAGAGGTTTATTTTATATATAAATATTTATAAAGTATGTTTATTCATTTGTCAATATAAACTATTTATAAAATATGAGTTTAAATTCCATAATAAGAAAGATAATCAAAGAAGAAACCGAAGAGTGGGTTGACGTTAGTCCTGAAGAGTATAAAGAACTTTTGGCTTATGTTAATGGTGATGGTTCATTTATTAAAAGACTTCCTGACTATAAGGGTAAAAAAATTAGAATCACCGGTGATTTAGTTTTTGGAAATAAAGAAGGCGTCAAAAATATTGATAGTATTGATTATATTGAAGGAAATTTAGATATCGGATATACAAAAATTCCATTTTTTGATAAAAATAAAGTAAGAGGAAGAATGGATTATTGGGGTTCTGAAATGCAAAGAATAGAAAAACAAAAAATATACGAAGAAAGAATTGCATATCAAAACGAATTAAGAGAAGAAGGTGCTTGGAATGTTGAAAATGATGATAAAGAATCAAATGAAACAGAAGCCATTTTTATGTACTTAGAAGAAAGAGGAGTACCAACAGAAGATGAAGATAAGTATTTTTTAGTTAAAGAAAAATACAAACACTATGGCGATTCAAGTGTTTATTTGTGGTTGGGTGGAAAAGTTTTTGAAAGTGAATATGTTGTTTATGAAGGTGATGAAATATATGAAGCAGCAAAAGAAAAACTTGAATCACTAATTGAAGAACTTGGTTTTGATGCATTCAGAGAACACGTTTGGGAAAACCATATTGATGAAAGATACGTAAGAGACTACCTTTATGAAGATTATAGTGAATATATTAGACAAACTCCAGAAGATTGGAATATAAATAAAGAATTAACGGAACAACAAAAACAATATTTAGAAATACACCAAGCAAGTATTGATAGATTAAATCAAAAACTTGAACAAGGTGGATTAACTGATGAAGAACAAGAAGAAATTGAAAACGACATTTACGACTACGAACAATTAATGGAAGACATTAAAGAAAATCCAGAAGGTGATTATAATGAGCAAGAAATTGAAGACACAATAGAAGGAATGGTCGATGATAATATGGACGATATATTTAGTATATTAAAAGATAGAGGGTTTTCTGATCAAAACCTTTTAGATTTTGTTGATGTTGAAGCGGCTATTGATTACGTAATTAGATCTGATGGATATGGGGAAACTTTAAATGGTTATGACGGAACAGAAGACTCATATAACATCAACGGAGAGGAATATTATGTTATGAGAAATAACTAATCATTTACACTAATCAAAAAAACATCTATTTTTTACCTAAAAACATTTTAATGAAAACTGACTGGTTATTTCAAGAACCTATTGATTTAGAACACAAACAATTAACCCTTTTAGGTTATTTACAAAAATTAGATAAAAACTTAAATAGTTTTAAACTATACCCCCAGTTTCAAGAAATATCATTACACCTTGCAAGTATTAACCTTTTAATTGAAAAGGGTCAAATCTTAACACTTAATAGAACATTAAAGGATCCTGATGATGAAATATTAATTTCAGATTTAATACCGGTTGATTGTCCATTATTAACAAAAGAAGAAATACTTGAAGTTTATCATGTTTGTAAATATTCATCAACAAAACTTACTGATTACTTTAATCATGCAAAAGCAATTTGGGACATTGTAAATGATACTGTTTCAATAGATCCTGTACAAAACCCAAAAAATATTGAACCAAAACAAGGTCTTTTCTTTTTAGACTATAAAGACAAAACATACCTATATGAGTTTATTATAAAACCAATTAAAAAAGGAAACATTGAAACAAAATGTCACATTAAAAAAATATGTGAATGCCCAAAAGGAGACTTTGACGAAAAATTAAAAGAAGTAAAAAGACCACTTATTAAAGATTTACAAGACCCAAAGGTGCATAGTAAATTAATTGTTTTTAATGTTAATCAAAATAATAACTACCCTTTAAAAGAAACATTACTTCCAATCGCAAAAAGAAAAATAATGAACTACATGATACAATCAAAAATTATCAAACACAAAAATTTGACAAATAAAATATAGTTTGATATTATTGAAATAAAAAAGTCATGGTAGTAAAACAAAGATCATTAAACGAGTTAAGACAAGAAAAAGAGTTCGGATACAAACATCCGGTAACTAAAAACAAATCAATTGATGTTGACCCAAAACACATTATTGAGTTGATGAAAAAATACCCTAACGATGCTGATTTAGGTAAACAAGTAAGAAGTTATTTAATTGAACTTGGAATTTATGAGTAAAGAACAAGTAAATCACCCTGAACATTATGGAGGAGAGACAAACCCGTATGAAGCAATTAAAGTGATAGATGCTTGGGATCTTGGGTTTAGTTTAGGAAATACCGTAAAATATATTTCAAGAGCCGGTAAAAAAGAAAAAGATAAAGAGTTGCAAGACCTAAAAAAGGCGTTGTGGTATTTACAACACCATATTGATACATTAGAGAAAAAATGAAATATTTTTACTTTTTATTAATACTACTTTTAACTTCTTGTGTTGAAATAATTGAAGATTTGAAAATCAATTCAGATGGGTCAGGAACATTTAAGTATTCAATTAACCTTAGCCAAAGTAAAACCAAAACTACAGCAATACTTGCTCTTGATAGTTTATATGGAGAAAAAATTCCTAAAATATCTGAAATTAAAGAAAAAATTAGTTTATTTAAAAAAAAACTAAAAGAGCAAGAAGGTATTACTAATGTAGTTATCACAGAAGACTATGAAAACTATATAATAAAGTTACAGTGTGATTTTGAAAATATTGAATGTTTAGAAAAAGCCTTGAAAAATTCTTTATCTAAAATAAATAACAATGAAGATTACAATTATGATTGGTTATCATACAAAAATAAAACACTAATTAGAAAAACACCGATTTTCAATTTAGAAGATATTAGAAGATTTGGAAACAAAGAAATATATAAATTGAAAGAAGGAAACTATACGTCAATAACAAGATTTGCATCTAAAATTGATACTTTCGAAAACCTTCAATCAGTAAAATCTAAAAGTAACACGGCTCTCATGATAAAAGTTAGTCCCGATATGTTATTGATAAACCAAAACTTATTAGATAATAAAATTAAATTAGAAAAATGATAGAAACAGGAAAGATTATAAATGGTGATTGTATTGAGGTAATGAAAACATTACCTGAAGGATCCATTGATTTGATAGTTACTAGTTGTCCGTATGGTGTAGGTATTACCTATGATGTTTACGAAGATGATGTTGAGTTTGAGGACTATAAAATATTCAGTAAAAATTGGTTAACTGAAGCATATAACGTATTAAAAGACGATGGTCGTATCGCATTAAACATCCCTTATGAAATTAACAGGCAAAAAAAGGGTGGTCGTATCTTTTTTGTTTCAGAGATGTGGCAAATTATGAAAGAAATTGGTTATGGGTTCTTTGGTATTGTTGATTTGGAAGAACAATCACCACATAGAAGTAAAACCACCGCATGGGGTTCATGGATGTCACCATCGTCACCTTACATATATAACCCAAAAGAATGTGTTATTTTAGCTTATAAAAAACACCATATTAAAAAAGTAAAAGGAGAACCACAGTGGAAAGGAACACCAACTGAAATAGAACAAGAAGATGGTACTATTAAGAAAAAAGTCGTATACGAGGAACAAGATAAAAAAGAATTCATGGAACTTGTATTTGGTCAGTGGAATTACTTTGCCGACACTAAGTCACTCACCAAGGCAACGTTTTCAATGGACATACCAACAAAGGCTATTAAAATATTGTCATATAAGAACGATATAGTTTTGGATCCGTTTGTTGGTAGTGGTACTAGTTTAGTAGCTGCTGAAGTGTTAGGAAGAAGATGGTTAGGGATAGAATTATCACCAAATTACACGGAAATTGCAAGAACAAGGGTAAAATACTTTAAAAAGTTAGAAGAAGTAAAAGAAGACCAACAGTAAGGTTGGTTTTTTTGTTTTGTTTCATATTTATTTAGTATGAAAAGACTAATTAAAGAATCAGGAATTAGGGATATTAATAAACTAGCAAAAAGATACAAAAAAGCTAAAATTTATTTTCACCAAGATTTAGACGGCGTAACAACAGCCTTAGCAATGAAAAACTACCTCGAACAACATGGGATAAGAGTTATTGACGCTGAAGTAATTCAATATGGTAATAAAGAATTTGCAATTAAAAAACCTGAAGGTGAGGGTGATGTGATGCCAGTATTAGTTGATTTTGCACACGGTAAACCGATGTTTGTTATACATACAGACCACCACGACAGTCAAGCGGGGGTTGAAAGTGACACCGCAACAAGTTTTAGGCACGCAAGATCTAACGTGGAAACAATATCTCAAATATTATCACCAAAAGAAATTTTCACAGCAGAAGATATATTATTGATATCAACGGTTGATTCTGCAAATTTTGTAGCAAATAAAATAACACCTGAAATGGTGATGAACTATCTTTTCAAATACGACAAAAACGAAACATTAAAAAGAAATAAAATGTTAATGGGACTTGTCGTTAATAAACTACTTTTAGCGTATAAAGGTAAACCTAATTTTTTGGAAGATATTGTTTTAAACGCAAAACCATCCCTTTTAAGTATTTTGAATTTCATAAAAAAAGTAGCATTAGAAAAGGGGTATGCGAGCCCTGAAATATTAACAAAAAACACCGAAGATTATGTACAAAGTAGAAAAGATTCGGGTGTTGAGGTAACAGGTAATATTCTATCACAATATGGTTTTGGATCAACAATGAAACCAGGTGCTTACGATAGATATACACCATTTAGAAACAATCCTGACGCTGATTTCCTTGTCACAGGAATGCCTTTTGGTACAGTTCAAGCATCATGTAACCCCTTCAAAGAAAGTAGGGCACTTAAAGGCATAAATTTAGGTGAGATAAAAGATCAAGTTTTATTAGATTTCAAACCGGAGTTAGAAAAACAAATACTACCATTTAGAACTATCAAAAGAATTGCAGAAAAAGAAGCGACAAAAGAATCTGTAGGATTCACATCAAGAGATATGATGGCGCTTTATGGATCGATGCCATCATACAATCCCGAAACACAATCAATTAACGGATACGATTTTTTGGTTGCAAATTCAGGAGGACACAAATGTATCACAAATATTTCAGGAATTAATTTTATGTATAGTGGTTATGACAAACCATACACCAAAGATTTACCAAAAGAGGCAATTCCTATTGCGTTCTACGAAGGTCAAAATTCATTCATAAAAGATATAAAACAAAAACTTTTAAGATTTAGAAAATTATCTGAAAAACAAATTCAAGCAGCAATCAGTGGAATGAAAAGAGAGGGTGTTGATACTGAGTCATTAATGAATCAAAAACAAGAAAGAGGTTATTTAGATTTAGTAAAGGAGATTAAAGATCGTTTTGTTGACATTTTAAATGAAAAAATGAATTCAGAAAATACAAATATTCGAGAATCTAAAGAAGAAAGTAAAAAATATTATGTTGATAAAAGTAAATTAGGTGGTAAGGGGGTATTTGCAAAAAAAGATTTAAAAAAGGGAGAAACGATAGGACTATTACACACAATTAAAAAAATGCATATTGACTACGAATTCACAGAATTAGGTAAAATGCACAATCATAAAGACGAACCTAATTGTCATAATGAAAGAATTAATAATAAAAGATACTTGGTTGCATCAAAAAATATCAAAAAAGGTGAAGAACTAACAACAGATTATAGACTACAACCGGACTTAGAACAACCACAAGATTGGTTCAAAGGTTTAAAAGAACAACACGAAAAAATGTGGCCACAAAAAGATGGTTACAGGACGTATAGTCCATTTAAAGATTTAGAATATATCATAGTCGATGGTAATGGTATTGATTGCGACAATATTGTTTATGATCTCATATTAATTGGTGATAATGGTAGTTTAAGGTTTTGCAAAAAAAATACTGGTTCATATTTTTTACCGGGAGCCAATAAAGTTGTTGAAATACCTTTAAAAGATGGTGAAGATGGTGATATGTTTTTAGAAGACAAAAAAATGTTTATTAATTGGTTACATAATAAATTAAGAAAAATTGATAAAGATAGTGAAATAAGAGAAAAAATATTGCACTTTTGATTAACAATGATATATTTATAAAATACCTCTGACAAAATTCATTATTTTTTAAGAAAAAAAATTGACATTTTATAATAAATGTTTTAGATTTGTAAAACAATTAGGAAACGTCCTAATGATAATTTGAAAAATTGAAAAAAATGAGTGAAGATCAACAAATTGTAAACGAAATTTACGCTTACATTAATGACAAAGGTCAGAGACTATTTACACCTAATTATCAGTTCGCTGAAATTATGGCAAATAAATACGGAACCAATAAGGTGTACGTAGAAAAAAACTAAAAAAAAGTCCACAAGGTACTTGTCTAATTGAAAAAAAAGACTTAACTTTGTAAAAGATTTGAAACTGAAGGGGATGAAAGATACTCGTTGTCGAATCACAAAACGTTCTTTGAAAAACTAAAACCGACTGAAATGGTCGTCACAATTAAAAAAAAGCGAATTAACACCTCCCTTTCTTTAAGTGTGAAACTAAATTAAGTCATTGGGCCGTGTATGGTCCATTAAAATAAACCACGAAAGTGGGATAAAGTGAACCTGAAGTGTAACGGGTTTGCGTCTTGGTGAGTCTTCGGATTTGTCGAGGTCGAGTACACAAGCGGGATACCGTTTAACCTTTAGTACCGAGGGCAACGCTGTAGGGAAAGTGGTTCGACGAACTGGCAATGTGGGTTGTCAGTTTGAGGTGGGA
>Ga0194133_10000236_pt1 | contig 117045 bp, 127 predicted proteins | sample TA2KigOf40mmetaG_FD_155448 | JGI IMG/M metagenome (GOLD analysis project Ga0194133, IMG submission 155448) | Freshwater microbial communities from Lake Tanganyika, Tanzania - TA2015055 Kigoma Offshore 40m | ecosystem: Environmental > Aquatic > Freshwater > Lake | place: Tanzania: Lake...
TTGCTCACTTCTGGGGGGCAGGCTTGGCCTCCGCCCGATGGAGTTCCCCACGGAGCCAAGCCCCGTAGTAGGTCTCCATCTGGCGGAGCGTCTCACGGGAGCGATTGCCCCAGCGAGCGCCCTCACCCCTGACGCTCGGAGCGTCGAGGAGCGAGAGCGTCATGGCCAGTGAGACAGCCTCAGCCGCCGTCTCAAGGTCCATGCGCTCCACCGTGCGGTGGTGCCAGTAGGTAGCCATCCCCGTGGGGAAGACACCCTGCCTTGCCCGACTCAGGTCGTCGCTCATGAGCGACCTCTCTTTCTGTCGGGTCGGGGTACTTCCGTTTCCCCCGACACCACCTACCTTAGCATGAGGGTTCGGATATGCACGAAAAGTGAGCAGAGCATCGCCCCTATTCTGTGGGTGTTCAAGTGAACTGAAGCCTCACACGCACACCCACGTTCGTATGGTGAAAGAGCGCCTGTATTAAATCTGGCGATAGCAGGGCATGGATGGGGTGGAGGAACCCCCCCTCGCCACGGGGGGTGGCGAGGGGGGGGGGGGGGGTCTCAGTACCGAGTAGGCTTTCCTAAGCCTTGGGACTGCCGCAGGCGCACCGAGTCGAGAACGCCCTGCGCGAACCCGAGACGCTGCTCGGCATTCTCGCGGTCGGTATCGAGCATTGCCTCGAGCTTCTGGGATGCTTTTTCGTAGGCATCCCATCCCCTCGCGACCTTGCGCGCTTGCCGCTCGAGACGGGGGGGGAACATTTCATCCCATCCGTCGATGAGAATCGCCCCACACCCAACGGCTGTGGTGAGGGCGAGCATCAAAAGGAACCATTCCATTTCTGCCTCTCTGTCGTTGCTACTTCGGTTTCGCCCCGACACTCACCACCATAGCAAGCGTGTTTGGGGATGCACTAAAAGCGTGAAGTGTTCCAAACCCAACTCTGCGGGTGTTCAATGTGCTGAAGCACATCGAAACACCCGCCATTGACCCCCGAAACAGACAAAATAGATTACATCTTAAAATAACGAGTAACACAGAAAAAATATGTACTCAATTTTCTAAAAATATTAAAAATTTTCGGATAATGCGTTGCTACAACCATGTGGGGCAAATTCCGGTTGCAACGCAATGTTAACAATATAACGCAAAGCGTTATCATCGGAAAAATGCGGGTTGGAAGCAGCATGATATGTTTGTCCATCAAAGAGCAACGCTCTTCCAGACTTGGGTGCAATTGACTTTACAACTCTCATATCTTTGTCAAAAAGGTATGTCGGGGCATTGCCGTCATTGATGTAATAAACGCATACCCAATGTTCGGGGATTGAACCGTTATCATATTGAAAATCAACATGAGGAATCTGCGGGGGATAAAGGTTCGGCAAGGTCATCAAATTTTGCGGGTTTAAATCTCTTTCAGACAATATATAGCTACAATTAACTTTCATTCTTAATAATGAATAGTTTCCGAAATATGACTTAAGTGACATAACGAGCGGGACAAACTCTGAAAAATGCGGAGATGATTTTTCTTCAGTCGAATCATACAAATGATGACTTAATTGGATGGGGTTAACAAAGGAAAATACCGAGTTTTCCATTTTATTAAATCCACCCCCTTCATATAATCCCTCATGGGTTTTATAAGAGGGGTAGAAGCGATATGGAAAGGATGGAGAGGATGTGAGGTGGGATAGTATCTTTCGGTCCGCCACCTTTAATATGTCATCTATTACTAAATAGTCACCGTACATCTGAATTTTTTCATGTTACAAATTTCATATTTTAATTCTTCTCTGCGAGAAGTATAATATATACATGGTAGCATTATTCGTTGCTTTATTAGCTTTAGCAGTTAAGCGCTAAGCTCCCAGAGTAGGACTCGAACCTACAACCCATTGATTAACAGTCAATTGCACTGCCTATTGTGCTATCTGGGAATGGTTGTCCGAATAATGGCATATTCGTCTGGTGTTTATTCTATGTCGTAGAAATACCTATCATCGTCTGATGTGCGCCATTTAGCGGCATCCTCGACATCCCATTGGCGAGTGTTAATTAGGCGGTCAATTAAGGTCCCAGATTTCGTTGTATAGGACGGGTCAAATAGACGTACCCTGTTGTTTGGTTGAATAGCAAAATTGCCGTCATCCCGAACAATTACATGACCGCATTTATGTTGCCCAGGGTTAACGCTAAAACCAGCATTTAATATGTTGTCATCTGGCGCATGCCAATCCAAGGTGAATAAATACTTACCATTAACAAATTCTCCACTGCGTGCTACATAGGTCATCCGCATATTTCGCATCGCCTGAAATTCTGTCACGGTGACATGAGGGCTGAAAGAATTCCACAGTACTAAGTCGTGGATATCAACTTCTGGCACATCAGGCCTTTCACAGAAAGCGCTTATTGGCATTCTCCACCACACTCCTCCGTCCTCCATTAAAAAATGAAACAACGGAGATCGACCCTGAATTGACGCAACACCAAAAATCATGCACGGAAAATATTGGTTGTGAGAATCTATCTGGTCTCTCAGGTAGTTGCCGCGAACGTAGCACTCAATTGCTGGAATGTTGGCATTCAATTCTGGCATAGTAATATCCTATCACGTTCTGCGGAAGGAGAGGGATTTGAACCCCCGATGGGCTATAAACCCATTCCTGTTTTCAAGACAGGTGCGTTCAGCCGCTCCGCCATCCTTCCTATTTTATTAATCAGAATTTACATCTGTTGTAATAAGATTCAAACCGTGCTCTCTGTCATAAACAATATATTCTAATGAAGTAAAGTTAAAATAAGTCTCTAAGAAATCCAAAGTCTGATTAATGTCTAAAGAACCGCATGTATAAATATCAAGTTGGATAAGTGCCGGGTCTTGTTCATCCCAGATGTGAAATGCAATATGGGATGTTTCAATCATGACGACTGATGTAAGACCTCTATTACCTTCAATATCAATGTATGTTGCAAATGGTCCTTGCACTATTTTCATGTCAAGAAAACCAACAAGCTCTCTTACCCACGATACGACTTCCTCTGTGTTTGTTGGCGGATCGACAATGTGTCCACGCAGCATAAGGTGTTTATGAAATGGTTTTTTACAATCTTTTGACATGTCCAAATGGTAGGATTCGAACCTACAACAAACGCTATATAGAAGCGCTACTCTGCCAGTTGAGTTACATTCGGGGTTTGGGTTGGTTTAAGAACTTCCCTTACTTTTTTCTCTTCTTTTCTTTAATAAATCAAAATTTTTAATTTTTGTTTCACCCATATATTCCCAAGCAAAACCATCTTTGATCAATTGTTCATTAATTGAAATTTTATTATCATCTACAAAGATCCATCCAAGAATTCTTCCATATTTTTCGGTTGAATTGGGTTTCTCTGTTTTAATAACAATCTTTGTAGCACTTTTTAATGTCTCATCAAGTTTCTTTTTAACTTCAAGACCAAGTTGTTTTTCTATTTTATCTGTTGTTCTGGATTCTGGAGTATCAATACCAGCCAATCTTACTCTTTGATAATAAGAAATATTAAATCCAAGATCAATATCAACATCAATGGTGTCACCATCTACAACTTTATATAATTTTTTTACAGTATATTCGTACATTTTTACCTCCTTTGAGCCCTAGGTCAGAATTGAACTGACGACCTACCGCTTACAAGGCGGTTGCTCTGCCACTGAGCTACAAGGGCACTATATTTAAACTACAGGCGCATTGTAATTCTACTTAAAAACAGAACTACATTTTGAACAATCTGCTTGAGTTTATTTTTCATAGATTAGTATATTATTTAAATATAATATTGGGATATGTAGCATCAACTACACCGTTTGCAATTTTAATATTTTTAATTGAAATATCAATTGATGTAACTGGATGTCGATTGTTTGCCTCAGATGAGAGATCAAATAAAAATGTATGATTAATCCACATCATTGCAATAACTGAGTAGCCAATAACATCTAGCAGGGTATCCATTAAAGATTCATTTTGAGGAGTATTGTTTTTTAACATGAGATTTTCAAGTCTTGCAACTTTGTCATGCGTTCTAATAACTAATCCATTAATCCCAAATCTTGAAATATTTTTTGGACCGTAATCTTTTTGTTTAGCTATAACTGTTTTTTTAACAAAAAATGAATAATCATCATAATCAAAAGTTTTTAACTTTCTTATCATAGATGCAGACATTAAAGACAATGTAATCCAATGCTTTAAATGATATATTTCATTTTTTCTTTTTAAATCAAAATTTTCAGATACAAAATATTCTGGATCCGAATCCCAAATTTTATTATCAATCATTGAATTGATAATATTTTTCATATTCCCTAAATCATCTGTAGAAAGAGGGGTCTCAAAAAAATGAAGTTGATTGGAATCATATAAATCTGAATAATTTTTTATATAAGAGAAGAGGGCAGCAACAGTTATTGTTGCTGCCTCCTCCCATGTATCAACATCTCTTGCTTTAAGAAGATCTTGATATAACATATTATTTTGTACGCTCAGCCTGCGGGTCAAGAATTTCAAACTGACCTCGCTTGATCTTTTTAAAATAGCCAACATTCGAATTATAGAAATTATAGAAAGTTGGCATTGAAATACCAGTTGCTTCAACAATGTCTTTTGGAGTTACTGTATTTCCAACATTCTCTTTAAGCCAAGCCTTGATTGCGTTTGATTTTCTAGACTTTTTTGTAGCAGAAACGGCTTTGCCAACAAAGCCATGCTTTGCCCAAATGCCTTCAATTGTTGTTGCAGGGACTCCGTAATATCTAGAAGCCTCTGCAGCTGACATATTATATTTAATGGCAGTAAGTGCGCTATAAACGACTCTTTGCTCATCCCCGCTTAAGTTGCGGTATTCTGTTGCTAAAATTTCTCCGATTCTTTGGTCAGTAATCATGTGAATCCTTTCTTGTGGAGGAGAATATTCTACACGCTCAGATAAAAAATGCAAATCATTTTTCTATCTTTGCTGGATAAATGTTTGAAACGGAGCGCCCGTGTACGGATCAAATTTTGATGCTATTGATAATGATTTAATTACAGCATTCTTTGCTTTTGTTAAAGACAATTCTCTTCCATTTGTTATAGTATGCAATGCACCTAAAGCATAAGCAGAGCCTGTCCCTATTGCGTATACCCCAGCCCTATCAGATGTCCAAGAATAATCACTTTCAATTATATAAATACATGCATTAATAACAACTATAATTGTTGAAGCCTGTTCTGCAATATGACTCTTATTATCATTATCTGGAGAAGCATAACCTGTTGCTTCAAAACATTCTCTCAATCCAGGAATAAATTTTTGAGTTATAAACTGATCAAGCTTTGTCCCAGCAGTTGTAAACGATGGAGTTGGTGGTGTAAAAGCATGATGAAGTATATTTATCGCTCTAACATCACCAGCCGCCCCGAGTAAATATCTACCATTTTCGGCAATTTTGCTAGAGCCAGTCCCTAGAGTTGTTATTTGGTATGCATTTCCGTTATCGTCAAAGGACGATATACGAGAATCTGTACATATTACGGCGTATCTATCGCCTTGAATTCCTACTATTGTTGTCATAATTTAATGGGGCACTCCTGACATCCAAATTTAATCTTTCGAAATAAATTTGTCCAGGTGTGCCCCAATAATATTATATCTTATTTATTTTGCGTTTTGTCTAAATGCCACTCAATATGTGAATCAATTTTTCTACTCACGTTGTTGACATCTTTATTTAAAGTTTTAATCATATCTTCAACAACATTATGGTCTTCACGGTTCTCTCTTCTGCCTTTTTGGACAAGAGAGGCAAGAATGCCACCAGTTGCTGCTATAAAAGCTACGACAATCGCTTCCAATTAGATCACTTATTTAATAAAAAATTAGCGATTGTCTCAACGTCCATATCGAACTCGCCATGTTCTTTAATATGACTCTCAAGAAGATCAATCAGGTCCGACTTTTTTATAGTCTCTGGGTCAAGAGGGATTTCCTTTTCAGCACCCTTCTTTCCGCCTCCAGAACTTGGTGCTGGGGTATAAGAGCCTGCGGGAATTGTTGTCTTTTTTGTCTCTGGATCCAGAGGAACTTCTTTCATCGCTTTGATTAAATTCATCTGTGACTCATGCCAAGAGGCTGCTTTGATATGGTCCTGCATTGCCTCTGCTGACGACTTTGCCATGTTCTCATGCCAAGCCTTCATCCCTTTATGATCTTCGATCATTTTTGAAACATTATTATTAAAATTCATTTTTTTTCTCCTTGAATATTAAGTATATCTCTAATTAAATTAATTAATCTTGAGATAGTATCTTTTTCTTCACTATTTTCTTCATATTCACCTTCATCTTTCATCTCATTCTCTAGCTTTATCTGGCCTTCGTCTTCAATTTCATTTTCAGGCATCACTAAATTATCAGGAATAATTGCAAATCTGCATTTTCCATAGTCTTCAACTTGCATTGAAAGAATTTTACAAACACTTTCTCCGCTGTACAGGGCGCAATTATTGCAATAGACACCAATTGCCTTGTCATCATTTTTTTCGGCAGATTCATAACCAATCCAGATACCAGAACCTTCTTTATCGAATTTTCCATACTTTTCTGCAACAGCAAGCAACGCTGTATACAGACCAGACTCTTCTTCGGTCAGGTCTTCAGCAACTTTGGTCATGGCTTCGGCTTTCGAAACAGTTCGATATCCACCACCACGCTTTTTGTATTCTCTAACTAGCCATGCATTTGCATATGCTGATGGGTAGACATCAAATTTAGCCTTTGCCTCAGCTTTTACTCTTGCGTATAAAGCAGGATTTGTTGGAACGTTCATACTTGATGCTTTCTCAGTAGAAACATAGATAGGTTTTTTGTCCTGTCTTGTCTCTGTTGATTCTGCTCTCCTTTTTCTTCTAATTGCCGAAGCAATTTGCTCGGGTGTCATTCTTGCTGCACGGGATGCTGGGACGCACTTGGGGTATTTCCCCTTACCTGCGTCTGCTCTACCACAAGGTTCGTAGCCCCCACCTTTTTTTGGTCTTGAAAGATCAACCCAATCTTCTCTGAACCACTCTTTTAAGTTTTTAAAAATAGAGTCAATTTCTTTTTCATTGATCTTCTTGGGCTTTTTCTTTTGAGGATACCCCTGCTGTGGGTTTTTTATACCAGAACCCATTGTCTCAGTCGAGACTTCATTTGCTTTATTTGAATATTCGCCTGTTGCAAGACCTTGAACAGTAGCTTTTCTTTTGGCTTCACCCATTGATTTAGCATCACCTCTTGTGTAAAGGTAACATTTTCCACTTTCTCCCCACTTAAAACCAGGTTGACCATTTTCTGAGCATGGATTAACAGGCATAGTAACTATAATTTTATCATATTTTACTTATAGATACTGTAAAGATTCTTCTGATCCCATCTCTGAACCGGAATTTTAACATTATGGAAAGAAGCATAAGCGTCCTCGCTTGAATAATAAACCCTAGCGTAGGCTTTTCTTGCTCCTTCGTCATAAACTGGGCACTCAGGATTTGGATCCAAATACAAAGCCTTGTATTGATATGGATCTTCATGCCAATGAACAGCATTTACAACAACTAATTTCTTAAGGCAGTATGGACATACCTTTTCAGGGTATGGAAAATCTTTAATTACTCTACCGATCAGCATTTAGTCCTCCTCAGATTGACCTTCTGGTGGTCTAGATATAAGAATAAAGTTAATTATCTCATCAACTGATTTTCTGGCAATGTCTATGCCATCCATAAGACATGAAAGTTCATCTATTGTCATTAAATATTCTTCTGAGGGGCTTGAAATATAAAATGCGGGAGCATATCCACCTTCAAAAGGCACAGATTTAATAATTATTGTCAAAGTTTCAATCTCTTCGAGATCGTTATTCTCTGAATAAGGAACTATTCTCATCATAATCGATTCCATCTGGTAGGACTGTAACAACATCTTGATAAGATGTCAGCAATTTCTTTGCTAATAATTCAAGCAGTGGTGTTTCTTTTGTTCTTTTTTTACCAAAAAAAATAACAACAACATAATTATCTATTTTTTCATTAAAAAATAACTTAAAATCTTTATCTTTAATAATTTGAACTTTTCTTTTTGCAAAAACTTTTATATATACTTTAATAAATTTAGATGTAGACGCTGGAGATGCGTAAATATATACCTGACCATTGGTCAATTGTTTTAAAAATTCTTTAATGTAGTCATAAGGAAACCAGGTATCACTTAAAAGTAATAATTTTTTGTCTTTTAAGTAATTACTATTTATTTTTACCACTCGAATAGACCGCTGCAATTAAGTTTATAACAATTACTATTAAAAATGGACCGAGTATTCCAGGGTCGTGGCTCCATCCAGCTTTAATGCCAAAATTGATTAAAACAGTATTGATAAGCAAATATGTAATAAATATAATAAATGTACTCATATGGCAACTCTACCGCAATCAATGAAGGCCTGATGGGTTATTGGCATCTTTTCTAAGAAAAATTTTTCAATTATTTTTGCATACTCATTTATTTCGTACTGAGCATTGCTATCATTTCTAAGAGAAATAAAATTTATCAATGATCTAGCATTAACTGACCAAATAAACTCTGTATATTGTGAGACTGGCAGGACACATCTTGCAATTTCTTTTGCAACACCTATTTCTATTAAACGTTTATATGAAGAATATGCATGTTGATTGCAATGATTAATCTCCAATATTGTTTCATTTACAATCTTTTTATCCTCAATTGCTTGAAAGGTATAAGCACCTGGTTTACCAACCTGCTTTCTTATATTCTTGGCTTGAGGAACATAAAAATGAATTATTTCAGGAACATGATATCTCATACTCATTTCATTGAATGAAGACCATCTATGTCTCATCCACTCTCTAGTGACAAAAATTGGTGCTTTAATTCTGAATTTAAACATAGAGTGTTCAAAAGGTGTTGAGTGTTTATTTTTCATTAAATAATTAATCAATCCTTTCGCTCTATCATCTATTTTGTCTTGGTAGGCGGCAAAAGAAACCCTTGCCCCATTGACGACATCAAGATCCGAAGCCATACTTCCTAATAGTTCCACTTCTCCGTGGTCAAGTACGTTATAAACAGTTGTATAAACCATTTCTGTAGGCTATCAGAAAAAAAAATAAAAATTTTCATTTTTTGACACATGAATGAAAAAAAATTGATATGCTTCGCATGCAAGGCATGCAAGAATACTTATATTCCATATATGCCTATATATCTTATATAATATGAATACTGATACAATAAAGACTATGAAAATAATTGCAATTGTTGAGTCCGATGACTACGGCGCTGCGGCAATTCTGGAGTCTGATTGCATTTCTGTTACAAGAATAGATGATTTTTATTTTGCAGCTGCTCGTTGTGTTTTTACACAAATGCCAATAACTTGTGAAATTTCTGAAAAGGATGCTAAGTTATTGATGAATCAGGGTGTAAACTGCATATCTATTTCCTCAGATAGTTTTGGATCTGAGGATACCGAAGGTATCAAAAAATAACACATCATTCTATGAAAAAAATTAGCTGGTTTAGCTTAAATAATACTGATATTAGTGGAGAACTTTGGGCAAGCCAAGGCTATGCTACTGCTGCATTGAATACAATTAAATCAATTCAAGCAAAAAACTTTGGTGTGTTCTACAATAGGCCAGAAATTTCTTTTCATATTAATTTTTGTCAACCTCATTATTATCAGTTAAATAATGATTACAAAGTTGGCTATACCCCCTGGGAATCAACAAAAATTCCTAATGGCTGGTTATACAATATGAGTCTATGTAATGAAATATGGGCTACCTCAAACTTTGTTAAAGAAGTTTATAAAACTCATAATGTAAATGAAAATATATATGTAATTCCTCATGGTATCTCAGAAGATTTTTCAATTGTTGAAAGAGAAGAAACAGACACATTTTATTTTCTTCACGTTGGGGGGGATTCTAAGAGAAAAAATGCACAACTTGTTGTAGATGCCTTTCTAGAATTATTTGATGGCAAAGAAGAATTTAAATTAATACTCAAATATAATAATTTCTGCCATGCTGAAATTTATCTTAATGGCAGACTTCTTCCTGCAACGCAACATTCTCAAATAATTGGCATTCCAGAAGTTTTTGATGTCAATCAAATAATTAAACTTTATCATAAAGCTCATTGCCTTGTTTATCCAACAAGTGGAGAAGGTTTTGGTATGATTCCATTTGAAGCAATGGCAACAGGTCTCCCCACAATTGTTACAAATGCAACTGGGTGCAAAGATTTTGCTCAATATGGTGTTCCACTAGAGACTGACTTTGGATTAGCGGAATATAATTCTTACCAGTATGGTACTGATACTGGATATTGGGCCACTCCAGATATTGAAGATGTTATCTCAACAATGCAAAATGTTGTTAATGAATATGATCTTTTTAAGAAACATGCTCACAGGTCAGCAAAAATAATTCACCAAGAACACTCCTGGTCGTCAGTTGCTGATATGATCATCGCTCGTTACGAAGAGTTTGAAAAAAAACATCATTAGTCCTAAGCACTAATTGAATCGTTGTAACGATTGAATTGATATCATAATCCTTTACATATAGGAGCAAAAATGACTAATAATACACCCAAGGAAGATTTGATGTTCTCTTTTAAACTTAGTGATGACTTTGTTTCTTCATATAAAACAAAACCTTCTCCATTCGGATACAAAGACGCTGGGAATAATTCAGTTGGGGAAATAACATTCTTACGCACATATTCGCGCAAAAAAACGGATGGGACTAAAGAAACATGGGTGGAAGTTTGTGAGCGTGTTATTAATGGTATGTATTCTCTTCAAAAAGACCATTGTCGTAATAACAAACTTCCTTGGAATGGTGTTAAGGCTCAAGCAAGTGCAAAAGAGGCTTTTGACCGTTTGTTCAATCTTAAATGGACACCACCTGGTCGTGGTTTGTGGATTATGGGGACTGAACTTGTAAATGTACAGCGCAACTCTGCTGCGCTTCAAAATTGTGCTTTTGTTTCAACATCTGAAATGACAAGGGACAATCCAGCGGAACCTTTTGGTTTTCTAATGGAAGCGTCAATGCTTGGTGTCGGTGTTGGGTTCGATGACAAGGGTGCAGACAAAGATTTTGTTATTTACGAACCATCTAAGTCAGAAGTTGTTGATATAATCGAAGACTCAAGAGAGGGCTGGAGAGATTCGACAATTTCTCTTATTAATTCCTACCTTAAACCAGATCAAAACAAAATTACGTTTGACTACTCTTTGATTCGCCCAGCAGGTCAGACAATTAAAACGTTTGGCGGAACAGCCGCTGGTTCTGACCCGCTTATCAAACTTCATAACCATATTAAAAAAATATTTTCTAACAGAAATGGTGAAAAATTAACAAGAACCGATATTGCTGATATTGGAAATATGATTGGTGTTTGTGTTGTTTCTGGTAATGTTAGACGCTCAGCAGAGCTTTTAATTGGTCGTCATGATGATGATAACTTTTTGAATTTGAAAAACCCTGTATATTTTCCTGAAAGAAATTCATATGATTCTGAAAATCCAGGATGGGCTTGGATGAGTAATAATTCAATTGAAACAATTGTTGGCGCTGATCTTTCACATATTGTGGAAAATATTGCACTCAATGGAGAACCAGGCATTATTTGGTTAGATATGTCGCGCAAGTATGGAAGGCTTGCTGACTCTGCTACAAATAAAGATTGGAGAGTCGCTGGATATAATCCATGCGCTGAGCAGTCTCTTGAATCTTATGAATGCTGTACACTTGTTGAAACGTATCTTAATAGACATGAAAATATTGAGGATTATAAAAGAACATTGAAGTTTGCATATCTTTATGCAAAAACAGTTACTCTTTTACCTACGCATTGGGAAAAGACCAATGCAATTATGCAACGCAATCGTAGAATCGGAACATCTATGTCTGGTATTGCAAATTTTGCTGATATCAATGGAATTCCGATTCTTAAAGAGTGGATGAATGCTGGCTACGAAACCGTTAAGAGATATGACAATGTTTACTCGGAATGGTTTGGTATTCGTGAATCAATCAAGATGACAACTGTTAAGCCTTCAGGGACTGTTTCAATTCTCGCAGGTGAATCCCCAGGGGTTCACTGGACTCCGGGTGGAGAATATTTTTTAAGAGCAATTCGATTTGCTAACAATGATTCAATGATTCCTTTGTTCAAAATGGCGAATTACTTAGTAGAGCCAGCTTCTGAATCGCCAGATACAACATCTGTTGTCTTTTTCCCAATTAAATCAAATGCTAAAAGATCTGAAAAAGATGTGACAATTTTTGAAAAAATGGCAATTGCAGCAACAGCACAAAGATACTGGTCTGATAACTCAGTCTCAGTAACAATATCTTTTGATTCTGAAATTGAAAAAAAATATATTGGCACAGTTCTTCACATGTATGATGGACAATTAAAAACCGTATCTTTCTTACCCCAAGGTAATCATGTGTATCCACAAATGCCGTATACACAAATTTCTAAGTCTGAATATGAGAAATATACAGACAATCTTTTTCCAATTGATTTTTCTGGCATCTATGCTGGTCTTGGGGCAGATGCTATTGGTGAGTCTTATTGTACAACAGACGCATGTGAGATTAAATTCTTAAAAGAAAACGTACAGTCTTCGTAACCATATTTGCCCAAAATGATGATAAATGGTATATCATTGGTAGATAATTTAATAAAATTGATGTATGATTGTCTTAAATGAGTTTTGATATCATTAAAGATAATAAAATTTGGATACCTGAACGGTCCTATGGCATTTGCATGTGGATGATGCCAGATGGCCTTCCTTTATCTGATGGCGATGGAATACTTTGTGCCGAAGGTCTTGTTGGTGACAAGAATGTTGAAAATCGCGTGAGACAGGCGGCTAAATACTGGACTGGTTCAGAAGACGGTGATGTTCAATGGGTCTCTGGCGCAAGGAAAGTCTCATCCTCAGAGAAAGACGACCAAGCAGAGAGATTGAATAATGGTTTAATAGCGGATCCATTTGAAGATATGTTTGATCAACATTTTAAATAAGAGGTTTTATGAATAATAAGATGGTTCATGTTGAAAGCGATATTGATGATCAGGAAGACCTAGATCTTTCCTATCTTCAGGCATTCTCATCTCATGATTCAAAAGACCCTTTTAAAGAAATTACAATATCTTCGCTTTCTCCTTCAATGCGAAGGAAGGCATACAGGCTTCAAAAAAGACTTGAAGGTGAAGATGGCACTAAATCTAAATATATAGATCCAGAAGTTGTTAATGGATATTCTCTTTGGGATATTGTCAATCCTCCTTATGATCTAGACAATCTTGCTGGCCTGTATGATCAAAGTGCAATTCACAATGCTGCGATAAACGCTCGCGTCATGAATACTGTTGGTCTTGGTTTTGAGTTTGTTGAAACTCTTAAAGCTAGAAGAAAGGTTGAAAAAGCACAAGACGACTCCGCAAAAATAGATCGCGTAAGAAAAGCCGTGCAGGATCTAAGAGAAGATCTTGAAAATAAATTTGAAAGTTTTAATGTTGAAGAAACGCTTATTGAAACTCTTGTAAGAGTTTGGCAAGATGTTTTGTCTGTTGGAAATGGTTATTTGGAAATTGGTCGTAATAATTCTGGAGAGATTGGATACATCGGTCACGTTCCAGCAACAATGATTAGAGTGAGAAGAAAGCGCGATGGCTTTGTTCAGCTTTCAAGAAGTAACAAGATTCAAGCAGTCTTCTTTAAGAACTTTGAAGATCTTGAGATGAAAGACCCTATTAACGGTGATCCAAACCCTAATGAAATACTACATTTCAAAATCTATTCACCAAATAATACGTATTATGGCATACCAGCAGCGGTGTCGGCTGCAGCTGCGATTGTTGGTGATAAATTTGCAAAAGAATATAATATTGATTATTTTGAAAATAAGGCAATACCAAGATATGCAATTATTTTAAAGGGTGCAAAATTAAGCAATAAATCAAAACAAGAACTTGTTAATTATTTTAGAAATGAAGTAAAAGGAAGAAATCACGGGACATTAGTTGTACCCCTCCCCGCCAGTATTGGGGCAGATACAGATATCAAGTTTGAAAAACTTGAGGCAGGCGTGCAGGATGCTTCGTTCGATAAATATCGTAAATCTAACAGAGATGAAATTCTTGTAGCAAACAGAGTGCCAGCACCAAAAGTTGGTGTTTATGATAACGCAAACTTGGCTGTTTCAAGAGATGCTGATAAGACATTTAAAATGCAAGTAATTGGTCCAGATCAGGCTGTTATTGAAAAACGAATTAATAGAATTGTTATGGAATTTACTGATCTTTTAGAATTTAAACTTAAAAAAATTGATCTTGTTGATGAAGATATTGAATCAAGAATTTTTGATAGATATCTCAGAACAGAAGTCCTTGCCCCCAATGAGGTTCGTGCCAAAATTGGGCTTCCTGAAAGAAGAGATGGCGACGATGTTTTGCCATATCCAACGAGGATAAAACAAGAAGGGGCGGGAGCGCCTGTTGGAAATTCAAATAACAGTGCAGCAAATCCGCCCAAGTCAAGAAGTGATTCTGGCGGCTTGCCAGAGGGTACTAGAGAATCTGGTGATCAGAACGAACGAGGACAAAATCAAGACTCGGGCAACAATCTAGATTCTTAAAATGGAGGATAATAATGAGTTACGGAAGCGTCGTATATTCAGACACATCGGTGGATAGCACTGCTGGTGAAGTATCAATAGGAAGACATACAGTTTGTATTAAATTTATTAATACACATGCATCAACAAATGCTGTAGTTAAACTCAATGGTGGTCCACACGAAGTTCTTATTCCAGCAAACAAAAACTATGTTGAAATTGAAGGTGATTTTACAAAATTTCAAGTTATTACTGCTGATGTTGCATTAGCTGTTTTTGCTGTTGGCTGATTATATAGAAAAGAATGTATAATAAACTATTACGAGGTAATATGGAAGACTTTATACTTTCGTTCCCAATTGACTTTATCAAAAAGGAACAACGAATTGTTAGTGGCATCGCTACTGCAGATAATATAGATAAATCTGGTGATTTAGTAAATTTCGATGCCTCAATCGAAGCATTTAAAAACTGGGGCGGAAACATTCGAGAGATGCACGCACCAATTGCTGTTGGTAAAGCTATTAAATATGAACCAATTAAAATCAGTGGTCCTGATGGCAAAGAGTACAATGCAATCAAAGTTGAGGCCTACATATCAAAAGGCGCAGAAAACACATGGCAAAAAATTCTTGATGGGACGCTTACTGCTTTTTCAATTGGCGGAAAGATTGTAGAAAAATCCCAAGATACATCTAAAGTCTACAATGGTAGACCAATTAATATTATTAAAAAATATGTTTTAGGTGAATTAAGTTTGGTTGATAATCCTGCTAATGCTCTTGCGGTTGTAGATATTATTAAAAGAAATCAAGATACTGGTGATCTTGAGTATATTTTGCAAGAAATTATAGAAAAAGCAAAACAGCCAATCAAAGATCCCAAAGGCGGATTGACGGCGGCTGGTAGAAGACACTTCAAACAAACTGAAGGTGCAAATTTAAAACCTGGAGTAAGAGGTCCAGCAAATACACCAGAAAAGATGCGTAGAAAAGGTTCTTTCTTAACTAGATTTTTTACAAATCCATCTGGACCAATGAAAGACGATAAGGGAAGACCAACAAGACTAGCCCTCTCTGCAGCAGCATGGGGGGAGCCAGTTCCACAAGACCGCTCCGATGCCGCTGCTCTCGCTGCTAAGGGTAGAAGGCTTCTTGAAAGATATTCAAAAATTAAAAATAAAAGCATAGAAACAATCCTGGAAGAAGAGGAAGAAACTCTTAAAAAAGATATGGAATACTTCTTGGGAGAAGATTTTGAAAAAGAAATAGAGGAAAATGAAAAAAACGTTATGAAGCAAGAGAATTTATTGCAAAATGATATAAAATATGATAAGGTCTTAAGAATGAATGAACAAGATGAGAAACTCACGCTCTTAAAGCGGTTTGTTAACTGGCTTGTTCCCGATGTTCAAGAGGATGCTTCAACACAAACAACAGTTGAAGTAAATGAAAACACACAGGAGGAAGAAATGGATATTGATGTCCTTAAAGATGCCCTTAGTGCTGTCGTTGACGAAAAACTGGCTGCTTTCGCTACTTCAATTAAAGAAGAGGTTGAGGCATCGGTCCAAAACAAAGTTGATGAACTTGCCAAGGGGTTTGAGGCTCAGACGGCTGAGCTCCAAGAAAAACTTGATGCAGCAGAGAAAGCTCTTGCTGAACAAGATGAGAAAGTTAACTCTTTTGCCAACTCTGGCGCAATTAAGAAGAGTGTCGATCCAGAGGATGATGAAGAAGGCGAAGAGATTAAAAAGTCGGCTCCAAAGTCAATTTGGAAAAATGTTTATTTGCCACAGGGCTTGATTAACGCTCTTGGTTACGAGTCATAATAGGAGGAATAATTAATATGGCATCACAAGAAGAAATTCTTTCAAAAGCTAACGAAGTAACAACGAGCGTTGTCGGCAGTGCCTCTGGGGGTCTCCTTCAGCCAGCGCAGTCAAATCGTTTTTTGGATTTCGTAATTGATCAATCTGTTCTCATGCAGAACGCAAGAATCGTTCGTATGCGTACACCACAAATGGAGATTGACAAGTTGTCAATCGGTACTCGCTTGCTTGCAAAGGCAACTGAGGCAACAGATGATGGCACAAATGCTGCTGTCACATTCAGTAAGGTCTCTCTAAGCACCGTGAAACTGCGTCTTGATTGGGCAATTTCAACAGAGTCTCTTGAGGACAACATTGAAGGTCCTTCACTTGAGGATCACATCGCTCAGGTCATGGCTCGTCAAACAGCTAATGACATGGATGATCTTTTCATCAATGGTAATACCTCTTCAAACAATGGCCTGCTCAAGGCTCTTGATGGCTTTATCAAGCTTGCAAAGGCTTCGGGTACTGTTGTTGATGAGGCAGGTAATAATATTTCACGTGCAACTTTTGACCGTATTCTACGCAATATGCCAACAAAGTTCCTGCAACGCAGAAATGAACTGAGATTCTTCACAGGCACAGGTCTTGTCCAAGACACGATCTTTAGCCTTTCGAATCCCAACTCAGCAACGGCAGCGACATCTGGCGCACCATCACCTGGTTCGCTCATTGGTGATGCTGCGTTTACGCAAGGCTCAATGCGCGGCAATGGTGGCGCTGGTTCGACTGGTCTTTCGCCATTCGGCATTCCTCTGGTTGAGATCCCTCTTACTCCAGAGAATGTTTCTGGAGATTATTCAGGAGCAACAGGAAGCCACGGTCATGTTGAGCTAACTTTCCCAAACAACAGAATTATTGGTATCCATCGTGACATTACAGTGTACCGTCAGTTCAAGCCAAAGACTGACACGATTGAGTACACTCAGTTCATGAGAGTTGCTAATAACATTGAGAATGCTGCGTCTTACATCATTGGTAAGAACGTCAAGCTTCGTTCACTCTGATAATTAAATAAAATGTGATTGATGAGGGGGTCAAAAACCCCCTCATCTCGCATTTTGTAATAAATTATGGTATTGTATTAACTATGACTGCAAAAGATAACGTTATAAAATCTGAAGATGTTGCAGAAAAAAAGCCTGCAGTTACAAAAAAGGCGGCTGTGAAAAAAACACCTGCAAAACCTTCTATAAAAACTGAAGAAAAAATTGAGAAAACTTCAGTAGATAGTTCTGAATATACATATATTGTTTTTGAAACTGGAACTGCTTATGTTTCTGGAGATTTTTATTTTACACAAAGTAATAGACTCCAAAAAATAAATTATATAGACGCACAAAGATTGCTTGAACTTGATAATTTTAGATTAGCAGATCAATCAGAAATTGAAGACTTTGTTGCTTCTGGGGATGGTGTATAATGGCAGGCAATATTAGTGATTATTTAGAAAATAAATTACTTGATCACTTCTTAGGAACAACAGCATATACAATGCCAGCAACTATTTATGTTGGTTTATACACTGCTGCTCCAAGCGATGCAGGAGGGGGAACGCAAGTTACTGGTGGTTCGTATGCTCGGCAGACATCTACCTTTACAGCTGCTTCAGGTGGTGCAACTTCTAATACTGCAAATATTGATTTTACCAATATGCCAGCATGCACTGTTGTTGCGATTGGTGTTTTTGATGCTTTAACGTCAGGGAATCTTTTAGTCTGGGGCACCCTTACGGCAAATAAAACACTTGATGCTGGTGACACATTAAGAATTTCTGCTGGTGATTTAGACATTAGCATCGATTAACAAGGAGGGGTTATGCTGAAAAGAGAGTTTCTAGGCTCAGTTGTAGCAACCACCTTGCTTAGCAATGTTAGCAACGTAGCCTCAAGTTTTAGTGTTGTTGATGGTTCAACATTCCCAACGGGATCTTCTGGCAACCCCTTTGTTATTGTTGTTAGCAGAGGAACCGCTGCTGAAGAAAAGATTTTAATTTCAAGCAGGGCTGGTGATTCATTTACGATACAGCAACGAGGATATGACGGCACGACAGCTCAAAACCATACCGCCCCGTCTTCTGTTGATCATGTTCTTGATGCATTGACAATTCAAGATATGAATACTACTACTTATGATAATGAAATAAGTATTTGGATGGCGGTATAGAATGGGAAGTTTAACACCAAAGCTTTTATATATTGGTAATGGAGATAATGCAAATGTTTATACTGCAAATGCAACAGCCAATAGTTATACAATTATTAAAAATATAAATATCTGCAATACAACTGCTGTTAATACAGTTGTATCACTTCATATTGTGACAAGTGGTTCATCTGCTGCGGCAAATAATAAGATTATTAGTAATATTAATATTACTGCTAATAATGTTACTTTTTATAACACATCAATTGTTATGCCAAGTAATAGTTCATTATACTTGGATCAGGCGGGTAGCAGTGCTACTGTTGCTATTAGCGGTGTGGAGTATGTTGCCTAATGGAGTTAGAGCGCTTAGTTGTTGAGAACAACTTTGAAATTGTCGGTACAGCAAATGAAATTGAAGTAAATACTGCTTCTACTACAACAACAATTGGTCTTCCAAATAACGTAACGATATCTGGAAATCTTGTTGTTACTGGAGACTTAACTGTTTCTGGCAATACAACAACTCTTAATACAACAGAACTAAATGTTGAAGACAATATTATCCTTCTTAACTCTGGTGAAACCAGCACCCCATCATTAAATGCTGGTATTGAAGTTGAAAGAGGAACATCTACAAATGTTCAAATAAGATGGAATGAAAACACAGATAAATGGCAATTCACAAATGATGGATCAACATATAAAGATCTAGGTTCTGGTGGAATGACTGTCTCGGACACAGCACCGGGGACTCCAGCGAATGGTGATCTTTGGTATGAATCTGACAGTGGAAAGACTTTTGTTTATTATAGCGATGGTACATCTTCTCAATGGGTTGAAATTGGCGGTTCTGCATATGATTCAACAATTGGTATTATTCAAGCAAAAGGTGATCTTCTTGTTGGAACACAAGCGGATGCAATTGACCGTTTGGCGGTCGGAACAGATAATCAAAGATTAATTGCTAACTCATCAGCAAATACAGGTCTTTCATGGGCATCAGATACATATAACACCCTTATTGACACTAAAGGCGATCTGCTGGTTGGTTCTGCGGCTGACACGGTGGCCCGTCTTGCTGTCAGCACTACTGATGGTTCGGTGTTGATTGCGGATTCGACCGCCACGAATGGCGTTTCTTGGCAAACTCAGAACACGGGCGTTCGTAACCTATTATACAACGGCGCGATGCAGGTCGCGCAACGAGGAGTCGGCCCCGTAACTTTTATTACTACAGCCAATTACTACACAGCGGACCGTTGGGCTGTTGGCGCAAGTTCTCTTGGTGCATGGACTCAAGAAGTTGCTTCTGCTTCTGATGATTTCCCGACTGGTTCTGGTTTTCGCAAATCACTCAAAATGACTTGCACGCATCAAGATAAGTTTCCCTCTAGTACAGACGTAATGCGAATTGAACAAAAACTTGAAGGTCAGGATTTGCAGTCCATTTGCAAAGGAACGTCGTCTGCGCAACAACTAACCGTTTCATTTTGGGTTAAGTCGGGCCTTACTGGGACATACATTTGTGAGTTGTATGACATTGACAACACTCGCCAAACGAGCAAGGCATACACGGTAAATGCCGCAAATACTTGGGAATTTAAAACACTGACGTTTGCTGCGGATACAACTGGTGCTTTTGATAACGACGCAAACGGGTCAATGACTATGATGTTTTATCTTGGTACGGGTGCGAGTTGGCAAAGTGGCAGTTTGCAATCGTCATGGGCTTCTGCATCAACCGGAAATCGTGCAGTAGGACAGGTCAACCTCGCTTCGGGGCAAAATGCTTCTGTCAACTATTGGCAGATTACTGGTGTTCAATTAAATGTTGGGCCAGTAGCAGCACCGTTTGAGCATAAGTCATTCGGAGAGGAACTAGCACTCTGCCAGCGATACTTTGAAGCACAAGGAACCCTAGCCGCATCTGGCGATTACCTGTTCGTCAATTCCCTCTATATCGCAAGCACAACTTGGTTCCTCAATGTGCCTTTCAAGGTGACTAAGAGAGCCACACCCACTATCACAGTTTATACTTTTGGCACTTTTCTTGGCGTTGATAGAACTTTCAAAGATGGTTTCAATGCGTTTTGGTCAAGCAACGGCGTGATGTACGGATTCACCGCATCGGCAGAACTATGACTTACCGAATCAAACAAAACGAAGCACACATTGTTGTTTTTCGCACAACAGATGGTGCGTGGATACCTTGCGATGAGGCAAACATGGACTATCAGGCGTATCTGACATGGCTTGCTGAAGGCAACACACCTGAACCGTGGGAGGCCCCCCATGCCGATTGATTTTCCAAACTCACCAACTACTAATGATTTTTATACTGTTGGAAACCGCACATGGCGCTATGACGGCGAAAAATGGGTCATCTTGAACGAGGCTGCTAACCAACAAAACCAGCTGTATGACATGATGGTCATGATGAATATGGAGACCAACTAATGGCTAACAAGCGCTTCGACCATGCACCAAAGTTTGTTGTCAAAGACGATTCTGTTGTTATTCAACAGGCGGCTGGTTCTAGCGCATCTTTGCTTGACGTTAAAGACCATACTGGCTCATCCTTAATGTCAATCACGTCTACTGGCGCGATGACTGGCGCAAATCTTACTAGCCCTGCGCTGACGGGTACGCCAACTGCGCCAACAGCGACAGCGGGAACTAATACAACCCAAATTGCAACTACAGCGTTCGTGCGTACTGAGTTGTCCAATCTTGTTGATGCTGCTCCGTCTGCTCTCGATACCCTGAATGAACTTGCCGCTGCGCTTGGTGACGACGCAAATTTTTCTTCCACAATAACAACTGCTCTTGGACTAAAAGCACCGCTAGCGAGTCCTACATTTACTGGCACTGTTGTTTTACCAAGCAATACATCTATCGGCGCAGTTTCAAGCACGGAATTGCAGTATCTTGATGGGGCAACAAGTTCAATACAAACGCAACTGAACTCTAAGGCTAATACAGCAAGCCCAACTTTGAGCGGAACAACAACGGTTAGCACGTTAAATATTACTTCTTCTTATCAGTTGAATGGTAATACTCTGGTTAATCTTAGATTTGCAGAGGTTAGTCAAGTACTGACCGCTAGTGCTGCTGATTATCTTATTAATCTTCCACCTGGGGTTGATATGTTTAATTTTGTTAGCATAACCCCAATTAGCAATTTTGATAATAATATTGTTTGGCTTTTCGGCTGGGCTTTAGGTCACTGGGGTGGTATCCACGAGCCTTATCAAATCCGTATAAGAGCGCAGTTGGGTAACGGAGTCCATCTGGGCGCCGCAGTTTTTAGGGTGTATTACCGTGGATAATTATGATTTCGGTTTGCACCAGCACCTACAACAACAACTGCGACCAATTATGTGTTATTGTCTCGAGTCACCGTGGTGGGGGAGTAGGAAAGTAGATGGCGCGTCAAAGGTTTGACACTGCACCCGAATTCAGGGTGGCTGACGACTCTGTTGTAATTCAACAGGTCGCTGGCTCGTCTGCGCCCCTACTTGAACTAAAAGACCACTCTGGTTCAACTTTAATCACCGTTCATTCGACAGGACAAATGACCGCAACGGTTGCTCCATCGTTTGTTTCTGCTTCACTGACAGGAACACCGACCGCACCAACAGCGGCTGCTGGAACGAACACGACGCAGGTGGCGACTACCGAATTCGTGCGAACTGAGTTGTCTAATCTTGTCGACGCCGCTCCATCTGCTCTCGACACTCTGAATGAACTTGCCGCAGCTCTTGGTGATGACGCAAACTTTGCGACAACAGTAACAAATGCGTTAGCAGACAAAGCACCTTTGAATTCGCCTGCTCTCACAGGCACGCCTACTGCCCCCAACCCAATCACTGGTGATAACAGTGCGCAAATCGCCACTACCGCGTTTGCTAACGCTCTAGTCGAAGCATTTCTGCCTGCTGGAATGATTTCCCCATACGCTGGCTCTTCTGCACCAAGCGGGTGGCTGCTTTGTGCAGGTCAAACAGTTAGCAGGACTACATATTCGCGGCTTTTCTCCGCGCTTGGCACAACGTACAATATAGGAGAGGAAGCGGGTACTGATTTCCGTCTTCCAGACTTACGTGGGCGTACAATCGCGGGTGTTGACAACATGGGCGGCTCGGCAGCATCGCGGCTGTCGTCTGCAACAATTTCAAGTGGTGCTGATGCGCTTGGGCGCGTTGGTGGCGCAGAAACGCACGTTTTGACAGAAGCCCAATTGGCTAGTCACACGCACGTTCAGAATTCTCATAATCACACTCAAAACGAGCACACGCACGCGAACGCTTTGACTGGAAGCACGGTTTTTGCGTCCAGTAACCACACCCATCCTAGTCACGGCTCACTCCATGCAGCAGTTGGTGCGACCAACAGCGATGCTGGCAGAATTGCTTACATTGCAGGAGGTGTGTATGCCAACCCTTCTACATACTCAATTGTGGGTGGTGGTTTGGTAGTTGGCCAGAACTTTAACCACAATACCCCTGTTTATGGAGACACTGGAGGAAACTCCGCAAACCTATCCGTAGGTCTTAGTAATGCAGGTCAAACTGCGACAAACCAAGCACAAACTGCAACCAACCAAAACACAGGCAGCAACTCTGCCCACAACAACGTGCAACCAACAATGGTTCTCAACTATATCATCAAGGCATAACATGTTTACACAAGAAGAACTGCATGAACTTAGCATGATGGCGCAAGCAATTTGGGATTTGCGCCCCAACGCGACATGGGAATTGCCGCGCCCTGATTTTGATTCACTTGTTTGGAAAGATGAAGTTCAAACTAAACCAGATTGGGCAGATGTTGAAGCGCGCATGGTCATCCTTAAAGAGGAATACGATGCGCGCGCATGGGTTCGAGAGCGCCTCGCGGCATACCCTTCTATTGCCGACCAACTAGACCTCATTTACCATGGCGGTATTGATGCATGGCGTGAGACAATTAAAGAAATCAAGACTCGTATCCCGAAGCCTGAAGAGTCGATTTAGGTGATGAGGTAGTTATGCCGTTTCAACATAAACGCTTAGTTGGGCCGCTTGCACTGACAACAAGTTCAACGCTTGTGTATACAGTGCCTGCGAGCAAGACATCAATCGTGAAGCAGGTTGTAGTCGCGAATACGACTGGTAGTTCTGCCACGTTTACTTTGCGCATTGGGGCTAGTACTGCGTTGTTTAATGCGGTTACTGTTGCCGCTAACGATTCCCTTCTGATTAATTTGTCGCAAGTTTTGGAGACTACTGAGACTCTTTATGCTTCTGCTTCGGCAAACACAACTTTGAATCTGACAATTTCTGGTGTCGAGAATGATGGTCCGCTAGAACCGACAGAGACATACATTGCGGACAATGCAATAACAACCCCTAAATTATCAAATGCTTCTGTCACAACAGATAAGTTAGCAGCAGATGCTGTTACAACAGCCAAAATTGCTAATAATGCTATTACACAAGCAAAACTTAGCACAGATGTTCCGTTAAGTGGAATGAGGAATGTGCTGATAAACGGCGGGTTTGATGTTTGGCAACGCACCACTAGCAGCGAGTATTCGGCATCCCTATCAACCGCCGAATGGAAAGCCCCAGACCGTTGGTGGACAGCCCAATTAGCAACAGCAAGCACTTTGATTGTCGAGCGTAAACCTGCCGATACAACAAACTTCAACTACGGTTGCCGTGTCCAACGAAAATCTCTCCAGACAGGAACTGGCACAATTTATTTCGGGCAAACGCTAGAAAGCGTTACGTCAAAAGCGTGTGCCGGAAAGCAAGTTACGTTGTCTTTCTATGTAAAAAAGGGGGCCAATGCCCCTTCAACATTTGATGCCGTTGTCTACGGCGGGAAAGGGACAGACCAAACATCTGGTGCATTATTCTCAACGGGCTTTACGAGCGGGGCAAATTTGCTGTCGCAGACTGTTACGCCGACCACAACTATGACGAGGTACATCTACACGTTTGCTGTGGACAGCACCTATACCCAGTTGGCTCTTTGGTTTAAGTGGACACCTTCTGGTACAGCGGGTGCAGATGAGTGGTTCCAGTTTGAGGGTGTCCAATTGGAGCAAGGCACTCAGCCGACCCCGTTTGAGCAACGCCCTATCGGTGTTGAACTAGCACTCTGCCAGCGGTATTATCAAATGATTGTGTCTGGAAATAGCAAATCAATTGCACATGCTTATATGGCATCTACAACTGCATGGGAATCTATAATTAACCTACCTGTCCCCATGCGCTCGGCGGCGACTATTGATTTAGCAACAACGGTTGGTGGAGCTCAATATTTTGGCGTATACGTAAACAATTTTGAACATAGCATTAACGCTATTCCTAACTCGGATTTTGCTTCGGCAGATAGATTTAGGGTGTATGGAGTAATAGTTGGCTCAACCAGTACAGCTGGTGCATCGGGAATGTTTTATACCAGAAACGCCGCTGCACGCTTAGCGGTTTCAGCGGAGTTGTGATGTACAGGATTTCGACAGACCCAATTAGTGGTTCGCAATCCGTAGTGCTTGTTGAGGCAACGTGGTGGATTCCAATGGATGAAGCCAACTCCGACATTAGTTATAATGGATAAATATGACCGGTATTAGACGAATATCAGATTTAGGAACACAGGGTGTTAAGACTATTCTTGATGGCTCTGTACAGACAGCTGACATAGCTAATAATGCTGTTACACAAGCAAAACTTAGCACAGATGTGCCATTAAGTGGGATGCGTAACAACATCATCAACGGTGATTTTAAAATCAACCAACGGCAATTGTTGTCACGCTCCACCACGGGGTATCTCCATGACCGTTGGAGACTTGAGTGCGCCGGAGGCTCCACCACATATAGCACTCAGGCGTTTACTCTGGGAAATGAAATATCTGGTTTTGAACCAGCAAACTTTGCTCAATTAGCAGTTTCCGGTCAATCATCGGCAAGTCATTATTCTGTTTTGCACCAATATATTGAAGGCGTTAGGACGTTCGCTGGACAGACGGTTACTGTGTCTTTTTATGCAAGAGCAACATCTGGCACGCCGAAAATTTCTCTTGAGTTAGCTCAATACTTTGGGACAGGAGGTTCACCTTCTAACACTGTAAATACAAATGGAGGAATTGTGACTTTGTCAACAACATGGTCACGATACTCATTGACTGTTGCAGTCCCCTCTATTAGCGGGAAAACTGTAGGGTCAGTTGACGATGCACTGATAGTTCAATTTTGGCTTTCAGGTGGGAGCGACTACTCAGCAAGAATAAATTCTATGGGGATACAGAACAGCACTTTTCAAATTTGGGGAATACAAGCCGAACCAAACGTTCAGGCCACACCTCTAGAAATCAGGCCACACGCTTTGGAGTTGCAACTGTGCCAAAGGTATTACTACGAGTTGCGAGGTTGGGGCTTCGACGATGGGTTGTGTCAAGGACATTACTACTCCACTACGCAGTTGTGGTGCGTCATCCAGCATCCAGTGCAGATGAGGAAAGGGCCGGTTTTTGCCCTGGCTAACGGGGTTTACAACGCCTATGCAATATCGCAAGGGAACCCAGTGACGACAGCGGCTCAGTATTCTGGCACGCCACAAACATCTACAGTGTATTTTTCTGTTTTAAACGCTCGCACCCATGGTGTAGGTGGGTGGATTGCTACCGCTGCTGGAATTATGTATTTCAATTCGGAGTATTTTGGATGATGTATTTTTACAACGATGTTGAATTTTTGGGAAATGTGAAACGCCTTGTGTGCTACAAGAACGATGACGGTTTGGATTGCTGGCTTCCTGATGGGGAAGCCAATGTGTATTACCAGCAGTGGGTTGCTGAAGGCAACACACCCGAACCGTGGGAGGCCCCTGATGCCGATTAGTTCGTTCTCCGCTCCGTCCGCGATGGAACGGGTCGGCAGGGGTGCTACTATATCCGCGTTTACGGATACGGGAACTAGGAGCCAGCATGAGTGCGTCTAGCGTAAATCGAGGACTCCGCCCAGGGGTGAGCACAAGGAGTAGTAATGGCTTTCACTGAGAAAAGACTGTTTAATAGTGGTGTTGCTAGTCCGCTTGCATTGACAGCTAATACTGATACGACCATTTACACCTGTCCGACGAGTCAGACGACGACTACTATTCTTAAACAAATTGTGATGACTAACACTGGGGCGTCTTCGACAACGTTTTCAATATCCCTAGTTCCATCTGGTGGTTCCGTTCAAACGTCAAATAGAATATTCAATAGCGTGTCAATCGCGTCTAATGAAACAATTATTCTAGATGTCTCGCAAATCTTGACATCTGGTGACTTCATTTCTGCTCTTGCTGGTGCATCTGGTGTGAATATCACTATGTCTGGCGTAGAAAACGCCGGCGGAATGGTTATCTCGGGCTTGGCTGACAGTGCGGTCACGACGGCAAAAATTGCTAATAGCAACGTCACAGCGGCTAAACTAGGTCCAGACGCTTTTATAGCCAACAATCAGGCTGGCGCAATAGTTCTTATGGAGATGATGTAAATGGCTACCGGGGACAGAACAGAAACACGAGTACTAGGTCCAGTAGAACTACCGACAACACCTGGACTCATCAATGGCAACCCGAGCAACGCCGTCGCTGCGAGCCGTGTTTGGGTTGTAAAGCAAATTGCCCTATGTAATAGAACGGGAACAGACGCGCTTGTGTACCTTGCCCTAGCCCCAAACGGTGTCTCCATTGCAAACAGCCACTACTTCATGTGGGCGCTCCCTATTGCCGCCTCTGACACCCTGGTTCTTGATACGGGAATTGTGATGGTAACTGGCGACCAGTTTTATGGATATGCCGACCGTGCTGGTGTGAATATCATTGTTAATGGTTGGGTGAAAGAAGTCTAATGCCTATATCATCTGCTTTAGGTTCGTCTGCGTTGCTGCCTGCTGGCCTCGGGTTTCGTAACAAAATCATCAACGGCGGGTTTGATATCTGGCAACGTGGTACGTCGTCGTTCACGACAAACGGCGCATATACGGCAGACCGCTGGGTGATGAATTTGACGGGAACTGGGACAGCGCAAACTGTTAGCCAGGTTGCCTTTACCGCTGGCAACCCAATCTCTAACCAAGAACCGGCTTATCACATTCGCAATGCTGTAACCGGTGGTTCTGGCACATCTTCGCTTGTTGTGTTGACGCAAAAAATTGAGGATGTCAGAACGTGTGCGGGCCAGCCTGTTACGGTTTCTTTTTGGGCGAAGGTGACAAGCGGAACAGCCAACCTTGGTCTTGACTTGTACCAGGAGTTTGGGTCGGGTGGTTCGGCAACTGTTGGCGGTATCGGTGCGCAGAAGTTTGCGTTGACAACTTCGTGGCAGCGGTTTACGGCACTTATCAACGTGTCATCTATTAGTAGCAAAACAATTGGGACCAACAATTTTCTTGCTTGCCGTTTTTGGTTTTCGAGTGGCTCTGATTACAACTCGCTGAATAATTCGCTTGGCATCCAGTCTGCGACTTTTGATATTTGGGGTGTGCAGGTTGAGCAGAACTATCAGCCGACCCCGTTTGAACAACGCCCTTTTGCTGTTGAAGTTTCTTTATGCCAACGCTACTTTAGCAAATCATTTCAATTAGAAACAGCGCCCGTAAATGGGAATGGTACTGGTGATAATACAGGAAATAATCTTGTTGTATGGGCACCAACTGTTGGCAATTCTTATTCAGCAGCAATTAAATTTCCAGTAAGGATGCGTAGAACTCCTGACATCACACTCTATAATGCCGAGACATCAACACCTAACACATGGAGTGTATACAACAGTTCTGGTTCAATAAATAACTCGTATTCTGTAGTAGTTGGAACTCGTAATGAAATATCTGTATTGGTTTACGCTACATCTATTACAACTATCACTGTTTCTAACGGAGCATGGTCAGCGAGTGCGGAATTATGAAAAAGTATTTTATAACCAATTCTGACCCTTTGTGCGGTATTAGTGTTGCTCGTCTTGATGATGACGGAATAATTACATGGCTTGGCGTCCCAAATGAGGATTTAGAATACCAAGAATGGCTCGCCGCTGGCAACACACCCGAACCGTGGGAGGCCCCTGATGCCGATTAACAATTACATAGCGTCCTCTGCCATTGCTAAACCAGGAGTATGTACTAGTACTACTCGTCCTGCTAGTCCTTATGAGGGTCAGTTTATTTACGAAACAGATACAAGCAAAACATTGTTGTGGACTGGTTCTTTATGGGTTACTCAAAATTGGGCTGGTCAATGTGCATTTTCGGCGTATAACCCAAGCAATATACAAATTTGTAGTAGCGGAACATCAACAAACGTTTTATACCCATATACAGAAAGATATGACCTAGGAAGCAACTTTAATGCAACTACTGGAGTTTTTACTGCTCCAGTTTATGGTGTCTATTCTTTTTCTATTGTTTTGCACGCAATGGGAATCTCTGCCAGTACTGATTTCCTTTTCGTTAATATGACTGGCAACATTAACGTTGAGTTTATGGTCGTTTCGGGAACTAGTAATGAAAATTATAATACTAGTGGACAAGGAACACTTTCCACAGTTTTGAACGCTGGAGAAGTAGTGGGGCCACCAACTGTTGGGACAAACACAGCACAAGGTGCGGCGTACTGGCGTGGTGGAAATACTTTTAATAGTTTTACTGGAATGTTGGTGCGCCCACTATGACCATTTCATCTAACGCTACAGGACTAAGACCGGGGGTCTGTACGTCGTCTACTAGGCCGAGCAACCCGTTTACGGGGCAGATTATCTACGAGACTGACACGGGTTATCTGCGTGTGTGGGACGGTTCAGCGTGGGACTACCTCAGCCAGTCTGCGGATAACACGGCTGCGTTACGCCCAGCGGCAGGTCTGATTGGCACGGTGGCTAATTGGGCAAGCAACACTAAAACTGTTAGTTCGGCATCTCCAACAGTTGACTTGTATGACCAAACCTTGAATTTGGTCGGTGGAAGAAATTACAAATTGAACTGGTCTTTTGACGTATTCCATTCTGCTGCCGTTACATGGTTTCTATATGTTTACGTCAACACTGTGTTTACGGGGACGTTGGCATTTTCTAACTCGTACCAAATTGGTACATCGTGGATTTACCCAAATACCACTACGTCATCAAAACGCATACAACTTAGGGCGTCGTACAACTCGGGGGCTGGAACCGCCTATTTTGGAAGTTTGGCAATAGGTGGTGTGTGGCTTGAGGACGTCGGTCCTACGTGACCATTTCGGTTTGCACTAGCACCTACAACAACACCCCCGACCAATTATGTGCTATTGTCTCGAGCGTATAAGTACACCCCTCGAGGGCACAATAGTTGTAAAGAGTTTCCGCAACAAGGAGTGATGACAAAATGGAAGAACAGCTCGACCCGCAAACACTTATCGACGAACTCGTCAGGCGCATCCAAACACTAACGCTCGAAAACGTGGTGTTATCAGCGCGCCTCACAGCAGCAATCAAATCACAAAACGAAACAACTGCCAGCGGAGACGACACAGGGCAGTAAACATTGGTTACCATCAATCGCTCCGTCGCCATGATGGACTCGCTCAAGCAGGAGCTGTTTACGCTGTGCATCCAGAATGGCATTGACCCAGAGACGCTGGACATCGAAAATCCAGATTCCGACCCAGCAATAGCGGCGTCTACTCCTCACGAGCATAACTTCTATGCAATTCGTAGAATTAAGCAGGTATGCGAGGGATACGTCTTGGCTAAAGGGAAGTTTGATAATCTAGCCGAGTGATTCGTTCGGTTTACTGCCCTTCTGAGGAGTTCCTTGAAGAGGCGCAATCTTTAGCTGAAAAAAATAGCCTGTCTATAACTATTGGACGGTCGGAATCTATGGAAAATATAGATTTTGACGAAACCAGGGTATGCATTGTCCACATCCCCACAATTCACATTTTTAATATTTCATCGCCGACCCTTCCGATTGGACTGATGCAGGCTTTTGGGTATACGTGTGATTACATTGATTTTAAGAAAGATGGCAATACTCCGATACTGAAAGTCAGGTATGGGCATAATTTTTCAGAAGAAATAAAAATACAGCCTTTTTATCTAGAGTCCCATATAGCAAAGTATTCGCATAGATTTTCTTCGGCAGGCATACATGATGTGAGTATTGTTGTTGCCGGGGAAGAATATGTCAAAAATTACACATTTGAGGTGACGGAGTGAAGATAGAAGTTTTAGCGCCATGCATCAACTATTACACAGAGGTATATGACGCTTATCCATTAATAGAAATGCTTGAAGAGGAGGCCGATAAATCGTGGCCTCGGATGGAGTGGGCGAGGTCATCTACCGGGCAGGCTGGTAATACATCTGTAAATGAGTACCGCTCGTCAATGGAAATGTCCTTGCTACCGATTATGACCGAAGAGGACATACCGGAGTTAAACCACATAAAAGATGGGTTTCATAAAATATACAGTGAAATAGATAAGTGCGTCTGGGACTACAGAAACCAGTATGAATTATTTATTTCTCGTCACGAGCCATTTAGTGTTTTGAGGTATGAGAATAGCGCTGAATACCATATACATACAGACTCGTCCCCAGAGAACGGAAGAGTCATGAGTATGGTTGGGTACTTTAACGACGGATATGAGGGCGGAAAATTGGAGTTCCCATTATTTAATGTAGAAATTCAGCCAGAGGCCGGCTCTGTAATCCTCTTTAGTTCGGCATATCCATACCAACATGCTGCACACCCAGTAACGAAAGGCACCAAGTATTCCTTGGTGACGTGGTTCCAGTGAGAAAAGTAAAGTACAAGATTGCAAATTTCACTTCGGATATTCCGAGAGTGAAAAAAAACGAAATGCTTATAATTCCGCATACAAACCTACTGTGGGAAGTGCCTCCATTTACGAATAGAAACAACAAGCCAGAGTGGTGGAAAAATCTAGAAAAGGGGAAAGGCTCTCTCCGGAGGTGCCATGGAACTATTGACTACCTGTCTCTGGGCGTCACATTTTCGCTATGGACAAATGTTCACGTAAGACCGACAGCGAACAACAAAAGTTTCGAGCTCAAGCTGGACCAAATGGGCGCACCAGAAATGAGGCCAGAGTTTAGAACCGAATGGTTCCCGTACTCCTCAACGGAGGGGTGTCCGTTTGCAAAAAACAGAGAAATACCTGAAGGCGACTTTCCCAAGCTGGTTACGCCCTGGATGTTTAAAACTGCACCAGGGTATTCCACACTAATCCTTCCGACCCTATTTGAGCAAAATCCCAACTATTCAGTTTTGCCGGGAGTTGTTCATACCGACTACTACCACGCAATAAATATTGTTCTCAATATACATACTAAAAATGAGTTCACTATACCGATAGGGACCCCCATGTATCAGTTGATTCCATTTAAGAGGAGCGACAATACCTCCGAAATAATCAAGGGCAACGAAAGCATGTGGAGATTTGTAAACGGAAGAGGTGTTGGCCAGCACTACTTGGGCGATTTTGACAGAAGAATTTCGTACCGCAGGGAGTTGGCGCGAGCCGATGATTCTGTGGAAAAAGAAGACAAGTCGCTTATTGAAAGAATCCTGAGAAGATGATTAAAACAATATGTGTTGCTGGTTCAGGAACGGCTGGGAACATATTCGCCTTGATGCTTAGGCAGGCATTTCCGTCATGTGAAATCATAAAGGTCTACTCTCCAGAAATAGGCATAGTTGGCGTCGGTGAGGGCTCGACTGAACACTGGAAAATGTTTATGAATATGTGTGAAATCCCATTAGGGGAGATGATTGTAGAGACTTCAGCTACACACAAACTAGGAATTAGGTTCGAAGGGTGGACAAATCACACCCCTGATTATTTTCACAGTATTAGCGGCAACGAGTATCTAAACCAGTTTGGGCTAATGGGGCTGTACTCGGGTCTTAATGAAAACAGAAAACTTCTAACTAATTCAATTTCTTATAGAGGTCTTATAGAGCATTCCGTCCACTCGAAAGACCCACACAACAGGACAAATCAGTTTCACTTTGACACTTTCAAGCTCAATAAATACTTCGAAAAGCTGTGTATTCAAAGGAATATAAAACTTGTAGAGGCTGAGATAAAAAATGTGGAAATTGATGTGGAAAACGGACGAATAAAGTCCCTTCACCTAGACAATAATAAAGCTGTCAGTGCTGACATATTTATTGACGCAACGGGTTTCAAAAGAGTGCTGATGTCGGCCGTCGGCGCAAATAAATGGAAGTCATATTCTAAATTCCTCCCTATGAATGCGGCAATCGCATTTCCTTCAGCTTTGCCAGAAGACAGAAAAATAAACCCCTTCACTAGGGCTATAGCAAAATCATCTGGGTGGATGTGGGAAATTCCCACACAAGAGAGACGTGGCAACGGTTATGTGTACTGCTCTGAATTTATTTCTGAAGAAGAGGCTGTTAATGAGGCGTCTACTCAGGTCGGCTTCGAGGTTGAACCAGCAAGAAAGTTCTCAATAGACCCAGGTTGTCTTGAGGAGCAATGGGTGAAGAACGTCATTTCAGCAGGACTATGTTCAAGTTTTGTCGAGCCACTCGAAGCAACCTCCATAGGTTCAACAGTGATGCAATCTGTGGCGGCAGTTAGGTATTTGGCTGGATACAACGGAAGCCCGGTTTTGGCAAAAAACTACAACGCGCGGATGAATGAAATGATGGAGAATCTCGTGTCCATGATTTCTCTTCACTATCTCTCAGATAGGGGAGATACGGAATTTTGGAGATTCGCCCAGGGGCTGGATAGGCCGGAATATCTGGTCGAACTTCTGGAGCTTTGGGCAGTGAGACCACCGACAGAGGGGGACATGAAGAAGGGGCAATATGAGTTATTCCATGAACCCCATTTCTGGCATGTAGCTCAGGGCCAGGGGCTCATCAGCGCTGACGCCTCCTCGCGTATAATTGACATGCTTGGTATTAGGCAGGCAGTCAACAAAAAAATATGGGACCTCAAGGTTGAGCAAACCGCTGAACCAGTGATTGACCATCTAAAAGCACTACTTGCTCTAAAGGAGTAAAAATGGGTATAGAACAGTTTCTATCTGCGGAAGATAAAAAGGCTGCACTTGGGGAGGTTAAGTCACTCCTTGAAAGGGAGATTTATTTCCTGTGCCTGAAAACGGGCGTAGACCCGGAAGAGATTGACCCAGAGACGTTTACCGCTCAGGGGGTAATCAATCCCGTGCCCGTGAGCATGATGACGTACCAAATAATTGAAACCCATTGTAAGAATCTAGTAGCGGTTACAGCAAAACTAGCGACAATGTAGGGCCCGGATTATGGTATGGCCCCAGTATCTAACGCTACCAAATGAGGTAATTTTTAGACCACCGGCAACGGAGCCGCCTGGTTACAATGGCGTTTTTCAGTTAATGAAAAGCTTTTTTGTTGTTGAAGGTCTAAATGTTCCCAGAACTGGGCGTTGCGAGAATCTTTGCTATAGCTCGGACTCCCCGGTTGTTGGCACAAAATATGAAAGCGAAGTAAACCTACTCGGAAAGAAGTCACCATTTTCCGGCACCTCACTAAAGACAGAGAATCTAAAAGTAGTGCGGTGGGTAATGGATGTAAAAGGGCTGTTTTCTATTGTGTATCTGGAATACACAGAACACCCAGTCGTCTATGGTGAATCGAGAGACTCTTTCTATTTGGAACAGGACGACTCCCCGTCAGCGATGTGGGTTGGCAGAACTCTTCCAGAGCTTTTCAAAAACATGAGAGAATGGTCCATCCTTCTGGATGACCCCTTCAATTCTGACCACCCCGTTGCACAGATTTCCAAAGCTGCATTTGATTACATGGGCACCCCAGAATGGGTGTATGAGGAAATAGATAATATGCCCGATATGCATTTATCTAGATTTCTCAAGGGCGATGAAAACTATAGAGAGCTCGTATGGGGGTTCCCTCAGTTTTCTAACGAAATGATTGATTGGCTTGACAGCCACTTTAAAGCCAATAAATTCAAATCTCTTGAGCAGATGCTTGAGGAAATGTAATGACATTACAGGAAGAAAAACTTTACAAAGAAGCCCAACCGTACAACCACGGATTTTTCGTTTTATGGTCTGATTGAAACATTTAAATCAGATGTTCAGACATCAGACAGAATATCTGGCCTATAAATCACCAATGCCCGACTGGGCACTCGGCGTGCTGTAGACGCACCTTGAGGTTCATAAAACAACCACACTTACGACACTGGTTTGTCGCTTCAATAAAATGAGGGCATTCGGTACATATTGAGTACCTATTACGCGCTTCTTCATCGGATGCGTATTTGGTCGACTTCCTGAAAAAGTCTAAAGGAGAGGCTTTTTTACCGCGATTTTCTCTTGTCACGAAAGAGAGTCTATCTTGCCTTGCAACATGGCGTAAGCATTGCACAGTTCTTCAATTCGTGACACCTCGATTGATTTACTGGGATTCTTTTCGTCATCTTTAAGTGATGCCAAAATTGAGTTTTCAAATGGGTTGGAAATATCTATATCATCAGGGTCTATCCCATTGATGGCCAGCAGTCTGAACAACTCTGTCGCTATTTGTGACTTAGCAGCAGAAAGCGAAGCCATTTTCTGTATGTTTGAAATTTCAAGTTTCATTTCTTCTCCTAATTATTAAGAACAATTATCTGCATTCCTGGAGTGCCAGCTATGCTCCACGGGGGAATCGGTAAGCTTGATGTACCACCAGAGGTGTCAATTGATATCCCGGAAGGTGGGGATGTCTCGGTAACCAATATTACTCCTCCTCCGCCCCCAGGATTGCCATTAGTTCCTTCTGTTACTGAGCCAGCAGTTCCCGCTGGTCCGGCCAATCCAGCTACCCCTGCAGCACCACCAGGCCAATCGAAGGAATAGTGCCCTACGTTTAGAACTGGTCCAGCATGTCTGTGTACATTTACATCATGGGCTCGGGGCGCTCTATGGTGTACGGTGTACTGGCCGGTAACGTATTGTATGCCGCCGGAGAACCCGCCTTGACCGCTGTTATTTGCCCCAGTATGGTTCACGTTGGCGTTGTGATGATAATGAACAGGGTTATCAAGTTGCATGTGCGCATAATTACCCGCTGGAGCTCCACCGGTAGATGAAGGAGAGGAAAAGTGATTATGGTTTACCCCATTTATAGAAGTAAAATCACCGGCGAACGGAACAAAGTTATTTAGTATCCCATGGTCATGGTGGGTTGCTGCCGCAAAAGTCGGAATACCACCTATTGATGCTGAGTAATGCTCTTCATACACATATCTTTGAGACGCAGAGCTGGCATGACTCATGATAAATGAGCCATTCGTTGGGTCTGGAAAACCAGCCGTACGCGCGCCAGCATGTGAATGCGGCAGTGGGGTTGTGTGGTGGTCCTGTCCACTGTGGTGCGCTGGCCTAGTGTGATGGTATGTATAAAAGGCAACAGCGTGTCCAGTCTTAGCGGCTGGAGAAGAGCCTCCCGAACCAGGCGAGCCTCCATGCATTGGCCCTGGCGCTATTGCCGGTGTTTTATCAATTCCATTCCTTCCTTGACTAAAAATTGTTCCACTTCCAGCGACAGTCTTTGCCGCGACTATTACAACAGGTCCACCAAAACCTCCTGCTCCGCCAACCCCCGCTGTACCCGGCGAAGCCAAAGCGCCTCTTGTCCCTGGCGTTGCATCCGAGCCTTTTCCACCAGGAACACCATGGTTGTTTGCATCTGGTGGATACTGTCCAGGACTACCGCCTGTACCGGCAGAACCGGGCCATGTTGCAGGGGAATCTGTACCGGGTGTTAGTGTTCCATTTGTTCCAGATGTTCCTCCGGAACCGCCAGAAAGCTGCCTCAAAATCCCAGAAGACTCCCGGTATGAGCCAGATACAGCAGATTGCACATCATTTAAAATAGATGCGGGTATTTGTGTTGCTGTTGTTCCAGGACCAGCTCCGCCTATTGAGTAAATTACCGCAGTAGAAGATGGTGTATTCCCAGATACAGTACCGGAAGTAACAGTTGTATTGCTTTTCACACCTATGGAACCATTTATCGTCAGTGCACTTTTCACAAAAACCCTGAACCCATTCGTGTTTAGATGAACCCCAGAATTTATTGTTAGATTGTTATAGTGCATGTCCCTAGATAGCGAGGTGTTGGCTGAAATAACAACGTTTCCATCCACGCCACTTCCATAGACAGAATCGTTGCCAATTCTTTGTTTAAAGGTTTTATCTGGAAATCTTACGAGCGAACCCATGTTATATGACCTGCATGTAAAAAACTGTCCCAGCGTTTTGACCAGCTACATCCGTAGCCACTCCAGATGGAAGTGAAACCCCACTTGAAACAATTAATATGACTCCTCCACCGGCAGGTGCTGTTCCTGGAGCCCTAAACGATGCAGTTCCTGATGATGGTCCACCTATGTATCGAGCAGAAACTACCACAACTCCACCACCCGGCTGGCTGTTCCCACCAGCGCCGCCCCTAAGGTATGTTGGGCCACCCCCAGATGCGGTGATAGAATAACCAGTTATCGCCTGATGTGGAACTCTAAAATATTCAGTGCCGCCTAATGCTGCGGTAGGTGGAGTAGCGGTAAATCCAGAAGCTGAACCACCAAGGCTATGGGTAACCGATGTAGACGCTGCACCACCCTGCTGTATGGAGCCAGCGGTTGAAAACCCAGTAGTAAAACCAATTACCGAGCTAGAGCCAAAACTGAGAGTTCCCTTTACGAATATTCTGTATCCGTTTGGCGCTAGTCGTACTCCAGAGTTAATAGACAAGTTCTGAAAATGAATGTCTCGAGTCATTGAGTAGACGTTCCCAGATGGGGTCATGCTTAAAACTGCGCTAGACCCGTCTAGGGTGGCGTTGCCATCCATCCCGGTTCCATATACCGGGTCGGCTGAGTCAAGAAACTGCGCTAGTGTATTTTGCGCTGGGTAGCGCTCAATGCCAGGCATCGATTACTCCTCATAGGCATTGATTGTTACGGAGACAGTACCGCCAGCTCCACAGTAAAAGTAAAGCCTATCTGTTGAAGCCATCCGAATATTTGTATTGAAAGTTATGGTCTCGTTTGCTGCTATTGACTGACCATTGAATATTCTGTTTACTGAAGTTTCTGACCCAGTAGTCGAAACGCCAAAAGTAACAGTTGTAGCAGAGCCGGAATTACAAAAAATAACCTGCTTAACTACCCCGGTCGTGGCAGTCGGCGAATAACGCCCTGTTGCCGTATCAGATGACCAGCTACCAGTTGGGACTGCCTTGGGGCCAAATCTCACTGCATCCAGACTCATGCGGATACCTCCATAATTGTTTTAAGCTGCAAATCTCTGAGGTTCGTTGCATAAGAAATCGAACCGCCAGTACCGAAGTTTACAGAAGACCCATCTGTGCCAGAGAAGCTAACGGTGTTGCTCACCGTAAGCGTTTTAGTGTCGGCAACTGTTATCGTTGCCCCGACCGCCGGGGGCGTAAGGGTAACTCTGTTGACGACTATGGGGGTTTGCAACTTTTCGGTCGTAATTGTCCCATCGCCAACAACAAACTGCTCTGAGTCAACCCATGCAACTCCGTTGTAATACTGAACCTTTTGTTCGTTAACTAGATAAACGAATCTCCCCGGGGCGAGGGCGGGTTTTGTAATTCCGTCTCCAAAGGCATTATTTCTGGCTGTTGCATTTGCAAAGATGGCAACAACCTGGTCCATGAAATAGCCATTGAGCTCGTCGTCCGAGAGCACCTCACCATTTCTGAAAATTTTTACACCGAGACCAGCCATATGCCCTCCAGATACTTGATAATTTTACCATTTGAATAAAAATGAATGAGCACTTTTACCTTCGCACTTGACCTACGTCTGGGGTGGTAGGAACATTCGTACCAGGGTTTGCGTAGGAGAAAGTGTCCGCTGTAACTGCGGTTACCGTGTATGTACCACTAAAAGGCCCACCAGAGGCGTCTACATCTATAACCTCAACAATGTCACCAACCAGAATCCCGTGTGTTCCGTCTGTGGTAATTGTTGCGACATCACTTGACCTTGATTTTGAAAGAACATCGAACCAGTCATAACCGTCGTTTGTCTCTCCAATCGGAATACCACTAGATGAGCCGACTATGCCAAGAACTGGGTTACCCACCGTGAACTCGAACTCATCTTTAGCTTCATGATAGATTTTGTACCCCATCGGCCTAGCGTCTTCCACCGACTGGAGGATTAACTCGCTTGATTCAAGTTCAGCGACACAATCGGAAGTTTCATTAACCAAGGTTTGAATAAGTATCTTGAATGGGTCGCCAAGGTATTCCGGTGTTATAGCTACCGCATATGTAGAGGGGTTTCCGTTTTTAGTAAAATGAAGGCACTGTTTTGCAGATTCCAAGAGAGCCTGTCTGCTCCCTGCAGCAATTCCGTAAAACCCTGTTGATAATTGCCATCTTTCATATGACCGCTCAGCTTCTGAAGACGGCAAATATGGTGAACCAGAAGAGCTGTATACGTTTTTTCTAGATTTTGTCCCAACGAATTGAGCCAGCCATGGAGCGTATCTGGGATTTACGTAATATGGGTTTGACAAGGTGCTGTGAACATTGTTGATTGTTATTTGCTCTTGAAGCGAGTTCAGAACATACGGCTGGTGCTCATATAGGGCCTTGTACTCCTCAAAAGCATCATCGGCAGAAGCAGTCATACAGTCTATTAGACGATGCATCGGCATGGTTGGGTCTGTTTGCTGAGAGTCAATATCCCAATAAAAGTCCGGCATAAGCAGTCTCGAGCTATGAACAAATATATTTTCATAATACATTTGGTCATCTATTAGGTTCGGAGAAGTTATGTAAACAATAGAACCATTATGTCCACTTACTTCAATTCTCGCCTTTACCGCGTAAGTTGCTGAAGAACTTATTGGGATAGTAAGCAAATTACTTCGTATCGTGGTGAAAGAACCTGGATATACGGTCTTGGTTAGTGGTGTTACTGATGTGTGGGCTTGTGTTGATAGATGTAGGTATGTTGTTACGGTACAGACCGATGGGGTTATGATTTTTGCATTAAACGAAAATCTTCTAGCGTTATCGCCTACAAGTAACTGTGTTTCAAAGTCTGTGTAAACATGAATATCAGCTCCAGTGACTGGATTTATGTTTAGTGAGTACCTTGAGAGCACGCTGTAGGGTTCAGGTACTATTTCTATGGTCGGTGTTATTGATAGAGATGATGAGCCAACACGCCACCCTGCATCATAAGAATACGAAGAAGTTATTTCAGATGGATACCCCGTAGAGCGAGATTTTACATACAGCCCGGTTTGGTCGCTAAATCGATTAACTGTTTTTGACATGTTTATACCGAAACGTAAGTAAATATTATGCCTGTCGGGTCCAGTGAAGGGGCCCAGCCTTTACGGGAAGGCTCGAGGTCCGTGGCGAGCTGAGTCAACCACCCATCTGCGGTAGTTCCAATTAAGGAAAGAGATTGGACATATCTAACACCAGGGATTTGGCTAATTAAGCCGATAATTACATTCTTTCTTACGATGTCTTCGTGCGTTGGGAATCCAGACGGGCTTAAGTATTCAATTACTGTATTTTCAATAATTTGTTCTAGAGGTTCCCTATCGTATGCTGTATCCAAAACTATTGAACCCTCTATCGAAAGAGGAAGAATTCCCATATTTTCTACGTTGACAGTGAGGCCACCTATTGCTGCCTCTGCTACAGCAAGTTTGATTATTTCTTTTTGTTCTGTTTCGACAAATCCACCAAGACCATAAACATATGTTGCTATATGACCGACAACCTCTTTGCCGCGCACTGCTGTTCCAGAATCTGAAGTAGACGATACGTTTCCTCCGGCGCTCAAATATGAAAAAGTAGTTGAAGTAATTGCAGTAACTTCTACTTCTCCGTCAAAAGCTCCAGAAGGAGAGCCCGCAGCAGATATATCACTTACCGTAATTATGTCACCGACAAGTATCTGGTGAGCTTCCGATGTTGTCAGCGTTGCAACACCAGATGCCCTTGATTTAGTGGTAATAGAATAAGTTTTTTCTGTGTCTCTATTACCAACGTCTGGGTCACCGTTTGTTAGGTCATAAGTTCTAACTCTTCCTACATAGCCGACGTAATTATTTGCTATAAATGCATCAACCTGAGTTGACTTTGCAAGAGTGGAAGATAGGGACGAAAGATACGATGTGGCTCTCGACAGGAATTCTGCAGAGTTTTCTTCATTAAAACCATTTTGGAAGTAGCTGCCAGCAGCAACGCTAAGTATTTCTGTGGACGGGGAAAGAATCAGCAGCGACTCCCCTTCTGCAATAACTGGTATAACACCGGGCAAAAATGCTTCACACAATACTGTTCCCGATGGGTACGGGTCCCCACCAACGTATGACTCGTCTGCCGGTATATCGAGCGATTCAACTGTCTGAAATACAATCTCAGTTGTTTCATCTTCGAAGGTGTAGGGGTATCCAAATAGCGTTCCCGAAGCTATTGTTGCCCCCTCGTAGGAATCAGCCGTTATTGTTACGGACATTTCTGCAGGAATAGCGGGTCTCTGCGTAACGCCCATCATGGAAAGTATTCCAGACATAACACTATCTGGGAGCCTGTTGAGACCAGTTGCCATCTGCCACCCAATATATGAAATTGCCTGGAACATGGCGTCTTCCACTGTTCCAACTCGCAAATTAAACTCCGGGAGAGTCAATCTCGCCATTTCTATAGCTTCGAGATAAAGGTCTCCCGGAGTCTTGTCGAAAATTGTCAAATCTACGTACTGCGAAAAATCAGCCGTCATCTCATCCCTCCGTTATAACAAATGAAAAACTTACACCAGCAGTGCCGTCTGTTTTTGTATTCACTGATAAGGAGGTAATTTCTACCTCAGGAACATAACGTGCAGCATTCAAAATAAATAAACCCCTATCAATCGAGGTAAAAGACGGGTCATTGACCCCAAAAAATGGGGAATACGGGTGTGTTCGAGGCTCAGTGAGGATAGCCATTGTCAATAGTTGTGCGTAATAATCCTCAGAACCGTCACGAAGAAGCTCTAGGCCGTCAGAGCCAAATCTTATAGGAAATTTAATTGTGTTCATTGTTTTCGCTCTCCTGAATAATACATTTTAATTCATTTTTTAACCCTAATGCGACGTCATTTGTTGCCGATATTGAGGTCATGTTAAGTCCCCTGTGAGTAGGTAAGAATTTAAATCAACACATACTAGCGTCGCCACTGAATAGCGCGCCCTTAGGCTTAAGGAACGAGCCGTGTCAACAGATACTCCAGCTCCTGGGATTATTGTAAAAGTTCCAGTCGCACGTCTAGCAAAATCAACTTTTTGACCAATCGCGAAACCTGTTGATGAATTAATCTCAAGCGTGCATGTTGTTGTGTTGTATAAAAGTTTTCCAGCCGCAGAAGCACCTAGGGGGCCATTAGAGACAGCCTCAACGGGTTGCGCATTGCTCCACAGGGAGACCCATGATTCTCCATCCCACAAAAAGTAAGAATTAGTATCTGTAGCGTAGGCGAGACAGCCCTCCGGTAGAGCAGCAACAACTTCCGGGTATATTGCTGTGGACTCCATGATTAAAATCATTGATTGATTAATAGGTCTTGCGTTTCCAAAAACAACCATAGAAGTCATTGCCTGGTTAGAGAAAGCACAGAGCACCGTGTCGTCAATTATCATCTTGGTGCTTTGCGTTACGCCGAGGGGCATTAGGGGGCCATATGAAATTCCAAGAGCCTGCACATATATTACTATCCGTCCATCTGGGTAGGCCTTGGTGACAACACCTTGATACATCTCCCCTGGTCTCTTAGGGGCAGATGCTGCCTTATCGCGACGAACTGGGGCGTTCTGAATTCCATAATCTGAAATCATGATGCGCCTGGAGTGTTTTCGAATTTCCCATTTGGAAATCTTTTTTTCATAACTTCTAATTGCTGTCTAGATATGAGTTTTCCATAAATAGATGCGTTGGCTATTGCTTCTTTTGTTGTGTTTCCACGAGCTTTGGCAAGAAACAAACCAGAAGATTCCGCATATCTAAAAGAGCTTGTATCTGATTCGATATAACCACCAACTATTTTGTTTTGTATGACTGCGATTTGCTTACCATGTATCGGTGTTGGAACAGAAATAGTTACCCTATTCCCCATGACATTGATACTATTTATTCTAAATAAAGTTGTTGATGCGGCTAGCCTTGATGAGCTAGATGCGTTTTTAAAATCTACAGGTAATATTGTTAGTGTGTCGTTGACCTGTAGGTCAGATACAGAGTCAACCCCCAGATGCAAATATGGTGCCTTCTGAAAAGAAACAGATGAAGCAACGGGAACAAGCCCAGATGCATCTGAAGACCTAAAAAAGCTGAGAATTTGACACCTAGAAAGTTGAACAGGTACAGAACCAGAAGAAAGCACTTTTGTCCATATTTGTGGAACCAAAAGAGCGTAAGGCTTGCCACCGTTTACCCCGCTTTTTCTAGTCACAAAAGTTGCTGAATATAAGGTTCTTGGTTCATTGTCAACCATAAACACCGGCCTAGACCATAGGTTTATGTTCCCTGTTTCAAAAATGCCCTTAGTTTTCGGGGGGTAGTTGTATGGGAGTGACGCACTAGGGAGTGGAAATATGTTTAAGTTTGCTGGCGGAGTAAAAAATCTAGGTATGTTGTCCTGTTTAAAAACTTGATTCTGCACAACAGAAGTATTGGCCAAGACGTCTATCACCTGCGGACCCCTTTTGCCAATTTCTAAGTCTTTTATTTCTTTTTCTTCTTTTTCTGGCTTCTTAAAAGATATATTCACGGGGTCTGGAACCAGGTCACTGAATGTGACTGAATCGATTAGGTAGTAGCCATTAAACGTTGGTACGCCGTCTATTTTTATTGTCATTCCGGGACGAAGACGGACGGCGTTCGCTCTGTCGATAATTGCATTGCCACTCCCATCGAAAGGATTATTTTCCGAAATCGTCACGTTTGGAACAGATAGAAGCTGTAGTGAATTTCTGGCTGATGACTCGATTGTTGGCTGAAAAGAAAACGGCTTCACTGAAGATTGTTGAAAGTGTGACTTATATATCACCGGTATGTACTTATTTTGTTTTGAGTCTGACTTTTTCTTGGTTTTCTTTTTACTCAGGGGAACTTCGTGTGTACCCCATCTCTTCAGGAGGAACTTTTCTGAAGCAAATACCAGATATCCGTCAACTTCAAAAACTACGAATTTAGCTTCTGTAGCCAGATTTGTTATAACATCCCACACAGAGTCTGCTTTATTTCCGCCCGATGCTTTATTTATCTGCTGTTTTTTGTTCGTACTTTGTCCAAAAAACTTAAGACCATATTTTTTCGCTGCCTGCTGCACAAAGGCGGTTCCGCTACCCTTTATACTGCCTGGTCTCCTATCTCTTTTCATTTGTTGAATAGCCCTCGAGTAGCAGCGAACCTCCACGGTTGGGCTTGCTCCTGGCCCCTGAGATACCGTAACGTTGGCTATCTCAAAAAGCTGTGTTTGCTTTTCTTTTACATCGGGATTCCTTGTCCCCTCAATCGTCCCAAATGTTTCTGTTACATAGGCAACAATTCTTCCTATTGAGAAATAGTTGTTCTCGAGCATTTTGAGACCAGTATCGCTTACGCTAAAAGATATTTCACTTGACATATTCATCGCATAACTAACGTTTAGGTTTATAAGGTTTGCCCTTACGTCGGCAATTTGGTAGTTCTTTTCGTCTACGAAGTAGATAACACCGCCCGCCTGTCTTAGGAGACTTGTTGGTGTCGGCAAATAGGTTATCGAAGCAGGCATTATGATACGCCCCTGGCGCGTAGCGCCCCATCTGTTGCCGTGGAATTATATCTATCTATAGCTGCCTGTACTCTTGCATAATCCTTACTTGGAATTGTCCAGTAAGAACATTTGGCATTTTTTGTCTGCCTCTCAATAAGTTTCTGTGCCTTTAGAGCCAGTGCTAGCCCTGAGTTTACGGGGAGTTGCTGCAGGTTAATCTTAAGTTTGTTGGCGCCCGACAGTGTGGTTCCGGCGGCCCCTCTTCCACAACCCTCGATTGTTTCTCCATCTTTTGGCGGAGGAGGATTCCACGGTGGTGGCTTTGGGAACTTAATTAAGTCAACAAGTTCGTGCGGAAACTCCGTTAGAGTTATGTCGCATGATGCTCTGCTTATTGAGCCATTAACGTTTCTGTAGACAGATGTAACACTAAATTCTGATATTACAAATAGAGCGCCCGCATTGCTTGAGTTCTTAAACGGAAATTTCAGCTGAGTTGACATTATTTCGTCAAGACCCATAAACACTATCGGGTAAGGAGACAGCGATATTTTTCTTAAATTGTTCAGCTGCTGGTCCACCGACGTGGTTATAACTTTTCCATCTATTGCGCTATCAAGCGTTCCTGATGTGTCAGATGAAACAAGGAATGTGAAAGAAACCTGCATCAGCTTGTAGCTCTGCCAGTCAACTATTGGCCTATTGGCTACTCGTTCTATGGTTGACCAGTTAGAGCCTATTGAGCTATATGAAATTTGATTAGGTTTATGCAAGAACTGGTGCGACAGGGGTGCGATTGTGTTATCGGTAACCTGCATTAATTTGGGTGTCACTGGCACTTGCGCAAGTGTTCTCGGTGCACCAGCTGCATTGATAAGCTGTCCTCTTGACCTTTGAGCATCCCCCACGCTGACAGATATATTAACTGGCATTCCAGCTGAACGAGAAGCAACAGCACGTGGAGTAGAGGTTGATAAAGCGGCTCTGGTAGCTAGGGCCTCCGAGGATTTTGCATCAACAAGGGCTATGGCCTGTTCTCGAGTTTTGCCAATAGATACAAGTTCATCAACTTGTGCTAGGCGTATCGATTCCCCGGCTGCAGCCATAAGCGAATCCGTCGACTGACCAGAAGTGTCCCTGGTAAAAAGAACGTCAAGCATGAATTGGGTGTCTCGTGTTCCAGGTGCGGAAAACTTGGCAAAAGGATAAAATTTATTTTCAAATGGGTTATGCCAATACCCGGGGTAGACAAGGTCCCCATTGTCGTCATTGACTGCTGTATACGTCTGGGAGCTTTCCACCCAAACCTGTATGTTGCTGTAAGAGTATGGGTTTAGTGATGAATTAAGAGGGAATTTCTTTAATCGAGCAGTGGCTACATACAGTTTATTGCCGGAATATTTATGCGTGAAGACCGGAAAAGAACCTGTATATTTTCTTCGCAGCTGCGTAGGTCTCGTCACCACTCTTTTTTCATATTTAATACGAGATTGCTCGACAAGTTCGTCCCCCGCCGTGTACTGGACATATGAACCCATTAGAGGTAATGGCATCCAGTATTCGTCTTCGTCCAACCTTGACGAAGAGACGCCATCGGGCTGTGTTCTAAATAGGTGATAGACCGGATATCCGGGGTATAGAACACCTACACCGTTTTGTATCTTTCTCACCTCTACGTAAAAATATGTATTTCTGATAGCTTGGTTTACAGGCATCACGAACGCTCCCTGGCTATTGATTCGGCACGCTTTATCTTCTGCATAACAACATTGGCTATTTCTTCTGGCGAACTATTGCCACCATTGATGTGGAATGTATATGTATTACCACCACTGCTTGAAGTGCCAGCGACAGCGGTGGAAGACATCGTATTAACAGATGGCGTCATTGCATCGCCTATCGCGCCAGGACCCGGGACGACGTGCAGATGTCTGCTGCCAGCTGTTCCATGGAATTCAGCAAAACCACCCGACTGGCGAGTTAGCACTGCATACTGGCCGAGATTCTGACCAACCAGGTCTATTGCTCTTCCCGTTACATGGTCTGAATTTATTGAGCCAAGGTTTCCGGTTCTGTATGAGGAAGTAATTGTTCTGTTGCCAGTGAGCTGCGCATTTATTGCGCTATGGCGAGCCATTGTCTGTGATAGACGCGAAGAAGTCGTATCACCAACAGAAGAGCCACGAGGAGTTGATGTGTCGTCAGATTGTTCTGCAATAAGTTTTATAAACTTATTCGTCATCCACTCTGGTTTGTTCGTACTGCTGAAGTATATAGCTATATTCTTCGAGAAGTTATCCACAGCGGTTTTAAACGTTTCGCTGGCAGTGTCCATCTTGTCAGCAACCAGATTTGCCCCCTCGTCCATGTCGCTAAGGGAAAGCTTATTGTTTTGTCCGTACTGAGCAAATATTTTGCTAGCTTGAGCCGACATAAATTCAGATTCAGTTGCAAAACCTGAATCTTTAATTAGCTTCTTTTTCTCTTCTTCTGTTTTATCAGCAAGAGGATTTTTAAAGTTAATCTTTCCAGCTTCATAGTCGGTAAGGAACTTACGTCTGTTATCGGCACTCATTCCAGATATGAGGCCGCCTATCTCTTTATCGTTAGACAGGAACCCAAGACCAGCCATCTGCGCCGATATGTCGGCAGAAGCAGTGCCTATAAATCCCTGCTCTGTTCGTCTGTTTGAGGCATCAAGAGCATTTGTGACTCTATCTGTGAAGAAGTCCTTTGGGTCTATCCCGTACATAAAGCCACCAGGTTTAAATGCGGCTCCTGGGGCATCCTTTGTTCCTAGCTGGTCCTGCTGACCATAAAGCGCATCAATGGGGCTGTCGAACATAGAAAGTGATGATTCCTGGAACTTCTTTAGCGCTTCAATAACAGCTATCGGGTCATTCCCGGAATCGACTGCACTAGCCAATGCAAAACCAGCTTCGTCGTATATTTGTGGGTCAACTATATTTTTTATGGCTTCGTCAAATGCACTTAAACCATCAGCAAATGAGTCGATGTTCATATTCTTTAGTTCTATCGCTGTTTTTCTAGTGGCAAATCCAAGGTCTGTAACAAGCTTGGTGAAGTCAACCATAGGGTCATAAAGGTCTATACCAAGTTTCTTTGCTAGTTGTTCAATTTCAGCGCCAGACTTACCACTAGCCTCTTGTAGACGTTTCATTCTCACAGTCGTCTGCTCGTCTATGGTCTTCATTGCGTCGATTCTGTCCGGTAGACCTTTTTGCAGCTCTTTAAAACCAGAAGCCTCATCTTTGTCTAGCTTCTTAAGTTCTTCCTCTGAGAACAGGTCTTTAAATGCTGGGTCTTTGAGGGCGTCCTTGAAAACTGCTTTATCTTTTTCTAGTTGCTTTTTACGCCCACCTCTATTGAATAGACCCTTCACTCCGCCAGCTATTCCGCCAACAAGACCGCCGATAGTCCCACCTATTGCTGCGCCTATTCCAGCCCCTATCGCTATGCCAAGTGGCCCGCCCACTGAACCTAATACTCCACCGGCAACCGTTCCCAAGCCTCCACCAATTTTTGCTCCCCCCTTAAACCCACTCCCGGCTTGCCCCAAGGTTGAACCGGCGTACTTACCCTTGAATCTACCCTTCTGTAGTTTCTCCTGAAATCTTCCCAACTTGTCAGCAGTGTTTCCGGCCACACCACTCAAGCCCGCATCCATATTGGATATGTCGCCGCCTGCTGCCACGGTTGCTTCGATTCTTTTAATTCTTTCACCAGCGGCAACAAATTCACTCATCATTATGTTGTCGAGGAATCCATTCATTGCTGCTTTAGCTTCTTTTGCACGTACGGCCATTCCGTTGGTGAATCCCCTAATTGCACCAGTTATGGTCCCCAGCGCTGCACCAACTGCAGTACCTATGCCAGGAGCAATCATCGTTCCTATGGCGGCACCAGCGCCAGCACCAGTTAATGCTCCAGCCTTAGCGCTTTGCGCATTAAGAGCTGCGCCTCCAAGACCAACAGCAAGACCGGCAAGCGGGTTGAATTGACCGACTATTCCTCCAAGAGCCATTGCACCCTGCATCTCTTCAGGCATAAATTGAGACGCAAGAGACATCCCCATACCTACGCCCATCTTTGCGCTCATTGAGTTGTTTATTCCGCCAATGCCAAGTTTTTCGTTGCCAAGGATTGCGGAGCCAAGTGCGCTTTCTCTTCTTGACCTGTTTGCCAGCCCGGCCATCCTCATGCGCGTCCCTACGCCTTCTCCTCTGCCGGAAAATCCTTTTGTGGATACCTGACCAGCTTCGTTTATGGTTCCTATCTGTTGCCCAGTTTTAGTGCTAAGAATTCGACCAGTTGGAACCCTTACGTCATTCCCATCGGCATCTTTTACAGTCGTCATTTCTTGGAATGCATACCTACGCCCGGTTGTCTTTGAGCGGAATAGGTCGTTTTCTCTTCCGTCTAGACCAAACGCCGGGTTGTATTGAGCACGATACATACGGGTTAGAAAATTAAGACGAGATGTTGCCCCAGTTGTTCCTGGTCCTCCAGCTCCCGGGGGCGCGGTGCCAGGTCCGCCTGTTCCACCGGACGGTGAACCTCCGGCACCAGGAGTCGTTCCAGCTGTGTATCCATTTCCAGGTCCACGTGCACCTGAAGAGAGTCTTTCTCCGCTACCAGCGCCAGGGGTGACCCCCCTGGATGAAAGCCATGCGGCTGCTTGGTCTTTTTCCGGTCCAGGCGGGAGCAAGTCATATCTCCTTTGTATTGCTGCTATTCTTGCTGGGCTAGCAGAAGACACGATTTTCGGCTGGGAGGTCGCAACAAGAGCGGAGCTTGTTGCAGTGCCTGTCATTGAACCAGGGCCAATCGCACCCATAATTCTTGGACCCGGACCTATAGCCCCCATTGGTCTTGGACCTGGGCCCAACCCCGGATATATGGGCCCGGGTCCTATCGTTCCCCTTGGCTGCTGTCCGGGACCTATTGGGAGTGGACCGCGAGGTGGTGGGGTTCCTCCTGGTTGAGTAGGTATTGGTCTTCCACCAATATTTACGACCGGGGTATTGATGTTTACAGTGTTCGGAGCCATGGCATTGTCTTTGCCCAGATATCCGCCTTTATGCCCCTTCATCTGGCGGAACATTATTGCTAGTGCCATCAGTCCAGCGCCACCCTTGCCACCGAACATGTTCGTAAACATTCCAAATATGCTATTAAGCATCTTTACAACATCCGTGAGTCCCTTAACTAGGTCGTTTATAAATGGCAATGCGTCAAAGAATGCTTTTCTAAATGTTTTGGATATATCCATCACCGCATTAAGCAAATTTCCGATATTAGTACCAAGCTCCCCGAGGTCATCCTTGTATTTAATTACCTGCTCATTGAATTGACCAAGGGCGTCTTTTATGCCTGCCTTAAGTTCTTTCCATATGTTGCCAAACATTCCCTCAATGGCCCTGGCGCCCTCGATGTATGGCTTTAGGTTCTCTTTAGTTATTCTGAACCATCTACTTACTCTTTGCCACCAGTTCCCAATGTCTTTGAAAAATCCTTTTGTTTCGGGAAGCCATTCACGTACAAGTTTTACAAAGAAATTAGACGTCTTCTCTATACCGCTGACAAGCGAGTCCATCATTGGTCCGCGACCGAATTCAGCAAGTGAGCCGGATACCCGAAGAAGGTCTTTCCTTATGATGCGATATATTTTCTCTATCGCTACCTTTGCTGGGCCGAGGAATTCCTGACCGAAATCTCCGAAATCTCCTCTAAGGAGAGTGAAATACTTTTTTATTGATGCAATAAGAGTTTGATTCACTGCTTCAAACTGACCGGCCACACCGCCCATTTTGGCTAGTTCGCCAGACATGATTAGGGCTTTAAGTTCTTTCTTAGATGTAACTTTTGCCTTCTTGAGCGCAGCTTCCATTTCTGGGCCGAGTTCTTTAGCGGCAGCCTTAACATCAGTCATACTCTTCTTTGAGTCATTTAGGGCGGCAATAACGGCACCGACCTGCTCAGCAGCCTGTGCTGGGTCCTTACCTGCTGCACCGAAATCCATAAGATTCTTTAGGAGCCCACTTGTCTTTGCTATCTGAGCAGAGTTCATTGACTTAGACATCGATGTATACGCTTTATTTATTGCTTCGACACCAAGGCCTGCCAGGTTTGCGTCCCTTTGCAAAGCTCGCATCGATGCTCTCGTTTGGTTGAGTCCTGCACCAAACGCAGGTGCGCCCTTGCCCTTGAAGGCATACATCGCTGCTTGCGATTCACGTTGAGCAGCAGCAAAAGTTCCCAAAGCAACTGCGGCCGACGCCGCAGCACCAGCTATGGCAGTCATGCCAAATGCGTACGCTTTATGAAGATACTTTCCAGCAACAAATAGAGCGTGGATTCCGACTAGCGCAGCAGATAGTAGCGCCATCTGAATCAGGGTTCCCTTAATTGCCAGACCGAGAACCTTAGACAGGCCCATGCCCATCATCTTGATTCCTTTGTCCATTGAGTCGAAGACTTTTCTTGTCCTCGTAGCAGCAATCAGGAAGGTTGACATCTGTGTGCCAGCCACCTGAGCGCCAGAGGAAAGGCGCGACATCCTCCGCTCTAGGCCGGTTATGGCTTTATCGAGGGCTTTTACTTCGGCAGCGCCCTGTAACGCTCCCTTTACCTCAATATTAATTGTCGCTTCGGCCCTAGCCATAGGCGCTCCAACACTCTCAGACGATTTCTGTTTTAAAAAAATCGCGTGAGTGTAGGATGGCCAGGCTTTAGCCGGCGGCTTTCGCCCTACGCTCCTGCTCTTCGCGGTCGTTACTTATAACTTTAGCACAGGCAAGACGTATCAACCACTCCTCCTCAGAGGAGGCAAGAATAAGCACGGGGTCCGTGCCAAACAGTTCCCCAAGTCTGGCCGAAGATATGACCAGTGGGTCTTCAACTAATTCGTCGAAGACCCCTTCGTAGGGTCCTCGACATCAACCGAATCGGAGTACCCGGCGGCGTCAAGAATCGAAAGAGCCGCAGCTTCGATGTGTGGGTCAACACCGAAGAACTCACGAACACAATCCGGAAGAGGCCTTGTCGTCTGAGTCATTTCGAGAATTGCGGGGGAGGCGAACGTCAGCTCATTGCCATTGTCGTCAAATACCTCTTCATCATCAAAGAGGAGACCGATTGTTGTATGCCCAATAACTGAACATGCAAAACGTGTTGCATCCATGCCGTTTCTGGTGTCCTCACCAGCCTGCTTACGCCAGTTTTTCATCTGATTTTGAGTGATGTTGGGGCTTATCTTTATCTTGACGCCAGGACGTTCTGGAACTGGGATATAGACAATGGGACGCTCCACTTTTTTCCTGATGACAGCAGAAAGCTTCTGGAGGGGGGTTTCGTTTGCCGGTAATTCGGCAGCCCTGCCCTTTGCCTTTGCGGGAGTCGGACTATCTGTTGTGTAAAGTTCAGTGTTATCGCTCATAGCGGAGAAACTAGCACACGAATCTGTGCGCTGCGTGAACTAGATAAAATTATCAGCCAGCAGCACCCGCGCCAGACTCCACGTCTGAAATTGCAAATGTGAGGGAAAATGTGGCTGGGGCACCCGAGGATGAGTCGCCGTCTGGCTCCGTTATTCCTACCAGCAGGGCCTTTGCGTACACGCGGTCTGTGCCGGGAACCTTGAGGTCGCAGTCGAAGGTCTCAACCGTGATGTCATATTCCGCACGGCCGACCAGCGGACGAAGGGAGGCGATTTTCTCACCAATACCGGTGTTCGAGTCGGAGGCGATACGGTCATCGTCGTAGTGAGCAGTAAGCGTAATGTCGCCAACTTCAGATGGAGCACAGAGAACCGTTGGGCGCAGCTTGCCGCCCTCATAAATCTTCTCCACCGATGCGGTAATTTCGCCACCGGACACTTGAGCAAAGTAAAAGCCCGTCCATTTGGGGTGCTTTTCCGGAGCGACCGGAACAATGCTCGCTAGTACTTGACGCTGAGATACTTTTGCCATATTTCTATCCCTCTCTAGACGACGCTAGCTGTTAGGTTCGACTTAATGATGTCGACTTCGATTTTGTCGCCAACGCTGCTGGTGCGGACACCAACTTTTGCCTTCACCGTGCCGCCAGCGAGCTGGCTAACGGGGTTGAGGGCTGCGTCACACCGAACGGTGTAGCCATTGTCGATTTTCTTACCATTTGCATCAAACGCCTGGAATAGCGCACCCTGCTCGCGCATCGGAGCAAGAATCGCTATGAGTCTAGAAGTAATCGCCGAGAAGATGGTGTCACGACCATCGATTACGCCGAACACTAGGTCTTCCAGCGAGCGCTGTGACTCCACAACCACGTGGTTAACAATTTCCTGAGTGGTAATGAATCTGAAGTTCTCGTCATCGAACGAAAGCGCACGGGCTCCATAGATTCTTACCGAGTTCTGAATAATTCTGATTGCATTGATGTTGTTTAAATCCAGATTGTCGCCTGTCACCTTGTTGATATCTGCAGCAACCCCAGTGATAAATCTTCCCGCAGAAACTAGGCCAGCCGCCGGAACGTGAGCACCAGATTGATTGTGTGCGAGAGAGCGCTTAGCAGCTACATAGCCATCGGGCGGGATTCTCCGGATAACACCAGCTGTCGCAGTTGGCGCATCGACCCATGGGTAGTACATCGCTGCATGCTCTGAGCCATCTTCGGTCGATAGTGTTAGGGACTTAGCAGCCGCCTCGGATACGCTGTCATCTATGCCAGCATGAATTATTGCAATTCTGTTGTATTCATTTGCGTGAGCAATCAGTGCGTTTGAAATTTCAGGTAAAGCTTTTGTATCGCCGTCGTAGTCTGTATATGGGCTTGCTCCAGTAACTCTTCCGGCAGTTTCGCCGTCGGGGATTGAAACGGCACCAGTACCGAATGCGTCGTTGAACAAATCAAGACCGCCAATCAGGGCTGCGTCGTCAACGCTCGCTAGGTCGTCGAGTCCAGCAGTTAGCGCCGTAGAAGCCAGTGGTTCTGGAATCGTTGTAGCTCCAGATACTACTTCCGCCGAAACGTAACGAGAGGCAACTGAGCTGAGGTTAATTCTGCCAGCAGCCTGAGCAACCGTTGCAACAGTTCCTGTTGAGTAGACAATAACATCGTCGTACGAAACACTGATTACGAATGTTGAAGATGTTGGGTTTGTTACTGTCACTTTAATATTCGAGCTCCATGCACCAGGGCCGTTTGCTGAAATTGTTAGAACTGGGTCGTCATCTGCGTCCTGCAAGACCTTAGTACCCGTTGATGCACCGCTGCCCACTACGCGGGCTACGTAGCATTGTGTGCCGCCTTCCTCGAAAAACGTTTCGACAGTTGGATGTAGGTATGAATAGGCGACATATTCACCGTAGATGCTTTCAAAGTCAGCAATACTCTGCACAAGAGTTGCAGAATCAACTGGGCCGCGTGGCGCGAGACCAACAAAGAAGGCCTGCGAAGACTCGCGAACTGTTGCTGATGATGGGCCCGTTCTAACTGCTGTTGAGATAACTACGCCTGGCATAAGACCTTCCTCTGTTTATATCGATGGGCAATGCCGTCTAACAAATTATATTGTACAGACGGTAATCCTCCAACTATTGCAACTGTTCTCAAAGAATAGTTCGATTTAAATAATAACACTTTTAGTCCGCCGTCAGCTCTGGTATCTGGTCGGTCAATTTACCGCCGACGACCGTGAACTGAATTTCGTTTGCAATTCCTATTGGCCTGCGAGAAACAACTTCGTCTATGTCCATGTTGTACCCGATATAGGCGCCAGCCATTACTCTGTCGCCCTTAAGCAATGTCAAATCAGAAAATTCCTCCCTAAGCGTTCCCTCATCAATCATGGCTCGGAAGGAATTTCTAGAGTCATATGCCTTCATGCACGGATAGTCGAGGATTGCCGCCCTCACTACGGTAGTAAGCCTGTCCCTCATAATTGTGGCCTCTTCGGGACCCTCTGTTTTGACCCAAACATATGTCCGCATGGCGTACCCGACGCGATAAAGGGGGTCAGGACCATCAAACCCAATACGCTCAAAGCCAGATGTAGATATAGCCAAATTCACGACTAGCGGCCATGCATCTATGGCCAATGGTTCGTGAACTGTGTATTCTTCTGGCGAAGGAAGTGTTTGGTCGTCGACGCCCCACCCGTTTCTATAATCAATAATTCTTACCGGGATGTCTTCTTTAAGATAATTATTGACATACGCTTTCGCAAACTGCGGGCCATGCATTAGTGGGTAGCCAGGTGCCTCAGCCATTATGCGGGCAGCCCTTCATTTCCTTCAGTAATATAATTCGCCATTTTTTCAGCGAGGTCATTAAGAAAAGTTTCATTAATAAATACTATTTCGCGTTTTGGCATTTTGCTTGTTCCTGTTTGATGAAACTGAGCATATGGAACGCCGGTGCCAAAGGTGGCGGAAAGCTTGTCTATTTTGTTTACGAGGGGGTCGGATAGTTCTGCAACACTTCTGAACAGTCTTCCGCTCCGAACAAGAGTTGGTGCTCCAGGGTAGCGAGCTAGTTTCCATGATGCGTACTCTGCGCTCAACGGTGCCCATCCACCAACCTCTAGCCCCTGTGAAGTGAAATTATCGGCGAAAGTTCTTTTAAGCTGCTGATGCGCCCATCTAAAAGCGGGCCTAACATCAGTTATTCTTGATTTCATTCCATCTATAAGGTCATCTACTTCGTCAGCTCTGACCTCAACTTGTATTCGTACTCTTCCCATTATGAAACTCTACTGCGTCTGTACTTCCTTATAGAAAGTAACTCTGAGTCCAAGAATCCGGTCACCAGTGGTCCGACGTTTCTAGTTTCTAAATCTTTCAACCCAACCACATCGTCATGCATGTTTTGCATTTCACGAGATGCAGCCCGAAGAATTAAAAGCTTAAATATGGGTATATTGCCCCCGTCTAGCCCTGCAGTGTACGAAATTGTTATCTTGTCACCATCTAGGGCGTAGTAATAGTCGATGCCAAATCTTCTTTTAACATAATCAACTTCCTCTATAAGTGTTCTTTCTGTGCTGCCTACTGGCTTTACTTTTACCTCATCGACAGAAACAACTGGAGAGTTTCTAAGGTAGATAGTGTGTGGTGGTTCGGCATATTCCGACATTTCAACAGGGTTTGTATTAACAAATGAATCTGTGTACTGAGACGTTGGAGTAGATAGGAACGAACCCATCGGCACGCCGCGAAAACCTGATTCAATTACGTACTCTTCTTCAAATTCTTCAACTTCTACAGGCCTACGAAGGTAGCCCTCCATTTCTGACTGAAGGCCTGCAAGGACTATGTCTGCAGCATCCTGCTGACGTAAAGATAATTTTATGTCCATGTATGTGATTAGGTCAGATTTATTAACCAACATGCCTAGACTCCAGCGGTAGTCGTCATTTTGCGACTACTTTTTTCTCTTAGGGGCTGCCTTCTTGGGCTTAGCGGCTTTCTTTGCTGTTTTCCTAGCAGCAGCTTTTTTCTTTAACTTTGCACGTGCCTTGGATGCAGCGTCTGTCTGCTTCTTGCGCTGTTTTCTAATTTCAGCAAGTATGGAGCCCTGCGAACCTCGACCAGCCCGCCTCCCGCGTGCTGTTGCTCTGGCGTAGTCGGCCCTGTCGGCTTCATCCATTGCCGGACGCGCTTTGTACCCCCGCCTACGACCGATGTCTTGCCTGCCTTCTGGACTTTCTGCGAGACCAAGAATTCCGGGCCCTCTCCTCTTCCTGTATAGGCTGCCGCCTACTGCGCGAACTTCTTCCTCTGAGGCATAGCCTTGACGGCTGAGCGAAGACTTGGCAAGGCGATTTCTGGTTTGCTTGTCGCCAAATACCCGGCTTGTATATTCCTCTATCGCCTTTAGCTTATTATTCAGCATGGTCCTTCTTGGGCCGGTCTTTAAGCCCCTTAGCTGTCTACGGATTTCTTTCTCAAAATCCATTGCAGCAGCGGCGTCGTCTGTTATATCTGGGCCATAACGCAGTCCTGGCATAAATCCCCGCTTCAGTTAAAAAGGACTTTATGAACAGAGTATACCATTTTTGATATTTAGGGTACTAATAAAAACCCGCTGATTATCTGTCGCTATTTGGTGGAGACTCAATTGCTATTCCGGAATCATCAGTTGTTCCAGGGGGTGCTTCAACTGGAACCCAGGCACGAGCGTAAGCGTGCTCTTTAATATTTCTAGACTTCAGAAGAGAGTTGTTAATCATGAGCGCATATTCCTCCCTTTTCATGCACAAAACTCTCTCCAGACTTGCTGCATCTTCTGATTTTGACATCACCAATTTTCTAATAATCTTTGACATTGGCTTGGCAACCAATGCTCCCCGTGAGCGATTGAAGCGTAGATGCATCAGCATGGCATCCAGCGAAGATACGTCGTGCTCTACCACTGGAATTTCGTCCCCAACCACATTTGAAATTCTGCTTACTTGTGTGGCCAGTAGGAATCTTTCTGAACCGTCAATTATTTCTCCGGTGGATTTACGAACCTGTATTGGTTGAGTAAATCCATAATCCATTAGAGACGCAGACAGGGCCAGAAGGTCGGGCCGAAGAATATAGGTCGCCCTCCATTCTGGGACCACTAAATGGGAAGAATTTTTATAGATTATTTCAAGCTTCATGAGTCGTATCTATTCCTGCTTCTGTGATTCTTATTGAATCGGCTTTTGTTTTGGGCCCCACTGGAGTTGGTGAGTTTACGTCAATATCATTGAGTGCTAAATTTCTAATAAGCCAACTAACGGGGTACCCATATGGGTCCTGCAAGTGTTTTTTTCTGAATCTTGAAACATATGCTTTTGCGTCTCTCTGGCGCCTTTCACCCATTAGATAGTCGTTGATGAACATGAGAGCCCCATCCCATCCATATGAAGAATATCTTGCTATCAATTTCTCAATATCAAATTCCGGCCACCACCGGCGTTGAGCGTCTATCTGAGGGAAGCACTCAAACAACCGGTCATAGAATTCCGGCTCTGTCGCAACAACATCCCCTATTCGTCTAATTGCTACGGAGTGAAGGGGAATGCCAACCCTGGTGTTGCTGCCGGTAAGTGCTGCAAGGTCGTAATACTCACAAAACTCTGCTCCGTGTTCCTCTGTTATAAATTTGAATACATCATTCGTGTTCCAGTCATAAATTATCTTTGCAAACTTCAAAGGGATTCCCGCCTTGAGTTTGTATGGAGTAACTATGTAGTTCTCGTGAAGTTTCTGAACAATAGACCTATAGCGAACCATTGATTCACTAGCACGAACTCCAGTAATAAAAGCGACATTGCCCCTCTTCCCTTGCATGGTGTAGTAATCGGTTTGTTCGGGCAATGAGACATCATGAGTCAGACCGAAGTGCTCCCCAGTGATTGCCCACGGTGGGATATCCCTCACCAAGCGACCAATCTTTTTTCTGGCGTTACTCCATAAAAGTGTTGTCACCCTAGAACCAAGAACCCATATTTCTGCCGGATACGGAAGGCAATACCATTCCATATCCACCCAGTCATATTGACGTACACGCTCTGTGTATTCAATAACGGTTGGACTTACCATCTCTTCATCTCTGAAAATAACTTTTACTGGCCCAAGACAACGCTCTTCATGAACTTCTTTGGCAAGGTAGAGAACCGCAGTGCTGTCCTTGCCTCCGGAAAATTGAATACAGACGGTGTCGAAGGTGTCGTAAACGTGTCTAATTCTTTGTCTTGCAGCCTCGACGCATGACATGTCTAAAAACATTCTCTGCCTAGTCATCAGTATTGCGCAATCTGTGAGAGTCTTTGAACCTCCGCCCTAAGCGAATCTATTTCAATAACAAGCCTGTCTCTTTCCCGTACGACCGCATCGTGATAATTGCTACATACGATAATTTTTTCCGGTTCGCAAAAGGCTAAACCACACAAACATTTATTCTGTTCGCTCATTTAGATTTCCGTATGCTGAGAGATGAAATCCAATAGTCGCTCTGCGGTAGTAGTCCCAACCACGACTGAATCGTTTCTTAGCCATCTAATGAACTCGTACCACTTCGCCTGCTGGTCAGGACTATCAAAAACTATCGTGTACTGAACAACCGCCTGAGGCCTTTCCCCTTGAGCGGAAACAGTCGAACCCCTAACAGCAACATCTGATTGATTGGCAGAAGGTGGTGCAATAATTCTGTTTTCTCCATTGGAATCTCTAGAGACCGTAAAAGATGGTTCCTGAACGTCGTCGTCTCCATCGGGTTCGATTCCTGGTTGAGAAACTAAAAAGGGGGGCACGTATTGGCCGGTTGCCGACAGCTCGCTACTGTTTCTTTCCATTTCCTGCTCATACTCAGCCATCTCAAACTCATCCCACCCAAGGCTCTCCATCAGCTCTGGGTAGTAGTCACTAACTTCTATGACTAATTCAAAAACTGCCTCACTGTCTGAATAACCCAATTCAACAGTTCTATTATCCGCGAGAGCGAAAGCTATTGCTCGGGAGTCGTCGCCCTCCAAGTAAACGACGGCAATTTTGTCCCATCCGAGCTCCTTTGCTGCTTCTATCTGGTGATTACCAGCGATAACAGTGGCTGTTCCGTCGTCGTTCTTTTTTGCAACGATTGGTTTTACTTGGCCAAACTCAGCATACGAAGCGACTATTGCCGGGATGTCCCCGATACGAGGGTTCTTCGGCAACGGTACAAGTGTGTCTATGTCCACCGCCATGGAACGTAGGGATGGGTGTATTCCGTCCATTATTTATTTTCCCGACCAATAACTTCTCTGCACAAATCCTCAACCAGCTCATGAGTAAGGATTATGCTCCACGATGAGTATGGTTGTCTGCCGTTTTCGGCAATCCATAGCCTTCTTTGGTCGCTGACGACAAGAAAATGCTCGATTGTTCTTGGTGAGGTTGACCATGGACATGGAGGGAGTTCCTCCTGATTAGTGTCAGGACTAAATACAGAATATTTTGTTGTGGTCGCAGTGGACGTTGAGGTTGAGTATTGAATCGGCGAATGCCTAATTTGTTTTCTTCTCCAGGGCCTCATGATGTCTGAACCCTAACATTCGCATTGAGAGTTCTCAGCGCATCGATTGATGTTCGTAGTGAAAGTAGCTTTTCCCTCTTGGACTTAACGAGGGCTTCGGCAATCTTGTGGTCGTAAGCAGCGTCATCCATTTTGTAGTCAGCCCAAGCTTCTCGCTCCTTTATGGAGCCTTTGGCCGATAGGTATTCTTTGGCCCAGTTTGCTTTATATAGGGCTTCCTTCTTTGCGGATTCTGTTGCCAGCACCTCAAAGGATTCTGTTTCTTCTTCGAGAATTTCCATGAGCCTCATAAGCTCGCCTTCAATCTCGACCTGAGAAATAGGAGATGTCCTCGTGTTCCTCAATGGTTTTCCTTTCTAATAAATTCATTCAGAGAAGACCAGTCAACCCTGTCAAGTGCAGACATGTTGTTTGAGGGCCAATCATATTTTGATTTTCCGACCTTCGCAAGACCCATCTCTTCGAGAACCCACGCATCACACATGTCATCAGCGCCAGAACCAGACCAAACGATTCCAGTTTTTGCGGATATTGACGAGATAACTTCCCCCTTCCCCGCATTGCCTCTTCCGGTCGCAAACTTGGCCCTGCAGGTGGGGGGAATTTCCACAAATCCTATGCCAGACTCCCAAAGCTTCATTCTTACGCATCCGCCCAATTCGCCAATGCTATGAGCCTGGCTATTTCTGGAGGCAAAAGAATATCCTTCAATTAATACAAAACAGCTTTTTATGTTTATGCAGTAATTTAAAATTTGAGTAGAAATATGAAAAAGTCTTTCAGTTCCCCTCGATTTAGTGCTAATTATTGACGGGGAGCCAAGGCTGCATATCCCGGTGGAGGTCAAAGAAAGGTCTACTCCGACAAAATTCACGAATGAACCCTACTACATGAACGAGCCCGCACCGATTAATGACTGGTGCGGGCCCGTTCACCTATAGCGGCCCTAAGGTATAAAAAGCACGCAAATAATATTAAAGCATAAAAATAATCACTTGATAAAAGCAAACGACCGCCAGTCCTGCAGAGACTGAACGGTCGTAGGCAGCGAACGAGCTCGGGGTCTCAGGTGGCCGCCGCCTCCTTTGCCGTGGTAACTCCACTAGACACTTGGACCACTCTCCCTTCTTTGCCGATTTATGCGGAATTCAGGTACCTGTTAGTAGATAATACCGCGACTAGGATTGGCTCGCCTATTAATAATTGGGCGAATTTTCAAAACCTATTAAATTAATTTTCCCAATTGTGCAAAGATAGGCCTAGTTCAAAGGCCAAACCCGGGTTCTCTCCGATTCTCCTGTGGCAGGGGCGACAGACACAAATGAGGTTTGACTCCTCCGTTATCGAACCGCCCTGAGAGCGACGCACAAGTTCGTGAACGTCTACCGATTGCCTTCTTGCGTAGGCGACCAGACCATCATGCTTCGCGAATATCGGGCACGCTTCACAATACGGTCTTTCGGACAGAAGTTTTTTTACAAGAGGTATTCTCTCGTTCTTGTACTTGCTCGCCATTTTAGATGAGCGTCTTTTCAAGGGAGACCGCTTCATCGGTTTTGTCGAACGCCTTAGAGGCTTTCTTTTCATTAAATGGTGGAAGCGTCTATCGAGTCGAAAAGCCACTTATTTTCAAGGGTGGCCCATAACGCCCTGTCGATTGCTGTGTCCTCGAGGTCGTACTCACGAAGCATCGCCCTATGCTTAATGATTGCTCGACGTAGTGTGTCTGCTTCGCTTGGTGCGGAAGGCGATTCCATTCGCGTTCCCGTATCAATCATTTTTACAACTTGGTCAAGCTTTTTATCCACATAGAACTTAAAGCGCGAAATCTTCTTTTTTCTTTCGGCATAAACCCTGGATGCTTCAGCCATAAGGACCTTGCCTTCCCTGCCGAGGTCTTCAAATCTTTGTTTGTCGGCCTCTTCATCCAAGTCGATGTCTTCAATTTGCTCTCCGAGGTTTTCTAGGAGAGACAGAAGTGCTTCCTTCCACCTCAACCAATTCTCCTTTTCCAGGAGAAACTCTCGCTGCTCTCGTGAAATTTGGTTTTTCACGTCGTCAGCGACCATTTTTGCAAATCTGTAATCGTCAATCATCTTTTCTCTCAATTCCACGCTGGACAAATGCTTTTGTAACTACACCAGTTGCACAAAATGGATGTAACTGGCTCAAAGTTTCCCGAAGAACATCTGCTATCAATATCTGATTTCGCTTCTTGCACAATCTCAATCGTATTAATTTTATCGTCCTCTTCCACTTTTCTTGCTATTTTGACTCCATCTTTTAGGTAGAGAAGTTCAAGTTCTTCGACACCGCCTGCGCCCATTCCCTCAAGAAGGCTTGCATAAATATACAGTTGGAAAAACTTTTCGTCCAAGTACTGAGGTTTTGGTGTTTTGCCGGTCTTATAGTCGCTAACGATTATCTGACCAGTTTTCTCGGACGTAGAATATCTATCTATAAAGCCCTTTATCACTACACCACCAATCAAACCATAAACTTCAAACTCAAGACCGTCTGGTTCAATTTTTTGTGGGTTCTCTATCTTCCATAGATTCTCTATGCACCACCATGCCTGCCATCTGAACATTTTTAGTTGTTCGGCATTGTGAATATAGGGAGAGACTTGCTGTTTCCACGACAAATCCCACATGTTTTTCGCAATGGTTTTTGCCACCCCTAGAGTTCTATCCTCCGGAGGAAGGCCGTAAAGATTTTCCAGAGCGTCGTGAACAAAGTTTCCCAACATCGCGGCCTCGCCGGGCTCTTCGGGAATTTGGTCAATCTTGCTGAACTTAAATTTAAGTGGGCATTGCCGAAATGTGCCTATAGAGGAAGCAGAAAGGTGTGGTGGTGGTGTTAGTGCAGAATCACTCATCTGATGCGCTCGGGGAATCGAATTTGATTTTGATGATTTCAGCAATCAACTCATCGAGTTCCTCATGCGTGGCGCTGGTCTTTGTCGGCTTTGGTTTGCCACCACTGAAGCTTTCCCAGTGGGCATTCAGCTTGTTTTTCTGTTCGGAATCTAGGCTCTTTGCAAGTCCCATGAAGTTTTCCCACTTCTGGATTCTCTCGCCTTCTTCTTGCGATACAGGAGAAGTTGAGGCAGCGATTACCTCCTCGACCTCCATCGCATCTTCGGAACGGGCTAGATAGAGGCCAACACCCATGGTCTGAGCGGCCTTCTTGAGGGCATCAGAAACAGCGCCCTTCATCTCGTCGCCAAGGTCAACGATGTCGCCCTGCCTGGTTCGCTTTATCTTCTGACCGCCGTAGCCGTCGCGGTGAACTGCACTTACCGAACCTGACGTATTCGCATGCCAGGTCAATCTGACATGGGCAACGATGTAGTCGGGGTCAATGGAATCACGTTGACAAGAAACAATTTCGAAAGACCATTGGTCAACGCCGAGAACTTTATTAAGTCTCGCAATCACTTCACTAACAGGAATATATGTAAGTGAAGCACCCCCCTTTTTCAATATGCGCTCCATTTCTGGGGGGAATGGCTCAGAGAGCATTTGCATGATGTTTGCGCTTGTCATTGGTTATCTCCTTTTCTGACGATGATGCTTGTTTTAAGCTGCCCCGTCTCGCAGTACATATCGGGATTGATTCCAATATTGTTGAGTTCTTTGACCCGCCAGTAGGAGGGTGCACAGTATGTAAAAATTTGCATTGCAATGTCTTCGGGGGAATTTAGAATTTCCCCCGTATCCATGTCAACCGACATTTGGGAAAGCCTGTCAACAACGGCACGAGCAAGGTCTTTGTGTTGCCATGCCTTACGCTCGTACGAACTCTTCTTCTCAATGAGGGCGTTACCATCAAGTGTGACTACAGACTCCCCGGCCATCATCTCTCCAAACTTTGCCGAAAATGAGTCGTAGATAATGGAGAGGTCTCTCTTAATGAGGTTAAGAGCAAGCAGGGTATTCCCCACTTCGACAACATCTCCGGACGACTCCAGCAGTTTGGTGAGGTCGGAATCTAGGGATAAAATAAGTTCCTTGATTTCGTCAATCTTTTCCATAGACAACGTTTAGTAGCGCTTTCTTGTAGGTAGGTGGGTAGGTATTGCCGGCGATAATTCCGACCTAGAGGACTATAGCAATCCTTCTTTTAGATGGCAACCCCAATTCGGCAAGATGTGTAAAAGCCCCCACGGCGGAGTCAACCTGGTCATCATGGTCACAGGCCTCCGGGAAAGAGGAAAGCTCGTCCATCCAGGCGGTAAGCCACGGCCCCCTGATAATTCTCACGTTCCCATTGGCGACGGCTGCGGCAAATGGCCTAGCCCTGGTTACCTTGTCCCCAGTGGCCCTAGCCCCCATAAAGTCATAGCCAGGAAGCACATATCTGGCATATTGGTCCAGGAGGGCCTTCCCGGAGGAGCCCGGCTCCTGTTCCATTCTAATTGGGACACTTGGGCCGTCCTCATAGGCGGTCTGGGCTATCAATTGCTCGACTTTTTCGCCCCTCAGGCGCCCCCGCTTGATGTCCAAAATATAGACAATTCCGTCGGAAAACATCATCAAAGTCCCAACCGTCCAGTCGGGGTCAGGGTTTGAGTGACTCGGCTCGGTGGCTGCAAGGTCCCAAAATCGCACAATTCTTGCATTTGGGTCATTTTTGGGCACATCCGCCATGTCTATAATTTCCACAGATTCCCGCTCAAAAAGGGTTCCAAGGGTGGTGCTCCACCAGTCTCCCTCCTCAAGTCTGCGCCTTTCGATGGGGTCAAGGGCGGAAAGTGCCTGACGGTAGGAAACGGCGTCAATTCCTGGGTTATCAGCAAGCTTGCTGGGTACAAATATTCTGCCATCCTCCATTCCCTCGACAATAAAACGCTGCCTAACCCAGTTGGGGGCAGGGTTTGAGGCGCACCTCATCCTAAGGGGCACCTGAGAAAGTGGTCCACTAGCAGGGCGACGAAGGCGGGAAAACATGTATCTATAGTCTGCTTCACGGATTTCCGTTACTTCGTCCATGCCTATGAATTGGAATTCTGAACCCTTGTATCTCAGGTAGTCGTTTTGATTGTTTAGGTAACCAAAGGAAATTCTTGCCCCCGATGGAAACGTGCCAACAAAGCTGTTGTTATTCCAGTGGACACCGTCGTAAAGATTTATCCAGCTTTTAAATCTGTCCATTAGGGCGCCGGGGAGAGATAGGTCGGCAAATGTACGCCTAAATAATATTGCAGAATAATTCGGTATGTCTACATATTGAAGTGCCGACATCAATAGCGCCGACGACTTACCGCCCCCGGCCGCCCCACCGAATAGTGCTTCGATAGCATTGGTGCGGAGAAAAACCTTCTGCGTTGTTGAGGGGTCCTCGGGGCAGAAGGGGGGGACACGCGGCTGAAGATATTCGAGTATCTTGCTCCACTTTTCTTCCTCTGCACTGCTCATATCTACCACGCCTTAATACTGCAGGCCATCACAATAGGCTAGTGTATAGCACATGCCAAAACTTATAGAAAAAGTCCGGGCAAAGACGACTCGGGCATTGTTCGCTTATATTTTCATGCTTTCATTTATACTATTAACCAGTATTGGCGCTGCGTTAATATACCCTCCTGCCGGCTTACTGGTGGGAGGGACAACGTGTGGTCTTTTTGGCTACCTCCTAGGTCGTGAGTAGGAAATATGGCTTGGAATTCTCCGGTAAATAAATCCCTTTCCAATGAGAGTAATAAAGAAATAGGCCCAGGAGCACCAGTAGCCAACAATCCCGGACTTGCGGGGAGGGCATATAGGGATTCCTGGGACATTGAAAGGGCATACCGAGAAGGGATGCAGAAAGTCACGTGGGTGGCTAGATGTATCGACGCAATTGCCGGGAACCAGGCAAGACTCCCAATAATCCTCAGAAAAGATAACTCTCCAGATGGCGAGATTCTTTCAAAAAGGGCTTCTCAAAACTCCGAGTTAATGGAGATTCTCAATACAAAATCGAACATCGGAGAAAACGCCTTCATCTTCAGATACAGACTTTCGGCACAGATACTTCTTGGAACTCGCGGTGCATTTGTGGAGAAGGTGCGAGGAAGGGACGGCGGGATAGTTGGACTGAACCTTCTTCCCGCACAGTCAACGGCGCCAATACCAGATGCAAAAAAGTTTGTTTCTGGTTATGAGGTGACAATGCCGTATGGACAAAAAGTCATACTGAAAAAAGAGGACGTAACCTGGATTAGAAGGCCTCATCCACTCGACCCATACCTGTCCTTAACTCCCCTTGAATCAGCTGGCGTTGCTATAGAGATAGAAAATCTAGCGAAGCTCTACAACAGAAACTATCTCCTGAACGACGGCAGACCTGGCGGGCTGCTTGTTCTCCGTGGGGAAATAGATGATGACGACAAAGAAGAGCTGCGCAGCAGATTCAGGGGGAACCTATCGCGTGTTGGATATACATCCGTTATCTCTTCTGATGATGGCGTTGATTATGTAGACACATCCGCAAATCCAAGAGACGCTGCCTACATACAGATGAGGCAGTTAACTAAGGAGGAAATTCTTGCATCATTCGGAGTTCCAGAGTCTGTTATTGGAAACGCTTCCGGTAGAACGTTTAGCAATGCTTCGGAAGAGATTCGTGTCTTTTGGATGGAGACGATGCTTCCCCATTTGGAGATTCTTTCACGGGGTCTAGACGAACTAGACGATAAGAACTACGTCGATTTCGACACAAGCGAAGTTCCAATCCTGATGCTCTACAAGCAGGAAAGACATCGCTATTTGATGGATGAATTCCAAAACGGCCTAATCAGCAACAACGAGTACAGAATTCTTTCCGGAAGAAAAGAAACAGAGTCAGACCTTGCTGATTCGCTATTGCTCAATCCAAACCTGATTCCGATTGCCAATACTAAGAAGAAAATGGAGGATAAAGCTTCCGCGACCGTCCCTGGTGCTCCAGGTATGCCGGGGATGCCTCCGGGTATGCCGGGGATGCCCCCAGGTATGCCGGGGATGCCTCCGGGTCCAGAGCAGATGGTGCCAGGTGCCGATGGCCAACCACTTGACCCAAATACTATGGCTGGGGCAATGGCGGAAGTTACGGCGCAGGGTGGCGGGGAGTTGGCACAAGCGCCGATACCGGGTCTACCCACTCCCCCGCAGCCAGAAGCAATGCCAGCAGGAATGTCAACGGGAATGGCACCAGTTCCATCGGGAGCAGCCTCAATCGATAATGCGGATATTCAGACCAAATCAGAGCAAGAAGTTGAGGTGCAGAGATGGGAAGAGATTCTCTATCGGAGCATAGAGAGGGTTCTTGAAAGACAGCAGCGCGTTGTTCTCGAGAAGTCGAGCGGTGCAAAGGCCAAAAAAGCACTTGTGGCCGGAACTATCGATATTCCATCAATACTTCACTCCGAGACATGGGATAGACAATTTGAGGACGACATCAAGCCGGTCATAACAGCAATAATCAAGGAATCTCAGGCAGCATCGGGTGTGAAGATTTCTAGGAAATCCTCCAAAAATCATTTAATTGAATCTGATGTTTCTGTTCAGGTTGAGTCTCAGATGGAGAGAATCAAGTCGATTAACTCCGAAATGACATCAGAAATAACAAATATCATGCTTGCCTCTCTTTCAGTTATCGGTGAAGAGCAGAGAGTGAGCACATTTAGGTCGAATATCGTCTCGCTGTACACCAATTTGCTTGGGAAAAGACTCCCAGAGATTGCCGAGGACGAAACTCGTAGGGCCTGGCTATTCGGCCAACACTTAACTAGATAATTTTTAGTAAATAGTTTACTAAAAACACTGCAAAAACACCGAAACTTTCAATGAGCACGAGCTTTCGTCGTTTATTATCTTTCTTTGACAAAGGAGTCTCATGTCAAAATCCTTCGTGAATCCTGAAATTCAGTACAAAGCTGCCACTCAGGGTGCAATAAACCTAGACGAAGCCAGGGGCATAGTCGAGTGTTTCGTGGCAGGAATTGGCAACAAGGACTCCGTTGGCGATGTTTGCGCCCCTGGGGCATTCGCCAAAAGCCTATTGCGCCGGAAACCAAGAGTTGTGTGGGGCCATAACTGGAACGACCCAATCGGCAAGGTTCTAGAAATTTACGAAGTTCCAGCAAACGACCCAAGACTTCCGAGCAAGATGAGAGCAGCGGGTATTGGTGGGCTCTACGCAAAAGTTCAATTCAACCTAATGTCAGAAAAAGGCAAGGAAGCATTTGCGAGTGTTGCATTCTTTGGCGAAGAGCAGGAATGGTCAATTGGGTATAAGACAATCAACGCAAAATTTGACCAGCAGATGCAGGCGAATGTTCTATTTGAGGTAGAGCTTTACGAGGTGAGCCCTGTTCTTCACGGTGCAAATCAATTGACTGGAACAATATCTGTTAAGTCGGATGAAAATAATGCCACCGCAGTGATGGAAAGGGCTGTTAGTTCCATCGCGAATGCCGATAGTGAAAATTCTCCGGAACTAAAAGAGGTTCTATACGCACTCAGAAATATTGCTTCCATGATTTCCGATAACGAGAAGCATGAGTATGGAATGCCCTCAGTAATGCCTTCAGCAAATAGACAACCTATTCCATCAATGCCAAGCCCTGCTCCGTCCACGGCGCCGAGGTCAGTAGTCAAGCCAACAAGACCATCTATCCCTGAAAACCCCATGGTAGTTGCTCTTCGCCGTGAGCTGGTCGCAAGAACTGGGTCGAACATAATTGTCCGCTCTGCTGGAGACAATGTTGTTGTATTTGACCGAATTATGAGCGACGGTTCGTCTTGCACGTACAGACTTGCGTATCACTATGCAGATGGTGAATTCATGTTTGGTAAGCCAGAGAAGGTCAACGCGCAGACCGTTTACACTCCCGAGACTCCTGGGGCACCAGGAGATGCATACTGGGGAGACGATTACTCAGAAACACCAAAGTCATTGCAATCTGGTGATTTTTGGAGTGCCGGTTTTTATAGCGAGCTGACCTCGCAGCCAGACACAAGCAATGCCCTCATGGAGGTGATAGAGAGTCTTCAACATCTAATCAATGAAAAATCGGAATACGTAATACCAGTAGAGCCGGCAGAGGCTTTTGAGTTAAGGCAAATGATTGACCCAGTTCTCGAGTATTACAACGCTGACGCCAGAGTAACCGAGGAGGGGATTGTAGTTAAGTCAGCACACAATCCAGAGCTAATTGAAGCTCTTGATGTCGCGACTAAGTCCGTGCTGGGAAAAATCCGAAGGGGCATTGGCGCTGGAAGGCGTCTTGATGCTCCAAACATTGGTGGCGGTAAAGGTCGTAGCAGAGCAGCGCGAGCAATTGGCGCAGCAACTGGCGGTGTAGCTGGAAATCTAGACCCTTCAAAAATATCTCTCAACGACCCGGACGGAGACGGGTGGGCCAGAGAGGGTTCAAGAAATCCTGTTTGGGTTGGGTTTAAAAAAGCAGTAGAAAAAATTGCGGGCAGCGTTGGCCGGAAGAAGAAGCCATCAAAAGACAAGCAAAGGGCCCGCTCTGCTGTTAATGCAGATAAACCCGGTCCGCCGAGAGTAAGGTCCGGAGCGCCGTGGGATGCTCCATTAACTCCTGCTCCGCCTCGTCCTAGCAGAGTGACGCTTACAGATGATGCTGGAGCAAGACTAAGAGAACTCGGCAAAGAAAGAGCCAGAGAGCTTGGCTTTGACAGAAACATTGACCCCGTCCTTCCAAGACCGCGCAAGAAACTTACAAACCAAGTATCCGCTGCCCCACGCCCTGGAGAGGGCAGAAGTAGGGCATCGGGCGAATCAATTGCGAATGCAATACGTCGCTCAAAGAGCGCACCAAACCCTGTCCTTGGCCAGGAAATGGCAAATGATGTAGCTAAGTTCGGCTACCCGGAAGAGATGTCAACGGATGACCTAGTGAGAACGGTCGGCAAATTTAGAGGAGAAATAGCCAAGGCTAGAGAGAATCTAGAAAAGATTCAGGCAGATAGAGACTCTGGCAAAAAAGTATCTTCTTCAGAAATCGGAAAAGCTAGACAAAGTGTCGACTCCCTCCGTCAGAGAGCGTCTGTTTACTCATCCGAAATATCAAAGCGCGACAAAATAAAAGGTTCCGACAGATTCTCTTCAGGAAAAGCCATTACCCCAGAAGACAGACGCAAAAGAAGACATGCTCCGCTGGGTACAACTGGAGAATTTGACCTTCCAGACGAAGTTGCCACAAGAAATAAGCACGAAGAGTTTGTAGCAGAATTTAGAAAAAACAACGGATTTTGGCTGGATATCCCAAGAGAGGGAACCGTCGCTTCAATGAATACGTCGGAGGAGTGGCAGAGGGCTAGAGAAATAGCAACAAACGTCGGGATTCTTGAGTGGCAGGAAAATGAAAGAAATAGAAGGCCGAAGGGTTTTAGCGAAAAAGCGCGTTCGTCCATGGACTACCTAACATGGTTCGGTGGATATACAAAGCGCCTTGGTGACTATCTCGATAGGGAAGAGTCCAGTGAAAATGTAACCGATGACGAACTTGCTGGTGCAAGGGCGGCAGTACTAGATGCATTGGCATTCAGAATGGCAACGCCAACTGGTCCAGAAAGCCAAAATACGCTTGCGGCAATGCTCGCAGACGCCGGATTCGGTCCAAATGGAAAACACGAAAAAGCATTCGGTGGGCGCAAGAAATCCAGCGTTGTTGGATTCTCTTCTGGTCGCGGAAACAGAGTAGACACTCGAGTGCTAGACCAACTTATGAACGATGGTAAAGAGGTCAGCGACGATGACGTGAAGGCAATACTTATGCCTAACGCCGGCATATTGATGCATCCAGAATATAACGACAGAACCGGCGAGGTATCTCTTGGCTGGAAGAACGTCCTAGAATCCTCATTAGAGGACAGGAGTTTCAATAGGGGTTCCCAGAGGGCGATGATTCGCCTTGACGATGAGGGTTATCAAAAATTTACAGAGGCACTAGAAGCAGCAAATGGAGAGCTGACCCCATCGGACGGCCTGCCATCTAGCTCAAGAAGCGTAAGGGACAGGGAATACCCATATTCATGGGGCAAGTCTCGAATGGGGGCTTTTTCATCTGGGCGCAAGTATCCACCAGAAATAGAAGACGAGCTTGTATTCGATTCCGAACTGGGCGGCAATAGAGCAGCAGACAGAATCAATACCGAAAATGTCGACATGGAGATAGTTCCATCTTCCGATATTGGCCTTGATGGTCCAGATGATGGAGCATGGACTGTTGTCGGCATGTACAGGGGAGAAGACTATGGCTCCGTCGACTACATCTATGAACTAGATACTTTTGATTCGGTAGAAGAAGCAAGACGCTTCATAGAGACATTTGACAGATTGATAGATGAGGAAATTAGACCTGGCGACCCAGATTTCTTCCTCGATATAGATAACTACAACAAAGACAACAAAATATCCCTGGATGATGACCTTGACTCCGCTATATCTAAGGCTGTTCAGTCAAGAAAAGATAGAGAGAACGACCCATACGACTATGGCAGTCTCCTGTCATCAGTTCTTTCCGACAGGTCATTAAACCTTTTTGGTGATGGAGAATCAAGATTCTCTTCCGGAAGAAACAAAGCAGAAAGACGCCAATCTGTCAAGAGAGTCATGGCAGAAGATATGGCCGATAGAGAGGTCAATCTAGGAATACTTTCTCGCCGCATGAAGGGTGAAACCCTGGACGAAGTAGGTAGAGCATACGGAATAGACAGGGGAACAGTCCGCCAAATGGAGATGCGCGAGATGAAGCGTCTCAGGGATGGAGCAACACCAAGCGAAATACTTGCCTACAGAATGACAGGCCTCACACTCGACGATATGGGCAGAATGCTCGGCATGTCCCGTGAAGAGGTTAGAAGAATCGAGTCTAGAGAAATAGCACGGATGAGACTCGGCGGTCGCGACGGAAGCGACGCGATATTCGAGGGTCGTAAAGCTGGTCTAAGCCGCAATTCAATCAAAAAGCTAACTGGCATGTCTATGGATGACATAGCGACTAAGGAAAGAAAAGGATTTGAGAGGGCCGTAACACGAGAAGATGTCTCTCATCAGATATTTGACAAATACGTAACTAGATTCGGCGAAGACGAACTAACTGATGCGGAACTTGCGGAGGAGCTAGGGGTTAGCGAAAGAATTGTTTCCGAAGTTCGCGCGGGGGCAAAGAAAGACATACTCGATGCCCGTCGTGGCATGGACGAACACTACAGCAGCCTTCCGGAGCCAACCGACGAAGAGCTTCAGGAGATGGCAGACTACTATGCAAATGATTTTGCTAGAGAGCAGGGTTTTGGCTCCTATGCGGAGTATAAGGATTATGTTTCCAGTGTCGGCAGGGAAGACGATGGAGAGAGGCTGTCTTCTGGAGCAGGTAAGCGCGACCTTACATTTAGTCAAAAAGTTGGTCAAAGAGTATTTGAGGAAGCAGAAAAGATAGCCAAAGAAGACAATAGGGACATTTTCGACACCCTGGATTCGCTCGTCTTTGATAAGCGCATGGATTCAACGAATCGTAGAAAAGATTTCGATGTAGCAGAGATGTATTCTCACATTAATTCCCTTCTTTTCCCAGAGGGTGCTAGAGAAAGCAGGAAGCGCAGACTCTGGAGAAGAGAAAGACTCTCCTCTGGCAGAACCGGTAGAGGTCGGAAGAATCGGCGACAGGGCAAATCAAATCAGGGAGCATGGTCAGAAGAGGACCTTCAGAGATTCCGCGATAGAAATGTTCTACGCGCCAAAACTCGTCCCGGAAAGCGCAAGGATGGCCCATCAGCGGAAGAATTCTCTTCTGGACGCAAGAGAATAGATACGGCCGGTAGTTCAGCGCTGACTGGAGCATTCTACGATGCCGACAACAAAAGGCTTGTTGTCGGATTCAACAAGGGTGGGGTATATGCCTATGACGGCGTAACCCCAGAAGACATAGAAGAGATGCACAATGCCGAAAGCAAAGGTGCAGCTATGGCTTCTATCAAGAAGAAGTACAAAGGCGTAAGACTTTCAGAAGCGGACGACAGCTTTAAGGCCACCAAACAGGGTGACGAATGGGTTGTAAATCCAGATAACGAAACGACTTACTCAATATCCGAAGACGGTGGAGAGTTCTTTGTTCTGAGAACTTCTGGAAGCTACGCACGCGATGGCGGCCAGTCTGGAGATGAGTACTACCATCCAGAGTCGTTTAAGAATATGGACTCCGCGATGAAGTGGGTCGAGCAGGACTTCCTGCCATCAATAACTCCAGAACCGTGGGACGAAGATGACTACGATGTAGACAGGCTTTCATCTGGTGGGCCAGCTCGCGCCGCAGCCCAGATGCAATTTGATACTCGTAGAAGTAGAAAAGCGACAGAAATGACATACGACCCGCAAGACGGTCGTGTTGGAATAACTTATAACGATGGAAAGCAGAGATTCTTCTCCGAGGTGCCTTACGAGGTTGCTAGGGCGGCAGGCAATCCATCAAAAGATATAGACAACTTCATTGATGACCTAGAGCGCGGGAAAGTGGGCAAGGAGGGCGGAAGATTTAGTTCCGGTGCAAGCTCGGTGCCTCGCACTGACTTTGATTACTCCTATCAGAAGTTCCCACCGACAGAAGAGCAGGCAGTCATTGCGGATGCGGTGGCGACTGGCGAGAACGTAATTGTAAGAGCATTCGCCGGCACTGGCAAAACTTCTACTCTTGTAATGATTGCTGAGAGACTGAAGCGTCAGGACCCAAAGAAGAAAATCGTCTACATGGCGTTCAACAAGGACATCCAGCTTGAGGCTGAGGGAAAGTTCCCTGGCAATACAGAGTCACGAACAGGCGACTCCATATCGTGGAACTGGGTCAAGCAGACAATGGGCGAAGCCTTCACGGACAGAATGAAGGGCAACCCACCAGAAAGAGTGAAGTCAAAGGGAACAAGAAACAAGGATATATCTATTCATTTCAAGATTAAACAAATGGAGCATCCGGACGGGCTAAAAGATGAGAAAACCGGAAACCCCATAGTCCTTGATGCTGTTGATGTTACAAAGCTTGTAAGAGAAGCGGTTAAAGAATTCCTTATTTCGGAAGACGATGAGATAGGCACACAGCACTTTAAGAAAATACAGAATGTTCCACCAGCTCTTTTGGGACATGCCAAAGCTATATGGGATGACATGAACGACCCTGATGGCGTGATGAAATTGGATAACTCCGTATTCACCAAGATGTGGGCACTATCTAGGCCTCAGCTCAGTGACGGTGTCGGTCTATTCAAAGGAAAGCCATCAGTAATATTCTTTGACGAAGCTCAGGACATAAACCCAGTAATGGCAAAAGTCATGCGGGAACAGAACATCCAAGTTATATTTGTTGGAGATAGTTACCAGGCTATTTACGGATTCCGTGGAGCATCGGACAGTCTCGAGAAAGCGGAAGCCACATATGACTTGCCTCTCACTGGGTCATGGAGATTCGACAGCAAGATAGCTGGATACGCAAACAGATTCCTAGCGTACATGGGTTCAAAAGATAGAATTCGTGGCGTAGGAAAGCCGGGTGATGGTGTTGTTGAACCAGAGTCGATGGTTGACCCAGATGCAATTCTGACAAGAAGTAACGGTGGGGCGCTACGTGCAGTTGTTGAGCAAATAAAAAACGGAAGAATCGTAGGGACTTCGGAAAACTTCAAGAAAGACCTAACGAAATTCGCATGGCACGCAATAAGTCTCAAGGCCGATAAGCCAGTAAAAAATCCACATCCAGAACTAGAGGAATTCTCTTCATGGCAGGAGGTTACAGATGCAGCCAACGCCGAGGATGCAAGCCCTCGACTAAGAATGCTTGTACAGCTATTCAATGACACACCAAACATTATCGAGATACTGGACCAAGTCGTTGTCGGTGGCAAGCTCAGGGGGGAATCTGGTGGAGGCTCCGGCAAGAGGATTCTTCCTAGCGAAGTAACAGATGGCTTTGAGATGTCCATAGACCCAAGCAGTCTGGGTAAATGGGCAGGAGACAAAAAGACATCCGTTTTGTACAAAAATGGAAAACTGTTCTTTCAGTTGCCATACACAGCAAAAGGCTCATCTGGTGATGACAGCAAAAAGAGCTGGATTAAAGAAAACTTAGGAAAAATCAATCGCTTTGAGTATGGCAAGCCAGAAGAGACTGGCGGCAAGTTTGCAGTATTCGTAGACGCAACACCAGAACAGGCTGCAAAACTTCTCTCCGGAATAACATCGGGTGATGCTCAGGAAGTAGACGTCATGGTAATGACGGCACACAGGTCAAAGGGTCTTGAGTTCGGAAAAGTTCAGCTTTACGGAGACTTCCCAAGACCAAGAAAGAACAAGAATACCGGTGAGATGGAGTACCCAGCTCCGGAAGAGCAAAGACTTCAGTACGTTGCATCAACTAGGGCCATACGCGAACTAGACCCAGGCCCAACTTCATGGATATATAACGAAACATCTGAAGATGACGAAAGCCCAGGCGTACCTAGTGGTTTCTCGTCTGGCGCAAAAGGTAACCCAATGCCGAGCGCCATTGGTAAGGACATGGTTCTAGAAGACGGCGGCACATACGAAGACAACATGTTTAGGGGCACGTACGTTGCCGACTTTAATGGCGGGAAGATGGTAATCCAGCCGGCAGGCAGGGATTCGTGGGCTGTTTACAGGGCAGACTTTATGGGCGGCGAAGATGGGCCTTCTTACAACTTCAGCTATGGTCCACCAACGGACGAGTCTGAGTTCAGTTCACTCGCAGACGCATACGAGCATGTTCTCAATTATGTAAAAGACAACGACATAACGCTTGACCAGATGGATGGAAGTCGCCGCTCAAAGGGGAGTGAGTCCTTCTCGGTGGCAAAAATCGGAAACTCCGGTTCTGGAATATCTGAAAGATTTAGCTCAGGTCGCAAGAATGCCGATAAAAGATTAAAGGCAGCTAGAAAATTTTCAAGGGGGGGAGATGCCGATGATGATGGTCGTCTGTCTTCTGGAAAGAGAGATTCTGACGAAGGGTTCGCATCGGGCCGAATACTGTCTCGACTTCGCGGCCGAGAAGAAACCACTCAGAAAGAAGCAGATGAACTCTATAAATGGGCGGCGGAAGCAAGCAAGAAGCGTCCCGACGACGAATACTTGAGTCGCGTTGTTGGTAAGGGCTCAGAATACGGAGAAGGTCTAGACGAAAAAGACTTCGAATACATACGCCAACAACAGCTCATTGATTTTATAGTCGATAACGACCTGCACCTACGCGACCCGGAAGGAGCTGGTCGAATATTAGATATATGGACCGGTGAAAGCCGGGGAAGAATTAAAGATAAAGACTGGGAGGCCCTGTCGGAACTCCGATACCGGCGCCAACAGAGAGAGGACGACGCATTTAATCGTGAAGCATTAAAGGACGTTGCCGAATCGCAAGGCATGCCACGTGACGACCAGCAAAAACTTGCCATTTTTGCGTGGGCGGCTTCTCGATTTGGGAAATATCCACTGGTAGAAGACGTCGTGAGAGGTGGGAGAACAAACATCCCAAACAGCCTCGACGACAGAGAATGGAAATTTCTTAAAACCGAATGGCTCAACAGCGACGCTCCAGACCCACAACCACTCAACACTAGAATGACCAATGGTGACATGGGCCCAGATAGGTATCTAGAACAAGACTATCTAGCGTACATGCGCGAGAGCGGTATGACCGGCTTGCTGGAAAAGTACCAGACGCGAGGTGGACTGACCGGCAAAGATTGGGCTTATGTAAAGAAGTTACACGACGACCTTGGCCCAAGGGGATGGCGAAATCCAAAGAGTGCCTCATACAGGGGAATAACTAGAAAAGAAAGAAGGGAAATTGACAAAAAAACTGGACGCCTGAGTGATTGGGATGTTCTGACCGAGGCACAAAGAGCTTCACTAGAGAAGCGCAAGGAAAAATTCAACCTTACAGAATCAATGGCCAACGCGCTTTCTTCAGGCCGTACCACCCCGAATAAGCCCAAACAGGATGATGGTCGTTTGTCTTCTGGCGGTGACCCTACTCCTGAACAGATTGAAGCCGAAGACAGAGAAAATAGGGCTGACTTCTACAAGAACAGCTCTGGTCTTTATGAAAATGAACTTGCCGAATGGCTGGATGCAAATCCAAGCAAGACAGAAAAAGACTATGAGTCAAGCCCTGAATTTGCAGAGAGACTTGACGATATGGACAGCATCATGGGCGATTTCGCCGATGCTGAGGCAGAACGTCGTCTAGATGATTATGCAAATCGCATGTCGTCCGGGGGAAAGCCACCCCGTTATCCACGACCCCCCACGCTCGGAGCGTTTCTCGGTTCTACGGATGACTTATTCAAAAATGTAGATTCATGGGAAGATTTCAGGAATATATACAACGACCAAGAAATCATATTTTTTGATTACGAAACTACCGGTTTAGTATTTGATGAATTCGGCAGAGCGACTAGCAACGGAGCACCAGTTCAGTTTGGTGCAGTAAAAATTAAAAACGGCAAAGAAATAGGCCGAATAAACCTATTCATGAACCCCGGCGAGTCGCTCGGAGAATGGTCGCGAAACAATCTCAAAGACATAGACGGAAATCCACTAACAGATGACTGGCTTGGTGGACAGATTTCCGTTGAAGATGCTCACAAACAGCTAATCGAGTTCGCTGGGGCTGATGCAATATTCGGAGTTCAAAATGCAACGTTTGATAAAGCTGTTTTGGACGATGTGTTATCAAAAATGAAATCGGACTGGAGGCCGTCAGGCTACATAGATACACGAGAGCTCGCAAGCCTTGTGCTCCCCAGATGGACACCAGAAACAGAAGATGGGCCATTTCAGACAAACAAAGATGGTGAAAAGGTCCCTTCCTCAAGTCTTGCCGCAATTACTGAATATCTTGACGTTGAGCTTGGAGATGGCCACCACAACGCAGATGTTGATGCTTTCGCAGCAAGCGAAGTAATGAGAAAAATGATTGATGGGGCAATCGAAAATGATTGGTCGCGAGATGCCCTATCAAAAGAAAAACGTGATTCTCGTCATGCGGAAACGATTGCAAAATTTGAAGAGAGCGTTCGGCAATTTGAGTCAGAATTAAGCCAGTATGGTCTATCTTCTGGGCGCCGCCAGCGGCCATCTGATGAGGAGATTTATAACCTCAGAATGTCTGGCCCAACCCTAGAGGAAGTCGGGGAGAAGTATGGAATGACGCGCCAAGAAGTGCGCGCTGCAGAAATGCGCCATATCAGGAAAATGCGTGATGCCGACTTTGAGGCAACTGGGGCACAGACATCTAGAAGAGAGCGTCGTCTATCTTCTGGAGGGAGACCCACACGCGCCGGTTCAGCAAAACAAAGAGGGAAAGTAGTCCTCACAAGCCAAGAACCAGGCGGTAAGTGGACTGACGTACCAGAAAACCAACTAAGTCGAAAAGACGATTTCTTTGACAATGAAACAGCTTCAAGAATATTGGATAACCCACTAGAGAATTACAACGACCAAACCGGCTGGCCAGTAGCTGCTAGGGATTTCTTCCAAAGCCTAGTTTTGCAGCAAGAAGGAAGAGACATTCCTGTAATGGATGAAGATGGAAGGTTCACGCCTGAAGGACGCAACCAAGTCAAGAAGATGCTTTTCGGCTCTAATGAAGCAAGGGAAAAATTCCTAGACCAAATAGAGTCAGGCGATGTATCTCATATGCAGGCCGTTGCGGCTATCACAATTCTCGAAAAGCTTGGCGACGATAATACAAAACTGGGCCCAAGGGGTGCTTCAGACCACATGTTGGAAACATTTGGGTTTAAGTCTGCACCAGTCTGGGTTTCTGGCCTGGATTCAAGAGACCCCGACTACGACCTTATAAGAGGAGAGGTCAACTGGACTCCGTTGTCCGAAGAGCAGTGGCTTGATGAGGTCAAGCAGGCGTATGTTGATAACAAAAACATAACCAACTATGTTGGAAATAGAAGAGATTGGGTTACAAAGAATAAGGGCAAGTCTGAAAAAGACTACGAATCAAGTCCTGAATTCATCGCAGACGCTAAGCGCGCATACTTGGAGAACAAGAACACCATTGGTCCTGCAGAAGTCTACTCTCACCCATTCACACATTTCTATGGGATGCGTGAAGAGCAAAAAGATACAGTCAAGAAGAATTGGCTTTCCCAGAACCCTGGCAAAACAGACGCTGATTACGACAAAGCAATGTCGTGGGACGGAGAGGGTGACCCTGACAAGTCAACGGAAGCTGGAAGTTGGGGATTTGGAGACCCACGCAGTCTTGGTGGGAAACCATCTACACAGGCAGATGGTGCTTCTAGTAAGAGGCCGACTTCAGCACGGGGTACGACTAAGAGGCCGACTTCAGCACGGGGTACGACTACTTCTTCATTGCCGCCGGAAACGACACAGAAGCTATTCCAAGCCATAAAGCTCGATACGATTCTGTCGGCGCTTGGTATAAAAGACGATGTTACCAGAGAAGAACAAAGAAAGAAGCTTTCTGAACTTATTGGATTTACGATAACGGAGGACTCATTCAAGGGCTACAAGCGCACGGGTCCGAGGCCAAGAATTATTCTGGAACTTCTACGCAGGGGTCACATTAAGGACCTAGATTCGCTACGCGAAGCCGACAGGACAGATGCAAACCTGGGGAACCTTGTCAATCAAGCAAGAGACTCAGTTTTCATTGCTACCGCATACGGAAGACTGCGTGAAGCAGCAAGAGGTGCTGGTTTGTCTGAGGATTCATTTGGAGCAAGGCTTTGGGGGAGACTCGGGAAAGAATACGAAGACCATGTTATTAATGGTAAGGGGCAGCCAAGAAGCAGGATGGCTGACGGTGCAATTCCAAAAACGTTTAACCTAAGCAAACTAGACCTTATTGGGGAAACGGAACTGTCAGAACTTGTTGACGGCCTAAATGCAATGGCTGAATCAGAGGGCTCTTCTGCTCGGTTTACGATTGACGATATATTCCCCAAGAACGATAGAGGTTACATCGATGCATTCGGTGAATCAAAGATAAGAATGAGCAGCGGAAAACCATCTACGCAAAAGGGACAGAGATTCGTTGCCAAGCCTAAGGGGAATAGGCTAACCAGTGCTGCAAATGACACTGCTGAAATGAGATTCTCCTCGGCGGCTAGACCAACGTACAGAACACCTGGCGGAGGAATCGACAAAGATGCAATGTCTGCAGATATTGAAGATGCGATTCGCGGTCCTCGACTTGGCGCTGTTGCAATAACTTCTGCAAATGCAGAAACGGTCGGCAGAGAGCAAGTAGATAATCTCACTAGAGCCATAACTCTTCGTCAGCACATAGCAGACATGTTCCCAAGCGTTGTTAACGATAGAACACAGGTCTCCTACGATATAGAGCCTCTCCTGACGGAGCAAGGCATAAGTCCAAAAGATGCAGAAAAACTGACAGACCTAGTTAACGACCTAGATGAATACATCGACGGGATAGTTAAGCAGTTCGAGGACGAGGGTGACAAGCTAGAAAGCGGTCTGCGCGAAATGACAGACATGCTCGACGAGGTATCTGAGCTACGTAAGTATCGCAAAGAGACAATCGACAAGTATGGCGAAGATGACGCAAGAAACTTGATAGACAGACTTGACGAAAAGATAAATAAACTTACGACATCAATTGATGACAAGTATCAGGCTACCATAGGTAGCAACAGAACAAACATGGCAAAACTTCGCGATGAAGCGCTTGCCTTGGTTGACGAAAATCCAGGGTTTGACAGGCCAAAGAAGGGCGGCGACAAGCCGCGCCTATCAAGCGGCGCCAACTCCCTGTCGTCGAAGCTGATAGGCATTGAAATGGCCATGGGCCGAGCCGAAGAAGGCGGTCTACCTAAATACAAGCCGGTCAGCAAGATGGACATGAACCTTCCAAACGGAACGCGCCTGTCTTCTGGCAAGGCTGACGAATGGTACGAGAACCTGACAGCGAAGCTTGTAGAGCAGATTGAAAAGATTCAGGCATCGGGCGGGGACAAGTGGGAATTCCCATGGCATCGAACTGGGGCCATGCCGAAGAACGCAATCAGCGGCCACGTTTTCTCTGGTATGAACCCATTTGTCCTGTTGCTTGCTGCTGATGAAAAGGGTTACTCAACACACCGCTGGGCTACATACAAGCAGTGGCAGAGCGTGGGTGGAAATGTAATGAAGAACGAAAAGGGCCAGACACTCCTGAAGCCAGTTTTCAAGAAGGTTAAGGACCCAGACACAGGTAAAGAAGAGACAAAGCTTGTCAACTGGAGCGCATATACCGTGTTCAACGTTGCCCAGGTGGAGGGAATAAATCCAGAAGATTACGACGACAAGCCCAAAGACCTTCTTGATGAGGCAGCCAGAGTGGAGAGGGCCGAAAAAGCATTCGCCATAGTCGGTGCAGACATAGAAACCGGAGATGGCTCACGTGCTTACTACAGCCCGTCAAACGATAAGATAGTTATGCCGCCGTTTGCTTACTTCAAGACCCCAGAGGGCTACTACGCGACCCTTGGCCATGAGCTTGTTCACTGGACTGGACACTCCTCCAGACTTGATAGGCCAAACATGAACCGCTTCGGCACCCCTGCATACGCTCGGGAGGAATTGGTTGCAGAGCTTGGCTCGGCTTTCTTGATGGCCAATTTCGGCATGGCTGCAGAGCCACGAGAAGACCACGCTCACTACCTGGCCAACTGGCTAAAGGTTTTGCGCGAGGAGCCAAAGGCCCTACAAGAAGCAGCAAGAGAGGCCCAAAAGGCGTCGAAGCTTCTCATCGAAAAGATGAGGGAAGTGCTTGAGGGTGCCGAAGTAGCCGAAGAAACGCTTGATGATGTTGACGGGACGAAGAGCGCATGGGTCGGAATGTCTGACGACATTGGGAGAGAATCACTGCTCCAGGTTGCAGGCATTCTTCCCGCATACCTACGCATGGAGGTGGAAGCGGCCATTAAAAGCACCGCCCCAGGGGGACCCCTATCAACTAAGGTTATTAACAGAATTTCAAAAACAATTGAACTTCTAGAGACATTCTCAAAGCAAAAAGGTATTTGACATTAGCGGATATATGCCGCAATACATACTCGAATGATAGTTTAGAGTATAATTTTACGGCAGTGACAATATAGGAGACCGTCTTTTATGGACAAAGAAATGCAGAACACTCTCAGTGTTGACGTCGACGGGAATGTACTTAAGTGCGCGAAGGGTGCCGACGTCTCTGCCTGCGGCTTCGAGGCCGACTCGAAAATATGCGGTAAATGCGGCGCTATTCCTGTTCAGGCCAAAATTGTACCAGTAGATGAAGAGATGCCAGAGGACGAGGAAGCACAAGACGAGAAAGCATCTGAAGAGGAGTTGCCCGAGAACGAGGAAGACGAAGAAATGGACTCCGAAGAGGAAAAAATGATGGGTTCGTATAACCCTCCGTCCAAACTTCGTCGGAAACCCGCCAAGGGGATGCGTACCGACGGAGATATGTCGGAAGACGTAATGGAAGAGGAAGACGACTCTGAAGACGAGGAGTCGATGAACGAGGAAAAGTACTCCTACTACAAGAAGTACGGCTTTGATAGGTATGTAAAGAAATATGGCAAGAAGCCTTGGGCTCCCGACATGGAGGACGAGGAAGAGGACATGGAAGAGGAAATGTCCAAGAAAGAAATGAACGAAGAGGACATGTCGGAGGATGACATGGACGAAGATGCCATGGACGACGAAGAGGACATGCAGTACGACGAAGATGAAGAGGAAGACGAAGACGAAGACGAAGACGAAGAGGATATGAAAGGCGCTATGGACCGTGCGTATAAGCGCCGCCTACAGACAATGGGCATCAAATCAGCCGATATTGGCTCCTCCGGATATCTTTGCGCTCTTGACAGAAAGGCATATGCGGGACATATTCCCGTGTGTGACAACTGTGAGGGCGGTTGCGCTTCAGAAAAAGGTATGCCTGGTCTTATTCACGCCGAGGGAATGGCCGAAGAGATTATTGACGGCGTAACCGTGGCTTCTGGCTATTCAGTTCTTAACGATTTATTTGTCGTTGATGTTCAAAAGAAGTCGGGCAAGACATACGAGGTTTTCTACGAGGCTTCGACCGGGGAGCTACTGGGCTTCCATAAACTTGAGGACACCCTTAGTATCAAGTCAGCACTTGATGACCTGAGAGTAATTACTATGTTTGAGGCTGCTGATATTGCCGTAAAGGCGATTGACGGTCACGTAATTGCGGTTGAGGGAGATTCATTCGAGGGAATAGATGCGTTTGCAGTAGAGGTTGACGGCTTTGATGGCAAATCATATGACGTTTTCGTTTCACTGGACGGCGAATTGCTTGGATATGACAAGTACGAGATGGATGAGGCTGAGGAAATTGAAGCAGAGGCTGCCGAAATTGCTTTGAAGCGCGCATTTAGCGATGATAAGAGACAGGCGATGGCCAAAGAGGGCACGGCAATGCCGGATGGTTCCTACCCAATAGCGGGTGAGGAAGACCTCAAGAATGCAATCCAGGCGTTTGGTCGAGCCAAAGATAAAGAAGCAACCAAGCGCCACATCATGAAGAGAGCTAAGGAAATGGGCAAAGAAAGCCTGATTCCTACAAACTGGGTGATGGGCGGAGACTCTGAGAAGAAGTCCTCTGAAGTTGACGCAGAGCTAATGGCATCGCTAATTGAGTTCGAGCTTCTTCAGGCCGAAACAGAAATCAACTAAAGAAAGCGGACCCCAAATGGCGGGTACGTTTACGCACAAGACGAGAACACTTGTTTCTCCACGTTTTGTATCTCCACTTGCAGGAAGAAAAAACTTTATAGAGTCTGCTCAATCGTTCAGACTCTCGATTGGTGCCTCTTCAAAAACACTCACTCTTGACCCGGACTATGCAGTCAAGGCTGCTATGGCTGGTGGTATGGCCCTGCCCGGCCAAACTGACGATAAGAAGCGGGAGAATAAGGGGGGGCCGCCGGGAATGAAGCATGAGGTCGACGGTTACAGGTTGATGCCTAACGAAACTGCTGGCCCGGGAAAAGTTCTTCGTTTATTTCCATCATTTGAATCAAGGAATTCAGCGAAGATGGAGCCCAACTTCGGCTTTCTGCCAAAATCTAAACCAGTTTCCGTGGAGGAAATGAAGCGAAAGCTTGCAGAATCTCCGCTTATTCGCATGGAGAAGTATCAAATAAATCCAAGAAACGGAGAAAAAATAGAGGGTTCAGAGAAACTGATGGACCCACTGTACTTCAATAGGGAACTAGATAGAGACAGAAATCCAGACCTCGATGGCATCGAAGGTAAAAGTCTTGGTGACTCGATAGGCAAAATCGCTCGCGGGAATAGCCTCATTGGCAGAGTTGCGCAGGGTATAGGTGTGGTCTTTGACGAATTAGGTAAAATGAGATGTCCTCCGGGCACTCCAGCCGCTAACCAATTTACTGACGCAAACGGTTCTAACTGCTTCGGCGTGAGCCTCCCGAAGCTTGTTGGCAAACTTGTTGAACTAGCTAGGGAAGCCGCGCCAGAGGGTGAAGAAAGAAGAAGCGCAAAAAGTCTCCAAAAGAGAATTGCCAATTTTATATTTGACTTCGATAACAGCAGATTCGGCAGAGTTTCGTGGTATGACGAAAACGGCAAGCGAATGGGTTTCGGCGAGTACAGAAAGTACCGCGACAAGGGCGGGGTTGCAGAGGGCGAGCGCTGGTTCGTCAATGCAATGGTTCGAGCCGAGGAGGAGTTTAGACGTCAAGGCGAAAGAGTAAGGGAGCTCCAGGAAAGGCTAGGAATAGATTCCTCTGATGCCAAAAGAGCAACAAACGCAGACCTCGTAGAGACAATCGACAAACTCCGAGAAAATGGGGTCATTAATACAAGACTAAAAAACAGAGATACTCCCGACATTGTCGAGGCAAGAATCAGGGCTCGACTGGAAGCTGACCCAACATACAAGTCCTTGTCAAGAGAGGATAAAGAGATTCTTGTTAAGGGTGACATAGCTAGGTATTACGAGACAGAAAGAGCCTCACTCGAGGCGTTCATAGACGAGGTAATCAAAAACCCGGAGCACATAAAGGACGTAATTGACTCCATCAGTTATGTCAATGGTAGAGATGAGGACGACGGAGCTTTCTCTATAGGAGGAATAGTTGGCGGAGAAAAGCTTTTAGGGAACATAGACCTAGATATAACCCACATGATGGGCAGACAAGAAAGCGAAATGCCCAATCTTAAAACGAATGAGCGCTTAAGAATATATGCAGAAGGTGGAAAAACTGAAGCAGAGAGAGTTGCACATCTGCACGACTTTTTAGTTAACTCAAATGCTTTTGCCACCAATATGGCATGCATGGTTGAGGGGCCTTCTGGCATAGGTCGCCATACGATGAAGCACGAAATAGCGCACTCAATACAAGCCAAAGCACTTCACGAATACGTTAAGAACATGCTTGCTACTGGTGGAAGCATCAAGATTGGAAGAAGGGAAATAACCGACCCGTCAAAGCTCACGGCCGGAGATATACTCAAAATAATGCGGGGGGAGACAAGCGTTCCTCTCGACGCAATTAAGGGCCTCCAGACCAGGGGTGAAGCAGTCTCCTTCCTGGCTGGAAGATATATATGGGAAGCAAACCCAGAAGGCACGTCAAGCCGCTCGATGGAGATAGGCGCGGAGCTATGGGCTCTCAGAAGCCTTGGTCTTATTTTTGGAGATGACGTAGACGCCGCACTTGAGTACATGGACGACTTCGCCTATGGAAAAACTTTCTCAGATAGGGCCGCATCTGACGCTGATGCCATTAGAGCGGTGGCTGATTCCTATTATGACGCCGGTAGCAGAATAGCTAGAGATAGGGCTGAAAGAGTAAAAGAGCGCTATATAGAGGCCAAGAATGACGAGATAAAGCGTCTAAAAGAGCGTGCAAAAACGATGTCAGAAGACGACATTATCGACATGCTTCTCACTCTGAACGAAGACCTCAATGTGATGGATGAGGCGCTTGAAGGGTCTGACGAGACTGCAGACTCACTGTGGCGCGAGGTAGCGGATAGAGACGCCGCAATAAGAATGATTCACGAACTGACAAAGGCTTGGGCCAAGAGGTTTACCGTCTTGCCATCACGTGAGGCAATGGAAAGGCTCGAAGAGCTTCTTGCCGACAAGATGGCAGATAGGGGAACTCTTCCTCCTGACAAGGTTAAAGAGCGCGCAGAGGCAGTTTTCATGGAGACCATCAGGACCGATGCCTCGTCTATGTCCATGGACGACCTGGTCAATGCATTCGTAGACGCTGAGCTTTCTAGGAAAGCGGAAGGCTTGTCTACCGAAGAGCGCGATGTCCTAAAGAAAATGGCAGGAATATATAGGGACGAGTACATAAAGAGAAGAACATCCGGAGTTGACTCAGTTGACAGAGAGGATGCTGTAAAAGAGCTAAAGGGAAAACTCAAGGAAAAATCAAAGCCAGAAACTATCGGTGGAGATGAAAGTGGTGGTTTTTCCGGAACAGGGCCAAAGAAGAAAAAGCCAGCAAAGAAATTTGACTCCCATAATGGGAAAAATGGTGCGCGCACTCATGCAATAAGCGAAAGAGAAAAACTTCTCGAGCAGGCAACTGCCGCCGAAAGGGATGCTCTCGTTGAGATGGGCGACGCTGAAAACGACACCGGGAAACTCCTAGACCCAGAAACTGTCATGGGGGCAATTGCTGCCATAGCCAGAAGACGCAGAAGAGCGCAAAAGCTCGGAATTAAAGATGACCCAAAGAATAGATACATAGCAGACCTTGAGCAGCAGCTAGAAAATATATTGATTCCGTTCCTGGAGTTGATGGATAAATCATCACTTTCCGAGACCATAGAAATAGAGGCAACAGAAGGAATACCTGATGAGATAATTCAGGAAATACTCAGGGGAGAATTAACTGAGCTAGAGCACAGCCTGTTGACTGGCCGAGTTCCTACGTCGTCTAATCCAGTTGGCCCTGGAAAGGTAGTAATTCGCGTACCGGAGGGAAGCAAGGGCATTTATCCTGACTGGTCATTTGATAAGGAAAAGGACGACGGGATACAAAGGATAGTCCTTCCAAGTGGAGATGTCCGTGTTGCAGAAATAAGAGAAGACGGCACCATTGTTCTAGAGGTAGTTTCTCAGAAAGATACAGAAGCAGCCCTGGACGACCTAGTTAAGAGCGTAGCCCCTGGAGATGGAAGTCCTGATACTAAGGATTGGGCGCAACGCAAGGGCGCAGAAAAGAAGATAAAGAGAGTCGTTGATAAGCACATCAACAAGCGGCGTGAAGAAGGGCGGTACTCAGAACCAAGAGTTGCCGAGCCAGAAAAGACACGCATAGAAGACGACAACGATTCCGTATTGGATATATTCGATTTTCCTGATGAGCCTTCAGATTCAGACCCATCTCCAGATAAACCAAAGCCGAAGCCCAGCAACCCATCTGGCGGCGGGGGTTCTGCTGGTGAAGAAAAGCCGTTTTCGTGGGAAGATTTTGGTAAACCAAAACCAAAACCGGAAACTCCAAAGCCAAAGAACAGGCCTTCATATGGCAGGGAAAGAAGAAATTCAACGGCAGCGATTAATAGAGTTGTCGAAGCCGGTAAGAGAGATAGATTTCCGGGCCCTGGCTCTGTTGCTAGAGATGAACTGCAAAGAATACAGGAACAACTAGACGGCACAAGATACACAAATTACAGTTCTTCCGCAAGAAAAGTCACCTCGTTGATGAGGGAAAAGTTTGGTACGGACCAATTATCGGACCTTACTGATGAACAGTTAAGCGAACTGATAGATGATGTCAAAAAAATTGCTGATGGTATCACTGGGGACAAGAGGTCGAGAAGCGGAGAAATATCACTAAACCAAAAGCAGTCAATGAGTAGACTTGCATCTTCGCTGCATGACTTTTTGGACATACGCAGCATGATAAAGAACAATAACTATTCGGACCCATACGAAGGTCCTTCTCGCGGTTATCTGATTGACTGGGACAACATCCCAGAGATTAAGCCATATATGGGTGGCGGGGACAGAATGTCATCCGGGAAAAAATGGGGCTCTGCTCCTTCCGGCGAAGTGTTAAACAGGGCGAAAAAGTCATCAAGAACTGACGAGCTAGATGAAATTTTTGGCATGCCTCAAAGCCGGACCGAAAGAATAGGAATGATGCATGAACAAAGAAACAGCGTCCTGGCTTCTTTGAGAGACATGCTAGACAGGGTTCCGGGAGCAGAAGAAGAGCTCGGCCTTAACTCCGGCGGAATAGACCCAGTAGTTCTCGATTTGATTAAAAATTCTTCCGATGAAGAAATTTCTGAAATTCTAAATACGGCTGCCAAGAGGTTCCATTCCCAGATTGACTCAAGACCGAGAGTCAGGATGCGTACAGAAGAGCTTGACGCATTTGTTGATAATGGTAGATATGGAAGAGAATCAAGATTTAGTTCTGGAGGAAAATCACGCCCAGATATAGCCGGAGTTGTGCTAAAGGGCGGACTAAAGAAGAGAGCAAAAGACGCAGCCATCAGCAAGGTCATAGAGAGATTCGACCTTAGCGAGGAAGAGCGCGATGTTGCTGAGATAATTCTTGATACAACCCTAAACCTGAGATATGGGCCACAAGCAGCTCTTACTGGTTTGGCCATAGAACTAGCAAGACGAGGTGGCAGAGAAGTAGCGGAAAGAACGCTAGACAAGCTTGTAGAGAACGGAAAAATCACTAGAGCTCAAGCTGATTCTGTTCTTTCAAAGATAGGCAGAATTGCTCCAGATGGACTGCCGGATAGGGCTGTTGATGCTGCGGTCGACAGCCTAAAGAGGGCAACAGAGAAAGCCAAAGAGCTAGCCGAAAGTGACTCCGTTAGGGCTGCTGGAGAGAAAGCCAAAGAAGTTGCTGGTGCAGCTGGAGATAAAGCGCGGGATGCCGCCAGTGCGGCGCGCGACAAAACCAGAAGTGTTGTTGGCAGATTGAGCAGGAGGGCCAAGGGCGACCGCTCGGTGGCAGACATAGAGGCTCTTGATTCACCAGAAACCGCCTTCACAGTTGGCGACGTAATAGATGACCCGTTTGGTTTACCCCCATCAGATAGTTCAAGATTCTCATCTGGGGCAACTAGGCGCAAGGTTAAAAATGGTTCTGTAAACAAAGAAACAGAAACTCTAACGACACCAGTTCTTAGCGATACAACTGATGATGTTTATGGCATTAGAACTCAGAAAAGATTTTCCTACCCGGTACACACAATAGACGGTCAAAAAGTTTCATTTGGTGGCCCCAAGGAGGGTATTGCTGATGATGTGGAAAGATTACCGATAAACCCATATGCCATAAGTGGTTTAGACAGAACGACAAAAGAAGGTCGCGATATGGCTAGAAAATGGATTACTGCAAGGGCATATCACAGAGAGTATGGGGATAAAAATACCGAACCAACATACGTAGACGCCCTCCTATATGCGGCATCGCGAGGAGACAGCGACGCAGCAAAAGAATTGGATGAACTATCAGAAGCTGGTGAAAAAATAATAGCGAGAATGAAAGGGGAACAAAAAGAATTCCAACTTTCTCGCTTCTCAGACCAGGCGTCAAGCGCTAGAGCTTTTGGAGCAAAGAAAGAAGACCTATTTTTCGTACATGCCGTACCAGCAAAGTTTGAACCAGAAGAAGACGAAGCCGGAAATGTAATAATTCGTCCGCTCGGCGACCATGAGCTAAAGAAGGTGGACGGCACCCCTGGCGAGCACCACAGAGGAACTATTCACTTTGCGGTAAATCATTATGTAGGTGGACACGAAGAAAGAACGGGTGGAGCTTCTACGGTAATCATCGTTCCAATGACGGAAATGATTGATTCAAATCCAGACTCTCTTGAAAACCTATATCCAATAGATTCGTGGATGGTCCCACCGCCTGGTTCCGGTCTTAAGGTTCCAAAAGGAAAATTTAAAATAGTTAAAACAAATGGAGACAATGGCGACCAGAAAATAGTTGACGATGCTCTCGTTGAGATGGGGATGAAGCACCCCATAGAGCCGGGAAGGCTAGAAACAAATACTCGTGGAGCCGCTAAAGCGCTTAATGACATCGCAGCTGAGCTTGGGGCAACCTCCGGGATACACAATGGTGCGAGTGTCTCTTCAATGTACGAGGGGGTTACGTTCGATAATGGCTACCCTCTTTATATTTCCCTAGAGGAAATTTCCCGGATAAGCCCGAACGGCTCCATAAGAATTGCTGATGGTGATAGATGGACGTCAGCAAAGCCGGCAGATATAACAGAGAACACAAGAGGGGGGATTGATTTCTGATGGATAACAAAATACCATCAACCCCAGAAGACGTTCCATTTGGCGACTGGAATCCATTCACAGTGTCTTCAGAGCCGTCGGGGGCTTCTTCACGGAGACTTGACAGAAGAACAGCATTCAAGAATCCCAAAAAAGAAATTCGCAAAAGGAAAGGAATGGTGGCCAAAAGGACATCGTTCACTGGTAACAAAGATGACTGAGTACATAAGGAAGAGATACGAGTCAAGACTCGGCATACCGGATGGGGCCCCAGACGAACTAAGACCAGTTATCGGCTATGTGCGCAATAAGTCAAACGACAAAAAAGTTGAGTCGAACGCAAAAAGAGACACCAATCCGTGGAGTACTGCCCCAATAGAAGAGGGGGATATTTCACCAAATGGTGAAGTCACGCTTCAGGGCGAAATAGAAGTAATACTGAAGCCAGAAATTTCTGGAAGAACAGCCTACATGCGCGGCGACAGCATGGAAACTGGCGGAAGACCAGTGGCGATGCGTTCGGAAGATTCTGAAGAAATACTCGACGCCCTAATACATGACGATGGCGCAGACTCTAAGAAGAATATGGCTAGAACAATTATCGGACTGCTAAAGGCGTCTATCGACGATGACTTCTCTGGTCTAAATGCCCTCCCCGACAAAGAGGGAAGAATGCCACCGGTAGGCAAAGATGACCCATCTAAAGACAGAGCGCATGAAACCTACGAAGCACAAATACTTGGCGGCTTCCTTAAAGAAGACGTTCAGGGAATACACTTCCCCTATACGAAAGTTTCTCAAATAGCGGAATCATTGGACATATCAGATTTCGCTAATGACAAGTTGTTCATGGACAGGGCAAAGCGTCTAGCCCCATCAATAGAGCCATCACTCATAGTTTCGGCCATAACCGAAAAGGGTCCAATAAACACCCCTTCTATGCAGAAGTTGCGTGAATATAGAACAGCCAGAAACGTACGGAAAAAGTATGAAAAGTCTGGAATTGGCTATATCAAGTTTTCGCACCCGGAGGGTAGAAATATAGAGGACCCTAGAAACTACGACAAAATGGCTAGACCGTCAGACGACGTAGAGACAATCATCAAGTCCTTGATAGTCAAGGAGATTGACGACATGATTAAAAGCTCCATATCCAAGGGGTTTGGCTTTGAAGGCAAAGTAAAAAAACCAGAAGGGGCTAAGAAATGAACAAAGTTTTAGTCGCTTATGTCGGTGATTCAAAGCTCTACTACATAGTCGGCACTAGTCCAGGAGAAAAGGATGGCTCCCTCGTCGGCAGGGACGGCAAGAGTAAGGATGTAAACGTATTTTCTTACCTATCGAAGACATCGGGGATAACCAAAATCTCTTCCTCCCCTTTTCATAAGTTCTTCTGGGATGGTGATTCTGACCCAAGGAAACGCGCGATGTGGAAAGAGGTGTTTGTCCTCAAAATAGAAGACATACCAAAAGAGATGCTTGAAGGGGTAGTCGTATCAGACGGCAAGTCGCAAAAAAGAAAAGCCGTCATAGACAAAAAGGCCGCAGACTTTGCCAACGGGAATATCCGTGTTCTCGTTAATGACAGACTAATATCGTCTAAAATGATTAAATCAGAAGTTTTACGCTCGGAAAATATGAGGCGGGACTAAATGTCAATAGAATTTGAGAAAAAGGCACCCGGCGAAGGGGTGCTCCCAGATTTCATCCCGCAGGAGCTCATAACCGGCGACATTCTGAGGGGCTACGGTCCTCGCCGTGGGAATCTAGAGAGACTTCTCCGCTATTGGAGACCAATCATGAGAAAACCTGGCGGGTTCCGCAGGTGCAGGGTCATTCTCGCGAACCATCCTGAACTATATCCACTAGAAAGAATTTGCGCCTGGCTCCACCACGAAACAACTGGACTTTGGCCAAATGAGGGCTGTCACCACCCGGGGATGAAGAATTGTAAAGGCAAACTAAGGAAGAGGAACTGGGGTAATGCCCAGTTTAATGCCCGTCTAAGGAAGCTCAGGGGCGGCAAAAAGAAGGACGCATTCGGGGAGGAGATGTTCTTTTCCGACTTCTACGAATACAAGAGCGACGAAATGCAAAATTACGTTGTAACAGAGGCGGATTTTAAGCATGCCATTTCTGTTCTTCTTGACTTTGTGGAACTTGAACCGGTATTTGTGAAAGAACTACGCGATGTTTCTAACTGGGAAATTGAGGCAGAATTAGACAACGGCGAATTTAAAATTCTGCCATTCGATTACGAAATGATTGAAGACTGCTGCGATGAAAAATGAGGACTTCTCGGAATGTTGCGGAGAAAAGCCTGCAACTATAACAAGATTTATAGTCGCTGACCTTTCGAAAAAGGCACTTAACGTTTTTAAGGACGTTGCCTCGTCGAATAAGTCAGTAGTCGAATATAAGGCTTCCGTTAACCGGTCTAGCTCAATGCGTTCGTACTCCAGAAAAACTATTACCGCAGAGTCTGGGATAGAGACGAAAATTACAGCGCGGCAGGTTGGCCGCTCTATTGTCTCCACAATAATTCCGGGCGACGTTAGCCCAATTCGTTCACCAATCCGCTCCGCAGTGTGGAGAACAATCACCCCAGGACTACCTGGTGGTGGTGGAGGGGGAACTGTTCCTGGCCGCAATAGGGGGTACAGATGTCCCGAGGGATATCAGTACGGTGGAAGGTTTACCGACTCAAGACTTTCAACATGCGGCGCAAAGCTATTTGACATACCTTCACCATTGGGGTTGGCGTTATCTGCGGTCAGGAGAGCAATTCGTGGCCCTGCAGCAATGCCGGGAGTCACTGGTGAAATATTGGGGGGCGCTCCATCTCCAGGGAACATAATAGTTTCACGCGACCCTAATACGGTTATTCCTAAAGTTTCTGCCTATAACCAAAAAGCGGCGCTCGCCCGTATAAAAGAGATGGTAGAAGGTCTATCTAACCATAGGTCTCGAGCCGCAAGAATGGTTAGAAGAGATGGTTTTGTTCTTGAGCCAGTAGTGCCAGCAAGAGTTCTTCGCTCCGTCCCGGACAACAGGGATATGGAGGGGGCTACCTATCTCCTATCTGCCTTTTCCGCCAAGGATTTTGGCAACGACGAAATGGGGCTCCTATCCAACACTGGGATTAGTTCAGTGATGTATGTAATGCCCGGGGGTTCTGTAATTTCCCTATCTAAAGCCCGTGAATTGACTGTTGGGGAAAGAAGAAAACTGGGCAAAACAATCAAGGTTGCCGAACGCATGATTAATAGCAAAGACCCAGCAGCACGCCTCAAGTATGTTGCTGATGAAATGGGCGACGGTATTTCCTATTCTGAAAAGTTCGTCGGAATAAAAAATCCAAACGAAATAATAAACGGCAAGCCAAATTGGACAAAATACGCATTTGATATGTCCAGGATGAAGTCTCCCAAAAAGGCTCCCAACTTTGAGTCAACGAAAGATACAGATAGTGCGAGGGCTGCCGGTTCAAAAATAAAATCTGTTGATGAAGCGCTTGAGCATGTAGCAAATGGCGGCTCCCTATCGGATATTGATTCTTCAATACTGGGAACTGTTCTCGCTAAATCAGACACCATAGCTAAACAGCGAATAGATGCGAAGCAAACAGTTGTAGTGGTAGGCAATAGAAAGTACGTTTTCTATACAAGACCTGACTATAAATTCCAGCACCTTGCTGAGCGTTTTGCTTCAGACGTACAGCAGCATCTTGGACTCGAGTCTCCAGATGTTCTTTTTGTTGGTAAGGCTGGTGACAGGAGGCAGTACCTAAGAGAAGATATAGAAACATCTATACCTGGGGCAACATTCAACCCAAATGCAAAAATGTCAGATTTTAAACCGCAAGACGTAGCAAGAATGATGATTTCTGACATTCTTACAGACCAGCGCGGCAGGCCGATGACTTCAGTTTATGGAGTAACAACAATGGACGGCGAAGTACCGGTCCTTGCGCAGAACTTCACTTCCGGTCTCGTTGACTTAAGCAAAATAGAAATTACAAAACGCATGAAGCTAGGAATAGCTGGTCTTTATGGCGTAGAGGGCACAGTTGACTACTCTAAATACTATAAAGAACTAAAAATAGAGCAACAAATAGTCTTCAGAAAATTCCTTGATTCGCTCATCAGGAGAGCAAGAGAGTTTGAAGTAAGAGAACTAAGGAGAAAACTAAATATCGGGGGCCTATCGGACGGGGAGAAACAGCATCTTGAGATAATCGGAAAAATATACGCTATAAGACTCGATTTATTGACCTCGAGCAAGCGCTCAATTATTGATTATTTGCGAGGATAAATTATGAAACTTTTCTCACTTATTTATGACCCGATAACATCGTCGCCATTCGCAGTAATGATTAAGTCGTCACCAAACGATGAATCAATACTTGCGATAACAGATAGAGCTAAAGAGACATATTTTTCCTATGGTTACTCTTTTGTTCCGGAGGGAATGGTAAAGACTCCATATGGACCGCTAACGGCGAAAGCTCAAGAAAAAGTCTCATCCATGATTGCCGGCGATGATTTTTTTCCCCTTTCGGAAATTAGAGAAATGCTAAGTCCCACATATGTGTATGTTGGTAGAAAAATGACGAACATTACAGCGAACGAGAAATCGGTGAACTTCAAAAGGAATAGTCATGGATTCTCGCAGGGCAGCCTCGATTATAGAACTACGCTATTTATCACTCATAGCAAGCAAATTTCAGCATTGTCACACATGAAAGCGTCGCATGTGTTCTTCGACCCCATAACAAATAGGCCTTCTGTTTTACCAAACGATGCTGGCTATGGATATGAAGGAGAGAGAATAGAGACATCGGTTGGTCGGTCTTCTGCAAGAAGAATGGGGCTCGCATCAAAGAATTACCTGCCAGTCCCATACTCAACAAATAGCCGCATAAATCGAAGGGTAAAAAGTCTCATAGGTGTCGATTACGTCGTCGGACAGGGAAAATCGATACAGGCGAGAATCTTTGAATCAAAAATCGAATACTCCAGACGTAGGGGCAGAAATGGCCAGGGATAAGAACAAGAAGAAAAGAGTCCTTTCTGGCGATTTAGCTAAAAAGGAAGCAATCAGAATGGCCGAAATACTCGGATGTTCTGGAATTCATCAGGACAAAAATGGAAACTGGGTGCCGTGCTCTTCTCATGAGGAATTACAGAAAATTTCTAACGCTGCTGAGTCTGACGAGACTTTCAAGGAAAACAAGGACTCGGGATACGGCGGAAAATCCGAAAAACCAAAAAGATTCAGAAGAGGCAAAAAAGCAAGAAGAAGAGGTGACGACTGGGAGAACCTTGAGGAAAGGGGTCCAATATCAATTGACACGCTTCCCGGCGGGGGCCTTGTTTCCGGGGGCCTTGTCAGCAAGGCGGAATCTCGCAAGGGGCCGGAATATGTTAGAGACAACGACCCAGACGTATTTGTGGACCCGGAGTCGGCTAAATTCCGCTCGAGACAGCTTGGGTGTATAGGGATAAGCAGAAGAATATCCAAAACAGGCAGAGCAGTATGGATGCCATGCAGCAACATGAGCGACTATGCCCGTGTCGCAGGCTCAACTTCGTTGGGCAGGAGGGGAAGAGTGGCGGAATTTGAGCGTTCCGTGAGAACAATAGTCTCGCGAGAACTAGATAAGCGTAAGAAAAAAAATCGCTAAAAGATTTACACACAAAAGTTGTAAATTTAAGTAGTTACACTAATAGGTGTAAATCTCTGTTATGTTTATCTAACAGCGCTGGGTGCTTACCTAAGCCGAAGCAAAAATCCACCCATCTCACTTCACAAGAGGTAAACACAATGTCGCAAGACAAATCAAGAATCGATGAGCTCCAAGCAGCTCTCCGTCAGAAAATGTCAGACAACAAGGCAATCGCCGACTCCTTCAGAATCGAAGACGGCGCTGTTGTTGTTTCTGCTGAGCAGAAGTCAGCGTTCGACAAGAACATGGCCGACATCAAGGAAATCAAGAGCCTAATCTCTGGACTTGAGGACATGTCGCAGGTTACTGCGTGGTCAGCAGAGCCACAAGAGACAGTTTCCGGTGCATTTGCTGCCGCGCAAAGCGAAATGCAGCAACTCACATCACGCGAAATCAAGACCATCGGTGAGATGTTCCTTGATTCACCAGAGTTCAAGTCACTGAACAATGGTCGTAATGGCGCAAACATGTCCGCTCCGTGGCAGGCTGGCGTTTCGCTGACCGGCTATAACGTCAAGGATGTCTTCTCGGCACTGCCGACTGGCACCCCTGGTTCATTCGGCACAATCCAGCGTGACCCGATGGTTACTCCTCCAATGCGCACAAAGCGTGTTCGCGACCTGTTCCCAGTTCGCACCACGACCGCAGCGGTTATCGAGTACTTCCGTCAGCTCGGCTTCACTACCATTTCGGGGGGCGGCACAAACAATGCTGCCGCAGTCGCTGAAAGAACCGGCGCCGCTTTTGCACTTAAGCCGCAGTCGTCGTTCCAGTTCGTTGGTGAGCAGGCTCCAGTTCGCACCCTTGCGCACTGGGAGGCAGCACACCGCAACGTTCTGGCTGATGAACCGCAGCTGCGTTCAATCATCGACAACGAGCTGATGTACGGTCTACGTCTCCTTGAGGACTCGCAAATTCTCAACGGCAGCGGCACCGGCGAGAACCTGACTGGTGTTCTTCAGACCTCAGGCATCCAGGAGTACGACTGGTCAGACGGTGCGTCAACTCCGGTTGCAGACACGAAAGCTGACGCTCTGCGTCGCGCGGCGACACTGTCGTTCCTCGCGTACTACGAGCCAACCGGCATCGTTCTTCACCCGAACGACTGGGAAGACATCGAGCTAGCCAAGGATGCCAACGGCCAGTACCTCATCGCGGTTTCGGTCGCGTTGGGTGGCGAGCCGAAGGTTTGGCGTATGCCAATCGTCGACACTCCGGCCATGACCGAGGGCACGGCTCTCGTCGGCGCCTTCGGCACCGGCGCTCAGCTGTACGACCGCGAGCAGGCAAGCATCCGAATCTCAGAGCAGCACTCGGACTTCTTCGTCCGTAACGCCATCGTCATCCTCGCGGAGCAAAGACTGGCACTCGCCGTCAAGCGCCCAGAGGCTTTCGTTAAGGTGACGTTCGACGAGGCACCTGGGGCCTGAGCCTAAATAATTAATAGCGAGAGCCCCACCGAAGCTGAAAAGCGGAGGTGGGGCCTTTCGCATTTATGGGACATTTATACTGATGTTTATGGGATAATGTTTTACCCGTGCACACCACTTAACGGTCATAGGCAGGAAGCGCTTCGATGGATGATATAGATAGCGAAATAAAAGAGCTGGAATCCTTGAAGTTGATTACAGTTCGCGTTAAAACGGAAGAGGAAGAACTCTTTGCAGATTTCCCCATGCCGCAGATATGGGAAGACTATTCTGATGAAGCTCTCTTTGGGGATGAGGATGGACTTGATGCCTATGATTCAAAATCCCTGAAACAGTGGTTTAAAGAGAAATGGGTAGACATTTCCAGGCCAAAGCCTGGCGGTGGGTTTGAGCCGTGTGGGAGAGATAAGGCCGGCAAGGGTAAATACCCCAAATGCGTTCCAGCATCACGAGCAGCAAAAATGAAGCCATCCGAGATTGCCTCAGCAGTAAGGCGCAAAAGAAAAGCGGAGTCCACCCAGCAAAGGGACGGGAAAAAGCCCATATATGTCTCGACAATGAAAAAAGACGCCAGAGGTGAGGATTTCGGTGAGAAGGCCGCTATTCCAACAAATAGGGCGCTTTACGAGAGAGTTAAGGCGGAAGCAAAAGCCAAGTTCGATGTTTACCCATCGGCCTATGCAAACGCCTGGCTTGTAAGAGAATATAAAAAGCGTGGTGGTGGGTACAGAGAAGGCGCAAAAGAAATGGACGCCGACTACGTGGATGAGGTGGAGGAATTAAGCGAAAAACAACTCTCTGACTTCATAGATTGGGTTGACGAAAAGGCAGCGAAGAGAAATCCTCGCTTAAAAGACCCCAAAGGTGGCCTCACGGCGGCCGGTAGGGCGTACTTTAAGAGGACTCAAGGGGCAAACCTGAAACCGGGGGTTCGTGGACCGGCAGATACTCCGGAAAAAATGCGCCGTAAGGGTTCTTTTTTGACAAGATTTTTTACCAATCCTTCTGGCCCCATGGTCGACGATAAGGGCAGAGCCACTCGGCTTGCGCTATCTGCTGCGGCGTGGGGCGAACCTGTTCCCAAGAACGCGGAGGATGCGGCTCGTCTAGCAGCAAAAGGCAGAAGGCTTCTAGACAGGTATGAGAATACAAAAAAACGTAAAAAAGACGACGCTCCCAATGTGGAACCTCAGTCAATTTCAATGTCCAACGAAGATATGGCTCAAAAATTCATAGACGGCCTATCCGACGATGATTTTGAGAAGATATTCCCAGAAGGTAGCGAGTGGGTAATACCGACAGAAGAAAAGTGGCTGTTTGACGTCGCAGGTGCATTTTTGCGTCGCAGCATAACCAACAGAAGGAAAAGGAAACGCAAAAAGCGGAGAATGTTCCTATGAGTAGCAGATTTTGGTATGGAGCGACCACGCTTGGGATTGTTGACGGTGACACAATAGACCTGATGATTGACCTTGGCTTCAATATCCACCACAAAATCAGAGTCCGGCTCTATGGCGTGAATGCCCCAGAATCAAGGACAAAAGACCTTGCCGAGAAAGAACTAGGTTTGAAAGCGAAAAAGTTCACCGAGGAATGGCTTACTCAGAACAAGTGGATTTATGTCAACACAATCCCAGACAAAAATGACAAATACGGAAGAATTCTGGCCAAAATATATACAGACGAAAACATCTACAGACCAGAGGTGAAGTGCCTCAACGAGGACATCATTAAGTCGGGATTTGCCCGCGAGTACTACGGTGTTGGCGATAAAACGTGGGCAGAATTCAAGAAGAAAGGGTCGTAGTGGAAGAGAAAAACATACTCGCAATGCTCATGTCTGGCATGCCTATTCGCATTGTTTCAGACAGCAAACCGGAACATCATTCGCTTGCCCCTGAAGAGAGAGAGCTTGCAGATTCGCTAGTGCGAATAGCCGAAAAATTCGGGAAATTCAACGAAGACGGCAAGGGAATCTGGGCTGGATACAAGCCCGCATCGAGCAACACCAAAGCCTCAATCGGGGTCAAATGCTCAAACTGTGTTCTTTATTTGGGCGGCGGCCAGTGCAGGATAATACAAAATACCGTTGAGCCGGAAGGAAAGTGCCGTTTTGCTGTAATTCCAGACGGAGTTGTTGAGGGTTATAAATCAGCGGAGGACGGCATCGAGTATAAAGTGGGCGACAAGTGCCCCACCGCCACACGCGACATAGCCGTAAACCTCAAGAATAGAGGTAAGGCAATCAAGACAGCAATGTATGGGCCCCTGAATCCATCAGAAGAAAATAACGAATACTGGGCGAAGATTGGCTCAGAATGGGATGTCACTGCTGATGAGGCAAGAAAGCAGAGATGCGGAAATTGCGCCGTCTTTATAGTCACACCAGAAATGAAGGACTGTATCAAAACAGGCCTAACCGAAGAGAACAAAATGGACGATTGGGATTCAATTGACGCGGCGGGTGAACTTGGGTACTGCGAGGCTTTTGATTTTAAATGCGCATCCAAGAGGACATGTAGGGCCTGGGTCACGGGCGGACCAGTAACTCGGACTAAGAAGTAAACCTACTTAATTGGGCATGCCCCTGTAGCACAGTTCTCTGCATCGATATCTTCGCCGACTTTAGAAACGTAAAGCGGTACGGAGAAGTCGACTTTAGCAAGCATCTTTTCGTATGAATCTTTTGTTATTTCCTCATATGGAGCAAGAGCAAAATTGTGCTCTGAATGGAGAAGGAAAGAAACAGATTTAACGGAAGAGTCGTAGTTCTTCTCAAGCCATTCTTTTATGTCCGTTAGCTCCTCTTTTCGGTAGTAAACAGTCACAGAAACGGCGTTATCTGCCCACACGGTCTGCATCATCTTAACCCACTCAAGTTGTTCAATTGCTGTCATTTCTGCTGCGAGCACCGCGTTCGCTGGAGACTCACACGGGAATTCGACGACGTACCTTGTGTGGTCTTCGCGGCCGTCAATACCAATATCCCACTGAACCCTGTATCCACGCTTGCGGCAAGCCTCAACCAGGGGGTCAGCCGAACCAAATCGAACTCTTCTTATGTAATACCTAGCGTAGGCTGGGTGCACCCCTGGAGTTATGCCCGGCAAGAGCGAAAGAGTTCCGGACGGCTGAACAGTAGTAAGCCTTACAGACTTGGGGAAATTATTTTCTTTTGAGTAATTCTCATCAAATTCGCGAAGGTTTCTATAAACGGAATCTAGCCATGAAGTCTGTTCTTCTGATGCCTGAAGAATGCCAGTTACTGACTGCCCCAGTCGTGCGTTCTGCTTAACAATATTGGTTGTCTTCTCATACGGGTAGTTCATTCGTGTTATCTGCTTCTGGACCTTATACAGCAGAATGCTTATTTCCTGAAACTGCTCAATCGAATCTATATTCGGCAAGAAAATTGTTGCAAGGTTGCAAGATTCACCATCGGCAAGACCTATTTCTGCGCAAGGGTTGAACCCGTCTACTGTGTTGTCTTGCCTCTTTTCACCTAGACGTCCATATGTACGCGCAAGGCGACGATTTAGCAGACCGTATGGTTCCCCCGAGCCATCATACCCCTTCCATAGTTCAGGCATTATTTCATCAAAATGGTCTGCATAAATACTGTTATTGGAATTAGCCCTCCATGCGGGGACGTTCCCTGATGACCAATTCTTTGCACGAAGGAAAAGAACGTCATCGGGGTCACCCATCGCTATTTGCGCTGACCGCCTTGACGAGCCGGAAACAACAATGCGACCAATAATGTTGCAAATATCCAAAACATCAACAGACCTCAATTTCTTGCCAATACGATTATCTAGAACTTTACAGATGTCAGTAATTCCTTCAATCAACGCACCAGGACCGGAAGCTGTGCCCCCGAATGTTTTTAGCGGAGCACCAAACTCTCTAATTAATAGCGTGGAATACGTGAAAGACCGTCCAGTATCAAAGTAAGACTTTAAAACACTATGTAGGAGTCGGCGCCACCCGGTTCGACTATCTGGAACAATAATATCTGCATCATTCGTGCGCTCATGCGCAATCACAACGCCAGCCTTGACTTTAGGGAGCTCGTGAATTTTCGAGCGCTCTACCGAAAACCCAACCCCGCCACCGAGCATGAGATAATCGAAAAGCATTTCGAAGTCCTCAATTTTTTCTATGTTTGTGAAGTAGCAGTTATTCAGCGATGTTGCATTGAATTTGTTAACGAGAGGCGTACCAAGCTGCCATAGCGAACGGCCGGAAAATGAGCACCGGAGATTAAAGCAATGGTCAAACAGCTTCTCTGCTTCTTTCTCTGATAATGGGACTCCAATTTCAAGAGCGCCATTTATCACACGCTCAAGCGTTTCAGTCCATGTTTCATTATTTCCATTATCGTTCCGTCTGCTATATGTGCGAAGAAAAACTATTTCCCCCAAGCCGTTAAAGCCCCACGGGGGTGTTTTTAGGGAATATGAATCTACAAAATCTCTTCCTAGCTGCATCATTTCTTCCTTTGGAGACCGTGGGTGGCTTTAGAGATACGATTGTATCTCATTGGAAAATACTGAAACCGTCCAGTGTCCCCGGAAGTTTGACCGTTCAGTTTTTATAGAGATTTTGGATTCTTGACTATTCCAAGACGAAGTGCTTCAGAAAAGGGAACATACTTTCCCTTGCTGTGGATAAGAACATCTGCCTTAACGTATGGATTTATATGTCGCTCTTCATAAATGTCCTCTTCTACGAGAATCATCTGCGACTCCATTAATGTTTCGCTTATTCCTAGACCAAATATAATTTTCGGTGCAGACTCTTCTGAGCCGGGACAGTCCCCTGTTGGGTGTCCGCAAATCGGACATGGCCCTCTATCTCCGCTCAGGATTGTTGTGTCGGGGAATACCCTCCTGTTCCCCCCATCATTCGGCGTGTTATAAAAGGAATTCATTGGATAATTATACAGTATTACATTTCCTGTACGAAAAATCCGTTCCTGACCATCGCCATCATCAACTCGTCGAAGGCCTCGGGTGGTAACTCTTCAGAATTTATATCCTGAGAAATGGCCATGCCAAGCATCTTGGGATATGTGTATTCTCTCATAACTTTTTCCCCGCCGCCAGGGTGAATAAGCATGTCGAGCCATGTAATTTTCCTTCCCTCGCCATAGACGTACGGAACTGCAACAACATCGACACGAGGCTCGCCATCTATGAGAGATGCGTGAGATATTGTCACACACTCATGAACTCCAGAAATACTGTCATCTGCAAATATTTTAGCTAGGTCTAATTCATGAGTTTTTTCTTTATCGAATGAGCAAAACCCCTCCGCGACCATTGTTATGTCCGTTGCGCCCCAGAATTTACGGAGCGCCACGCACAGGGAGCCGCATTGAGCCAGTCTGTCAGCCGGGGGCATTCTCATGTATTCCCTCTGAAGTTGAGCCACGATAGACAGACGACCGTCCGCCCAGCCAAAAAAATTGAAATTTAGGTCTTCGCCGAGCCCGTATTCCGTTACGGACAGGGCTTTTGCTAGTTGGGCAGACGTTACGGACAGCGCTATTTTACTAAAAATGTTGTCATAATTTCCGTCCATTTAAAAAATTCTAGTATATTTTTCCTACATTTCAGGACATCCCCTGGGGCCGCGCTTCTACTACTAATATTGGCGATATGAGCAACACTAAGAAAAAAACAGTCAAAAAGACAACGGCCAAAAAAGCACCCGCGAAAAAGCAGGTAGCCAAAAAAGCCGCAGCACCCAAAGCCCCCGTGAAAAAGCAGGCGGCCAAGAAGGCTGCACCAGCTAAGAAGGCTGCACCGGCTAAGAAAAATAAAAACCTTATTGATTCAATCGAAAACAAAATTGAGGCAGCTACGGGCATTGAAATTCCTCAGTCCGTAATTAAAGAAGTTAAAGAAATGCACAACGCTTTGAGCGAGATGGATATGCCAAAGTTTTCGACAACAAAAACCAGCAACGGCGATGTAAATGTAAGTGTGTCATTTTCTACTCCCCCATCGCTAAAAAAGCTCTCCTGGTTTAAAAGAATATTTGGTCCTAAAAAAAAGTAAACTTCGCCCGTGACGACGGAGCACAGGAAAGCCCCAAGGCGGAAAATAGTATCCGTTAAAAGAACGGGCCGATGGGGTCAATATCAGCACGAGCACAGGCTTAGCTGCGGTCACGTTGAATTACGCCCAAGAAAAGCGTCTACCCCCACCCTCGCGTGCGCATGGTGCTATAGGGCGGCAAGGATGCAAATTGAACTTTCGTCGCTGGGAAAAAATGAACAGCAGCAACTTGACGAGGGCGATGACCCGACTGTAGAGTCGCGCATCAGTCAGATACGGGCATCAATAGCTGCGAGATTTTCTGTTCCGCTGGAAGCAGTGGACATAGTTTCGAGCATTGCGACTGGGGAAGTTGTTGTGAGTTATGCAACTGTTTTTCTTTCGCAAAACGACATACGCCGCATATCTGAGTAAAGCATCTACGGCATGGGTGGGAAATTTGGGAGACAAATTCGATGAAGCACCAGAAAATGGGAGATGCAGCGGGGAAGACCCAAACATATGGTTCCCTGTATTCAGCAGGTCGCCAAGCAAGCGGGAACGCACGGCGGTAAACAAAAGAATAGCGATAGCAAAATCGTTCTGTTCAACCTGCGAGCACTCAGTCCAGTGTCTCGAATACTCCTTGCGTCACGAACCCCTGGGCATATGGGGGGGAATGACGGAGCTGGAGAGGGCCAAGTTGAGGTCAGCGCGCGGAATCAATCTCTCCCGTGAGGGTAGGATATTTTTTCCTGGTGTCGGCATGAGGAATGCCAACGGCACAAGTGCTAGCTACAGGGCAAAGATAGATATCGATGGCTAGCGCTCAATATAAACACACGCAAACGCTCCTCAGCAGACTCGTCGGTGTCAGGTCGACCCCTGCGGGGTGGGAGGCCTCATGCCCCTGCAGGGACGATGACAGGAATCCTTCCCTATCCGTGGCGGAGGGTGACGATGGGAAGGTATTGCTCCACTGTCACAGGGGGAACGGGTGCGATGTGGACAAAATATGCTCATCGATTGGCCTGACCACATCTGACCTATGGCCACCGAAAGAACCAGAGCCGATTAAAGAAAAAGACAAGCTTACTTTTGTCAAGTCTTACGACTATCTAGGCGAAGACGGAAACTTACTGTTTCAAAAAGTTAGATATGTAAATCAATATGGGGTAAAAACATTTAGGCAACGAAAGCCGTCAGGAAGAGGAGAGTGGACCTATTCCTTGGGCGACACTCCAAAGGTTCTATATAACCTTCCGACGGTATTAAAAGCCGTTAAGGGCGGCGACCCAATCTGGATTGTCGAGGGCGAAAAGGATGCAGACACCCTCACCGAGATGGGTGCGACAGCAACAACTGCCCCAGGTGGCGCCGGCAAGTGGCTAGACATACATACAGCAGCTCTTGCTGGTGCAACGATTGACATAATTGCAGACAACGACACACCAGGGAAAGAGCATGCCGCACTCGTCTGCTCGGAGTTAGAAAAAGTCGGGTGCGACGTTCAGGTATGGATATGCCCAGACGTAAAAGACATTACAGAGCATCTTAATTCTGGTAAGGGCATAGATGACTTGGTTTTTTTTGATGTATCTACGGTGGAAAAAACAAATACATCAACTGGGCTGGACCAGGGCGAAGGAGCCAGCGATGGTGAGGTCGTATTATCGAAAATATCTACTCTTCTAAACAGGGACGACCTAACTATCGAACAGAAGATAGTCAAGGTGTCGAATGCTATTCATTCCTATTCCTCCACAGAATTAACGCTGGACGCTGGCCGCCTTGTTAATTGGGAGGAATTCCTAAAAGAGTCATCCAGTGATAATTATGACTGGGTAATACCGTGGCTTCTTGAAAAGTCGGAGCGAGTTATCGTTGTCGCAGCAGAGGGCGTTGGCAAAACAATGCTTGCGAGACAGGTCGCCATACTCACCGCGACTGGAATGCACCCTTTTACGTATCAAAGAATTAGTCCTGTCCGGACTCTTACCGTGGACCTGGAAAACCCAGAAAAAATTATCAGACGAACCTCTCGGTCTATTCAGGCCCAAGCCCTCAGCTATGGATTCGAGAGAAAATCTCTGGCCGAGCTCTTTATTAAGCCATCTGGCATTGACCTGTTGAGAGTAAGCGACAGAATGCTTCTTGAGGAGCAGATAGAGAAAACTCAGCCGCAGATACTCGTAATGGGACCTCTTTATAAGTCATTTGTCGACCCTGGTGGAAGAACGTCGGAGGCGATAGCAGTTGAGGTGGCCAAGTATCTTGACTACATCAGAACCGTCTATGGGTGCGCATTGTGGCTGGAGCACCATGCCCCCCTCGGCCAGACTACGTCTACAAGAGACCTTAGGCCATTCGGCTCGGCAGTATGGTCTCGGTGGCCGGAATTTGGAATATCACTCCAGCCAGATTTCGGTGCTTCAACGCCATACACATATGATGTTCGACATTTCCGTGGTGCCAGAGATGAGCGCCCATGGCCTACTAAAATAAAGAGGGGTAAACGATTCCCGTTTGAGGTCATCGAATTCTCCGGAAGCTCCACATAGTAGGAATAATGACAAACGACAAAAACAAGCCCATATCTCGAGAATTCCTCAGTGAAAGAGATGCTCGCATATTTAAGATGCGGCAGGCCGGAACATCGACTTCAGAAATAGCGAGACGGTTCGGGGTGACAACTAGGGCAGTCTCTAAGGCCATTCAGCGCCAGCTAGAGAAGATGAATCAAGAAACGATGATGGCATACCCAGAGGTCCTCAGAATGGAGCTAGAGCGCTTAGACAGCCTCCAGCAGGCAATATGGCCGATGACTCAGCATCGTAAGGTCAAAATGGACGACGGCTCAGAGGTGCCCGTTGAGCCGGATATGAAAGCGATTCAACAAGTTCTTTCTATTATGGATAGAAGAACGAAATTGCTCGGTATGGACCACGTAAATCTAAACGTGCAGATGGATATGAACCAAATAAATTCCGACCCAATTAAGGTCACTCTTGCCGGTGCCCTGGGAAATCAGGAAAGCGAAAAATTTGACCCCGAATCGGAGGCCAAAAAACTGCTCGAACTTATGGGCGCTTCAGGGATACTCCCACCGGCTATGGTTAAGAAACTGCTTGATGGCGATAGCGATGTAATAGACGCAGACATCGTCGAAGACGAAATGGTCGCTGAGGGAGAATTAATAACTGAGGATGAGTGAGAAAAACTCTATGAGAAAAGCTATGGACAAGGTAGTTGGCGAAATGCCCAATCTATCCGTTGCACCAATGACCAAAGACGACGATGGGCCAGTAGACAAGCAGGTTCTAATCCGCGTAAACGAAAAAGACCGAGCGAAATGGAAAAAAGCAGCCGAAGTAAGCGGAGTGAATTTATCAACCTGGATTAGGCACGTTCTGAACGCAGCGGCCACCGATTTGCTTGAGTGCGGACACCCCATTAATCGACGGAAATACTATCCATGGGCGGAGTTCTGCCTAGATTGTGGTATGCGTCTTTCCGAAAAGCGACCTTCCGCTAGCAAACTATAATTAAAAGTACAATGCATTCGTTATGGAAAAAAACAATTCCGGCCAACCACGTCGCCGCAGCATAGTCTCCGTTGACCCGGAAGCCCCTCGAAGAAAAATAACCGGCAAAAGAATGCCGAATATCAATATTGAGAGAAAATCAATAGAACCATCTCTTATAAAAGCCTTAGATTCGGCCGAGAGGACAGTCGCGCCGATAACTAGGCCGCCCCTCGCCGATGGACGGTCAATGTATTTTGGAATGACACCATCAGAGATATCAAAGATGTGTGTTCCTATGTCAAGAGACGAGCAATTTACCTCTCTGGTAAAGATGAATTCGCTCGATAAATCAAATAAAGAAATAATTGAACCGTTTAGAAAAAGATTCGATAAATGGGCAGAAAATAAGTCTAACGCCGTTGATTTTTCCACTGGCCCCCTATCGCAGCTGCGCACCGCAGTCGAAAGGGCACTACTGGAATCAAGCGAGTTTCTAAATGCCGTGCACAAATATGGCATGCCATCACTCGTTATTCGTTCTGAATCTGCAGAGAAAAGTTTGATGGAAACAGGATTTATCAAAGAACATCTTGATGCAGCAGAAAAATCAGACCAGAGCATTGATTTCGTTCATTCAGTATTTGACCCGTTTGGCAATGAAATAAGTTTTTCCCCCAAATCTCTAATACCGAGGGAGGCACTCGACGGCTCCCCAGAAAGCGGAGACATACAAATAGATTCGTCATTCTCTGGACACCTGCGTCATGAGTGGGGCCACTATTTGCACATAGCGGTCCTCAATGACTCTGAAAGGTCTGTTGGCATAGGGTCGCTCAAGAACAGGGAAAGTTCTCGACTGCTTGAAATAGCGGAAAAATATTGCTCGAATCAACCGCTATCTAAATACAGGGCAATACCGTTCGGGGATACGCCGGATACGCCGAGAGCCATATCGCAGCTTTCTCACGAAAGTCTTCTGGAAATGTTTGCGGAGGGCATATCCGCCTACTTGCATCCAGACGCAGAAGTAGGGCGGAAATCAATCAACTCTGTTTTGCGTAAAGACATAGAAACTATTCTGGGAGTCGTCCCGGATGAGCCTGAAATTCAATAATGACCATGCCACGCTTTGAGGATAGTGACGACCTCTACGATGAATACCAGCGCTATGCACAGGGGGCTCATGGTGAGCCGGAAGATTACGACACGTGGCTTGAATCGGAATACGGCAGAACCAAGCGTAAACGCCCTAAAAAGCAAAAGCCCATAAGGTTTGATAGGGACGGTGACTAAACTATGTCAACAATTTTCGGCTCAACCAAGGAGCCAAACTCAACCGCCCTGATTCGAATACTGAACTCTCAAATGCTCAGACAAAACGACTCGCTGATGGACGCGATAGCCATCGACGAGAGCGAATCCAAGAGTAAGCTTCCATCTCGAGAAGAGCGACTTAAGATGTCCCTAACAGAGACAAAAGAGTAGGAACTAAGTTCTACTTTTCTGCCTTCATTAGTTCCTTGAGTTCGGCCGCAAGAATATTCTCGTAGTCCTCTGGGTAACGATGCTGCAAAACGATGAGGGCACGGCGACGAGCCTCCTGTCGGATGGTCATGAGACGCTTCCGTTCGGCCCTTTCGCCTTCGGACAGCCTCGGCCGACCCCTGTGAAGCCCCTTGTTCTTGAGCTTGCTGTACTCGGACATTGAAATTCCTCCGTTTTATGTAGGTGGTAAGAATATATGCCATCTAAATACCCGATGCAACCCCCAACCGAGATTTTTTTTCTACTAATATCTCGCTACTATGACTGAACTAGACAAATACCTAACAGAATTATCTGAAATGTATGTTTATGACCAATTCTTTAGAGTTTCTATCTCAAGTGTTATAGATAGGCTTTTGGAGATAAGAAACAGCCTAGAACAGAATGCGGTTGTAATGGACGGGGACGAAATGGTGAAGCATTTTAACCGAAAGGGCCCCAAATGACAGAGTTGCAGTGGTCCTGGCTGCTCGCCGGGATGGGCGTTATGGGGATGTACTTCGTTGGGAAAAAGAGGTGGGAGGCATTTCTCTGGCTAATCGTTATGGAGTGCCTCTGGGTAGTCTTTGCCATACAAACCCGGACATATGGGTTTATATTGGGGTCAATTGCCTATATTCTCGTTTACCTGAGAAACGTCAAACACTGGAGGAGCGGTGGAACAGGTCGCTAATGTCTGGATTATATTTTTTCTCGCTGTTTTTTACCTGTTGATGAAGTCTTCGTCTGGCGATAGCTGGAAAGACTAGCGACCCTACGGTGGGCTCTTCTTTTCCTATCGCTACTGAGGTGGGCGTAAGTTTCGTTTAGTAAAAATTCCATTGGACAATGGTATTGAGAAGTGATAAACCACAGTGTAAGTTTCGTGTGACATGGCACACGGGCTTGTGGCGGAACTGGCAGACGCGCAGGATTTAGGTTCCTGTTCTACGGAGTGAGGGTTCGACTCCCTCCAGGCCCACCGAACAATCAGAGGAACAATGAGCGACAATTTCAAAGAAGAGACCTTCATCACGGAAGATGTGGAATGGCTTTCTGCAAGCCTTTACTTCTCAAAAAAAATAAAATCCCTTGAAGAGAGAATTAAAAGTCTTGAGTCGTCTCTTATGAATGCGAAAGATAGGGCCATAACGGCTGAAGAAATGATAAGAAAGATAGAGAGGGCCCTAAGTGAGTGAATACAGTATGGACGAGCTCGGAGAAGACCTTCGACTCTTAATTAAGGCCGGTCTTGTCGATATTTCGATTAAGGAAAATGGCGATTGGGTGTACAGAGCCGTCGATGGGGTTTCCGATATTTCTACCGAACAAATTCTTGCGGCCATCAATGCAGTAATAGAAGAAGAAGAATCAGAAGGTGTTTAATACGCCCGAACGTGGCGCAGCTTGGTAGCGCACCTGCTTTGGGAGCAGGGGGCCGCAGGTTCAAATCCTGCCGTTCGGACTGGCGCAACCGAACATAGCCCAATTGGCAGAGGCAGGGGACTTAAAATCCCCTCAGTGCAGGTTCGAGTCCTGCTGTTCGGACACATGGCACGTAGAATGAACGCTGATGAATAACATAAAAGTCATCTTCATCTTTTTTGGGAAGATTTTTTTAGCCATTAAAACCATGTCCTCACCGTCCTATTGGACGCGCGCCAACACCCTGGAGGCATGTGGATTTGCCACAAAAATTGCAATTATCTTTCCTGGTCTTCTATTTGGCAAACAGTTCTGGTGGATATACATTTTTGCAATTATTTCCAGCATTGCACTCATCTGGACATCCACAGTAAAAACGCTCCCCACCATAATCATTTTCAACGTTTTATGGGTAGTCCTTGCTTCCACGGCAATAATAAAACATTTCTCCTAGCTCGAGCCCCTATAGCTCAGTTGGTAGAGCAGCGGACTTTTAATCCGTGGGTCGCAGGTTCGAGCCCTGCTGGGGGTACAAAATAAAACATAAAATTGCTTATTATTCGGTTGAACTATCCTGATGAATGAGATATGGTTGCGTCGCTTGATGGGGAAATTTCGAACGTAAAAGCGAAAAGGGCCTTGGTAGCTCAATGGATAGAGCACCGGACTTCTAATCCGTAGGTTGCAGGTTCGAGTCCTGCCCAGGGCGCATGAAAAATGAAAAAAACAACTGCATCTACATAGGCTCGTCGGGCTTTGTTCGGCTGGACGGCTGTATGGGCGATGACCTATCAGTGGTAAATGCTGCTCGCGTTTCCTTCGCAAAGCGTTCGGAAGAAATGACAACCGCAGACATCGGATTAATAGGTTTTCTAATGCGTGAGCGTCACGGCACACCGTTCGAGCATAACGCCTTCAGATTTCACGTTCGATGCCCAATATTTGTCGCTCGTGAGTGGTTTAGGCATCGCATCGGCTCTTTCAATGAATTTTCTGGAAGATACTCAGAGATGACGGAGGATGCATACATGCCAGAGTATGAATACATAAGAACTCAGACTGGGAAGCCTGGCGCATACAGTTTTGAGCCGATAACTGATGAAAATAAGTTACTTTCCATAAGTAGCGAAATCGAAAAATCGTACACTCAATCGTTTACGCATTACCGTCAATTACTCAGTATGGGCGTAGCGAAGGAATTGGCCAGAGTGGTGATACCGGTTGGTGCATATACTGAATTTTATTGGACAGTCAATGCAAGGTCACTAATGAACTTCCTATCTCTGAGAACGCATGAAACGGCCCAGCTAGAGATACGGGAATTCGCCAATGCGGCAGCATCTCTTTTTATGGAAGAAATGCCAATCACCCACAGCGAGTGGGTGAAGAATAATAAGACGGCGCCATGAAGGGTTTTGATATTTCCAATAAGGAGTTCAATTTTGACGAGGACTTAAAGTTCGGTGAGATGGGGGAAGATTATGCTCGTTCTTTTCTTAGGGCAATAACAACCGGCGATTATGAAGTCAAAACAGATAGATACAGAAATGGTCGCATGGTCATAGAGACCAACCAAAACCCCAGAGGGATGCTCGACCAAAACGGACAAAGAATTTGGGTCCCGAGCGGAATTAATGTAACTACCTCTAAATGGTGGATTTATATATTTTCTTTAGATGGAGCATTTTTAATGCTCGAAGTTGCAAGATTAAAAAGATACTTAAAATTTAATAAAAAAGTCTTTAATGATGCTACGAAAATATCTCTTGGAGGCCTTGACAATCCTGCCCGTGGATTCATACTATATCCAAAGCACGTCAGCGACTTGCTGGCTAGTAGCGAATATGACCTGGGAGGGTAGAAGATGCCCAATATTTGGCCTACTGAAATTTCAGAGCGAATATCCGCCTAACTCCGAGCCTTCGTAGCTCAGTGGTTAGAGCAGCACTCTTATAAGGTGTTGGCCGTGGGTTCAATTCCCACCGGAGGCACTGAGAAAGGAAATGATGTCATCCTTTAAATATCCAAAACATCCACTCGAACGTCTCAACTATGAAGATGTCGTTAAGCAATACAAGACGATGAAATTGTCCAAGACACCGGAAACGCAGTGGGAAAAAGACGTTCGTGGCTACGTCCATCGTTCTCGTCTCATAGGCTGCGACAGGGTTGTCCGCGCACCGCGCTTCAGCAAAAGCAATAGGGGAGAAACTGGGCCGATACCGAGAAACAGCACCTACTACAAGATGCTTACTTCGTTCAATAAACTTAGGCGCAATAAAGTTCAAGCCAACTGGAACATCCCAGCATGGGGCTCATGGACTAACTACTGGTGCTCGCTTCCAGATTGCAGCGGGCCACGAATTACGCACTGGAAAGACCTGGGCAACGTAATAGGCACCGGTCTAATGTGGACGCAGGATTGGGAGCCGGTTCCAGATTCTATTGAATTCGATTGCATCAATGGGGCAACAGAAATTTTGATTAACGAGCTAACAGATATCGATGTTTCCATCGGCATGGACATTACTGAGCATGATGGGTTTGATAGCGTAAATGTCATTTTCAGGGGCGATGGCGAAACATGCCTTGCTAAATGGGAGTGGACCGACCAAATGTTTACGGCTGAATGGATTGAACCAGAACCGATAGGCTCGGTAGTCAATGACATCTCTCGCTATTTGCCGAAATTTGCCCTAGAACGACCGCCATCAAGAACAATGATTCATTTCGAAGTTGTTGGAGACGTGGCCAAGTTCATCAAAGAAAACCAACTACCGTAGAAGGACTAAAGAAATGCCCAACAATAGAGGAACACTTGGCGAGATACACATCGGCGGAAACGATTATGAAGTTGTTTACGTCATTTGGCATACCACAGACCCGGTTGCTAGATGGTTTGTGACTATCGAGGAAACCGGCGAGAGAGCGATATTGAAATCTCTTGTCGACAGACGCCCTCACCCCGGAAATCTCGGATATACACAGGATGCATGGACATACAATATTGTTGATGAAAAGACATGGCTCAGAATGAACGCCGGGGGGCTTCCAATACCCCCAAAAAAGATGATTCCATAGGGCGCCAGTAGAGTAGGTATGGGGCCACGTGGCGGTGACTCCGTAAAAAAGTCTCTTCTAAAAACCACTACTTGGTATTTTACTGACCTTATTTTAACATTTACTATTGCATTTGCCATAACACGCGACTTAAAGCCATCTATTGCTATTGGCATTGCCCAGCAAACATGGGAACTACTTCTGTACTTCTTCCATGAGCGAGCGTGGGTAAAGTTTGGCAAAGACAAGGGCGCTTAGCTCAGCGGTAGAGCAACTCGTTTACACCGAGTAGGTCGGGGGTTCGAGACCCTCAGCGCCCACTTCACCCTTGACTTCTGGGGGCCCAGCCTGTAGCGTACTGAGACATAGCTCGTCAATTGACGACGATAGAGAGGAGAACCGTGGGGGATGACCTGACAACGAGCGACATCATTACTCGGCTTAAAATTGGCGCCACGCTACTTGACGAAGAAGTCAATAATGATGCGTATATTCGCAGGCTCTTGCCGCCGGCAGAAATTTGCCTTGCCGCCGTCAAAGAGCTTGAAAGTCTTCAGGCTCGCTGTGTAGCGTACGAGGAGACCATCCGTCAATTGACGGCTGAGTTGAACAAAACCAGATAAACAAACAACAGAAAAGGACAACAATGAAGCCCATAAAAATACTCAAATCAACAACAATTCTTGCGGCGCTCGCTGGCTTGATTTTGAGCATCTCGCTCTTCTTCAGTGGTGACACCGAGGCAGACAAACTCAACGGCATCTACGTCGGCATCTGGGTGCCCTCAATTCTCGCCCTCGGTTGCTTCATGCTCACCATTAAGGACAGGGATTGGTGACCGTGTCTCAAGCAACTCTTTTTTGTTTTGGGGCGGTGATTTTTCTCATAGCCTTCACGGGGGCAATTCTGTATGGCATGTCCGCCACAGAACAAAAGTTTATGAAAGATACGAATACGAAATCGGGAAACCCCAAGGCGTGGGAGGTTTCTGCTGGCGGCATCGTTTCGGCCAAACGAAAAGTGAGGAATAGGTGACGAGCAGGGACACATACGACATAGAGGAGTACGCCAGAGAACAGGAGCGCGAGATGAAGCGCATAAATGTTCAGCCAGCGCTTCTCATAAAGCTCCTGATGGAGTCTGAGCCATGTCTGTTCTCGAATAAGTCGGAACCCATCCCCGTAAAAGAGGTGAGTTCCAGCATTAAGGTGCCCCAATTTGAGAATGTCATTTGGCGCGAAGAATGAGTAGCGCCCTCATGTTGGTCAGGCTCGACGGATAAGAGAGTCGTTCGGACACAAGTTCGGGCCTGTAGCTCAGTGGTCAGAGCAGGGGACTCATAATCCCTTGGTCGTGGGTTCAATCCCCACCGGGCCCACTATGCAGGAAACAAAAGATTATTCAGGAGGGAAAATGCAGTTTCCATTCATCGGACTACACCTCCTAAAGCCAGATTCGGTTTCGCCAAAAGAGACACGCCAAGGATGAAGCATCGTAAAAAGATAAGGCCGAAGGATTACGGCCCTGACCCGGGGTTCGAGCTATACCCAATCGTCATTCGCCAGACTCGCTATAGCGGTCTGTACGAGGGCGGGGAGTGGGCGGCATTTCCCAACGTTTACACCACGCTCGATAATGCGGCATTTGGCGACGATAAGTCCTGTTCCGCCTACTGGTGCTCACCTGCCGCCAAGCGCGTAGGCCTAGGCAGCACGCCCCAGGAGGCCTACGAGGACCTCATCAGGAGAAACGCCTATATCTGGAAAAAGCCGCCCCAGCGCCGCATCCCCCGTTACGCTGCTCGATTCTGGCTAAAACATTCCCCCGAAGGCGTAAGCCCCAACGCGATTTTTTTTAAAAAGGGCCCTCTCGAACTGCATCAGTTCGAGATTGACCAGGATGACGACCAAAATGTCGGACGATATTCCGCACCAAAGTACCCAGACCCAGGACACCCCAATCCCAAGTTCGGATAGATTTATCCGGAAACCAACCCGAGCCTATATGTGTCAGCAAGGCTGATACTTGTAGACTCAAGATTCACCCATCCTGAAAGGACACCAAATGAGGCCAAAGAAGCCACGCCAGGGATACCCCATTAGCTCACCAGAAGTCGCCAGACACGCTCTGCGCTACATTCTGGGGTATGTGAAAGAAAACGGGTTTGCGCCCAGCGTACGCGAAGTGGGGGCCTGTGTGGGCTATACCAGCTCCTCTACGGCCCACCTACTCATCCAGCATCTCATAGATGAGGGTTATGTCGAGATGAACCCCAAGATTGCTCGCTCCATCCGGGCGACAAAAGGGGGCGTAAAGCTGGCAACTAAGCGACCGGCGGCCAAACGCCCGTAATTCCGATAGATTTATCCACAGGAGCTGAAATATCTGTCAAAATTCTATTTGCCACAACGGCTAGGAGACAAAAAATGACCTTACGTACACCAGAGGACAGAATCAAGACAGTTATCAGGCTGCTAAGGGAGTACAAAAACCCTATTGCGGATGCCTACATCTCTTACTACGAGAGAAATGGCGATTTGACACCCGAAATGCTCAATGGTGCAGAACGTCTGGAGCGAAATCTGGATAAGCAGCGACTAACCGGATGATGTCCGTTAAGCCAGAAACGAGAGTTTTCTAGGGGTGTTTGGATAAATCTAACAGAGAAAGTTTGGGGTCAAAAATTTGAAATTTGGCTCCCCCCCGTATTCTCAGTAAAACAGGAAAGTATGCGGGGCTCCCGAGGCAGTTATCCACAGTTATCCACAGGCTTATCCACAGGGTCAAACACCGTGGAAATGCTTGACTCGACCATTCCATTCGTGTACCGTCGAAGGTATGAGGACACACACCCTACACACCACCTACCACCCAACCACTCACCCACGGGCTACCCGTATCAGGTGGGAAGCAACACCGAAGCACGCTCGCCGTCTCGCAGTTCGTCGCCGTCGCCGTATCGTGAAGGCGTTGCTCGCAGTCGCACTCGTTTATTCATTCGTGTTCGTCATCGGCAAGGTAGTCGATAGCAAGTACGCCTATTCGTGTCCGTCTCTCACCGTGACCGTTCTAGGTGGCGACACACTTAGCAGTATCACCGAAAGGTATTGCGAGGGACACACACTACAAGCGGCGTTCGACCTCGCAGACAAGCGAGGCTCGTCATTCATTCAGGTCGGCGACATTATCACGCTCGGCAACTAAGAGAGGTATGCTCGCACTATGACTACACACACCGACACGCACGACAGGTTTCGCCAGTGCCCCCGTTGCCACGGTTTCATTCCGAACAATGAGACACCGGGGGCATACCCCGGTGCTATCTCACGCCTAGACAACACGACCGAAGTGTGCTCATCGTGCGGTACGGAGGAAGCGATAGAACAATGGCAGGGGCAGCTCGTGGACTGGCGTGCGACTAAGTGAACGACGCAGGCGACACGGGTACACCACGGGATACCCACACACCCACACCCCTACCCATCGACTTCACTACCGATAACGATACGACACTCGACGCACTAGGCGCAGAAGTCGGCGGAGGCGTACGGGTATCTATTGGTTGGCGACACACTCGCACAGGTGACGCACCCGTATCAGTCACCATTTCACTACTAGATAGTGACGCACTAGGTACACCGTCACGCACTCGTGAACTCAACGGCAAGATACTACGCTCGCTAAGACTCGGCACACTCATTCGTTCAGTCCGACGCAGTAGATACACACCACCAAGTATCACCGCAGGCAAGGTTGAGATACCCTCACACAAAGGTTCACGCACCACAGTTGAGATGCTCGCATACATAGCAACTCTTTATCGTGAGGCATACGCAAGAGGCGAACCGATACAGGCATACATAGCGAACCAAACAGGCAGACCACTATCTACCGCAGCGAAACTCATTATGAGAGCACGCAGGCAGGGACTACTAGGAGTCACCACCCGAGGCAGGTCAGGCGAGACAGAACTATGAGAGATGAGGAAAGTGAAGCACACGACGAAACAGATGAGGAAAGTGAAGCACACGACGAAACAAAAGACAGACTGACTATCGAACTCACGATTAGGGAAGCCGAAGCATTAGAGGCATTACTGAAAAGTCAGATGAGCGTTCTCAATAGGCGTATTCACGAAGGGCGACAGAAGCGTGACGGAAAGTATCTAATCTCACGCACGATACTGTCTAAGGTGAGTGACGCAGTAACCACACACAAGGCGGAAGAAATCATTAGTGGAAATGTCAATGACGCTATGTTACGCCTCGTAATGGAACTATGGTCGGAAGACGGCGGTATCTGGCGAGACTAACGAATAGCAACAGAGGCGCACG